>Ga0187766_10002546_pt1 | contig 10712 bp, 10 predicted proteins | sample 0216_QUI02_MP05__4_FD_132971 | JGI IMG/M metagenome (GOLD analysis project Ga0187766, IMG submission 132971) | Tropical peat soil microbial communities from peatlands in Department of Meta, Colombia - 0216_QUI02_MP05_20_MG | ecosystem: Environmental > Terrestrial > Soil > Wetlands > Peat ... | reverse complement strand
GCGCCCCGGCTCCGCCAGCAGCTCGGCGAAGCCGGCCAGATACGACGGGGCCGGCACGTGAACGGGCAGCGGCCCGATCACGGGACCGAGGGCGTGTCCGAGCCCGAGGCCCACCACCGCGTAGTAGGCGGCGGTGCCGACGATGAGTCCGGCCGCCGCCGGCGGAACGCCGGGAGTGGCCCGGCTCGACAGCCACATGGCCAGCGCCGTCACGAGCCCGACCAGAAGCGTCATCGGCTGCACCGCGCCCAGCTGGCCCGGGAGCTCCAAGAGCGGCACGTGGCGGGCGAAGCCAAGCATCGGATCGAGCTGGCTGAAGAAGATCAGGATCGCGCCGGCGTTCTGGAATCCCGCCATCACCGGAGAGGGGATGTAGCGGACGAGCGCGCCCAGGCGGAACGCGCCGAACGCCGCCTGGAAGAGCCCGGCCGCGAAGATGACGAGGAACAGAACGGACAGGGTCCGCGGCACGTCGGCCGCATCCGCGATCCCCGCTCGCGGCGAGGCGAGGCTCCGGAGGGCGAAGGATGCGATGAGGAAGGCCAGCACGCTCCGCGGCGAGTACATCATGCCCCCGCGCGCGCCGAGGATGAGCGCGGTCAGCGGCAGGAAGATGGCCGGGTAGAGCCCGGCCAGGATGCCGTGCGAGACGTACTGCTCGCCGAGGGGGGACAGCGCGAGGATGCCGAGACCGGCGGCCCCGGGCAGCGTGAGCACGGCGCACGCGAGGCCCCCGATGATATCGCCCTTCAGGCTCGAGGGACGCCCGGACTCCGCGTTGGTCGCTCGCGTCGCCATCCGCCTCTGTCGGCTACTCGATCGAATCGACTCGGCGCTCCCCGCGGTCGGGCTCTCGCGGGCGAGCGCCGGCCGCCATCTTACCCCACGCCATCGAGGCCCGCTCGGCTTTCACCTCCCTGGGCGCCTCGCCGTGCGCTCCCGGCGGTCGCCCCATCGCCGCGGCCGCTCATTCCCTTCCCTCTCGGCCATCGACCGGGCCATCCCGGAACAGGGTCAGCACCGATCTCACCTTTCCCGGCCGGGGGATCATCGCCACCATGTCGCCGCCGGCGAGCGGCACATCGCGCTCCGGCATGATCACCGCATCGCCGCGCCGGATGGCGAGCGGGACGGCGAGCTCGTCGAGCGGCAGCTCGACGAGACGCCTTCCCACCATCGGTGAGTCCTCGGCGATCCTGGCCTCGATGACCGCCGTGTCGTCCGCCGTCTCCGGCGGGCGCGCGGCCGGCGCGGCGGGCGAGCCGCTCAGCACGTGGCTCAGATAGCGATCGAGGTGGGCCGGCGAGTTGAGGCTGCCGTCCACCTGCTCCTCGTAGATGCTGACGCGCTTGGGCACCAGCGCCACCGCCACGGCCGTCGTCAGCATGAGGGGGACCAGCAATCCGTACCCGGCGGTCATCTCGCTGATCATCAGGATGGCGCCGATCGGCGCCTTCGCGGCGCCGCCGAAGAAGGCGGCCATGCCGACGAGGATGAACGTCTCGGGATGGAGGTGCCATCCGGGCAGGAGCTTGGAGAAGTACGAGCCGACGGCGCCGCCCGTGAAACCGCCGATGACGACGGCGGGCCCGAAGACGCCGCCGCTGCCCCCCGACGAGATCGTGAAGGCGGTCGCGAGGATCTTGCCGAGCGCTCCCTTCACGTAGTCCACCGTGCGCAGCCGGTCCAGCATGCCGAGCTGGATCCAGCCGTAGCCGAGTCCGATGGCCTGGGGCGCGGCCAGGCCCACGAGTCCGGTGAGGAATCCGCCGATGGCGGGTCGGATCGCGCGCGGCACCGGGAGGCGATGGAATAGGCGATCGCGCACGCCGTAGAACACGGCGACGTAGGCCCAGCCGAGGGCGGTGACCGCGCCGCCCAGCACCAGGTACACGAGGAGGGTCTTCGGATCCTCGTAGCTCGAGCCGGAGGTCTGGAACATCGGCGTCCAGCCGTGAACGTGGCCGTAGACCGTGTAGGCCACCACCGAGGTGAGAGAGCAGGGTACGATGGCCTCGTACTCGAACTCCATGTTGCGGTAGAGCAGCTCGCAGACGATGAGAGCCCCGCCCAGCGGCGCGCGAAAGATCGCCCCGATGCCACCCGCCGCCCCGGCCAGCACCATGATCCGCCGCTCGTAGTCCGACACGCGGAGCGCGCTGGCCAGCCATGCTCCGAATCCCGAGCCGATCTGGGCGATGGGTCCCTCACGCCCGCCGGAACCGCCCGTTCCCAGCGTGATCGCCGAGGCGGCGATCTTGACCAGCGGCACCCGGGTGCGGATGTATCCCCCCTCCCGGTGAAAGGCGCGGATCATCGCGTCGGTGCCGTGGCCTTCGGCCTCGGGAGCCAGCGTGTAGACGATCAGCCCGCTCGCCAGCCCGCCGAGCGTGGGCGTGAGGACGAAGAGCCACCACCGGTACCCGGGAAGGAAACGCTGGGCGAGGTCCCCGCCTTCGGTGGGAAGGCCGGGGGCGACGTACCCGGCGAAGCCGACGAGCGCCAGCCGGTTGACCGCGTCGATGCCCCACTGCAGCACCACGGCGCCGAGGCCGGCGGCGACGCCGATCACCACGCCCAGCACGATCCACCGACCGAGGCCGATGCGCCCGTATTCGGTGCGCATGGTCAGCCGCCTCACGAGCCGCGCGAGCACCGCCCGCCGAGCCAGCGGGTCCAGAGCCATCCCCATCGCCGTCTCTCCCCTTCCACTCGGCCACCGGCACGCCGGCCTCGTGACCGCCCGTTCCCCGCCGTGGAATATATATCGCCTGGCGATATAATATAGCAGAGCCATGGGACGGGGCCGGGCAGCGCCGCGCGAGGCCGTGGATTACCGGACGCTGGCCGAGCTGCGCTACCACATCCGCCGGTTCCTCCGCACCCGCGAGGTCGCCGCCCGGGCCGCCGGCGTCGAGCCGCAGCAGTACCTGGTCCTCCTGCAGATCAAGGGGCTGGCGGTCGAGCGGCCGGCCACGCTGAGCGCCCTCGCCGAGCGCCTCCAGCTCCGCCACCACACCGTGGTGGAGCTGGTGGATCGGCTCGCCGAGGGGGGATTGGTGGCGCGGCGGCGGACGAGCGCCGACCGCCGCCGCGTGATCGTCGAGCTGAGGCCGGCCGGCGAGGCGGTGCTGGAGAAGCTGGCGCGCTACTCGATCGCCGAGCTGCGCACCGAGGGGCCGTCGCTGCTGGCGAGCCTGGCCCGGCTCATCGGCGGCGTCGAGCGGCGAGGCCGCGGGAGCGCGAGAGCGCGCCACCCGGCTGCCGACCGACGGCCCCGGCGCGCGACTGGGGATCGACCGCGCTCGCGCGCCGATTCCGGGAGCCGTCGTCGAGCGCGGCCACCGCGCAGGACACGTTGGAAGGACGGCCCCGCCATCTCGGCCAGGTGAACGCCATCGGCCTTCCCCGGCGACACGGCAATCGCTATCATGAGGTCTCCTCCGCGCCCTCGAGGTTGGGCGGCCACACCCGCGCTGTTCGATGCCGCTCGCCGACGGCGCGGCTCGATCGGTCCGCCGCCCGCCTTCGCGGCGAATGGCCGAGGCGGTCGGAGGCATCGAAGAGCAAGCGGAGTCACCCCCAAACCGAGGAGGTCGCTCATGGCTGACCAGTTCGAGTACATCTCCCGCTCGCGCCTGGAGTACAAAGCCGGCTACCGCAACGCCTATCTCGGGGAGGTGGCCGAGCCCGTCGTCTACGGGGTCCAGGGGGCGCTGCGCGACTACTACGGAGCCAAGGAAGGCCCGCCGATCGCGTCGACGCTCGACCACATCGTGGCCGCCGTCGCGGGGTGAATGTACGGCACCCTGCGCGGCGCCCTGGCAGGGCGCAAGATCGCGTTCGATCGGGACAGCTACAAGGCGACCGTCGAGGGCCGCATCACCGGCGTCGGCAAGACCATCCGCATCGAGTCGATCCGTGTCCACTACGAGGTGACCGTGCCCGCCGAGGCCCGCGAGGCGACCGAGCGGGCGCTCGCGCTTCATCCCCTGGGCTGCCCCGCCCACCAGAGCGTGAAGGGCGCGATCGCGGTCAGCTGGACGGCGACGCTTCGCGCCGGCGAGGAGGTTCTCCAGCTGAGTGGTGAGTAGCCAGACCGGTGAAGGCCGCCGCGCCGGCCGCGGAACGGCCCCGGGGGACGCGGGTCGCCTCGGTGCGCCCGCGTCCCCCGGACGAGCTCACACGCGGGAAGGCCCGGTGGCCGGCGCCGTCTGCTGCGGAATGCCCTGCGGCCAGTCCATCCACAGCGGATTCAGCCAGCCGACGATCGCGCCGTAGACGACGTGGAGCACGAGGGCACTCAGCATGTAGCGCGGTCCGGGGGCCAGATAGAGCAGATGATCGGCGGGAAGCTGCTGAGCCCTGCCCAGGCCGAAGAAGCCCCAGCCGATGATGGGGCTGTACACCACCATCAGCAGGAGCCAGAGCCCGATGCCGAGCCCGATGCCCCGCCACACATCCGTCCGCTCCCGGAAGGTCGCGACGAGCGCGATGGACCACGCCGCGCCATAGGCCAGATCGATCGCCACGGCGAGGGGCGTGCCCCCGAATCCGAGGCGCTCGAGAAGTGCCGCCGACGGCGTGAGGTTGAACGGCGCGATCCCCGCCCGCATCGCCAGGTGCATGAGAATCGACACCACGATCCCGCCCGCTACACCGACTGCTGCCGCCTTCACCCATTTCATGGCGCTCCTCCTTCGAGGACACCGGGAGTCGGGTCCTCGCTCGCAAGCGTGCCGCCGGCAGGTGAACGCCTCATGAGAGGCGGATGAAATCTGAGCCTCCCACGGCCATCGCGCGCTTCGCCGATAGCCCTGGCCTGCCCGTCCGAATCCGCCCCTTCGGCGACTTCTCATCCCGGTCTCACCGCCCTCTCATTCACCACTGCTAGCGTGGAGATCGGTGGCGGGCGCCGATTGGCGGTGGCTCGCCGCGGGGAATGCCTCGAGCCGGGAGGAAGAGCAGTGATGAACAAGGCAATGGTGCTGTTGACCGGGGTGCTGGTTACCGTCTCGCTGGCCGGTCCCGCCGCCGCCCAGAACGCGAGCCCGTCGGCGCCCGCCCAGGCCGCTCCGGCGGTCAAGCCGCCGGCGACGCGGCATGTGGTTGGCGAGGTGGTATCGGTGAACGCAGAGGCCAGGACCTTGACCGTGAAGCGGCACAAGGGGAAGGAGATCACCTTCGCCGTGGACAATGACGCGGCCTCGGCCCTCGCCGGCCTGAAGCCCGGAGACCAGGTGAAGATCGACTACGTCCGCGGCCAGAATCAGATGCTGGCCAAGACCATCGCCAAGAACGAGGTGGCCAAGGCGAAGTAGCCCTCGACCGCTCGCCGGCGCCGAGCAGGATGCTGAAATAGGCCCGACTGCTTCGGTGGCGCCCTCGGCGGCGCGCTCGACGTAGGGAACCTACGCCTCGGGTCCCGCCGTCGGGCGCCGCGCCGCATCTCGGTCTTTTTCTGTACCCCGCGCGTTTCTCCGCAAGCGGCTAGCTGACGGGCCGGGTTGGCCTCATCGGCTTCGGACCCGATCGATGGACTGGTCCACGTAGACCATCTTCCCGGCCCAGCTCACGCGGGTGACGCGCTCGAGCGACACGAGGACGCCCTCCCGCGAGCGAGGCGACGGCGAGACGACCATGTGGCGGAGTACCCACGTCTCGTCGTCCAGGACGAAGTCCTCGGCCCACCCGATCTCGCCACCCAAGGCCCGTACCCGATAGCCCGTCACCGCCAGCACGCTGCGCAGGTGGTGATCTCCACCGCCGAATCCGGCCAGCCGATCCCCCGGGAGAGAGGGCCCGGACCACACGTAGGGAAATCCGTAGTAGTCGTACAGCGTGACATGGTGCTGGCGCGAGACGGGCCTGGCCGTGTCGATGCGCGGGCTCTGCTCCACCTTGGACCTGGTGAGCCCGACCTCGACCCGATGTCGCTCCACATCGACCCGCAGCACCGCGGCCGGCGGGATCAGCACGCGGCGGCCGGTCAGCCAGTGCCGCGCGTCGACGACCAGGTGGCGCACCATCCATCGGCGATCGTCGAAATAGATATCCTCCAGCCGGCCGACATCGCCGTCCACTCCGTGAACCACCGACCGGCAAAGCTCCGAGACGCGCCGCAGCATCGGGACCTCCCGCTCACCATCAGGCTACTCGCCGCAGATGAGAGGCCGGTGAATGCACCATGAGAACTCCCCCGAGGCGAGCGGGCTCCGCCGCAACAGCGCTCCCCGGGGTGCGGGTGCGCCATTCGCGGCGCGGCGGTCGCGGCTCCGCCCTCGCGATGGAAGCTCGGAATCGGCGTCCGGGCCGATGCGCCGGGCGCACGGGCCGGATGCGCCGGGCACCCCGGTCGCGGTACACTCGCCGCGGCGCCGCGCACGGCGAGCCCGGACCTCGACCCGGCGCCGCACGCGATGACCACGAGCTTCGCCGTCGAGTTCCTGATCGCGATTCTCATCGTCGCCGCCGTCATCGCCGTGCTGGCGGAGCGGCTGCGAATTCCCTACACGGCCGCCCTCGTGCTGGGCGGGCTCCTGCTGGGCTCGCTCCATCCGATGCACCTGCCCTTCATCGACACCCTGATCACCGAGCGGCCCCAGTGGCTCACCCCGAACGTGACCCTCGTCATCTTCTTGCCGCCCCTGCTGTTCGAGGGCAGCCTGAAGATCCAGTTCCGCGAGCTGCGCGCCGGGCTCTGGCCGATGCTGCTACTGGCCACGGTCGGCGTCGTGCTCACGACCGCGGCCACCGCCCTCGCCGTCCACTGGGCCACGGCCCTGCCGCTGTCGGTGGCCCTGGTCTTCGGGGCCATCGTGGCGGCGACCGATCCCATCTCGGTGCTGGCCATCTTCAAGACCATGACCGTGGCCAAGCGGCTGTCGACGATCGTCGAGGGAGAGAGCCTCTTCAACGACGGCACCGCAGCGGTGCTCTTCAAGATCCTCGTCGCCGGGGTCGCCACCGGAACCCTGAGCATCCGCTCGGGCGTGCCGGAGTTCCTCGTCGTCGTGCTGGGCGGCGCCGCGGTGGGCGCCATTCTCGGCTTCCTGGTGAGCAAGATCGTCGAGCGGCTGGACGATCCCCAGGTCGAGATCACGCTGACCACGATCGTGGCCTACGGCGCCTACCTCGCCGCCGACTCCCTCCAGCTCTCGGGCGTCATCGCCACGGTGGCCGGCGGCCTTGTGGTGGGCAATGTCGGCGCCCGGCATGGCATGAGCCCCCGGACGCGGATCGCGCTGTGGTCCTTCTGGGAGTACGCCGCCTTCGTCATCAACTCGATCGTGTTCCTGCTCATCGGGCTGCAGGTCCGGGTCGGAGATCTGCGCGCGGGGGCGCCGTCCATCCTCGTCGCCATCGTCGCGGTCCTGATCGGCCGCATGGTCTGCGTCTACTTGCTGGTGCCGCTGAGCAACGCCTTCTCGCCCGCCGTTTCCCTCCGCTGGCGCCACGTGCTGGTGCTCGCCGGTCTGCGCGGCGCGCTCTCCCTCACGCTGGCGCTCAGCCTCGAATCGCGCTTCCCCCACCGCTCGGAAATCCTGGCCATGACCTTCGGCGTGGTCGCCTTCACGATCGTCGCCCAGGGCTTGAGCCTCAAGCCGATCCTGCGCCGGCTCGGCATCACCGGATCCGCCGACGGAGAGTTCGAGCGCGCCCGGGTCCGCCAGATGGCGCTCACCGCCGCGCGCTCGGAGCTCGAGGAGCTGCGCGAGCGCACCGCGGTCTCCGCCCCCGCCTACGAGCGGCTCCGGCGGGAGCTCGACACGGAGGCCCGCGAGACGGAGAACACCATCGCCCGGCTGTTCGAGCAGGACGAGGCGAGGTTCGCCGCCGAGCTGCGATTCGCCAGGACGAGCATGCTCGCCGCCCAGAGGAGCGCGATCGAGCAGGCCATGCACGACGGGATCATCTCCGCTCAGACGGCGAGCCGCATGATCGGCGCCGCCGACCGGCGGCTGGAAGTGACCATGCGCGAGGAGGAGCGGGAGAACCCGGCCGAGTCCTGACCGCCGCCCCGCCCAGGCCGCACGGCCGGCGGGTGGAGCGGAGGGCTCGCGGAGCCGGCTGGCCCGAGGCTCCCTGCCCGACCAGAGGAGAGATCTGCGGCTCAGCCGCGAGGGCCGTCGCCGAGAGCGCGCGTCAGGACCTCGCGCAGAGCCATCCTCGCGCGGTGCAGCCGCGACTTCACCGAGGAGACCGACTCGCCGAGGACCTCGGCGACCTCCTCGTTGGAGAGCTCCTCCACGTCGCGGAGCACGAGGAGCGCGCGGTAGTGCTCGGGAAGCCGCTCGAGCGCCCGCTCGAGAATCCGCCGGGCCTCGCCCTCGAGCAGCTCCCTCTCGGGCGTGCGCGACCAGTCCGCCAGCACCCAGGCCCGGTCACCCTCGCGGTGGCCATCGGCCCGGAAGGTGGGCAGGCAATCCTCGAGCGCCATTTCCACCTCGGCCCGCTTGCCGCGCCGCCTGATGAGAGCCGCGTTGGCGGCCACGCGGTAGAGCCACGTCCCCAGGGCGGCGCGCCCCTCGAAGCCGTCGATCTTGCGGAAGAGGGTCAGGAACACGTCCTGCACCACCTCCTCGGCGACCGAGTGATCGCGCGTGATCCCGAAGGCCACGCGGTAGACGCGGGCGCTGTGGCGCTCCATCAGCGCCTCGAGGGCGGAACTGTCCCGCGCGCGGAGTCGCTCGACCAGGGCGCCATCGGCCCCGGGGTCCTGCGCTTGCGTCTCCTCCACGCGTGCGGGTGAGCCCGTCATCGTCACGCCTCCCTCCCTTCCAGAGCTCTCAGCTGCTCGGCCACGAACCGGGAACAGCGCAGAAGGGAGACCCGCCGGTCGCGCAAGTTCCACAGGAGCTCCACCCCCTCTCGACTGACAAACGAGACGCTCGACAGGTCGAGGCTCAGCTCGGCGCCGCCGGCGAGGATCGGGGCACAGGTCCGGCTGAGCTCCTCCACCCAGGGCCCCAGCACCTGCCCCTCGAGGTGGAGCGTCACCCGCCGGTCCGGCAGCTCGTCGAGAACGATCCTGAGCATCGCGGTCCTCCTCGCTCTGACCGTCCGACGCGCAAGCGGCGTGCCGAAGCCGGACCGAAGCCGGGAGCGCGCAACGCCCTGGAAGGATTGCCCGCGCCGAGGTCGCGGTCGGATGGGCCCACGAACTCTCGTGGCGAGGCCGGCGGCGCGCCCCACGGCTACGAGATGCCGTGGCGCGGCCGCTTGATCCCGAGCCGATCCATCCGGCTTCTGAGCGTGTTCGGATGAAGGCCGAGGATCTTCGCGGCCCCCTTCGGTCCTTCGATGAGGCCGCCGGTCTGCTCCAGTACGGCGCAGATGTGCGCGCGCTCGATCTCCTCGAGGGTGGCCAGCTTCGCGGGCGCGGCCGCCGGTGGCGCGCCGGCGCCCCCGTCGCGACCGGCGGTCGCCATGAGATCCCGGTCCAGCTCCAGCGCGGTGCCGCGGCAAAGGACCACTCCGCGCTCGATAACGTTCTCCAGCTCCCGGACGTTCCCTGGCCACGGATAGCGGACGAGGCGGCTCATGGTCTCATCGGAGATCGCGTCGATCCGCCGTCCCAGCTTCTTGCCGTGCTGGGCGAGGAAGAACATCGCGAGCTGGGGGATGTCGGAGGCGCGCTCGCGGAGCGGCGGCACCCGGAGCGGCAGGACATTCAGTCGATAGAAGAGATCGGAGCGGAATCGGCCCCCGGCCACCGCCTGCTGGAGGTCGCGATTGGTGGCGGCGATCACCCGCACGTCCACCCGGACGGTGCGGCTCGACCCCACCGGCTCGAACTCCCGCTCCTGGAGCACCCGCAGCAGCTTGACCTGCGTCTCCAGCGGCAGCTCGCCCACCTCGTCGAGGAAGATCGTGCCCCCGTCGGCGAGCTCGAAGCGCCCCACCCGCCGCTCGATGGCCCCCGTGAACGCCCCCTTCACGTGGCCGAAGAGCTCGCTCTCGACGAGACCGGCCGAGATGGCGGCGCAGTTCACCTTGACGAGCGGCCGCCCCGTTCGGGCGCTCCGGCTGTGCAGCGCCCGGGCGATCAGCTCCTTGCCGGTGCCCGTCTCCCCGGAGATGAGGACGGTGGAATCGGTCGGCGCCACCTGCTCGACCTGGCGAAGCGTGGCCAGGAGAGCCGGGCTGTTGCCCACCATCTCGGTGAAGTTGTGCTCGCGGCGGATCTCCTCCTGGAGATAGACGTTCTCGTGCTCGAGCCGCGCCTTGAGCGCTCCGATCTCCTCGTAGGCCGTCATGGTGGCGAGGGCGAGGGCCACCTGGTTGGCCACCTCCTGGAGGAGCTCCACGTCGGGCTCCGAGTACTGGCCCCGCCGCGTGCTGGCCACGTTGACCGCGCCGATGGCGCGCCCGCGCACGATCAGCGGGACCGTGCAGATCGACCGGATGCCTTCCGCGGCGGCGCGCCGCTCGGACGTCGACTGCGCCTCGCGCTCGAGGTCGCGGCGGAGCAAGGGGCGCTGCCGCTCGAAGGCCCAGCCGAAGTGGCTGTCCCGCCGCTCGAGCGCGAGCCCGATGTTGAAGTGCTCGGACCGAAACGGCCCCTCGAGGGCGACCAGGCGCAGCACGTCGGAGGCCGGCTCGTACAGCGCCAGGGCGACGCGGTCGAAGGCGATGACCCGGCCGAGGGCCGCGCACACGGTGCGCAGGAGCGCTTCCCGGCTCAGGTTTGAGATCATCCCGTTGTTGAT
>Ga0187766_10002545_pt1 | contig 10716 bp, 13 predicted proteins | sample 0216_QUI02_MP05__4_FD_132971 | JGI IMG/M metagenome (GOLD analysis project Ga0187766, IMG submission 132971) | Tropical peat soil microbial communities from peatlands in Department of Meta, Colombia - 0216_QUI02_MP05_20_MG | ecosystem: Environmental > Terrestrial > Soil > Wetlands > Peat ... | reverse complement strand
GGCCAATCCCGCTCCCGCCCTCGTGGTGAAAGAGACGGAGGTGGCGGCGCGGAGCCTGGGGGTGCGCCTGCAATCCCTCGAGGTGCGAGGGCCCGATGATTACGCGAGGGCATTCCAGGCCGCGATCAGCGGGCGCGCCGGCGCTCTGATCGCCGTGGAGGACCCCCTCGTCCTTACGCACCAGGCGCGCATCGTGGAGTTCGCGGCCAAGAGGCGGCTGCCAGCCATGTACCCCAATCGGGAGTATGTGGACGCCGGGGGGCTGATGTCCTATGGGGCGAACCTCCGCGACTTGTTCCGCCGCGCCGCCACCTACGTGGACAAGATCCTGAAGGGCGCCAAGCCGGCCGACCTGCCCGTGGAGCAGCCCACACGGTTCGAGCTGGTCGTCAACCTGAAGACGGCGAAAGCCCTCGCCCTCACCATCCCGCCGTCCGTCATGGTCCGCGCCGACCAGGTGATCCAGTGAGGCGGCCCGGCCGCAATGCCATGGACGTGGGGCGCCAGATTATCCGGTTTTCGTCTTGCGGGAACTGCGGGCCGATCGCTTCTGCGCGGTGCGGTATTGTGAGACCTGCTCCGCGAGGCGCGAAATGAACCTCTCATCCCTCAAGAGGTAGCGGCCAGCGGAAGCCCCGAGCCCAAAGACGTATTCCCGCAGCGCGCGGTTGATCTGCGTCTGGTAGGGCGCGGCCCCGGGGCCCGATGCCCGGGTCTTGAAGAATTGAAGCACGTCCTGGTCGAGGAACATCGTGATGCGAACCTTGGTGTGCCGCGCTCGCTCGTTTTTGGGTGGCAGCCCTCGGAACGTCGCCCGCTTGGCGTGGCGGAAGTCATACTCTTTCTTCATAGTCCCTGACCTCGCGCCGTGTGGCGCGCCGTGATGAGATGATGCGGATGTCTTCCTCCCGTTCGGTGAACACGGTTACCAATAGGCGCCCCCGCTCGGATCGCGCAAGAAGAACGTACCGCTCCTCACCCTGCGAATGGGCTTCGTCCACCTGGACAAGGGCCAATGGGTCGTAAAATGCCGTTGCGGCCTCATCGAAGTCCACCCCGTGCTTTCGGCGGTTTCGTTCGTCCTTCTCGTCGTCCCACTGGAGCCCCACGCGGGGAGTATATGTATATTATGCATATATGTCAAGCGGTCGGACAAACCAACGGCCGGAATGGAGACAGAAGGAGGATGTGGCGGAAGGGGCCGGCATGACTCCGCATCTCGTGGCAAAGGAATGGCCCACCGGGCTGATCGAGGTGGCGCGGGGGGTGTATGCCTACGTGTCGCCCTCAGGGGGCCCGGGGTTGTCCAATGCCGGGCTGATCCTGGGGGAGCGGAGCGCCACGGTGGTGGATACGCTGCTGGCGCCGTCGCTCACGCGACCGTTCGCCGAGGCGGTGCGGCGCGCCACCGGCCTGCCGGTGACCCGCGTCATCAACACCCATCACCACCACGACCACACCGGAGGCAACTGGGCGTTCCCGGAGGCGGAGCGCTACGCCTCGGCGGCGACGCGGGACCTCCTGATCCGGAAGGGCAAGCCGATGCAGGTGTACCGCGCCATGCTGCCGCGCTTCGCCGCCGAGCTCGAGCCGATGGAGATTTTCCCGCCCACGGTGACCTTCCATGGCGCCTGGGCCCTCTACGACGGGCGGCGCGAGATACGCATCGTCCCCGCCGCTCCCGCGCACACCTTCGGCGACGTGATGGTATACCTGCCGGCGGAGAAGGTGCTCTTCGCGGCCGACGTGGCGTTCCACTACATCACGCCGGCGGTCAGCGAGGGATCCATCGAGGGTTGGCTGCGGGCCTCCGAGGCCGTGCTGGGGCTGGAGGTGGAGGTGATCGTGCCGGGCCACGGCCCGGTGGGGACGAAGAAGGACTTCGCGTTGCTGCGCGACTACTGGCTGCTGCTGCGTGACGAGGGGGGCCGGCTGCTGGACCGCGGGCTGGCGCCCGCCGAGGCCGCGCGCGCGCTGGACCTCGGCGCCTACCGGGAGTGGACGGCCTGGCCCCGTACCCTCTGGAACCTGGCCCGCTGGCAGGCCGAGCGCAAGGGCCCCGTCCCCGACCTCGTGCCCGACGACGTCGCCCTCTCCATGCACGCCGCCATGCAGGAGCTATCGCAGTGGGGCACGGCCCGGTAGGCCCTCGTTAGGCGTGAGGCGTGAAACGTAAGGCGAGCCCCCCTCCTGACGCCTGACGCCTCCCGCCTGACGCCTCACCCCTCACGGGGTTATGGCCTAACTTCTCGTTAGGCGTGAGGCGTGAAACGTAAGGGGAGGCCCCCTCCTGACGCCTGACGCCTCCCGCCTCACGTAGCTATGGCTTGAAGAGCCGACCCACCGTCATCTCGGCGCCGTTGAGGACCACGCTGCCCCGGACGGGGACGGGGTTCGTCAGCGCCTGGTGGGCGAAGCAGCCGTTCTCCGCGTTAAAGACAACGCGAGCGATTTTCGCCGGGTCCTCTTTGGACTCGAGGTGCAGCTCGCTCTCCACGCCCAGGCACTGCCCCCGCACGGTGTTGGCCAGCACCGATCCCTCCACCCGGTATCGCACCGTCACCTTCATCCGCACCGCGTCGATCTGCGCCTTCAGCATGTGGCCGTACCGGCCGATCTGGGTCATCATTCAGAAGGCGTAGGCCGCGCTGAAGTAGGCCAGGGGAGGCGGGGCCGATGCCTTGCCCCCCAGGTGCTCTCCCTCGTCGCAGGCCAGGGTGTAGAACTTCTGGTTGTTGTGGCCGATGCGGCCGAGCTTCAGCATCGCATCCACGTTCTCGGCCTCCACCGTGAACACGATGTCCCGCCTGGTAACGTTTGGATCCAGCCCTTCCGGGGGCTTCTCGTCGGTCATGCGTTTCCCCCTCTTCACTGCATGGGGTGTTGCCGTGCCTCCCCAAGTCGCGAATCCCCGCACCACCCCGTCACGGCGCCCCTGCCCCTCCGCTCCCCCGGCCCGTCTAAACCCGGTGCTCAACAAACCGGCTCGCGCAGGCCGCTCAAAAAGGCCCAGATGCAAGGCGGCGCGCGACGGGCCGAGTGAGGCGTACGTCGGGTACGCCGCAGCGAGCGCGCGAGCGCGCCAACGCCCCACCCGCTGCCGCCGAGGCAGCGGGGAGAGATGTTGGGCCTTTTTCAAGCGGCCTGCTTCAGCGTTTGCGACCTCCGCGCTCGGTCAGGAGCAGGAAGACCCCGACGGCGGTGGCCCCCGCGCTGACCGCGGCCCAGACGATCTGCCAGCCGGGATCCTCCCACTCCGGCCGCGTCATGAAAAGCAGCAGGAGGGAGAGCATCCCGGCGATGGCCAGGAACTCTCCCAGCCGCTCGCGCGGCCGGACGCGCCAGAATCGGAAGGCGCCGCGACGCGGGCTCATCGCCCAGCCTCCCTGTTGCCCGCCCGCCTCCACGCGACGGACGGTACACCGCCCCGCCGGGCGCGGGCCAGCCCGGGGAGGGTCATTATATGCAACGGGGCTCCCCGCGCCAAGGCATGTCTAGCGGTTCCGCCGCGCCGGGTTTGACAGCCCGCCGCGGCCTGGGATACAGTCGGCAGCCAGGTTGCCGGCGGACGCGTCCCGGCCGCACCGTTCCGCGGCCGCCTCCCTCGCGACGGCCGCCGGCCACGCCGAGTGCGATGGCCGCGATCCTCGAGATCGATCGCGTCAGCAAGACCTACCGTGCCGACGGGGGCCGCGAGGTCCGGGCCCTCGATCGCGTGTCCCTCACCGTCCACCAGGGCGAGTTCGTCTCCATCATCGGCCCCAGCGGCTGCGGCAAATCCACCCTCTTCGGCATCATTGGCGGCCTGGTCCTCGAGTACGACGGCAGCGTCCTCATCGACGGGGACGCGGTGAACGGCACCCACCAGCACATCGGCATGGTGTTCCAGGAGGAATCCACCTTCCCCTGGCGCACTACGCTGGAGAACGTCGCCTTCCCCCTGGAGGTGGCCGGCGTGCCCAAGGCGGAGCGGGAGCAGCGCGCCCGCTCCTTCCTCAAACTGGTGGGCCTGGAGGGGTTCGAGCACAACTACCCGGCGGCCCTCTCCGGCGGCATGAAGCAGCGCACGGCCGTGGCCCGCGCCCTGGCCTACCAGCCCCGGATCATGCTGATGGACGAGCCCTTCGGCGCCCTGGACGAGCAGACGCGCCTCCTCCTGGGGGATAAGCTCCTGGAGATCTGGCGCGAGCTGAACCAGACCATGTTGCTGATCACGCACAACATCACCGAGGCCGTGCAGTTGAGCGACCGCGTCGTGGTCATGTCCTATCGTCCCGGCCGCATCAAGCAGATCGTGGACATCCACCTGCCCCGCCCGCGCACGTCAGAGATCATCTCCACGCCGCGGTTCGGCGAGTACGTGGGCCAGATCTGGGATGACCTGCGCCTGGAGGCGGCGCGGGGCATGAGCGACGTGGGATCGGGCGGCCCCCGCTAACAGGCCGCTGAAAAAGGCCCAACGTCTCTCCCCGCTGCCCCGGCGGCAGCGGGTGGGGCGTTGGCGGGCTCGGACATCTCTCCCGGCTGCCTCGGCGGCAGCGGGTGGGCTGCGACGTACGGACCCAGTGCGCCTCCGACCCACCTGCGGTGGGTACCCCGGCATCGCCCGCCGCCTTGCATCTGGGCCTTTTTGAGCGGCCTGTGGAACATTGGCTTCTTAGCAACCCGCTGAGGCGCGGGGGGGCGGGCAACGGGGTCACGCGCGGAGGATAACCATGCGTCGGTGCGTGCGAGCCATCATCGTCGTCTGGCTGATGGGCGGCCTGGGCCTGGGCCTGCCGGGGACCGGCCGCGCCGGCGACAAGGTGCGGCTGCTGGTGAGCACGCGGGGGCCCTTCGAGATGTTCGCCCCCAACCAGGCCGAGGCGGAGGGGCTCTTCAAGGCGGAGGGCCTGGACGTGGAGTTCACCTACGCCCAGGGCGGCGCCGAGACCACCCAGGCGCTTGCCACCGGCAGCGTGGACGTGACCGTGGGCGTGGGGATCCTGAGCATTATCGCCGCCTACGGCAAGGGCGCGCCGGTGCGTATCATCAGCAACGGCAAGCGCGGCGCGGGCGAAATCTTCTGGTACGTGAAAAAGGACAGCCCCGTGAAGGGCTTCAAGGACCTGGACGGGAGAGTCCTCGTCTACTCCCGCCCGGGTTCCACCACGCACCTGGTCGCCCAGACCCTGGTGAAGGAGCTGAAGATCAAGCCGAAGCTGGTGTCGGTGGGAGACATGGCATCGTCCCGCACGCAGGTCATGTCGGGCCAGGTGGACACGGGCTGGGGAAGCTTTCCGTTCAATTACGACCTGGTGAATAAAGGGGAGGCCCGCGTCATCGGCACCGGCGCGGAGGCCACCGAGCTGGAGAGCTTCACGATCCGGGTGCAGGCGGCCAACGTCGCCTTCCTGAAGCAGAGGCGCGATGTCGCCGTGCGGTTCATGCGGGCCTACCACCGCGCCCTGGAATGGCAGTACAAGCACCCGGAGCCGGCCATCAAGCGGTGGGCGGAGACCTTCAAGCTCGACCCCGAGGCGGCGAAGCAGGTGCCCAAGTTCGTCCCGTACGAGACGGTCACCCTGGCGCCCATCGGCAACCTGGACGGGAACGTCAAGCTCGCCGTGGAGTACAAGATGCTCGCCGAGCCGCTGACGGATGCGCAGAAAAGGGACCTGGTGGACATCGTATACGACCCGGGCCGGTAACGGCCGCGCCCGGCCGGCCGAATGCCCAACAGGCTGCTGAAAAAGGCCCATCTGCGGCGTTGGCGCGCTCGCGCGGCGCTGCGACGTACGGACCGAGTACGCCTCGCGCCTCGCCTCGCGCGCCGCCTTGCGCCTGGGCCTTTTTGAGCAGCCTGGGCGAGAGAGGGACTTACAGCATCCTAACTGGACGGCGGAACATCGTGGAGGAACGGACTTGGTGCGGCTCCTGAAGCGCTTCGTGACCTCCCCCGCGTGCGCCGGCCTCCTGGGCCTGCTCGTGCTGGCCGCGCTGTTCGAGGTGGGCGTGGCGGAGAAGGTGCTGTCGCCCCTGGTCTTCGCGCGTCCCACGCAGGCCATCGCGGCCATCCGCACCCTCCAGGCCGACGAGGGGCTGGCGCCGGCCTTCCTGATCACCCTGGGGGAGACGCTGGCATCCACCGTCCTCGCGCTGCTGGTAGGGATCCCCGGCGGGGCCCTGCTCTACCGCCGCCGCGCCCTGGGCGAGGCCTACGAGGGGTGGCTGGCGGCCCTCTTCGCCGCCCCCATCGTGCTTCTCTACCCGCTCTTCCTGGTCCTCTTCGGGCGCGGCTACGCCAGCGTGGTCCTCATGGGCTTCATCCCCGCGGCCATCCCCATCGCCATCACAACGCGCGAGGGGCTGCTGGCCATTCCCAAGACCCTCCTGGACGTGGGCCGCAGCTTCCGCCTCGTGCCGCGGGACATGTTCTGGAAGGTCATGTTCCCGGCGGCCGTCCCCGCCGTGTTCACCGGGATCCGCCTGGGGGTCATGTACGCCCTGGTGAACATCGTGGCCATCGAGTATCTGGTGGACTTCGGCGGCCTGGGGCGCATCGTGTCGGATATGTATTTCCGCTTCGAGGTGCCCGGCACCTACGCCAGCATCTTGTTCGTGGTGATGGTGAGCGTGGTCTTCTACTGGGGGTTCGGATGGATCGAGCGGCGGCTGAGGCCCGCGTAGCCCGCGGCGGCGCACCCCTGCCGCTGCCGGCCTTCACCCCCACCCAGATCCGCCTGGTGACGGTGATGGCCTGCGTGGCCCTCTGGGAGGCGTTGGCCCGCACCGGCTGGTTCTACAAGGGCGTGATCCCCACCACCGCCAGCGTCGCCGTGGCGCTGGTGGGCGAGGTGGCCCGGCCCGAGTTCTACCGGCACTGCGGGATCACCCTGGCGGAGGTCTCCGTGGGTTTCGTGGCGGGCGGCCTCGCGGGGGTGGCCCTGGGCGTCCTGTTCGGCGCCCGGCGCTTCCTGTGGCGGGCCGCGGCCCCCTACGTGAACGCCATCGGGTCCACGCCCAAGATCGTCTTCTTGCCGATCCTCTTCCTGCTCTTCGGCGTGGGCATCGAGTCCAAGATGGCCAAGGGGGCGCTTTCGACGTTCTTCCCCGTGGTCGTAAGCACCACGGCGGGGATGCTGGCCCTCAACCCGGTGTGGCTGCGCGTGGGGACGAGCTTCCGCCTCACCCGGTGGCAGACCATCACCAAGATCTACCTGCCGGCGATGGTCCGCCCGGTGGTCACCGGGATGCGCCTGGGCCTGGGGGTGGGGATCATCGGGGTCCTGGTGGCCGAGATCAAGTACGCCAACGCCGGCCTGGGCTACCTGGCCATCCAGTACTACACCCAGTTCGACATCCCGAGGATGTACGCCATGATCCTGATCATCTTCACCCTGGCGGTCCTCGCCAACGTCGGCATGACGCGGCTGACCGGTCGCTTCTACTGGGACGGGGCGGACGCCCCGGCGGAGACGGGGCGATGAAAGAGGTCTTCGTGGCCAAGCGGTCCGAACTGCAGGATGGGGACCGGCGTCTCGTCGTCTCGGGCGATCTGGAGATCGGCGTGTTCCGCCGGAACGGCGCCCTCTACGCCTACCGGAACCTCTGCGCCCACCAGGGGGGGCCGGCCTGCGAGGGGCTCCTGATGGCCAAGGTGGAGGAGATCATCGCCCCGGACCGGACGTACCAGGGGATGCGCTTCTCCGAAACCGAGATCCACATCGTCTGCCCCTGGCACGGCTACGAATATGACCTGGCCACCGGCGAATGCGCGGGCGACCGGAGGCTCCGCCTCACCAAATACCAGGTGGTGGAGCGGGGGGAGGACGTCTATGTGCTCGTCTGAGGCGGGCCCCGCGGCGGCCGAGGTGGCGCGGCAGGCGGGCGCCCTGGGGGCCCTGGTGGAGACCCTCCTGCAGCGGGGTGACGTGGGCGCCGTGCCCGAGGCATCCATCCAGGAGGGGCTGACCGCCTTCGTCAAGCTCTACGCGGCGAGGCGCGAGGCGGGCGCCCGGTTCCCGCCCGTCGCCCCGGACGGCGGCGTCTCGGCCACCGCCGCCATGATCCTGACCACGGCCCTGCTGCAGGCCGTGCACGTGGAGCTGTTCGAGCTGGGCATGTGGCAGGCCTGGGCCGGCCGCTGACATGGATTGGGGATTGTAGATTGAGGATTGAGGATTGCCGGCCGGAACCGGCCAGAGCGCCCGGCCCGCCATCCTCAATCCCGAATCCTCATGAGCAGGATGCTACAAAACTCGCTTTTCCGCAGGCTGCTCAAAAAGGTCCAGATACAAGGCGGCGCGCGAAGGGGGGGTACCCACCGAAGGTGGGTCCGAGGCGTACTCCGAGTACGCCGCAGCGAGCGCGCGAGCCGGCCAACGCCCCACCCGCTGCCGCCGGGGCAGCGGGGAAAGTTGTCGGGCCTTTTTCAGCAGCCTGCTAGAGGAGCCGTGGCATGATGGAGCTCCCGACCAGCGACCCCCGCAGGATGGCCTTCGCCGACCTGGACACCACCAAGCTGCTGGCCCATGCCGCCCAGCAGGCCCGCGAGCGGAATTTCCAGGAGTTCCTGATCGTGGACGCGGACTCGCACCACTACGAGAACGAGTCCATGCGGGAGATCGTGGACTTCATCGAGGATCCCGTGATCCGGCAACTGGCCCAGGCGAACATGCAGGGCACGGGGGCGGCCGGGCTGTTCCCGCCGGGGATCGGATACCAGGACCTGGGGGGCCGGATCACCCGTTACCCCCTGCGCAAGACGGAGAAGACGCCCCCGGGCGCCACGGTGCACCGGGACGTCACACTGACCCTGCGCTGGATGGACGCCATCGGGACGGACTACGCGTGCGTCTTCCCGACGCCCATGCTCACCCTGGGCCTGCACCCGCAGGCGGAGATCGAGGTGGCCATGGCGCGGGCCTACAACCGGTGGCTCACGGACGTGGTGCTGCCCGGCAGCCCCCGGCTGCGGTCGATGCTCTACCTCCCCTTCAACGATCCGGACGCCTCCTACAAGATGGTCCGGGATTTCGCCGGAAAGCCGGGGGTGATCGGCTTCATGGTCGTCGCGGCCCGCTACCGCCCGGTGTACGACAACGCCTTCATGAAGACCTACGCGGCCATCGAGGAACTGGGCGTGCCGCTGGCCTTCCACGCCTCGTACAATTGGGGCGACCAGCTCCTGGGCAAGACGAACCGGTTCCTCGCCGTGCATGCCCTCGGCTTCACGCTCTTCAACGTGGTGCACTGCACCAACTGGGTGGTGAACGGGTTACCCGAGCGCTTCCCCAAGCTCAAGGTGGTGTGGATCGAGTCCGGGGTGGCCTGGGTCCCCTGGCTGATGCAGCGCCTGGACAACGAGTACAAGATGCGCACCTCGGACTGCCCGTCGCTGAAGCGGCTCCCCAGCGAGTACATGCGGGACATGTTCTACACCTCGCAGCCCCTGGAGGTGCCGGACGACCTGGAGGCGTTGGAGATGACCTTCAGGATGATCGGGGCCGAGACCCAGCTCCTCTACGCCTCGGACTACCCGCACTGGGACATGGACCTGCCCAGCGTGATCTACGACCTGCCGTTCCTGGACGAGAAGGCCAAGCGCAACATCCTGGGCGAGAACGCCCGCCGCCTCTTCAATCTGGACGTGAGCCACCGCTTCCCGCCCGGCACCCCCCACTAGTCCTGCGGGCCCGCCCCCGCCGGTCTTTGCCGGGGTGCCGAAAACCCGCGCCCGTGCAGGCTGCTCAAAAAGGCCCAGATGCAAGGCGGCGCGCGATGCGCCGAGTGAGGCGTACTCCGGGTACGCCGCAGCGAGCGCGCGAGCGCGCCAACGCCGCAGATGGGTCTTTTTCAGCAGCCTGCCCTGCCATTGACAGCCCGCCGGGGCCTGGGATACATTGCCGGCGTGCCCGGAATCATTGAATTCCACAACGTCAACAAGTGGTTCGGGACGCTCCACGTCCTCGCCGACATCGACCTCGCGGTGACGGCCGGCGAGGTGGTGGTGGTGTGCGGGCCCAGCGGGTCCGGCAAGAGCACGCTCATCCGCTGCATCAACCGCCTGGAGCCCATCCAGTCCGGCGAGATCGTGGTGGACGGGATGAACCTGGCGGGCCCCCAGGTGGACCTCATCAGGCTCCGCACCGAGGTCGGGATGGTCTTCCAGCAGTTCAACCTCTACCCCCACATGACCGCCCTGCAGAACATCACCCTGGCCCCCCTCAAGGTGCGGCGCGTGGCCCCGGCCGAGGCCGAGGCCACCGCCCGGACGCTGCTGGCAAAGGTGGGCATCCCGGAGAAGGCGGATGCCTACCCGGCGCGCCTCTCGGGGGGGCAGCAGCAGCGCGTGGCCATCGCCCGCGCCCTGGCCATGCAGCCCAAGATCATGCTCTTCGACGAGCCCACCTCCGCCCTGGACCCGGAGATGATCAACGAGGTGCTGGACGTGATGGTGAACCTGGCCCGCGAGGGGATGACCATGATCGTCGTCACCCACGAGATGGGGTTCGCCCGGCGCGTCGCCCACCGGATCGTCTTCATGGACGAAGGCCGGGTGGTGGAGCAGGCGGCCCCGGAGCGGTTCTTCGCCCAGCCGGCCCACGAGCGAACCCGGAACTTCCTGAGCAAGATCCTGACCCATTGACGGGCCGCCGCCCCCCCCGGGAGGCCTGGCCCGGTCCGCCCCGCGCGGACCAAGGAGGACTCCATGCGCCGCTGGACTATCGCCCT
>Ga0187766_10002544_pt1 | contig 10716 bp, 8 predicted proteins | sample 0216_QUI02_MP05__4_FD_132971 | JGI IMG/M metagenome (GOLD analysis project Ga0187766, IMG submission 132971) | Tropical peat soil microbial communities from peatlands in Department of Meta, Colombia - 0216_QUI02_MP05_20_MG | ecosystem: Environmental > Terrestrial > Soil > Wetlands > Peat ... | reverse complement strand
GGGGAGCCCGGGGAGCAAGGTCCTGCTCCTCGGGTCGAGGGCCCCTGACTTGGCTAAGGTGGCTGCGCTCTCCGCCAAGGAGGCGGACGCCTCTCCGGTAGTGTTCGACCTCGACGGCTCGGTTGCCAGGAGCCTCTCAGGCCACCTCGACACCTACGACTACCGGTCCTTCCTCTACGACTCCTTCCGGCTCGAGGAGCCCGAAGCGTGGCATTCGCAGGTGGCCGCGGCCGCCTACGCCCAGGTGCTGGACCTTTCCTCAGAGGAGGAGGCAATCTTGAACGCCGCCATGCAGGTGGTCGCCTCGGACTCGACCCTCCTGAGCCCGCTCTCCCTGCACGACGTGATGGGGAAGGTGGAGGGGTTCAGGGGCTTCTACGTCGACAAACTCAACGGCAGGATAGGCGCCCTCCGCCTCTTCGACGCGGTCGACGACCGGGACTTCGGGCGTCTGATGGCGGGGAACCTCATCGTAGACTTCCACCTCGCTCCCTACCCTCTGGCGGCGGAGCTCGCGGCCGCCCTCTTCATGGCAAAGATGTTCGCCCTTGCCCACTCGAAGGGGTCGCCCCCTGACCTCCTGCTGCTGACGGAGGCGCACCGGATATTCAGGGCGTCCCCCAGGCCCACTCACTCGAACCGCCTCCTGGGCCATCTGCTCGAGTGGCCCGCGACCGTCGCCCTATCCACCGGGCAGCCCGCCTCGCTCAGTCCCCTGCTACAGCAGTCATGCCCGGTCCGAGTCTACTCGAGCGAGGCCTGGCACTCCCTGTCGAAGCAGGGAGTGAGCATTCTTTCTGGCACGTTCGTCCTGCAAGACCAGAGGAGCGGGCGGACCCTGGCATTCGTCCCGCGTCGCATCTTCGCGAAGACCGCCGAGTACGCACAGACCCGGGCCGGACGGTACCCCTCACCTGAGCTCACCAGGTCAATCCTCGACGCGGTGGAACGGTTCCCGCTCTCGACGCCGGAGTCGGTGGTCCAGTTCGTCTCGCCCGACTTCCTCCCGGCCGACGTCAGCGGGGCACTTGCCAGCCTCGAGAGGGGAGGCTGCCTCATCCTGGAGCCGAAGGATTCAGGGTCGGGCCCGAAGGTGTTCGCGTTCACCCTCTCGAAGAAAGGAAGGAGGATCCTTAAGGAGCTGAGGGGCTGATGGAGCGCATCCCGACCCAGTGCAGGGCTGTGGACGAGCTCCTGGACGGGGGGCTGGCGACCGGGACGATTACCCAGGTCTTCGGGGAAAAGGCCCTCGGTAAGAGCATCTTCTCCCACCAGGCGGCCTGCTCGACGGTCGCCGGCGGCCACTCCGCCGTGATCCTCGACACCGAGCAGTCCTACGGGAGCTACCTCCTCCCCTACAGGCAGGCGGGGATGAACAGGCGATTTGGAAGGGAGATCGCAGCCATCGAGCTCAAGCTGGAGAGGGTAACCAAGCCCACGGGCAAAAGGAAAGGGGCCACCAGAGGAGAGCTCCTCACCGCAATCGGCGCGACCCTCGACAGGCTGGGGGTGTCATACACCGACGCGCACCTCGGCCCGATTGCCGACATCCTCTGCCCCGCTTTCACCGTCGAACTCCCGACGAAGGAGCCCTCGGTCTTCGTCGTGCAGACCCCGGAGGTGGTGGACCTGCTGAACTTGCACGGGGTCGACGCCAACAAGGAGGTGTCCAGCGGCGGGAGGGTGGAGCTGAGGCTGAGGCAGACTCCCACCTACGACTCCGTGCTCCACAGCGTCATCAGGGAGACGGGCGCAAGGCTTCTGGTCTACGACTCCATCTCCGCGCCTTTCAAGTCCTCGTTCCCGAGCACGCAGGACCTCCCCGCGAGGAGCGCGGGTCTCGCCATGATCCTCTCCCACGCCCAGAGGCTCTGCGTGGAATTCGGAATCGCCGTGCTGGTGGTGAGCCACGTCTCCATTGACCCCATCAAAGCCTGGAACCGCCGGCCCTACGGAGGGGTCATCCTCGGGCACGAGGCGAAGTTCTCCCTCGAGCTTACCAAGAGCACGGCCAAGCGCAACGGGGAGGCCGAAGCAGAGAACCCGGAAGGGATGTCCGACAAGGGGCGCGCGTTCTGGGTCGCCCGCCACCCTGCGATGGAAGAATACTCCAAGCTCGGGTTCGCCACCATAGACGAGGAGGGGTTCCACTGATGGGGTGGAAAACGAAGGCGCTGGCCGGGATCCTGGGCCTTGCCTTCTTGGGCGCAGGGGCGTGGCCTCTGGGAGTCGTCTGCTTCCTCTATCTCGCCCTTTCGCTGAAGGCGAAGCAAACGCCGAAGAGGGCGAGCTTGCCTAGGAGGAGGCTGCTCAACCCCCGGACCGTCCTGGCCTCCCTTCTGCTCGCCCTGTCGGCGGCCGCGCTAGCGTCAGGTGGCGTTCTGTCCCCACTGGTCTTCCTGGCGGGCGGCGCGGTCGCCCTGGGCTGGCCCATCCTGGTCAGGGTGCTCCCCGTCGCTGAGCTCGCGCCCGTCAGCGACTCTGTCCTGCTTAGGACCAAGTATCTCCCCTTCTTCTGGTGCTCAGTCGCCGAGCTTAAGCCGGGTGCCGAGCCCTTCCCTCTGGCTGCCTCCGCTTTCTCGGGCACTCTTCTCACCTTCACCGACACGGGCAGAACCTACTGCGCGGTGACCTGCCGCGCTCTAGGCAGGAGGGAGGCAGAGGCTCACCTCCTGGGGGCGTTCAGGTCCGCACCGCCTGCCGGACGCGCAAGCGCCTTCCTCCTCCCCCTCGACGCGGGGGCCGCCGCTGACATACTGAAGCTCAAGTTGTCCCCCCTGAAGCCAGAAGGAGACTTCGCGAAGTACGTTGCAGGCGTTTCAGGCCTTCTCGTCCTCGAGTGCAGCGGAGGGAGCGTGACCAGAGCGGCAGCCTTCGCTGTGGAGGGAAGGACGCAGGCTCCCGCCTTCCCGGGGAGGACCAGCCGGCTCGACCCGCCGCCCCTGACCTGGGAGATTTTCGACGCGATAGGGAAGCGGACACGGTGGCCCGAGCCGGACAGCTACTCCGACCTGCTCGAATCGATGCTGGCGACGAGAGGAGAACCTTTCCCAGGGCGTTTCGCGCATCTCGCATCGTCGGGGGACGAGTTGACCGTCCGCTCCCTGTCAGGGGAGGACGTGGTCACCACCAGGGCCCAGCTCAGGGCCATCGTTTCGGTCTACTCGTGACTCAGCGTTCTTTATAATGGCCTACGGTCCGGCTCGGAAAAAGTTGCAACCAAACCCAGCTGATTCCATGCCTCCGACAGGCCCGCAGGGGGTCATGAACCACCAGGTGAGGGCGCTCTTGGCCATGGTGGGCGTCGCGCTCTTGCTGAACTACGTTGAGACGATGATCATCCCGGGGATACCCGACATTCAGGCTTATTTCTCCACGCCGGCAAACGTGGTTTCTTCAAGCGTGATGTCCTGGGTCACGTCCGCCTTCCTAATCGTCGGTAGCGCCGTTTCCCCCCTCTTCGGCAAGCTCGGAGACAGCTACGGCAAGAAGCGCATGTTCCTCATCGCACTGGTGTTCTATATGGCGGGGGTGGGCATGGCGGGGTTCTCGAATTCGATCTACTTCCTGATAGCGGCGCGGGCGATCCAGGGAATCGGATTCGCCATCGTCCCCCTTGCTCTGGCGATCATAGCGGAGACCTTCCCGAAGGACAGGATCGCCACGGCCCAGGGGGTGGTCAGCGCGACCTTCGCCATAGGGGCCGCGCTCGGCCTGATCATCGGCTCCTATGTCGTGGAAGACCTCGGATGGCAATGGGCGTTCCACTCGGCGCTCGTGCTCAGCGTTCTGCTCTTCATCGTCGTGGCCAAGCTCCTCCCGAGGGGAACCCCAGGCACACGGCTCAAGGTCGACTACGAGACCGTGCTGCTTCTAATGGCGGGGGTGGCTCTCATCCTGCTCTATCTCACCGAGGGCCCCTACGAAGGGTGGACCTCGGCGTACAACCTCGTGGCCCTCGCAGCAGGCCTCGCCCTTACTCTGGGCTTCTTCGTCGCAGAGAGCAGGAAATCGAACCCCCTGATACCCCTCCACCAGCTGAGGATCAGGAACGTGCTGGTCGCCAACCTGACGGGAATCCTCTCGGGTATGGGAATGTTCATGCTCTTTTTCGCCGTGGTCTACTACACCGAGCTGAAGGCGCCTCCCGCTCCGACGGGGCTCGGGCTCGATGTCATCACCGCGGGCCTGAGCCTGGCGCCCGCCACGGTGCTCATGCTTGCGGGAGGGCCCGGCCTCGGACGGCTCGTCCAGAGCAGGGGTCCCAAGCCTGCGATGGTGCTGGGGGGGCTGATCGCAATCGCAGGGTTCACCCTTTTCGTCTTCAACAGGGCGACTACCACGGACGTCATGATAGACACCGCGGTCTCCATGGTCGGGGCCGTCGGGATAATCATCCCGATAGTGAACATGATCAGCGTCTCCCTCCCCCACGAGACCGTAGCCACCGGTCTGGGGCTAAACACCATGCTGAGAAACATGGGCGGAGCCATAGGTCCGGTTCTCGCCACAACCCTGATGAGCACCTACGCCATATCGGTCGCCATTCCTGCGGGCACCCCGGGATTGTGCCCGTCACCTGCGGCCCCATGCTTGATGACCTTCCCGACCGCTTCGGCGTTCGACTACATCTTCTACCTCGCGATAGCGTGCATGGTGGCGGTCGTGGTACTCGCCCTACTCGGGAAGAACTACGTCTTCAGGAAGCAGCCTCAGGCGTAGAACCTGGCTCCGACCTCCTCCCCTTCACCCACCAGACGCCCAGGGTCCCAAACGCTATGACGCAAGCAACCGCCACCGCGCCCAGCACCTGGGCTGCACCCGCCATGGGGTCGACCTGCGCTCCCCAGACGCCGGCGTAGTTCCAGAGGTAGGAGCATGAGCGGCCCTCCCCCGCGCTTATGAACGATGGGGGGCTGGAGCCCGAGCTCCCGACGACGAATAGGGGGTTGTGAACCATGTCCCAGTCTGCGAACAGGTAGCAGCCGCTCATGACCGTGTCCCCGTCGAGCAGGAGCGAATTCAGGGTGAGGTTCCCCATGCCGCTGAACGTTCCCTGGGCCCGCGAGTACGACTCGAGGGCGAACACTTCCTGGTCCCCCGACTTCAGCGTGGGGGCTGGCCCTGCAGGGAATGATCCAGTCGCCCTGGATCCCGTGTCCAAGTCTGTCACGACAAGGCTCCAGGAGGCTGAAGCGCGGGAGATCGAAATCGAGACGTTCGCGCGCTGACTCATGGCCGGGCCGCTGGCATTGAGCACCCAGACGTAGGTTGGGGGTCCAGAATCCGCGCCCTGGACTAGCCAGGCGAAGCCCGACCAGCCAGTCCTGTTCGGTAGGGCGCCGGCCGCAGCCTGGAGGACGCTCCCGTCGCTCGTCATCACCGACACGATCGCGTAGACCGCGCGGTCCGGAGACTCGATCCTGGGGAGAACCAGCGAGGCAGTGACGTTGGTGACCCCCTCCCAGCGCACGGCCCCTCCCCCGAGCAACCTCGCCCCCTCGGGGACCACGGCGCCTATCGCCCAGGACGAGTTGGCATAGCCGCTGGTCAGCTGCAGCTGGGCCGTCCCCAAGCCTAGGGCAGCCTCAGGCGCCAGAAGGAAGAGGCCTACCGAAATCAGGGCTGCAAGTCCGAGCTTCAGCCCGCCTCTCAAGGGGCGGGCCACCTAGCGCGAACCATCGAAAGGACCGCTAGGGCGGCGCCGATTACAGCTATGATCACCAGCGTCGTGATAGGGTTCACGTACGGGGCAAGCAGGTCATGGATGGCGCCGGTCGAGGAGCCCTGGAAGGTCCCGGCGTACCCCCCCACTGCCCCCGCCACTCCCAACAGTACGCAGCTGCCGGCCATGCCGAGGCACATGAGCACCAGCGCAGGCCACATCAGGCGGTCGTCTACGGTCCTTCGCTCGTGCAGCTCCACGGCTGTAAGGAATCCGGAGATGGCCCCGAACCCACCTATCCCCATCAGGATGAAGAGAACGTAGGCAAGGACGAACCAGATCCCGGGGCCGCCCCCCACCATTATCGGCGGGAGGTATGAGAAGGGCTCGAGGGGAAGCACTATGATGAGCGTCCAGACCAGCGCAGCAAAGGTGCTGACGTAGGCCGCCGCCCGGAACCGTCTGTACCACAGGGGCTTGCGGACCGCCGCCATCTTCTCTCCTTCCATGGCTCCCACTCTTCACATGCACCCGCACGGGTTAGGTTCGACGGCACGCTATAAACGAGGGGGACAATTCTCCCCGCTGGGAACGGAAGTCGATCCTGACCCGGCCCGCGGGGCGGGGCAGCCTCACATCTGCACGCAATTGTTCGGATTGGCTTAATGACATCCTTACCACCAGGACCGTGGTCAGGCAATCGCATGAAACAGGCTGCAAGCTTCCACGAGGGGGGCTTGGGGGCGCACAGAAACGAGAACTTCAGAGAGGTTCTCGGCGACGTGAGGAATCTGGCTGCGGACCTGCGCCTGAGCCCGGAGGTCGCCCGACGCGCCTCCACGATCTGCGGTGAGGCTTTTTCGATGGGCCTGGGTCAGGACATGCCTCCGCAAGTTCTCTCTGCCGCGGCCGTCTATGTAGGGTGCAGGGAGGCCCAGACGCCCGTGACCCTCAAGGACCTGGCCTTCGCGTGTCATTCGGACCCGAGGGTCGTGGGGAGGTGCTACGTGAAGCTCATCGAGAGGATGCACATCTCGCGCCCCGAGCTGAACGAGAACTGCTACGTCTACCACCTTGCCCTGAAGAGGCCCGTTTCTGAGGACGCGCTGCAGCGGTCGCAGGAGATAATACGCAGCATCAACTCCAAGGGGCTCGGTGGGCGGAACCCGATGACCCTAGCGGCTGCGGCCCTGTACATCGCGTGCTGCAACCTCGGCGAGAACATCACTCAGGCGGAGGTGGCCGAGGCCGCCGGGGTGGGGGAGCAGAGCGTGCGGGACTGCTGCAAGGAGATTCGCGTCCTGGCGAAGCTACCGTAGAGAGCCTTCGGGCGGACGTCCAGCCTCTGCGCATCAACGATTAAATCACGTCGACGGGCCGGACGGGCCATGGTCAGGACCAACCTGTCGATAGACAAGGCGGTCTTTGAGGAGTTCGCCGCCGAAGCGGACAGGAGGAAGATGACTCTGTTCGCATTTGCGAACGAGTCACTGGCGGCCATCACCAAGATCTCCCAGGAGGGCGGGAACCCGGACGAGTTCTACAAGATCTGGAGAATCCTCTCCATCCTAAGGCAGGTGGACGTCATCACGCTCCCCAGCGACTTCATGGACGACCTCATCGAGCGCCTCTACCGGGTGGACGGTGCCGCGACCAGGGCGAGATTCCGTGAGCTGGGAGCGTCCCTCGTGGGGCTCCTCAAGATGGCGGCCGAGAACATAGAGGACCTGGGGCCTCTGGCCAAGGATTTCGGGTTCATCATCCCGATCAAGCGCTTTGCCCTCGCCGAACCCAAGCCGGGCATCGTTCAGGTCGACGTCGTCGGCGCAGGAAAGGCGATAGAGACCACCCAGTGCTCCGCAGAATTCTTGAAGGCGATAATCGAGGGGTACGGCTACGCGATAGCGAGAGAAGACCTCCACCCTGGAACCATCAGGCTCGTTGCAGAAAAGACGGGGCGCGCCTGAGAAGCCATCGACGCCCAGATTGGTCAGAACCCTGGCGAGACCGCGCTCCGGTTCCAAAATCGAGAATCGACCCATTCGGCTAAATATCCGGCTCCGAAGGCCGCGAGGCTATAGGGGCTAAGAGTGATAGACTCTGGCGCCGTAGCCTGGGTACTGGCCGCGACGGCTCTCGTCATGCTGATGACGCCTGCCCTGGGTTTCTTCTACGGAGGGCTGGTAAGACGGAAGAACCTGATTTCAACGATCGTCCAGACGCTGACCATCTTCGCTGTCATCAGCCTCATGTGGGCGCTCTGGGGCTACAGCGAGGCATTCGCTCCCTCGGTCAACGGGATTGTCGGGAACCTCTCCAAAGTGGGGCTCAACGGCGTCGGCTTCGCGCCTCTGGGGAACCAGGTCATCCCCGAGCTCGAGTATTTCGCCTTCCAGCTGAAGTTTGCAGCAATCACCCCTGCGCTGATCATAGGTGCTTTCGCCGAAAGGATTCGGTTCAAAGCCCTTCTGATCTTCACCCTCGCATGGGCGACCTTCATCTACGCCCCCATCGCTCACTGGGTCTGGGGCGGAGGGTGGCTGCAGAACCTGGGCGTGGAGGATTTCGCGGGAGGGCTCGTGGTCCACATCTCGGCCGGGGTTTCGGCGCTCGCCGCAGCCATAGTGCTGGGCCGGAGGACGGGGATAAACAAGTCCGACGAGGTGAGGCCGAACAACGTACCGTTCGTCATACTCGGTGCCTCTATGCTCTGGTTCGGCTGGTTCGGATTCAACGGCGGGAGCGCCCTTGCGGCGAACGAGATAGCGGTCCAGGCGCTGGTGAACACCAACCTTGCAGCTGCGGCCGCGGCCGTCACTTGGATGCTCGTGGACTGGTCAAGGAAGGGCAAGCCTTCGGCAGTCGGGATATCGATCGGGGCAGTGGCGGGGCTGGTCGCAATCACGCCGGCAGCCGGCTACGTGACCGCGGGTTCGTCCATGATCATCGGGCTCGGGGCTGGCATCGCTTCGAACTTTGTCTCGAACTGGAGGGCGAGCCGGAACATCTTTGACGACTCCCTCGACGTCTTCGCATGCCATGGAGCTGGCAGCATGTGGGGGGTCCTCGCCACCGGGGTGTTCGCCACCGCTGCCGTCAGCGGAGTCAACGGGGCCCTCGCGGGGAACCCATCGTTCCTGGGGATCGAAGTCTTCGCCATCGCGGTCGTTGCCGGCTTCTCGTTCTTCGGCACCTGGCTCATTCTGAAGATAATCAACTTCATCACTCCTCTGAGGGTCACGGCCCAGGAGGAGGAGACTGGGCTCGACATGAGCCAGCACGGCGAGGAAGCCTACGCCTAGGCGCGTCAAATCTCCTCGTTTCAGGCTAATCAGTCGAAAAGCTTCTTAACCCAAAGGTGAGGGGCGCACCAAGAAGGATACCGTCATGCCGAAGTTCAAGACAACCGCAGAGGCCCTGAAGATAGTCCACAACAGGGACCAGATCAGGAACCTCGGAATCATAGCGCACGTGGATCACGGGAAGACCACTACATCCGACAGCCTCCTGGCAGCGTGCGGGATGCTCTCCCCCTCCGTCGCCGGGCAGGCGCTCGCCCTCGACTACATGGAGCTCGAGCAGCAGCGCCAGATGACGATCAAGGCTGCCAACGTCACCCTCTACTACGAGGAGGCAGGAAGGCCCTACGTCATCAACCTCATAGACACTCCGGGCCACATCGACTTCACGGGGAAGGTCACGAGGTCGCTGAGGGCCGTGGACGGCGCCATCGTCGTCGTAGACGCCGTCGAGGGCATCATGACTCAGACCGAGACCGTAACGAGGCAGGCCCTGGAGGAGAGGGTGCGCCCTGTGGTCTACATCAACAAGATTGACCGACTGATCAAGGAGCTCCGCCTTACCCCTGAGAAGATGCAGGAATGGCTCTTCAACATAGTCAAGGACTTCAACGGGCTCGTGGACACCTACGCCGAGCCCGAATACAAACAGAAGTGGAAGGTCTCCATCCAGGACGCCCAGGTCGCCTTCGGCTCTTCGAAGGACAAGTGGGGGTTCAACTTCGACATGGCGAAAGCGGCGGGCATGTCCTTCAAGGACATCATCAACGCCTACACCGCGTCGACCCCGGAGGAGCTGGGGAAGAAGCTCCCGCTGCACGAGGCGCTCCTGGGCATGGTGGTCAGGCACCACCCTCCACCGCACGTGGCCCAGGCGTACCGCATCCCCAAGATCTGGGCCCAGGGGGACCTCAACAGCGACGTCGGGAAGGCCCTGCTCGCCTGCGACGAGAACGGCCCCACGGTCATGATGGTGACCAACGTCGTCGTGGACCCCGCGGCGGGGCTCGTGGCGACGGGGAGGCTCTTCTCGGGGAGCGTCACCAACGGCGACACAGTCTATCTCCTCAACTCGAAGCGCGAGGGGAAGATCCAGTCTGTCCAGATCTTCATGGGATTCCAGAGGGAGATTGTGGACTCCCTGCCTGCCGGCAACATCCCCGCGCTGCTGGGCCTGGACATCAGGTCCGGGGAGACCATAGCCAACAGGAAGGACGTCTCGACCTTCGAGTCCATCCACTACGTGAGCGAGCCGGTCGTCACGGTCGCGGTCGAAGCCAAGCACCCCAGGGACCTCCCGAAGCTCGTCGAGGTGATGAGGAGGTTGAACATCGAGGATCCCAACCTGGTGGTCACCATAAACCAAGAGTCGGGGGAGACCCTCATGTCAGGCATGGGAGTCCTCCACCTCGAGATAGCCACCACCCAGATACAGCAGGCGGGCCTCGAGATCATAACGTCCCCTCCGATAATCAACTACAGGGAAACGATCCGCGCCAGGGCGGGGCCGATAATGGCCAGGTCCCCCAACAGGCACAACAAGATCTTCATGGAGGTCGAGCCCCTGGAGCCTGACGTCATAGAACTCATCCGCAACGGTACCATAACAGAGAACGTCGAGAAGAAGGCCGTCATCAAGACGCTCCGCGACCATGGATGGGACCCCGACCAGGCCAGGAACTTCCAGGCCATCGACGAAAGGGGCAACGTGCTCACCGAAGTCACCAAGGGCGTCCAGTTCCTCCAGGAGTC
>Ga0187766_10002543_pt1 | contig 10720 bp, 13 predicted proteins | sample 0216_QUI02_MP05__4_FD_132971 | JGI IMG/M metagenome (GOLD analysis project Ga0187766, IMG submission 132971) | Tropical peat soil microbial communities from peatlands in Department of Meta, Colombia - 0216_QUI02_MP05_20_MG | ecosystem: Environmental > Terrestrial > Soil > Wetlands > Peat ... | reverse complement strand
CGCGCTCGACCGCGCAGCGCAGCTCGCGAACATACGCGGAGACAGCGAGCTCGCCGCCAGCTGGGCGCAGACGGCCTCGGAGATCAAATCCGACATTCTCGAGCACGGTGTCGACGGGCGCGGGGTGCTGCGCCAGCACTACGAGACCGACGCGCTCGACGCTTCGACGCTCCTGGCTGCGATCTTCGGGTTCCTGCCGGGCAGCGACCCACGACTACGTGCAACTGTGCTAGCGATCGCAGACGAGCTGAGCGAGAACGGATTCGTGCTTCGCTACCGCACGGAACAGACCGACGACGGGCTGTCCGGCAAGGAGGGGACTTTCGTCATCTGCTCCTTCTGGCTCGTCTCGGCGCTAGCCATCGTAGGTGAGACGCTGCGGGCTAGAGACCTGATGGAGCGGCTCACCAAGGTGGCATCCCCGCTGGGGCTGTACGCGGAAGAGTACGACGTCGAAACCGGCCGACACCTCGGCAACTTCCCGCAGGCCTTCTCCCACCTCGCGCTCGTGGAGGCCGCCGCGCGCATCATCGTCGCCGAGGGCCTGGCCGAAGTCGCAAGCTGAGCTCGGACGGGCGTCGCGGCGCGCGAATATGAAACGACCCGCCGCGGCCTTGGCCGTCGGTGACGCGTTCCGGCCCGTGGGAGCCTCGAGGGGGCGCCGGCGGATCGCGTGGTTGGTCCGCCCGTCGCGCCCCCCGGCTCGACTACTGGCGCTTTTGAGACACGTGCTCGCGCGTCTGCGAGATCCGTTCACGAACCTGTGCGTCCCCCTCCGCAGCCTGCGTCTCGGCTTTGTGGGCGGCCGCTTCCATATGGTCCTCCGCATCCTCGAGATGCGCCTCGGGCACGGCGGTGTGCTCCTGGAAGGAGGTCTCGCCTTTCCGGGCGGACGCTTCGAGATGGTCCTCGGCCTTCGTCAGATGCGCGTCGTAGTCGGCCGCGGCTGTCTCGGCCTGGTCCTTCATCTTGTCTGAGGGAGTCATGCGTCTCCTCTGGTGGTTGGGTGCGATCGCATGACTTCACCCCACGCCAGGGTGACCGGTCATCACCCGTTTTGCGGAATCGGCTCCTACGCATGCCGCACCCGCGCCACCAGAGCTAGGCGAGGCGGCAGTCGAGGCGCTCGATCCCCGCACCGCAGCCCGAGCGGCGTCAATCACGCAAAGAGCGTGACGACACCTCATCCCGAGGGCCTGCATGCTGCCGCCATGGACAGCATCGATCAAAGAAGGCAAGGAATGACTATCGGAATTAGCTTGTTCGCGATCGCGCTCGGAGCGATCCTCAAGTTTGCCGTCACAGCGCAAGCGGCCGGCATCGACCTCGCCACCGTTGGCGTGATCCTGATGGTGGTCGGCGGAATCGGGTTGTGCGTGGGTTTGTGGTTGTACTTGGCCGACCGCGAATCTCCCGCACGCGTATGGCGACGGTGAGTCATCGAGTTTTCGTCACTCAATCGCTCTCGAGGTCGCAGCCGCCGGCGGCGATCATCGCCTTCCGCGTGTGAACGAGCGTCCCGCCAAACGGCTCGAGCAGGAAGCCGAGCTCGCGTCCGCAGCCGCCATATCGATGACACCGGCGCCACCGGCGGGTCAGCACCCGAGGCCGCCTAGGAGCGGCTCGTTGCGGCGTCGATGTAGCTCGCGGCGGTGACGCGTTCGACGGTGATCGCAAGGATCACCCGCCCCACTTTGCGGAGCGCCTCGTCGCTCATCGCCTCCGGCGGCTCGGGCGCGCGTGTCATGCGCTGCATTACGCGCGCTGTCAGCGGCCCGATGTCCTCGGTGAGGATCTCGGCCTGACCCGAGAAAGTCGCGGACGGATACGGCGGCTCGTGGCCCATGACGCACAGAGATGCCGACCCGCTCCGCCTGACGTCCTGGGCCTTCAGCCGGTTGGCGAGGGTCGAGACGACCAGACGGTCGTCCTCGCGGGCGAAGTAGACGAGCGACTGACGGGGGTTGCCCTCGGCGGACCGCGTGGCCAGTACACCTACGGGCTGCCCATCGAGGAATCGCCTCAAGTTGTCGGTCAGCGCACCCATGCCGCGCCCTGGGGGCCAACATGAATCTCCGGCCACTCGTCAGCCGAGTTCCAGAGGTGGCCGAGTCGAATTGCCCGAGAGCTCCTCGCCTGGATCACGACGTCTCCGCTGGCGGAAGCACGAGCAGCGGCGTCGAGACCTCGTCGGCCAGTCGCTGTGCCGTGCTCTGCTCCAAGAGATGGTCGACGGGCCGGTATTTGTGCCCGCCGATGACCAACAGATCGACCGACTGGCCGTACCCGGCGAGCTCGTGGACGGGATCGCCGAACCCGGCCTGAGGCTCCAGGTCACCTAGGGCGGCGACTCGCTGTCGCGCCGCCTCGATGCGTTCTTCGATGTCGCCCTTGACGTTCCAGGGATCGCGCGTGTAAATCGGCACCGGGACGGCTTCGAAGGCGGAGAGCTCCGCGCGTCGCTCGGCGGCGAGCCTCCTGGCCAGCGCGACCGCCCGCTCGCTGTCAGCCGATCCGTCGAAGCCAACCCCGATCTTCTTCAGAGCGCCGGCACGAGCGGCAAATTCACGCGGCGCGACCGCGACTGCGCACGGCGCGTCCGCCAGCACCTTTCGCGTGTCGTCGCCGAGGAAGGTCCGGTCGTTCTCGTCGCCCCGGCTCGCGCCCACCACCAGCAGGTCGGCACCCCGGCGGGAGGCGAACTCGTGCAGGCCGCGTTCGGGCGAGTGCTCCTCGACGCAATGCACTTCGGCGTCAGCCGAGAGCTCGTCCGCCAACACCGTCAGCCGTTGCAGCGCCTGTCGGCACTTTGCCGTGTCAGCGAGGGAGCCGGAATCGCGGGCGGGCTTGGCCGTGACGAGGTGGACGTGCCGCAGCGTGAGCTTTCCCTGAGGCGAGACCAGCTCCCGGGCGAGCGCGATCACGTCGCTATCGGTCTGATCGTCGAGGACTCCGGCGAGGATGCCCGCCACCACGTTGTCGAACATGTCCGCAGCCTCCTGGCCGCCCTGGTGATCTGTCGTCACACGCTTTGCGTGATCGAGCGAGCCGCTCTGCCCAATCACGCAAAACGCGTGACGACGGGTCACCCGCCTGGAGCCGAGGCTTCTCGGGATGAGTTCCCGCGCTCGCTCGACGTCCGGACTGAGCCAGTCTCCGCTCGGCCGGCCTCACCCTTCGGCCCCGGTCCTGATCGGCGTGGGCGTCGACGGCCACGCCTCCGGGCGCGACGCCGTCGTTCTGGCGTCGCGGCTCGCGCGGGCATCTGGCGGCGAGCTGATGCTCATCGCAATCTACGAAGAGCCGCTCCTCGAACCCCTCGTTCCTTCGGAGTTGGGTTGGACGAGCGGCCGGAAGCAGGCTCGCGCGATGCTGGCGGCGACGCGAGATTCGCTCGCCCCCGAGGCGCGGATCGTGGTCGAGTCGAACGCTCTGGTATGGCGAGGCCTATGCCGCGTGTCGGAGCGCTAGCACCAGGACCTGCTCGTCGTGGGCTCCGGTCGCCGGGCCGGCGATAGTCAGGTCAGGCTCGGGAAGAAAGCGCAAGATCTCCTGTACCACCTCGGGTGCGCACTGGCGATCGCACCCCGAGGCATGAGCAACCGCGATCAGCCACAGCTCAAGCGGATAGGCATCGGATTCGACGACGGGCCGGAAGCCCAGGCCGCCCTGGAGCTGGGGGGCGCGGTCGCCCGGGCGGCCAGGGCGGCGCTCGAGGTGCGTGGCGTCGTCGACGATCTGGGCTCCAGCGGCCTCGCAGCCGACGAGGTGGTCCTCGGGGGCGAGCCGATCATCGTAGGGCGGAGAAAGTCGCTGCTGGATCGAGCTCGTGCGAACGCACAAGCGACCGGCGTGCCGGCGCGAGTCGATGTTTGCCCTGGTGACCCCGCGGATGTCCTGTGTTCGCTCGGCGACGAGGTGGACCTACTCGTGGTCGGCTCGGGCCGCTCTGGCCCGGCCGGCCGGCTATCCCTCGGCAAAACGGGCAGCGCCCTGCTCGACGGCGCCGCGTGCCCGGTCCTGATCGTACCCCGGCCGACCAATGATTCCGCTCTCTGACGGCATCCCGGCGCGGCGATTCCCGTGGGTCAACGTGGCGATCATCGTCGCGAACTTCTGCGTGTGGATCTTCTACGAGCTGCCGCACCTCAGCTCGGCCGTCTACCACGCGTCGTTCTATACCTGCGCGGTGGACAACGCCTGCCGGGCGCCGGAATCGTGGGGGATCAGCTGGTTCACCGCGATGTTCCTGCACGGCAGCTGGGACCACATCCTCGGCAACATGATCTTCCTGGCCGTGTTCGGCAAAAACGTCGAGGATGCGTACGGGCATCTGCGCTACCTCGCGTTCTACATCGCGGGCGGCTTCGCCGCGTTCTTGACCCAGACTGCGATGACGCTGCTGTTCGCCTCGGCCGCCGCGGCGAGGGTGCCAAACCTCGGTGCCAGCGGGGCGATCGCCGCCGTCCTCGGCGCCTACTTTGTGCTCTACCCCAACTCGCGCGTGTTGTCGCTGATCATCGTCATCCCGGTCAAGATCCCCGCCTGGGTGGACCTGGGCGTGTGGGCGCTCTACCAGCTCATCGAGGCGAACTTTGGTCTCTATTCCGCCCACGCCAACGGCGGCGGCGTCGCCTTCTTCGCCCACGTGGGCGGATTCACCTTCGGGCTTCTGGTCACCCTCTGGGCCCTGCATGGGGGGCTGTTTTCCCGCAACCAGGCCTACGGCGCGAGCCACGGGGGCGTTCATTCATCGGCGCCGCTTCCGCCTGCCTTTTGAGTGCCGACGTCGTGGCGCAGGTGGAAATAGGCGAACACCCCGGGGATCGTCGGTAGCCAGTAGGAGATCGTGCGGTACGCGAGCACGGCGATCGTGGCCAGCGGAGCCTTGACGCCAAAGCCGATGAAGGCGCCGATCATGCCGCCTTCCACGCCACCGATCCCTCCGGGCAGCGGCAGCGCGGTTCCGAGCGTCCCGATGTAGTACCCGGTGATCAGCACCGCCCCGGGCGGCGAGTGGCCGAAGGCGTGAAACGAAGCCCACAGAGCGGCGATATCGAACCCCCAATAGGCGACGGCGCCGAGGACCGAGGGGTCACGGCGCCCCAGCATTCCGAGCGCCGCCCGCAACCCGGTGTGGATCGTCCGCGGCAATGCGGCAGCGCGCCGCCACCGGTCGGCGGCCCGGCCCTTTGAGCGCTCCGAGCGCCGCTCGAGGAAACGCTCGACGGGCTCGAAGACCCAGAGCATCGATAAGCCGGCGAGGAGCACGGCGGTCGCGGTCGCCGCCGGAATCAAGGTGAGACCGACCGGGTGGGGCCCGGAGAAGACGCCGAACCACAAACCCCATCCCGCGCCCGCCAGGGCAATCATGTAGAGCCCGTAGGTGAGGATCTCGTAGCACGCCATTCCGTCCGCCACATCCGCGCCGGACAGCCCCCAACCGCGCATGGCCCACACCGTGAGCGCGATCCCGCCCGCGCCCGCCGTGGCAAGCAGTTTCGTGGCCGCTGCCCCGGCTAGGCGGAGATCGGCCGTGCGTCTCCAGCCGATCGGAGTCCCGCGCGCGGCGAACACCCCCTGGAAAGTCACTATGTCGCCCGCCATCGAGCCCGCCTCCACCACTACTCCCAGGAGCAGCCATTCAATGTCGCCGGAACGCAGCGCGCGGAGCGTGGGACCGAGCCCCACGATCCGGGGCACGACGAAGTAGAAGAACCCGGCGGTCGCGAGCGCGCCGACGACGGCGCTTAGCGTGCGTTTTCGGTTTCGCCGCCAGAAGGAGCGCGACTCGCCCGAGGTGCCGGCCTCGGGTCCGTCGGGTTCCGCCGCTGATGCGCCAGACCGGGGAGAGGCCTCGGCGGCGTCGGCAGGCATCGTGTCAAGCCGCCTTACCTGACCTCAATCCGGTCGATCACTCCGAGCACTCCGCCCAGGGTTGTCACGTCCTCGACTGTGGCGGCCCGCTCAGACTCGTCCCTGACGTAGCCCGTCAGCGTCACCCACCCGCGCGAGACCTTGACGTGGACGTGGTTCGAGTGGATCCGGGAGTCGTTGATCACCTGCCGCTGCGCCGCGGCGCGGATCGCGTCGTCGGCTCGGCGGAGGCCCAGGGGGGGATGGACCTTCAGTTCGTCGATCACCACGTTGAAGACCCCCTCTACCTGTCGCGCGTCTTGCCTCGCCGCCAGACGCTGGGGCGGGCTCTCGACGACGCCGTGGAGGACGACCGTGCCGATCTCGTCGGCCGACACGGCGATGAGCTGCGGATGTTTGATCCGCGGATCGCGCTCGAGCGCGGCTCGCACGGCGTTCTCGATTCGGGTGTCGGTGAACATAGGCCCGGTGGGAGGTGGGGCTGAGTGGGCAGTGTCCGAGCCGGGCGGGTGAGCCGTCATCACACCGTTTGCGTGATTCGCGCGAAGAGCGGCGGCAAATCACGCGAAACGAATGACGACGGCTCACCCAGGTGCTGTCCAGGCTCCTGGGTGCGCGGGACCTCCGCGTAAGCCCACCCACGATCTGAGGAGGATCGATCGCTCAAAAAGCTGAGAACGCTGTTCTCTACGCCGCCGTCTACAGCGATGTCGAGGGGGCGCTCTCTGACCTCGGCGCCTTCCAGCAGCTGCACAAGGATGAGATGCTGGGCAAGTACGACGCGGCGGTGATCGACAAGGAGGAGGGCAAGCCGCACATCGTCAAACGGGCCGACAGTCCGGCCATTCGCGTCATCCCGGAGTGGCTGGGGGCGGGCACGCTGCGCCGCAGCGAGCTCCACGACGCGGCGCAGGCACTTAGTCCAGGCGAGGCGGAGCTGGTCGTGGTTGGCGATCCGACGCTCGAGAAGGGGTTCGACAAGGCTGTCACCCGAGCCGCCAGGACTGCCAAGCGGGAGCTGAACGCCGCGATCGACGAGCTGGAAAAGGAACTGACTGCGGCGTCAACGTCCTAGCCGGTCGCGTCGGCGCCGACGGCTGTCGTGTCGTCGGCGCCAGCGGCGCCTTCAACCGTGGTCGTCCCGCCTTGGCGGTAGGACCACCAACCACGCAGGATGATCTGGACTGCCGCGGCGGCGGGGATCGCCAGCAGCACGCCGAGGATTCCCAGCAGCTCGGCACCCACGAGCAGGCTCACGATCGTCAGCAGCGGATTCATGTTCATCGCGCGGCGGTACACGTGGGGTTGGATCACGTAGTCCTCGATGCGCTGCCAGACGATGATGAACACGATCCAGATGATCGTGGCCGTCGGGAAGTCCACCGGGATGGTGGCGAACGAGGCGACGATCGCGCCGATCGTGGCGCCGATCAGCGGTATGAAGTGGAAGAAGCCGACCACGAGTCCTAGCGCTAGCGCGTAGGGCACGCCGAGGATCGAGAGAACGATCCAGGTCGCGACGGTCGACGTGCCGGCGATGATGATGTTGCCCAGTGTGTACTGCGCGACCGAGTCCTTGATGTCGATCAGCACCTGTCGATAGCGCACCCGGCGCTCGCCGGTCAGCGCCAGGCCCAGCTCGGCGTAGCGCCGGCCGTGGAGGACGAGCAGGAAGGTGATCGAGAGCACAGCCAGGAGCTGCGTGATGAACGCTGCCGCCCCGACGGTCACGTCCTTCAAGGGGCCGGCCAGCTTGGCCAGCTCCTCGGGCAGGTGCTGCGCATCGCGGACGAGCTTGGCGGTGATGTGGTAGCGGTTGTCGAAGTCCCTGAAGCTCCGGTTGTGGCGGAGCTGCGCCGCGTAATGGGACGCGTTACGCGAGAGCGTATGAAGCTCCTTGACAAGGCTCGGGATGACCACATAGCCGATGAGGACAATCAACGTGGCCAATATCAGGTAGACGACCAGGATCACCAACGCGCGAGGCGCCCGGGTCCTGACCGCTACCGCGTCGACCACGGGGAACAGCGCGAAGGCGAGAAAGAGGGCGATGGCGAGCAGCTGGATGACGCCCCGGAGCCTCCAGACGAGGTACAGGCCGAACCCGGTTGCGACCAGGATGAAGATCATCCGCAGCACGCCGCTGACGGGCGGCGCGCCGATGCGGACGCGCAACCCGTCACGCCTGTCGTTAGAGCTCTCGTCTGTCCAGCGGACGGGGGCGGAGGTAGGCGAATCGCGCGCGCTCATGAGCTGATCTCGGAACGAGGCCGGAACCCCAGCAGAGGGGGTTCCGGCCTTTGAAGGATCTGGTTATCGGGGGAGGGGGTGCTCAAGCGCTTGGCCGACCTCCCGGATCTGGAAGGCCCGGATGATCGCGATGACGCCGTTCGTCATCGCCCAAATCCCGGCGAAGATCAGCGGGGTGTACGCGCGGGTGAGGAAGAACTGCCCGCTGACCCAGAAAGCCAGCCCCGTCATCAGGATGCCGCTTATCAGGGTCAGCCACCAGAGGCTGTTGACAGCGCGGTCGGCGAAGGCCTGGAACATCCACAGAATGCCGATGAGCAGGAAGACGAAGCCGAGGATGTCGGCGAACCCGGCGAAGGTCGCTTTCGGATGGATCAGTGCAACCATTCCGGAGGCGGCCAGCAGCACCCCGAACAGCCCCCATAGCCACCTGCTGGCGCCGTTATCCAGGACGGCCAGGAGGAACTCTTCCGCGGCGAACACCAGGAGCATGATCCCTGTCAGCACCCCTACGGTGACGACCCACGCATGGTTGAACTTCAACACCACGATCGCCACGACGACCCAGAACACACCCAACAGCAACTCCGCCCCCCAGTGGCGAGCGAGCTGATGCAATAGCGGGCGCAGGCTGCTGTCGTCCAGGGACTGGCTGCCAGGCGGGCCGTTCACCGCTCTGACGGCCCCTCTCACCTGTTCGACATGTGACATAGCTAACTCCTGTAGGTCGAACTGAATGACACGCGGGACTCGAGTTCGGCCCGCGCGTCACTCAAGTCAGTGATCAGGCCGCCGACAGCTCGTCCGCCTCCATCCTCGCCAGTTCAGCGTCGAGCACTGCGTACTCCGCCTCCTCGATCGCCGCGTACGCAAAGTCAATCGCGAACACCGCGTCGTCCGCTCTGTGCTCGGCGCGCCGCTCGGCTCGATCCAGGTCATGCTCAGCCCGCTTGGTCTCGATGTCGTCACGAATCTTCGCGACGTGCTCGTTCCATGTGCGCTGCAAGTCGTACCACCAGACCGACAGCTTGTTCTTGTTCGCCTCGGCCGACTCGCGCAGCTTCTTAGCCCGGTCCTGAGCAGACGCTCGCGCCTTCTCGACGTCCGCTTCAACGTCGGCCTTGGTCTTGCCCTGCACCGCTCCCGCGCGGTCCTCCGCCTCCTTGGCGCGAGCGGCGAGCTCGGTGAGTTGATCCGAAAGTGCCATGTCAACCTCCTTCGAGGAACGTTGTCCTACATGTACGTGACCGCATCCTGTCCACCGCTGCGTGACGGGATCGAATCGATGTCGGAATCGATCCCGGTGATGCCGCTGACATTCGCTCCCATCGCTCGCGAATCCCAGCGAGGCGCGCGTGTCACGAGCATCGAGCCCGTATCGGTTTGCCAGAACATGGGCGGAGCATCCCCGCGCGCAGGGTGATCGGTCGTCATCCGTTTTGCGTGATTTGGCCTCGCACGAATCACGCAAGTGGGTGATGACCACCGACCGGACGGAACCGGGGTGCTTGGGCATGATCCTCTACCGCTCCCTGCCGCCCGAAAGCCGAACACGTCTGGGGTCGACGGGTCTCCTGGCGTCACAAGCTTGCGCGGGGCACAGGGGAGAGCGGATGCTCGCCGGCTGTCGGCGGGGTGACATGCGGGCCGACGGCTGCCGTCGAATCATCATGCCGATCGGATCGCATTAGCAAGACCGGCGTCGAGTGGCAAATCACGCTTGAGGCCGCATCGACCAACCGGCGGGATCGCCGTTGGTCTCCGTCGCTGTCTGAGACGAGGGCGAGTGGGAGCCCTGCGGGAGGCGGTCGATTAGATGCTGCGTCTCATCTAGGAAGACGCATGGTCATGGGCAGCCAGAGCGCATAATCGGACGCGCATGGCACCAGAAGTGGGATCTGGCTGCGCACCGCTTGTCGAACGACCGACCGAGCGGCGGGCCGACGCTCCTTAATCCGGGCAACCGGCGCGGCTTCGGCCCTCTGGAATCGCCGCGGAAGCGCCGCCTCGATCCCGCGGAGTGCCGGACATGCTGGGCCGCGGCGGGCGTTCCGCGTCATCTCTGCTCGCTTCCCTTGACGCCAGGCTGACAAGCTGCGGCGGGCCGCTGACGAACGCAAGGGACGGATCTCCGTCCCGTGGAATGACTTGCAGCGCTCGTGGAACGTACACATCGCGAAGATTCGCGAGGACATCGAGGCGAAGCGAGCGGAAGGCAACGTGAAGAAGGCGCAGCACCGCGCCGAGAGGGCCGAAGACGACGCCGCGTTTGCGATTGACTTCGCGCTTGCAGCGATCGAGGAAGCGGGAGTACGCGGTGCTCGACGCGACCCTTGCGAGGCAGGAAGCGGACCAACCGTCCGAACAGGCGGGCGCGCCCGCCTGACGGACCCGGGACTGCGCCGACTCGCCCGTCGCGCCAGTGGGTGGACTTGCTGGCCTGCGCTTTGGTGACGTGAAAACTCCTCGGGAGCGCGCCACGTCCTGCGCGCCGGCGAGACCGTGTTCTGCGCGCTGGCCTGGAGCGAGCACGCACGCATCCCAATGGACGCCGAGGACGCCGTCGAGCAGCTGGACGCCACGACGAGGTTCT
>Ga0187766_10002541_pt1 | contig 10723 bp, 10 predicted proteins | sample 0216_QUI02_MP05__4_FD_132971 | JGI IMG/M metagenome (GOLD analysis project Ga0187766, IMG submission 132971) | Tropical peat soil microbial communities from peatlands in Department of Meta, Colombia - 0216_QUI02_MP05_20_MG | ecosystem: Environmental > Terrestrial > Soil > Wetlands > Peat ... | reverse complement strand
CGGTGTCGGGTGCCGCGCCGGCGTCCGGAGTCCCATCCAGCTCTAGTGGCTACGGCGGCTACTGATCGCGTCAAGCACCGCGAGCCACATGCCGAGGTGAACGCGGCGGCCTGTCCGGAACAGGGCGTGACCGGGGCTTCCCGGCAGGTGGGCACCGAAGGTCAACTTCAGCTCACCGTCCGTATCCAGTAGGGTCGCGAAGCCCAGAGTGGTCGTTCGTGCATCGCGGATGAGATCGTCGAGCTCGTCAAGTCCGGCTCGCACGGCGCGACAGTGCGCCGTTATTTCGGCCATGCCGAGCATCGCGCCTCCCGTGAGACATGACGCCCTCGCCGCATTTTCCGCGGGCCACGCGGGCGAGGTTGAGCAGGGAACCCCCATGTCGTCGGTGAGGGCATACGATCTTATGGCCCAGCAGGAGGCCGCCGATGACAGAGCCGATGACAGATGAGCCATTCCGGACGATCATCGAGCCGTTCCGCATCCACTCGGTAGAGCCGATGCGGCTGACCAGCCGTGCCGAGCGGGCGGCCGCCCTGGCGGCCGCCGGGTACAACCTGTTCGAGCTGCCGGCGCAGGACGTGCTGATTGACCTGCTCACCGACTCCGGGACCGGGGCCATGTCGGCCGAGCAGTGGGCCGCGGTGCAGCGGGGCAACGAAGCCTACGCGGGATCCCCGTCGTTCCAGCGATTCCGCACGGCGGTGACCGACCTGTTCCCGTTCCGGCACATCTTGCCGACGCACCAGGGCCGGGCCGCGGAGAAGATCCTGTTCACCGTGACTGGCGGCGCTGGCCGGGTCATCCCGAACAACACGCACTTCGACACCACCCGGGCCAACATCGAGTTCACCGGGGCGCAGGCCGTCGACTTGCCCGTCCCGGAGGGCCTGCAGCCGTCGCTGCGGCACCCGTTCAAGGGCAACATGGATGTCGCGGCGCTGCACGGCCTGCTCGCCGAGCGGGCCGACGTGGTCCCGCTGGTGATGCTGACCGTGACCAACAATTCCGGCGGCGGCCAGCCGGTCAGCATGGCCAACATCAGGGCCGTCCGCGAGGTCTGCGACCGGTACGGCAAGCCGCTGTTCCTCGATGCCTGCCGGTTCGCGGAGAACGCCTGGTTCATCAAGACCGGCGAGCCCGGCTACGGCGACGTCCCGGTGGCGGACATCGTCCGGGAGATGGCCGCCCTCGCGGACGGGATGACGATGTCGGCGAAAAAGGACCCGCTGGCCAACATCGGCGGCTGGCTGGCGGTCAACGACGACCGCCTCGCTGAGCAGTGCCGCAGCCTCGAGATCCTCACCGAGGGCTTTCCCACCTACGGCGGTCTCGCCGGCCGGGACCTGGAGGCGATCGCCCAGGGCTTGAGCGAGTGCACCGACGACGACTACCTGCGCTACCGGGTGCGCTCGATCGCCTACCTCGGCGAGGCGCTGGAGTCCTCGCGGGTGCCGGTCGTCGTTCCATTCGGCGGCCACGCGGTCTTCATCGACGCGCGGGCCCTGCTGGCGCACCTGGACCCGTTGCGCTATCCCGGCCAGGTCCTGGCCTGCGCGCTGTACGAGCAAGGTGGCGTGCGGGCCTGCGAGATCGGAACCGTCATGTTCGGCCTGCGGCCAGACGGTACAGAGGCCCCGGCCGCGATGGACCTGGTCCGTCTCGCCGTCCCCCGGCGCACCTACACCCAGAGCCACATCGACTACGTGATCGAAGTCGTCACCCGGGTGGCCGGCAGGGCCGCCCAGCTGCCCGGCCTGCGCATCGTGTACCAGCCAAGGCAGCTGCGCCACTTCACCGCGCGGTTCGAGCCGCTGCGCTGAGCAGGCGCCCGGACGCCTGTGGACGTGTATGGGGGCCTGGCCGTGGTCTGCGCCCTTCGAGCCACGGCCAGGCGGTCAGCCGGGCGATCGTGTGCAGGCTGGGGAGGGCCGGAAACCTGCGCCACCGAACGGCCGGTGCCCGATGCCGGCCGGATGCGGTGAGAGCGCCCGGCCAGGCCCGCGGAGATAGCTATCCGGTTCGCAGCCGTCGCAGGTAGCCGGATGGTTCAGGCCGGTGCCTCGGCATCTTCGGTGGGGATAGATCGGGGTCCCGGTCGATGTCGGCGCCGGTTTCCGTCCGAGACGGCGGCTCGGCGAGCAGGACGGCGAGCGACCCCACGGCGAGCGGCTCAGGGGTCTGGATCGTTGGATCTGGGCGCGTGCATGGCCCATCCGCGGCCTTGGTGGCTTTCGTCCTCGCTGAGACAGCCTCGGGCAGCACCCTGTAGTTCCAGGGTGTCCCGGCCGGCTGTATCGGTGCGATAGCGAGCGGCCCCGGCGGGACGCTGCCGGGGCCGCTCGTCAGGTGCCGGATGCGAGGGTTAGTTGCCGGCCAAGATTGGTGTGTTCACGTGGACGAACACGTTGGTGTGCAGGCCAAGCGCGGTTACCGGCTTGCTGAGCCAGATGCCGAAGTGGTTGTTGAAGATGAGGTTGCGGGCGATCGTGACGCTGACGCGAACGCCGCCGGAAAACACCAGCACCCCGGTGGTTTGCAGATCTTCGGGGGAGGCGGGCGAGTCGAGGGTGTCACCGTCGATGTTGTTCTTGCCGATCTTGTTTCCGATGATCGTGTTACCGTTCAGGTCCTCGAACTGGCCCGCCATGATGGTGTGGGCATGCATTGTCACGCCGGATAGACCGTTGCCGGCGATGTAGTTGCCCACCACCAGGTTGTTGTACGAGGCCGTGCCGGCTGAGGCGTTCGCGAAGAGCACCCCGGCGCCCTCACCCTTCAGCCCGTTCTTGGTCACCACGTTGCCCGGATGACGTTGTCATACACTCCCGCCACCGACGGCTGCGGGACGCCAGTTGAGCTCAGCGCCAGGGGGTTGTGCCCGGGAACGGTGATCCCGCAGTCGGTGGAGTTGCCCGTGACGACGTTGTACGCCACCAGGTTATTGTGCGTCGGCCCGGTGTCGTCGCTGAGCAGCACCCCGCCGGAGTTATCGGCGATGTAGTTCCTGGTGATCTGGGAGTAGGCGACGGCAATGAAATGAACGCCCTCGCCGCAGTCACCGGGAACCTGTCCTTCTGGTGCGCATTCGAAATAGGTCGAAGCCGGCGGCACGCCGCCGCCGAGGTCGTTGTGCACCACGCTGTTGTGGCTGATCAAGATGTGAGTGATAGGCCGCCCGGTCAGTCCTGCGGCCACGACTCCCTCGCCCAGCGCGTTCCTGACCGTGAAGCCGCTGAACCGGACGTGGGAGCTGAGGATGACCACTCCGGCGAAGATGGTCTGCTTTCCGGCCATCGGGATAGTGACCTGCAGCGCCGGGGTGACGCCGGCCTCGTCGATGGTGGCCCGAACGCCCAGCAGGGACAACGGCTCAGAGATCACTACCTGCTCGTGGTAGGTCCCCTTGCACACGACGACCGTGTCCCCCGCACTGGCGGCGTTGACTGCGGACTGGATGGTACGGAATGCGGCGGAGCGGCAGGACCGGTCGGCATTGTACGGCTTGGCGTACCGGGAGACGTACAAGGTGCCGTTGTGGCCGCGCGACCCTGCTACATGGGCGGATGCCACTGCCGTTTGTCCGATCATGCCGACGGCGGCCAGTAGCGGTACCAGCACCATGCCAGCTAGCCGGATGACTCGGGTAGATTTCAACGTCCCTCTCCTGAAAACGCGTGCGGGCTGCGTCGGCCCCGGCGCCGACTGATCTTGAGTAGCCCGACGATGACGCCATCATCGGGCTACTCCGATGATGTGCAGTCCGAGGGTGGCTGCAGCGAGCTGGGCTGGCACGAGAGCGATTCCGATGGCGCTGAACTGCCAGACGGTGAGTCTGGCCCGGGCGTCGCGGGCGATGCGCCGGGTGATCAGCGTTGCCACTGAGCCGGTGATGAGGAGGTTCGGCCCCACGGTGGTGGCTAGGATCGCTGCCCATAGCCCGCCCGCTCCGGCTGGCAGAATTGCGGCGGCGGCAGGCAGGTTGCTTGCGGCGCAGGCCAGCGTGGCTCCCTCGGCGAGTTGGACCGTGAAGCTACCGTGGAGCACAAGGCCGGTGCCGAGTAGCGCGCGGATCGCGGACGCGATCAGGAACATTGGCATCAGGTCAAGGACAACGCGGGCCGAGGGTCCAGCGGTGACGGCACGAGCCTGTCCCGCCTGGGCGTTTGCGGCCCACAAGGCGAGCGGCGCGAGGGTGACCGCGGTGACCAGGATCCACGGGAGCCAAGAGTCCTTGAGGTAGGCCGCGGTGGCTAGCGGTGCGCGGTCCAGGAGCAGCAGGCTAGTGATATTGGACGTGGGCAGGAGGAAGGAGGCGGCATTGGCCACTACGGCGACGGCAACGGCCAGGCGGTCAGCCGAAAGGCCCTGGCGCACGGCGGCACGCAGGGCGACTGGCATGGCTATCAGGACGGCGACGTCCAGGTTGACCAGCGCGCTGAGGACAGCGGTGAGCGCGAGAATAGCGGCGCAGGTGACCTTGGCGCCGCGCGCCGGAATGAGCGCACCGGCCAGGATCCGGAACGCTCCCAGCCGGTCGGCGAGCGCCGAGGCGAGGATGATCGCGGCCAGGGTCGCGAACGGCCTTACCGTGGCTGTCGCAGCGGCAGCTGACGCATCCGGCCGCAGCGCAGCCGTGATGATCGCGAGGATGATACCCGCAACCCAGATGGTCATCCGGAGAGGATCTCTAGATGACGCTATCCTGGCGGATTCACTAGTATACTTGGGCGTGATGAGCTGCATGACGCCTCCCTTCGTTGGTAAAATTCCTGCTTGTCTATGCTCAGGCGGCTGGAGCAGCTATGAAGTAGATGTTACACGATGATGTCAGATTATGAACGGGCGGGGGGCGATGAGCTTCTCGCGATCCCCCGCCTGGCCGAGCGTGTCGGGGTGACCCCGAGGGTGCTGCGCTACTGGGAAGAACAGGGCCTGATCAGCCCGACCCGAGAGCACGGCAAGCTGCGCTACTCGCCGCGGGATGTGGCTATTGCCGGGCTCATCCGCAGGCTGCTGGCAGCCGGAGCCGGTGTCGAGGGCGTCCGGATGCTCAAGCGCCTGGCCGAGCGCCAGATCCGGCACAGTTCAGCCGCTGGGGATGAAACAGCACTGATCGAGGAAGCCTTGCGGATCCTCTACCAGCGCAAGGCATTCCGCGAGGAGACAGGGATGGACGAGGACCATTACCCGGAGGGAAGGCCGCCGCCACCTCCACCACGCGGTGGTCCGCCACGCGGCCCCGGGACTCCTGGCAGACCTGGGAGCTAGAACGTGAGATGGCCTAATCCTCGCGATCAAAACACCCGGCCCGTCGCGGCGGATGATCTCGAGCTCATCGGTCTAGCCCCTCCCGGTCGGCCCTCGATGTGCGCCGCCCGCCATCGCAGCACGACTGCCCAGCCTTGCCCGGGCTGGCTCGGGTCATTCATGCTGCCTCTTTCGAGAGAGAGAAACGGCGATGGTCCTTAACCTTCTGCTGATCGGCCTGGCGGTAACGCTCGACCCGCTGCCGCTGACCGCGTTCATGATCGTGCTGCCCTCCAGGCGCGGCGTGCGCAAAGGCGCGGCCTTCGTGTTCGGGTGGCTGGTATCGCTGGCCATCGTGGTCACCGTCACCGTGCTCGCCACCGGGAACAACCCGCCCAAGCCGAGCACGGCCCCGTCGCTGGCGGCGCTGGCGGTTAAGATCGCGCTCGGCGCCGTGCTGGTCGTGATCGCGGTCCGGCACATCCGGGCCAGGGGGCGGCCCAAGCCGCCGAAGAAGCCGCCCAAGTGGCAGGAGCACGTGGACGCCATGTCCCCGTGGTTCGCCATGGTCCTGGCCCCGACGCTGCAGCCCTGGGTCCTGATCGGCGCTGGCGCCGCCACGGTGGTCGAGGCCAAGCTGTCCAGCTGGGAGAGCTTCCTGGCACTGTTCTTGTACTGCGTCCTGGCCTCGGCGTCGTACCTGGCCATGGAGATCTACGCGGTGGTCAAGCCCGGCGAGAGCCAGGCGCTGCTGGCCCGGTTCCGGACCTGGATCGACACCCACACCGACCAGGTGATCATCGTGGGGAGCCTGATCATCGGATTCTGGCTGATCGCCGACAGCATCTACCTGATCGTCACCCAGACTTCCTTAGACCTCCGGTACTCTGCGATCACCGGCGACGCCAGGTGGTATTCGGTATGGGCCACGCGGGCATTGCGGTACCAGGAAAAAGGTGCGCCCACACGGCGGTGCGGGCGATTCATCTTCTCGCGAAAGCCTGGCCAGTGATCAGGGGCTGTTCTTTCGTCTCCGCGGCGCCAGTCCTAAGGTCGCCTTTTCGGCTGACCCGGGCGAGCGGCGGATCAGCCGGCGCTCGGGCACCGCGGCCTGAGGTGCCGCGCCGATGCCGGCCGCGGTTCTCAGCCTGGGACCGTAGCGGCGGGCCAGTGGCTCGGCGGTCAGGCCGTGGGCGACCACGCTGAGCAGGACCGTGAACGTGATAACGGTGATGATGGGCTTAGCCGCGGACGCGCCGAGGGCTTCCAGCGCCAGCAGGCCGAAGACGACCGACGCCAGACCGCGCGGGCCGAACCAGCCAATGAAGGCGGTCGTGGTGCCGCCGAGCCCGGCGCCCGCGAGGGCGAGCGCCACCGGCAAGATCCTGACGATCGTCAGGCTGAGGATGGCGTAGATCACCGTCCGCCAGGTCAGGTTCTCGAAGGCGGGCACCACTGCGATCACGCCGAATAGCAGCCAAACCAGCAGTGAAACCAAGGTGCCGGTCTCCTCGACGAACGGGACCAGCCGGGCGGCCGGCCCGCCCGCGGCGCCGAACCCTAGGCCGCCGACGAACGCGGCGACGAAGCCGTTGCCGTGCAGCGCTACCGATGTGGTATAGCAGCAGACCGCGAGGCCCAGTACGGCCGCGCCTGCGAAACCGTCGGCAACCCAGCCACGGCTGCGGCCAGTCTTGATCAGCCAGCCGCCGGCGCCACCGATCAGCGCGCCGATCACCAGCCCGAGTACCAGTTCCGCCACCGCGGTCGCGGGACCCGTGCGGGTCACGTGCTCGGCGGTCGCCGCGCCAGCGATCGCCACCAGTACAACCGGCGTGGCGATCCCGTCGTTGAGACCGCTCTCAACGTTGATCAGCCGCCGGATCCGGGCGGGCACCGCCGGGTTGACCATCATGCCAGCGCCGAGGGCCGCGTCGGTCGGCGCGAGTGCCGCACCAACCAGCAGGGCGGCCCAGGTGCCCATCGCCTCGGGCAGGGGCAGCGCCAACGCCAGCAAGGTCCCCAGGCCGATCGTCAGTGGCAGCCCGATACCGAGCAGCCGCAAGCACAGCCCCAGGTCCGCCCGCAAGTGGTGCAGGCCGACCCGGGATGCGTCAGAGAACAGCACCAGGGCAAGTGTGGCCTCCGCCAGGAGCTTGACCTGTTCCGCGCTCGGCATGACCCCAAGTGGGGCCAGCGGGCCGTGCGTCAGCAGCACGCCCGCGGCGGTGAAACCGATCGGCGCGGTCATCTCGAAGCGTTCCAGCCGCGCCGACAAGGTGGCCCATATGAAGATCAACGCCGAGATGATCGCCAGGTCCGCGACAGTCACCGGGCCGCCCGGTTGCCGTCAGACCGCGTCTCACGGGTACATGCCAAAGAGCCGGCTGGAGACCTTCGAGACATGCCCTAGCTGCTCACCTTGCGGATCGACGGCCTCCCGTAGGTGCCGGCCTGGACCACGAGACGCACCTTCCGTTCAGCACCCATCGGCGCCAGGAGCAGCCAGGATACTGATTACGAACATGACCACGAGCATGACCAGGATCGCCCACTGGCGCCCGGACGGCAACACCCGACGAGGGCGATCCGAGGCCCCCCGTTGGCCGAGAAGCAATCCGTGACGTAAGCGGACTCGCGGGGCGATGAGTGGCCAACGCGATGAGTCTGGCCAACGTGGTGCGTCTCACTAGTAGAGATAACCCGCGGAGAGAGGGTCTGCCAATGTCCGAGCCGAAGACTGACACTCTGCACGTGCCGGGCGCCGTGTTGCACTACGACGTCCGGAGCGCCGACTCAAGTACCCATCCGGTCCTGCTGATCATCGGATCGCCGATGGGCGCCGACGGATTCGTTACCCTGGCTGGGCATTTCGCTGACCGTGCGGTCGTGACCTATGACCCCCGAGGGTCGGGGCGCAGCCAGCGGACGGACGGCGCCTTGGAAACCACGCCGGGTGAGCACGCGGACGACCTGCACCGGCTCATCTCGGGGCTGGACGCCGGGCCGGTGGACATCTTCGCAAGCAGCGGCGGAGCGGTCAACGCGCTGGCCCTGGTGGCCAAGCACCCGGAGCAAGTCCGGACGCTCGTCGCGCACGAGCCACCCGCCTTCCGTGAACTGCCGGACAGCGAGCCCGCGCTGGCGGCCTGCGTGGACATCCACGAGACGTACCAGCGCAGTGGCTTCGGCCCGGCCATGGCGAAGTTCATCGCGATCGTCAGCCAGCAGGGCGCCATCCCGGCCGATTACGCGGACCGGCCCGCTCCTGACCCCGCCACCTTCGGGTTGCCGACCGAAGATGACGGCTCGCGGAACGACCCGCTTGTGGGGCAGAACATGATCTCTTGCCCCCGCTACGAGCACGATTTCGAGGCGCTCGGCGCGGCATCGACCCGCATCGTCGTCGGGGTTGGGGAGGAATCCCGGCAGATGGTGGCTGGCCGCGCTGGTGTTGCAGTCGCCGAGCGTCTGGGGACGACGCCCGTGACCTTCCCTGGCGGCCACGACGGATTCCTCGGCCTCGAATACGGCGGCATGGGCAAGCCGGACGCCTTCGCCACCACCTTGCGCGCCGTACTCAGCGGCGCTTAGCCGGAAGGGACGCTGCCCGCGGGAGGCATGGCCGCTGAGGCCTCGGTACGAGGCGTCGCTCATGCCATCGCCAACCTTCGAAACACCAGCCGGGCCTCGAACCGCCGCGGTACCTGCACATCTCAGTGCTGTCCCGGCGCGCCGCTCAAACTCGGGAGCCGGACGTTCAGGTTCTGCCACAACTGACAGGCTGCCTCTCAGCTGGGTAGCGAGTCACTCTTACGACCACCAGGCCAGGCCAGGCCGTCAAATCGCCGGTAGGACAACAGGCCCGGAAGGACGGAGAGACCCGGTGAGCGCACCCCGCAGGTTCCGGATCGCCGCGATTCCCGCGGATGGCGTCGGCAAGGAGGTGGTGGCCGCCGGGCGGGAGGTGCTCGACGCGCTGGCCGCCGGCAGCGCCGGCGCGTTCGCGTTCGACTGGCAGGAATTCGGCTGGGGCTGCGAGTACTATGCGCGCACCGGCCGGATGATGGCCGAGGACGGCCTGGAGGTCCTCCGGGACTTCGACGCCATTTACTTTGGCGCGGTCGGCTGGCCCGGCGTGCCCGACCACATCAGCCTGTGGGGCCTGCGGCTGAAGATTTGCCAGAACTTTGATCAGTGGGCCAACGTCCGCCCCGTGCACTTCCTGCCGGGCGTCCGGAGCCCGCTGCGTCGGGCCGACGAGACCGAGCTTGACTGGATCGTCGTCCGTGAGAACAGCGAGGGCGAATACGCCGGCCTGGGCGGGCGAAACTTCGCTGGACGTGGCCCGGGCGGCGAAGTCGCCGTCCAATCGGCCCTGTTCACCGAGGTCGGCTGCGAGCGCATCATGCGCTTCGCCTTCGATGTGGCGCGCACCCGCGCCCGACGCAAGGTCTCCAGCGTCACCAAGAGCAATGCCCAGCAATACGGCATGGTCATGTGGGATGACGTCTTCGACCGCGTCGCCCAGGACTACCCCGAGGTGCAAACCGAGAGCGTGCTCGTGGACGCGATGGCCGCGAAGTTCGTCCTGCACCCCGAGGACCTGTCCGTCGTCGTCGCCTCTAACCTCAACGCGGACATCCTCTCCGACCTCGGCAGCGCCCTAGCCGGCAGCCTCGGCCTAGCTTCCAGTGCCAACCTCAACCCCGAAGGGCGTTTCCCCAGCATGTTCGAGCCCGTACACGGCTCCGCACCGGACATCGCCGGACAAGGGCTGGCCAACCCCGTCGGCGCTGTAGGCAGCGGCGCGCTGATGCTCGAACACCTCGGCCTGCCCGAGCAGGCAACGCGATTGCACCGGGCCATCGAGGCGACCACCAAAGCCGGAATACTCACCCGCGACCTGGGCGGCACCGCCACCACCGAAGACGTCACCAAGGTCCTGATCGACTCGTTGAACACCTGACCCTGTGCCGTGACCCAATCCGCTGTGCGGGGCCTGGCCCGCTGCTCTACTTCCGCGCTCGCGGTCGTGTGACTCGTCCGCTTTCATGGTCGGGGTGTGCGTGCGATGTAAGCGCACCGTGGAGACGATGGCCGCCGCCGGCCGCGGGACCTACGCGGGCGTGACCTGGCAGCCGCGCCCGCCCGGCGGCGCCCTCAGCCCGCCGCTTCCGCCCGGTAGGGGCGGAAGAACGCGCGCAGTTCCTCCGCGTACAGCTCGGGCTCCTCGAACGGCGCGAAGTGCCCGCCGCGGGCGGGCTCGGTCACGCGCACGACGTTCGCCGTGCGCTCGAGCCAGGCCCGCGGCGGGCGGACGATGTCGCCGGGGAACAGCGAGAAGCCGGACGGCACCTCGACCCGGCGGGCGTGCCGCGCGGGCGGGATCGCGGCGTTCGCGCGGTACATGCGCATCGACGAGCCGATCGTCCCGGTGAGCCAGTAGAGCGTGATGTTGGTGAGGATCTCG
>Ga0187766_10002539_pt1 | contig 10736 bp, 8 predicted proteins | sample 0216_QUI02_MP05__4_FD_132971 | JGI IMG/M metagenome (GOLD analysis project Ga0187766, IMG submission 132971) | Tropical peat soil microbial communities from peatlands in Department of Meta, Colombia - 0216_QUI02_MP05_20_MG | ecosystem: Environmental > Terrestrial > Soil > Wetlands > Peat ... | reverse complement strand
CTCGCTGACGCCCGCATACGAAGTCAAGCGCCAAGTGCTCATGGCGCACGCCGAGGAGGACAATCAGTCCGCAAACTGCCTGCCGCCGGGGATGCCAGGAATCATGGCGCAGCCGTATCCGATGGAGTTCCTGCTCACTCCTGGCCAAGTGACGATCGTGATCGAAGCGTATTCGATGGTGCGCCACATCTATACCGACGGACGGCCGTTGCCTGACGATCCCGATCCGAACTTTTTCGGCACGTCGATCGGCCATTGGGAGGGTGACACGCTCGTCGTTCAGACCGTCGGATTCTCAACGCAGACGGAAATCGAGCCGCACGTTCCGCACAGCGACAAAATGCGCATTCTTGAGAAGTTCCGCCTGCTCGATCCGAACACGATGAGCATCGAAACCGAGGTCACCGATCCGGAAGCGCTGACGGCTCCTTACGTGACGAATCGAATCTTGAAGCGGCACCGCAGTTGGACGATCGCGGAATACATCTGCGAACAAAACAACCGAAATTTCGTAGATCAGAGCGGCAAGGCGGGAATCAATCTGACGCCGCCGAGCGATGCTTCGCCGGCGCCGAAGCAGTAGCGCCACTGCACGTGAACACGGAGGCACCGAATGCCTATCGATAGCGCGGTGAAAAAAGTCGGTTTCGCAGCGCTGATGCTTGCCGGCCTGATCGCCGCAGCAGCACGCACTGCGGGCGCGCATCACGGCTTCGCCGTGTTCGACACGACTAATCAGAAGACGATCGTCGGCACGGTCAAGGAATTCCAATGGACGAATCCCCACACGTGGGTCTGGCTCGATGTGCCCAATGACAAGGGCGGGGTCGACACGTGGGGATTCGAAGGAATGAGCCCGAACTTCCTGGGGCGCCGCGGCTGGTCGCGATCGACGCTAAAACCCGGCGACAAGATTACCGTGACGTATTTCGCGCTCAAAGACGGTTCGAAGGGTGGCGCGTTCCTGAGCTTCAAGCGACCCAACGGCGAAGAACTTTCAATGTGGAAGGGTTCGCCGACTGAGGATAACTAGGGCGACTGCGGCCGCGATTGTTTCCGCGCGGCGTTCACTTTCTTCGCTTGCGGGCTTTTGATTTCTTCGCCGGTTTTCGCTTCGAAGCCTTCGCTTTGGGCGGCTTGGGGCGGACTTTCTTATCTTTGGTTTTTTTCTGCGTTCTCCGCGTCTCTGCGGTAGATGTTCTACCATGCCCAGGAAACTGCGCGATGGTCGAGCTGTAGGCCTTGGCCACAACTTCGTTCAGCGGCTTCTTCCGCCATTCGATGTCGAGCACTTCGGTTCCCCACGGCCCGTCGTAGCCGGCCTTCAGCATCGTGCGGACAAATCCCTTCACGTCGAATTCGCCATCGCCGCAAAACGTCCGGTGAGTGATCACGTCCACGCGCGGGTCCGAACATTCCCATGTGCCGTCGTTGATGTCGACGGAGATGACTTACTTTTGCGGAATGCTCGCGATCTTCTCGTGCGGAATTCGCAATTTCGAGATGTGCCACAGTTCGAGGTTGAGGCCGCCGTTCTTCGCTCCGGCTCCTTCGACGAGTTGCAGCGCTTTTTCGACCGAATCGATATCGCAGAACGGCATCATTTCAAATGCGATCGGTGTGCCGTGCTCGGCTCCATCTGCACAGAGCTTGGCGAACGACTCAATGATTCGGTCCATCGTGGCTTGGGTTTTGAAGAAATGCCCGACCTTGATGTGATGCGGCCTCAGTACGTCGGCCGCTTCGAGAAGTCTCAGGCGCAGGATGTCGGACTGCCTTCTTTCTTCGCCATCGAGGAACCAACCGGTAAGAAATTCTAGCTCCACGTGCTTGATGCCGTTGCCTTCGAGAATCTTCTTCATTTCCTTGAGGCTGTATTTCTGAAGAGTGTGTTCGAGGTCGGCGTGCCAGATGCCGAAGCCTTTGAAGCCGACGCGGGCCACGGCCGCTACGCGATCCTTGAAGTCGTAAGGACTGTATTCGTGGTCGGTGTGAGGATCGGCCCCCGAAATCGTCCAGTAGGCAGCCACCAGTTCGATGTTTTTCGCCATGCGATTCCCTCGTTTCAGAGCGGATGAGTGCTAGTCGACGTTCGGCATGCTATTCCGCGTCCACGCCCGAGTCAATGACGCGAAGCTCCGGAACTCTGATTCGATGCTATCCTCTGCGTCTCACTCACACGGAGAGACCATGCTTTTGGAAGGACAAGTCGCAATCGTAACCGGCGGAGGGCGCGGGATCGGCCGAGCGATCGCGCGGAAGTTCGCGTCGGAAGGTGCGGCGGTTGTCGTCACGGCACGGACCGAAACGGAGATCAAGCAGGTCGCGGCGGAAATTCAGCAGGCGGCGGGGAAAGCGGCGGCCGTGGCTGCAAATGTCGGGCGCGAAGCCGATTGCGAAAAGATCGTCGCCGCCGCGCGAAATGCTTTCGGCACCGTACACATCCTGGTCAACAACGCCGCGATTTATGGCCCGGTGCAACCGGTCGAGAAATGGTCGGCGCCCGATTGGGACGAAGTGATGGCAGTGAATCTGCGCGGGCCGATGCTGCTTTCGAAGCTCGTGCTGCCGGAAATGTACGCGCGCGGGTCGGGCTCGATTCTGAATATTTCGACTGTCGGCGCGAAGGCCGCGTTTGCGCTGAGCGCGGCGTACACGGCATCGAAAGCCGGGCTCATCGGCTTAACGCGAGTGCTGGCCGCGGAGAGCGGCCGGAGAGGCGTGCGCGTCAACGCAATCTGCCCCGGGCCGGTGACGGAAACAAGAATGTCGCAAGATCTGACGCGCGAATTTTCGGCGTACTTCAAATCCGGCACGGACGACGCGTTAAAGCAAATGCTCGAAGGAATCTTGCAGGGGAGGCCGCAGACGGCGGACGAAATCGCCGCCGCGGCGCTATTCCTGGTTTCCGATCAAGCCCGCGCGATTACTGGGCAGACTCTGAACGTAGATGGCGGAATGGTTTTTTACTGAGTTCTTCGATCGCGCCGTAGCCGCGCCGGGCAGTCGTCGCCACGACGCGGGCTCCCGCTTCTGCCCAATCGAGGCCGTGAATTCCGACGGTCCCCACGAAGTAGCAGAGGCCAACGAAAACGAACAGCGCTGCAAAGAGCGCTCCGAATAGCAATTCCGCAGCAATCAGTTCGCGCACGAAGTAGAGCTGCAGGATGAACAGGATCGAAACGGTCCAGATAAAGCGCTTTCGCGTTCTCGGTTCAAGCGACGCTACAAACCCCTTTAACTTTTCCCAAAATGCACCCATTGACTGTAGTCTCAACCTCCACCCGCTTAGATGCACAGGTAGTACCAAAAGGACTGTGCGCTAACTGATTGAAATTCCTTGCGATGAGCGAGTCGCAATATGAGAAACGGAAAACGGTTTCCGTTTCTTAGAAATGAGGCAGTTACGGCGGGAACAGAATTCGCGGGCAGTATTCGTCGCCGAATTTTGTCGAGCGACGATTTCGATTCGATTTTGTTTCGGGCGAAGGCTTTTCGACTGTGCTCAGCGCCCTTCGAACGGATAGCGATCCTGCGTGAGCACCGCGTCGGCAACATGTTCGCGCAGCGCGATCGTATTCACAGGCGCGTGCTTGGTGAAGCGGCGCAAAGCGGCGAGTTGCGTCAGCAATGTGTCGCCATCGGACGCGGCGGCGAGCGCCGTGCGAGCCTCTTTTTCGATGCGATCCATCGCGTCGTAGGTGAAGACGCGCGTCGCCTCCGCCATCAAGCCCGCCGCCGGGCCGCGCGCCGCAGCGGCCTTTTGCGCCCGCAGCAGCGACGATTCGATCGCGTAGATGTCCATCACGATGTTCGAAAGCGACGCGACGATTTCCTGATGATCGGCGAGCTTTTCGCGGAATTTCTCGACGGCCGATCCCGCCGCCAACAGAAACACCTTCTTCGCCTGGCCGAGGACCCGCTCTTCCTCGGCAAGTTCGCCCGAGGTAGGCTCCTCGAATGAAGGGCCTGAGAGAAGCTCGTCGGCTAGCTTCTTCGCGGCGGGAATCAGCGGCAGCACGCCCGCCATCGCGCGCTTCATCAGCATCTGGATGATGAGCATGCGATTGATTTCGTTCGTGCCCTCGAAGATGCGATTGATCCGGCTGTCGCGATATGCGCGCGCCATCGGATAGTCTTCGTGGAAGCCGTAGCCACCGAGGATTTGCAGCCCTTCGTCGACGCAATAATCAAGCGTCTCGCTGCCGACGACTTTGCTGATCGAGCTTTCGATGGCGTATTCCTCAAGCACCTGCATAGCCTGTTTCACTTTGTCCGCGCCGGATGCAGATGCAGCCGTTTCGATCACACCGGCGCTGCGGTAGATCATCGACTCGAGCGCGTAGATTCGAATCGCCATTTCGCCGAGCTTCGCTTTGATCAGTCCAAACTGGCTGAGGGTCTTCCCGAACGCGGTGCGCTCCCGCGAGTACTTCGACGCCTCTTCAAGCGTCCGCTTGGAGCCGCCAAGACAAGAGACGCCGAGCGTGTAGCGGCCTGCGTTAAGCGTATTGAACGCCACAATGTGGCCTCGGCCGATCTCGTGCAGCAGATTTTCCTTCGGCACCAGAGCATTTTCAAAGAACAGCGCAACGGTGGAGCTGCCGTGAATCCCCATCTTGTTTTCTTCGGCGCCCACCGTGAAGCCGGGCGTGCCGCGCTCGACAATGAACGCCGAAAACTTCTCGCCGTCGACTTTCGCGAACACGATGTAGACGTCGGCGAATCCGCCATTCGTAATCCACATCTTCTGGCCATTCAGGATCCAGTTCTTCCCGTCCGGCGAGAGCACCGCGCGCGTGCGAGCTGCCAGCGAATCCGAGCCTGCCTGCGGTTCCGACAAGCAGTACGCCGAAAGCAGCTCGCCAGCCGCAATTCTCGGCAGATACTTTTTCTTTTGCTCTTCCGTTCCGAAGTAGATGAGCGGAATCGCGCCGATGCCTGTCGTCCCACCGAAGGCGACGGAGAACGAGGCGTACACACTGATCTTCTCCGTCAGCACGGTTGCGGAAATCTTGTCGACGCCTGCGCCGCCGTACTCCTCCGGTATCGTGGCGCCGAGGAGGCCGATCTCGCCCGCCTTCTTGAGCGTCTGCGCCATCAGACCTTCTTTGTGCTTTTCGAGATCGGAAATCGCGGGGACCACTTCCTTGGCGACAAACTCAGCCGCGGTCTGGCCGATCAACCGCTGCTCGTCGGTGACGTCGGCCGGAGTGAAAACATCCGCCGGGCTCGTCGTCGAAACCAGAAATGCGCCGCCGCGATTGAGCGCCTGAGAGACCGTCATCGTCGCCATGTCGTTCCCACCTTTTCTGCGCCGTCCGGCGCAGCTGAAATTCGAGAAATCGTTACGCGGCGCGCTCGAAAATGCCCGCCGCACCCATGCCGCCGCCGATGCACATTGTCACCATGCCGTACCGCGATCCGCGCCGCTCCATTTCGCGGAGGATCGTCGACGTCAGCTTCGCGCCCGTGCAACCGAGCGGGTGGCCGAGCGCGATCGCGCCGCCATTCACGTTGACCCGCGCCGGATCGAGCCCCGCGAGCTTGATCACTGAAAGCGCCTGCGCCGCAAACGCTTCGTTCAGTTCGATCACGTCGATCTGGTCGAGCTTGAGTCCCGCAATCTTGAGCGCTTTCGGAATTGCGAAAACCGGCCCGATGCCCATTTCTTCCGGAGGGCATCCGGCGGTCGCGAATGAAACGAAGCGCGCCAGTGGCTTGAGTCCAAGCGCCCGAGATCGTTCGGCGCTCATCAACACAGACGCCGCAGCCGCATCGCTCGTCTGCGAACTGTTTCCGGCCGTCACGACACCCCGCGCATGAAATGCAGGCTTGAGCTTCGCCAGCGCTTCCATCGACGTGTCGGCGCGCGGTCCCTCGTCCGTGTCGAATTTCACGGTGCGCGTCTTCGGCTTTGCCGTGCTTCCGTTGCCTGCCGCGCCGTTTTCAAGATACGTATAGCTCACTTCGACGGGCGAAATTTCGTCTTTGAACTTACCTGCCGCAATTGCGGCGAGCGCTTTCTGGTGGCTCGCGAACGAAAATTCGTCGGCCTGCTCGCGCGAGATGCCATGTTTCTTGGCAAGGTTCTCTGCGGTGAGACCCATGTTGAGGTAGGTGTCGGCGTAGTGGTCGATCAGCCAGGGATTCGGCGAGATTTTGTGCCCGCCCATCGGGACCATGCTCATCGACTCGGTGCCGCCCGCCACCGCCACGTCGCTCTGCCCCGAAATGATCTGTTGCGCGGCGATCGCGATGGCCTGCAAGCCAGATGAGCAGAAGCGGTTAATCGTCATCGCGGAAACGTTCACGGGCAGTCCCGCGCGCAGCGACGCGATTCGCGCGACGTTCATTCCCTGCTCCGCTTCCGGGGTCGCGCAGCCAAGCACAACGTCGTCGATATCGGCCGGGTCGAGCCCCTTGGCTCGCGCGATCGATTCTTTGATGACTACCGCCGCCAAATCATCCGGCCGCGAAGTGCGCAGCGTGCCTCGCGGGGCTTTTCCGACGGCCGTCCGCACAGAGCTGACGATCACCGCTTCCCTCATGATTCACCTCGCCGATATCTGCGAACTCGAAATGGCAGACAGCTCCATTGGATGCCAGAGAGTGAAAAAAAGCAACTGGGCGGGCGAGATGCGCGGCGCTGCGTCGAACACGATTTCCAAACTCGCGTTTTCTTACTGCCGATGAAACTTGATGGTCACCGTAATCTGCACCGGAATCGGCTGCCCGTTGAGCATCGAAGGCGCGTATTTCCACTGCCGCAGCGCGTCGAGCGCGGACTGGCGCAAGACCGGCGGCCCGGATAGCACTTTCATCGCAGTCACTTTTCCGGAGGCGTCGATCGTCGTGTCGACCACAACATCGCCCTCGATGCCAGTTTCGCGTGCCATGGTCGGATACACAGGCAGGATCGAAGAAATCAATTGCGGCGGCTTGAGCGCCCCGCCTACGCGAATGCGAACCGGACCTTGCGGCGCCTCAGGAGCGGGCGGCGCGATCGAATCTCCAAGTGACGGAAGCTCGGCGGTCCTCGTGTTGACACCGTCGAGCGCAGGAGCAGAATCCGCGTCGCCGAGATCGCCGGCGTGCTTGCGTGCGGTGGGATGCGCGTTCATGGCGGAAAGCGTCGCGGGAGCTTTCGCTGCGGGCTTCTCTTCCACGGAAGCAGCCGCGGCACCCGGTACAGGCTGCGACTGCTTGGCCGATTTCGCGGCCGAAGGAGCTGATTCCGCCGTGCGTGCCGTCACGGCTGGTGCTGCGACTACGACCGGCTCGCTCGCAACGGCAGGCGGCACTGCACCTGTTGGTGCCGCGTTCACGGGCGCGACTGCTTCCCGCGCGGTCTGTGCTGTCGCCTGAACCGGCGGCGCGGCAGGTTCAGTCACACTTGCAGAAGTTCTGTTCGACTTTGCCCCGAACGGAGGCAGATGCAGGAAGTAAGTCGCTCCGGCTCCAACTGCCAGAAGCGCGACGACACCCGCAGCGATCGCAAGCCAATTCCGTTGCTTGCCTGTCTCGGATGGCATCGCTCCTACGCTGAGGCTCCCGAACGGCTCTCGAGCCGCGTGGGTTGCGCTCAGGCCTGCGCTTGCGGCAAGCCTCCCGAACGGAGCGGAGGTCGTGTCAACCGCTTGAGAAATTACCGCCGGCGATTCGTCGATCGCTTCACCGGGCACTCCCGCGAACGAAATGCCGGACGCTGCATGTGAATCGCCCTGCAGGTCGGCCATGGAAACCGAAGCCGCAGGTGTCACGGGCGGTGCAGGCGGCAGATCGGCGAGCAAGCTCTTGCGTGCCACTTCTGCGACTACTCCCTTGCGATCCGTATCTCGACCGGAGGATGAACTCAGCCTTGATGTTGGCGCCGCCGCTGGCTGCACTTCCTCCTGCGACCCGATCGGCGCGAATGCGGACTCTTTTTGTCCCACTTGCGCTGGCGGTTTTCCCGCGGGCGACTTCAAGCTCGCAGCAGGCGCCCAGGAAATCGGTGGAGCGGGCTTGTCTTCCGGTTTTTCGATCTTCACATCGAGGGACACGGGCTGTGCGATTGGTGCGGGTGGTATCGCACTCGACGTTGCATTCTTGTCTGACGCAAACGAAACACCCCAATAGCCCGCCTGGCGGTGCGTAAATTCGATCTCGACGTAGCTCTGGCCATGTCCGAACGCGCGAACCTGCACCACACGGCAGATTGCATCATGGCCGGTCTTCAAATTCGTAACGACCATCATCTGCCCGGACGCCACGGGCGTCGCCATCTTCAACACGCCCCCCTGCGGAAACACGATCATGCTGGACGTCTGCTCTTCAAACGGTTCCGTATGAGGCGTCGTGCCGAGCACGACGTCTTTCACGCGAGTGCCATGTACCTTCACGGGCAATTCCAGCGACACCGCATCCGATCGCATCGGCGATGAATCTTGTCTTACTGACGTGTTTGATTGGGCTACGGCTGTCTCGCTGGCAGGATTGGCGGCTTCTAATGTGTCTTTCGATGGCGTCATAAATAGTACGAACGGTTGGGCACCGACCCCCTGAAACGACCTGAATCCCCGTGGAATGTCAATTTTCGGCGGCTGCGGAAAGGCGCCGCAATAGTACGTTCGTACTGGCGGTGAACAATTCGATGAAGTCTGCTGAGACGCCTAATTGCGAAGAGGTTTGCCGGTCTTCAAGGTGTGCGCGATGCGCTCTTGCGTCTTGCGCTCGCCGCAAAGGCTGACGAACGCTTCGCGCTCGAGATCCAGAATGTATTGCTCGCGAACGGTTTGCGGCGCGGTGATCGCTCCGCCAGCCATGATGTAGGCCAGCTTTCGCGCCACTACGCCGTCGTATTCGGTGGCGTACTCGCCTCGGATCATCATGTGAATCGCGAGCTTTGCGGCGGAGAAGAACTCTTCTCCGAGCACCTGGATTTCCGCCGGAGCCGGCGGGTGATATCCGGCGCGCACGAGGGCAAGGGCCGTCTCCTTCGCGTCAGCGATGTGGCGGTCGCGGTTCATGGCGATTTGATCCGACGGCCGCAGGAATCCGAGCGAACGCGCTTCTTCGCCGCTCGTCGAGACCTTCGCCGTCGCGGTGTTTTCGAAGATCGGCCGGAGCGCGTGAATCAGATCGAGATCGTTGCCGCTCGCGGCATGCTCGTTCGCGCGGATCAGCATTTCTTTCGTGCCGCCACCGCCGGGAATCAATCCAACACCAACTTCCACCAATCCCATGTACGTCTCCGCCGCCGCGTGAATCTTCGCGGAATGGAGCGGAATCTCGCATCCGCCGCCGAGCGACATCCCGTGCGGCGCGGATACGACCGGACGCGGCGCATACTTGATCGCCATGTTTACGCGCTGGAACTGCCGGACAGCCAGATGCACATCGTCCCATTCGCCTTCTTGCGCCATCATCAGGAGCAGCATGAGATTTGCGCCGGCGGAAAAGTTCGGCTCCTGGTTTGCGATCACCATCGCCTCAAAGTCACTCGCGAGGCGCGAGACGCCGGCATTGAGCATCGCGATCGTGTCACCACCGATTGCGTTCATCTTGGCGTGAAATTCGCAGCAGAGCACGCCGTCGCCGATATCGATGAGGCTCGCGCCTGAATTTTTCTGCACGACCGGAGTGCGCTCTTTGAGCGATTTCAGGATGATGACTCCGGCGGGCTCCTCGAGGGTCTTCATCGCCCCCGAGGCCAAATCGAAGTAGCGTGTATGTCCCTTTTCCGATTCGTAGAACGATTTCTTCGGCGATGCGAGCACTTTCGCCGGGAGCGGCGGCAGTTGCTTCCCTTCTCTTTCGAGCGCCTTCGTCACGCGCTCGAAACCCGCCGCGTCCCACATCTCGAACGGCCCCAACTCCCAGCCGAATCCCCAGCGCATCGCGCGGTCCACTTCGACCACGCGATCCGAGATCTCCGGGATTCTCCGAGCCGCGTACAGGCACATTTCGCTCATGCTGGCCCACAGGAACTGGCTCGCCTTGTCGCCGCCGGCTCCGTCGAGCGCGGGCCCAAGCAGCATCGGCACTCGCTCGCGCGTGCTCTCGATCGACTTCCCCGCTTCGATCGAGCCGAACCTCGCCTTTTGCCGGGGCCGATATTCCATCTTCTGCCAGTCAAGCGTCAGAATTTCGGACTCGCCGGCACCTTTGACGCGCTTGTAGAAGCCGCTGCCGGTTTTCTCGCCGAGCCAGCCGCGCTTCATCATTTCTTCGAACAGCGGCGGGACGCGAAAGATTTCGCGCGATTCGTCGTTGGGCGCAGTCTCTGCCAGATTTCGAATCACGTGCACGAGCACGTCGAGCCCGACGATGTCGAGCGTGCGAAAAGTCGCCGAGTTCGGCCAGCCGACCGCGGGCCCCGTGCAGGCGTCGACCTCTTCGATGGTCATTTCGAGCTTTTGCATCACGCGAAGTGCGTTGAGGATGGAAAACGTGCCGATGCGGTTGGCGATGAAATTTGGCGTGTCCTTCGCGAGCACGACGCCTTTGCCTAGGCGTACGTCGCAGATCTCATCGAGCGTGGCGAGCACATCCGGCAACGTTTTCGGCCCGGGAATCAGCTCGACGAGCTTCATGTAGCGTGGCGGATTGAAAAAATGCGTTCCCGCCCAGTGCTTCTGAAAATTTTCCGAGCGCCCCTCCGCGATCAGGTGAATCGGCAGGCCCGACGTATTCGACGTGACGATCGTTCCGGGTTTGCGCACGCTTTCGACGCGCTCGAATAGCTTGCGCTT
>Ga0187766_10002538_pt1 | contig 10738 bp, 9 predicted proteins | sample 0216_QUI02_MP05__4_FD_132971 | JGI IMG/M metagenome (GOLD analysis project Ga0187766, IMG submission 132971) | Tropical peat soil microbial communities from peatlands in Department of Meta, Colombia - 0216_QUI02_MP05_20_MG | ecosystem: Environmental > Terrestrial > Soil > Wetlands > Peat ... | reverse complement strand
TGGCCGCGGTCCGCGAGGCGGGCGGGCTGAGCTTCGTGACCGCCAGCCACCCGCACTTCTACGGCGCGATCGCCGAGTGGGCCCGCGAGTTCGGGGCGGAGATCCTGGTGCCCGTGGATGACGCCGCATGGCTGCGGGCGGGTGAAGGCCAGCGCGTGCGGATGTGGTACGGGACGCAGACCGTGCTGCCCGGGGTGACGCTCGTGCAGTGCGGCGGGCACTTCCCCGGCAGCGCCGTGGTGCACTGGGCGGACGGGGCAGACGGCCGCGGCGCGCTGCTGTCCGGGGACACGATTTTCGTGACGCCGGGCGAGGAGCGGGTGACGTTCGTCTGGTCGGCGCCGAACCGGCTGCCGCTGTCCGAGGCGGCGGTGCTGGGCGTGGCCGAGGCCGTGCGGCCCTACGCGTTCGACCGGATCTACGGCGGCTGGTGGGCTCCGGTGCTGCGGTCCGGCGCGTGGGAGACGGTCCGCAGGTCCGCGTTGCGGTATATCGAGCACCTGCGCGGCGCGGCGTACCCTGAACCCGGGCCTCCCGGCGGGCAACTGGATGGGTGAAACACCGCGGCAGTGGCGCTTTCACCGGGTCGGAGTTGGGATATGTCGCCGGATGCACGGATCCGGCGGGTTTGTCGCTTTCCTGGCGGCTCAGCCGAGGCCCGGGCGCAGGGTCCAGGTGCCGGTGGCGGTCTCGCGGCGCAGCTCGTAGACGCCGGCCGTCATGCCCGGTCCCTGCGACGCTTCCACCCGCCAGAACTCCAGCTCGGGCTGACCTGGCTCGGACCCCCAGGGGGCGGGATCGGCCCACCACTCCCGGCTGATGACCCAGTGCTCGAGGATGGCGCTGACGGTGTACAGCCGGCCCTGCCACACGAACCGGACGGGCCGGCCGTCGTCCCTGGCCTGGACGTTGACCGGCTCGCCGTAGACCATGTTCACGCTCTGCTTCCCGTGGTTGCTGCCGTGCGGGGGAAGACAGTTGCTGCCGTGCGGGGGAAGACAGCAGTGCTATCCGTGGTGAGCGCCGATCAGCCCCGGCGCCGCTATCGAATATAAGTTCGTTCGAACAGGGACGCAAATCTCGAGTTCTAGCTCGTGCAGATGGCCGAGAATGTCCGGTACTGTCTGGCACGCGCCGACGATGTCCGGAACTGATGCGACGTGGTGGGAAACCTGTGGCCGGGTCCGCTTTGGGGGACTAATTTGCGAGCAGGTTGGTTTATGGGCCTTATGGGTCTTGTGGGTGAGTCGGTTCCCGCAGTACCGTGCCTGGGTACTCGGGCGGCGGGAGTCCGCAGGACCGCGTGGCAGCGTCGGCTCACGAGATCCTGCGACTCGGGCGGGCATGCGACCTTGGGTCGGGTGTGGGCCAACCGGCGGCTGACATTGGAGCGTCCGGTGCTTGAGGGGAAGCAACCGCCCCTTTGACGTGGTGGTCTGTAAGGGCACCTACCACGAGCAGGTCGTGGTGACCAAGCCGGTGTCCCTGCAGGGCCAGCGGGCGACCATCGACGAGGCCGGCGTCTACCCGGGACTGGTGGTGCCCTTGCCGCCGCCCTTCGGCAACCAGAGGATCTGGGCCGGCGTGGTGATCTTCAGCTCCTACGTCCAGTTCAGCGGCCTCACCGTGACGCACGCCCAGGGCGAGGGCATCCTGGCCGCCGGGCTGGGCAGCGACATCTACGGCATCTCGATCAGCCGCAGCGCGGTCGTGCACAACGACCTGGGCTTCGGCTTCCCGACGCCGAAGTCCACCTACTTCGAGTGCGCGGCGGCCGGGCAGATCCCCGGTGACTGCGGCGAGGGCATTCACTTCACCGCCGTCGCCTACTCCACGATCAAGGGGAACTTCATCGCCTTCAACTCCGGCGGGGTGCTGCTGAGCGACGATACCGGACCCACGCACAACAACGTGGTGGCCAACAACGTCGTGACCGGCAACTCCACCGACTGCGGGATCACCGTTCCCGGGCACAACCCCGGTGCGCTCAACGCCCAGGGCCAGCCGCAGCCGACGGTGGCGGGCGTCTACAAGAACGTCATCCGGGACAACGTGGTCACCAACAACGGGCTGAAGGGCGAGGGCGCCGGGGTCCTGTTCGCGAACGCGACGGCCGGCACCGCCTCGTACGACAACCTGGTGGAGGGCAACTACATCGCCGGCAACGAGCTGTCCGGCGTGACCATGCACGCCCACACCATCGCGCCCGGCCAGTTCGAGGACCTGAGCGGTAACAACGTGATCGGCAACGTCATCGGCACGAACAACATCGGCGGCGACCCGCTGGACTTCCCGGCCTCGCCCAAGGATGACGCGCACACCGGGATCCTGGTGTTCTCCGGCGGCACGCACATCACCCTCAAGATCGCCTTCAACCACGTCTTCGACAACACGATCGGGATCTGGCTCAGCAAGGTGGTCAGCGCGTCCAGGCTGCAAACCAACACGTTCACGAACGTGAACATCCCGATCTTCGTCAGCCCCTGAGCCCGGGAGGGCACCGGCAGGATAGATCGAACAGGAGAGCAAATCAGGCACACTAGCTGAGTTTCGGTAACTCAAAATGTCAGCCTCCCCCGGCATAGTGGTGCTAGTGCCACCATGCCGAGGGAGGCAACCGTGTGCTGGATCTGTGATCACCCCGGCGCCACCGAGCGCGACTATGCCGAGCACATGCAGCAGCTGATCCGGACGTTCGGCTGGGCCGTGCAGGGGGTGGAACGTGACCGGGTCCACCCGCCGTGGGCCTATACCGTCGGGCTCACTGCGCATCGTCGGCCCGAGCTCGTCGTCACCGGCATGGGCCTGACCCGGGCCACCCGGGTGCTCAACGGCGTGGCCGCGCACGTGCTGCACGCGGACGCGCCCGAGCCGGGAACCCAGGCGGCGCTGCTCGACGGCCCGCTCGTCGAGGTGGTCGAGGTCGCCGCGCCCTGGGCGCACCTGAACCTGGCCGTCGAGTTCTACGGCAGCCGGATCCGCGCGCTCCAGCTGGTGCACGCGGACAAGGGCGGGCGCTGGCCGTGGGACCGTCAGTACCAGGGCGTCCGCGGCGGCCAGCCGGTCCTCGGCACCCGGGCATCCCCGGAGCGCCGCAGGCGGGTCGGCTAGCCTGGCCCCATGCAGGCAGACCAGCCGCTGAGCGAGCACGCGCGGCGAGCCGAGCGCACCTACGGAGCGGCGGCTGACCACTATGACGGGGCCGCGTTGGGCTTCTGGGACCGCTTCGGGGCGGCCACGGTCGCGCGGCTGCCGCTGGCCGCGGGGGGCGTCGTGCTCGATCTGTGCTGCGGCGCCGGCGCCTCGGCGATCCCTTCGGCTCGCGCAGTGGGCCCGGCCGGGCGGGTGATCGGCGTCGACCTCGCCGAGCCGATGCTGGAGCTGGCCCAGGACAGGGCCGGGCGAGCAGGGCTGGCGAATGTCGAGTTCCGCCGTGGCGACGCGACCCGCACCGGTCTGCCGGACGGCGGCTTCGACGCCGTGGTCTGCGTGTTCGGCGTGTTCTTCGCGTCGGACATGGCGGCCTTCACGGCGGAGATGTGGCGGCTGGTCAGGCCGGGCGGAGTCCTGGCCATCACCACCTGGGGCCCGGGCCTGTTCGAGCCCGCCAACACCCATTTCTGGGACTGCGTCCGCGAGGTCGAGCCGGCCTTGTTCAAGGCGTTCAACCCGTGGGATGAGATCACCACCCCCGGGAGCCTCATCGACCTGTTCTCGCATGCCGGCGTGCCGGGCGTCACCGCCGAGGCCGTCCCCGCCCGGCACCACCTCGATCAGCCGGACGGGTTCTGGGACGTGGTGCTCGGGTCTGGTTGCCGGGCCACCGTCGATGCCCTCCGCCCGGACCAGCAGGATCGGCTTCGCGAGCAACTGCTGGGCAGGCTGCGCTCGGACGGCGTCACGGCGCTGAGCACGAACGTGGTGTTCGGAACCGCCGAGCGGCCGGGATAGCGCCGACGGGGCCCGGCCGCGGGCGCCGCCGGGTCAGCCGGACGGAACCTCCAGGTCGTGGCGGCGGACGTCCTCGTACCATCCGGCCGTGTCGGACCGCATCAACAGCCCGGTACGGCTCGCCGCCTGCTGCAGCGACGAAAGCTGATCGGATTGCCTGACCTGCTCCCTGGCCTCCTTGAGCCGGATGACCATCAGCCGGGAGCGCTCGGCGATGCGTGCGTACTCTCGCTGCGCGCTGTAGCCGCTGATGGCGCCGCCGACGGCCGGGATGACCACGGAGAGGTAGCCCCAGACGTCAGGTTCAGACGGTGACTCGAGAATGCCCACGCTGTGGAACAGCGCGACCAGCGCGCTCACCCCGAACAGCGCGATGGCCAGCCAGGTGAGCCGCCGCTGGCGTGTGGCCAGGCGCTGGTAGACCAGGAAGTGATAGCGCGCCTGGTCATCAATCCACGCCCTGATCAGCAGTTTTTTCAGCACGGGGAGGTCATCCTCGGCGGCCGGGGACCTTCGCGCCCGCCAGTAGATCTCCCGGGAGGCGCGCTCAACCCACTCCTGGTTCGGGTCCGGCTCCACGTCGCCGTCTGGAATCTGGAGTTCGCCGCCGCGGGGCGGAAACATGACGCGCGCACCTTTGCGGACCGCGAGCCAGCCGTCGCGCGCCCATCGCCTCAGCGGCGCGACGGCGCGCTTCGCCGGCTTCCGGCCCGGGCCCGGCCGGCCGGACCCCCCCGTCTGCGTCGCGCTGTCCGCCGTCAGTACCTCGTCGCTGCCGCCGACCGCGACCAGAAAGACGCCGGAGCGGATGCGCTCGGCCAGGGACCGCGCCGTGAGCCAGCGGTTGTGCCAGTGGGCCCTCCTTCCGGCGACCACGGCGACGATGACCGTGGCCAGGGCCAAGAACTCGAGCCAGACGATCTGGGGATCATGGATGAAGAAGATGATCTGCGTCGCCACGACGATCACTGCTCCGGCGGCCAGAAAGTACAGCAGCCGTGCCACCCAGGCGAACCTGGCCTGCGAGGATCCGGCCACCCGGTCGGCCCGGTCGAAATAGGGCTGCGCGTAGTCCACCACGCTCTGCACGAGGGGCGGCACGGGCACGTCAAGATCGTGCGGCAGCAGCGCGGGCTCGCTGCCGGTGCGCAGCGTGCTTGCGTTGTACCGGTCCAGCTGCTTGAATGCGCTGTCGCTGAGCAAGCAGAAGGAGCTGGGCAACTGCGGCTCGGGGATGGTCTGTGGCTCAGGCGACCCCGAATCGAGCCGTTCAACAGGTACCTGCAGGACGGGCACACCCTGCTGCTGGGCGTAGGAGACGATCTCCGCCGTCCCGCCCCGGCCGTGCGCGGGCTGCCCGTCCCACAGGGCAAGCAGTACCTCGGACCGATCGACGATGGCCCGGCCGGCCCGCTCGTACGCCTCGTCACGTGCGGCGGCGGCGGGCAGTTCGGTGATCGCGGAGGCGTGATCGATGAGCAGGGTGCAGAACTCAGACCTTGACGTATCGGACTTGAAGTCGCTCAGGTAGTCGTCCAGCGGCAGCGGAAGCACGGCCTCGAGGCTGGCCCCGCGCGCGATTCCTGTCCAGGCCACGATCCGGTCCGCGCCTTCGGCGAGCGCGGATACCACGGTCAGGTTGACCGGCGTGGCGGCCGTCCCCTTCGGGCACAACGATTCGATGAGCCCAAGCCTCTTGCCGACCGCCGTCCGCAGCGCGGTGTCTTCGCAGTCGATGTTCCGGTGGCCGGTGACGCCGACACGCAGGTGCAGCGTGACGCGGCCCTGGCACCATGCTTGCTGCGCCGGCGGCTGGTCCGCCGGCGCTGCATGGCCGACCGCAGGCGGGGCCGTCAAGTGCTACGGGATCCAGCCGGGAGCGGGGAAGGACGCCAGCAGGTCGCGGACCTCGCCGGCGATCCGGTCAAGGACGGACTCGTCGTCCTTGGTGGCGGCGGTGATGGCCTCGTCCATCCAGGCCGCGATCGATGACATGTGCTCCTCGCGCAGGCCGCGGGTGGTGATCGCGGGCGTGCCGATCCGCAGGCCGGACGGGTCGAACGGCTTGCGCTGGTCGAATGGCACGGTGTTGTAGTTCGTCTCGATGCCCGCCCGGTCCAGCGCCTTGGCGGCCGGCTTGCCGCCGATGCCCTTGCTGGTGAGATCGATCAGGATCAGGTGGTTGTCGGTGCCGCCGGACACCAGGTCGTAGCCGAGGGAGGCCAGCGCATCGGCCAGGGCCCTGGCGTTGGCGACCACCTGATGGGCGTAGTCGCGGAACTCGGGCTGGGCCGCCTCGTGCAGCGCTACGGCGATCGCGGCCGTGGTCTGGTTGTGCGGGCCCCCCTGCAGGCCGGGGAACACCGCCCGGTCCACGGCGGATGCGCGCTCGGCGGTGGACATGATCATGGCGCCGCGCGGGCCCCGCAGCGTCTTGTGGGTGGTCGTGGTGATCACGTCGGCGTACCCGACGGGCGACGGGTGCGCGCCGCCGGCGATCAGCCCGGCGATGTGCGCGATGTCGGCGACGAGCAGCGCGCCGGCCTCGGCCGCGATGGCGGCGAAGGCCGGGAAGTCGATGGTCCGCGGGATCGCGGTGCCGCCGCAGAAGATGATCTTGGGGCGTTCCTTCAACGCCAGGTCGCGTACCTCATCGAGGTCGACCCGGCCGGTGTCGTGGCGCACGCCGTACTGGACGGCGCGGAACCATTTCCCTGTCGCGGACACGTTCCAGCCGTGGGTGAGGTGGCCGCCCATGGGCAGCGCCATGCCCATGATGGTTTCTCCCGGCTGGACGAACGCCAGGTAGACAGCGAGGTTCGCGGGCGAGCCCGAGTACGGCTGGACGTTGGCGTGATCCACGCCGAACACCGCCTTGGCCCGGTCCCTGGCGAGCGTCTCCAGCGGGTCGATGAACTGCTGGCCCTCGTAATACCGCCGGCCGGGATAGCCCTCGGAGTACTTGTTGGTCAGCACGCTGCCCGATGCCTCGAGCACCGCCACCGACACGTAGTTCTCCGACGGGATCAGCCGGGCCTTGTCGTGCTGCCTGCGAGCCTCGGCCTGGATGAGCTGGGCGACCTCCGGGTCGGTGCTCTGGATGGCCGCGATGGGCGGGTTATGCATGACGAGACCTCCTCGGATGCAGGCTACACACCGCGGCGCACGCAGGTCACGGGGGCGCGCACCAACGTCCGTTCGGTACCTTCATCAGGGTCATCACAAGAGACGAGAAAGCGGACATGTCCACTCCCATCATCCTTGACTGCGACCCCGGGATCGACGATGCGCTCGCGATCGCGTTCGCGCACGGGCACCCCGGCATCGACCTGCTCGGCATCACCACGGTGGCCGGCAACGTGGGGCTGGCCCAGGCCACGGCGAATGCGCTGGCGGTCTGCCAGTTCATCGGGGCCGCGGAGACGTCGGTGACGGCAGGCTGTGCCGGGCCGCTGCTGCGGCCCGCGCTGGACGCGCGGCAGGTGCACGGCGAGGGCGGGCTGGGCGGCGCCATGCTGCCGCCGCCGGCCGCCGGTCCGGCCGCCGGGCATGCCGTCGACTACATCATCGACACCGTCGGCGCCGCCCGGGGCGAGATCACGCTGGTGGCGACCGGGCCGCTGACCAACATCGCGCTGGCGGTGCGGCGCGAGCCGCGGCTGGCGCAGTGGGCGCGGGAGTTCGTGATCATGGGGGGTTCGGCCGGGCGCGGCAACACGACTCCGGCGGCCGAGTACAACATGTGGGCCGACCCGGAGGCGGCGGCGGTGGTGTTCCGGGCCGGCTGGACCGTGGTCATGCTGGGGCTGGACGTGACCCTGCGGACCGGGACCAGCCCGGCGGTGCTGGAGCGGATGGGTGAGCTGGGGCCGCTCGGCACCGAGTTCCTGCGGCCGGCGCTGGAGCAGTACCGGTCGGTTCACGGGCCCATGGGGCCGGCGGTGCATGACGTGTGCGCGGTGGCCTGGGTCGCCGCGCCCACGCTGTTCGGCCTGGTCCCGGCGCGGGTCCAGGTGGAAACCGTCGGGCAGCTGACCTCCGGGATGACCGTGACCGACTTCGAGGCACCAGGCGAAGCCGGTGGAGGCAACGCCCTGGTGGCGATGGACATCGACGTCGACGGCTTCTGGGAGCTGACGCTCGCCGCCTACCGCCGGGTGGCCCAGGCCATGCGCGGCTGAGGCGGCCGAGAGATTCATGAGCGCTCACCGGTAGTGCCCGGCTGGCCGCCAGCAAACTCGCCGGCCACTCACAGGCTACGTTCAGCAGGAACCGGGTGATGTCCAAGACCTGCTGCCCACGCTGGCGGGCATGAACAACATCTTTGACGCGCCGGCCGGCGCCGGACCCGGGGATCTCGGGGATCTCGGGGTTGGTGCCGACCCGGCGGGCGGTTATGGCTCATATGGACGCTTTCCTTCCGCAGGGGCTCGCAAGAAGCGGATGTTCCGCTGGGGGGCCGGCATCACGCTGGCCGGCTTCCTGGTCGGGGGCGGGATCGCCCTGGCGCTGTCCGGTGGCTCCGCTCCGGCCGCCAGCGGCGCCTCGACGGGCTCGGGGTCCGGCCAGGTCCAGGGCACGGCGCTGAACTCCGCGCTCGGCACCGCGAGCAGTACCACGTCGGTGCCGTTGCCCCGTATCAGGTGGGCGCTGGGACGGCTGCGGGCCGTGGGCGGTGTGCACGGCGAGTTCACCTTCCACAACAAGACGGGCTTCCACACGCTGGCGTTCGAACGCGGCACGATCCAGTCGGCGAGCAGCACTGACGTCGTGGTCCGCGCCCCGGACGGCACGATCTGGACCTGGGCGATCGTGAGCAACACCGTGATCAGGGAGAACGGCAGCAAGACCACGGCCGGCGCGCTGTCGACGGGCGAGACCGTGTTCGCCGGCGGCCCGGTCTCGGGCGGGACCAGGGACGCGCGGCTGATCGTCATCAGGCCGAGCGGATCCGGCTCCTCCGGCGCAGGATCCGGCTCCTCCAGTTCGGTATCTGGCCCGGCAGGTACATCGGTGAACTGACCGACGATGGATCGCGCGGCGCGTCGCGGGACCTCGGGCGCGCCGCGCGATGCTGCGCACTTCTAGGGTGCTTCTATGCTGGACGAAGAAACGTGAGATGCCATGGCAGACGGTGACCGTATCCCCAAGGTGCTCGTCGTCGACGACGAGCCGAACATCCGTGAGCTGGTCGAGGTCGCGCTGAAGTTCCACGGCTGCGCGGTCGCCGTGAGCGCCAGCGGCAAGGACGCGCTGCACCAGGTGGAGGCGTACGAGCCGGACCTGATGATCCTCGACGTCATGCTGCCCGACATGAGCGGCTTCGAGGTCTGCCGCACGCTGCGCGCGGAAGGCAACGGCGTCCCGGTCATCTTCCTGACCGCGCGTGACACCACCTCCGACACCATCCGCGGGCTCACCCTCGGCGGTGACGACTACGTCACCAAGCCGTTCTCGGTCGAGGCGCTGGTGGCCCGGGTCAGGGCGGTGTTGCGCCGGACCAAGCGCGCGCCAGAAGGCGGTGCCGATCCGGACGGCGCCGCCCTGCTCCAGGTCGGCGACCTGGAGCTGGATGAGGAGCACTGGATCGTGCGCCGGGCCGGGACGCAGGTGGAGCTGTCGCCGACGGAGTTCCGGCTGCTCGCCTACCTGATGCGGAACCAGGGCCGGATGCTCACCCGGCAGCAGTTGCTCGAGAACGTGTGGGGCTGGGAGTTCGCGGGCCAGTCGCAGGTGGTGGAGACCTACGTGAGCTACCTGAGACGCAAGCTCGACCCGCTCGGCCCGCCGCTGATCCATACCCAGCGCGGCGTCGGTTACAGCCTGCGCCCGCCGCCTGAGACCGAACCCGCTGGCAGATGAGGCTCTCGGGGCGGGAGGGGACCCGGCGCGGCAGGCTTTCGCTGCGATCTAGGCTGCTGGCCGGGCTGATCGCCATCACCGCCCTGTTCCTGGTGGTCATGGGCGCCGTCACCACGATCGTGCTGGGCCATAGCGAGCAGAACCAGTTCAACACCGATCTGTTGCTCACGGCCAAGAGCACGCCGAAGGAAATCCAGAGCGCCGGCAGCAGTTACGCGGCGCTGGACGTGGCCCTGGGGGGCAGGATAACGCCGCTCACGCCGCCGTCCAGCAACCTGACCGATCTGCAGGCCTGGGTCACCGGCCTGATCTCACAGGGGAAGGCATTCGCCTACCTGAAGGCCAACAACGGGCAGGTGTTCAACATCACGCTGCCCAACGGCGGAACCGTCGTGGGCGCCACCGTGCGAGTGGTGAACAACGTGCGACCCGCGGCAACCGGTGGCATCATCCCCGCCGGCCGGAGCGCCATCGTGGTCGTCCGGCCGCTCAGCGCGGTGAGCAACCAGGTCCGCGGGCTGGTCCTGGCCGAGCTGATCACGGGCTCGATCCTGCTCGCGCTGCTCGCGCTGGGCGGCCGCTGGCTCATCATCCGCGGCCTGGCGCCGCTGGACCGGATGGCGAGCACCGCCGACATGATCACCAGCCGCGGCGACCTGACCGCCCGGATGCCGGACCCCGGGGACCACGCCGAGGCGGGCCGGCTGGCCGCGGCCATCAACACGATGCTGGACCGGATCCAGCAGGCGTTCAGCGCCCGGTGGGCATCGGAGCAGAAGGTCCGCCAGTTCGCCGCCGACGCCTCGCACGAGCTGCGGACGCCGCTGACCACCATCCGCGGTTACGCCGAGCTGTACCGGCAGGGCGCCCTCGGTCCCGACCGGCTGCCGAACGCCATGCGGCGCATCGAGCAGGAGGCGGACCG
>Ga0187766_10002535_pt1 | contig 10744 bp, 10 predicted proteins | sample 0216_QUI02_MP05__4_FD_132971 | JGI IMG/M metagenome (GOLD analysis project Ga0187766, IMG submission 132971) | Tropical peat soil microbial communities from peatlands in Department of Meta, Colombia - 0216_QUI02_MP05_20_MG | ecosystem: Environmental > Terrestrial > Soil > Wetlands > Peat ... | reverse complement strand
GTTCTAGGAGCAGGAAGTAACAGCTTATTGTGTCCCCGATGTGTCCCCGGACTTTTAGAGATGCTGGATGTCCCTGCGTCTTTGAACTGCCGACGGACGCGCTGATAGAAGTGGCTTCTGGGGGGCAGTGTGTGACTATTGGTTAGATTGTGCTCTGGATTTCTGCACAGAGAAGTGCGCCAGCGTCAATCTGCAAATTGACGACCGCGGTCGATGCACTCGCGGCACCAAAACGAACCCCGCTCGCGTCTGTATTCGTGGCATTCGTCGCACAAGTCCCATTCATCCAAGACGCCAGATTCGGTTTTGCGGCGCGCCGCCTCGCGCCCCTCATGGAATGCCTCGCGGCGTTCCTCGGCTGTCCATTCTCGCAGGGGCTTTTTCTCACGCGCCTCTCGGCGCTTAAGAGCATCCAGTTCAGATTGCGATAGAATCTCACTACGTTGGTTCATTTCATCTCCCGTGGCGGGAAGACGAGGCTGTTTCCCGCGAATTGCTGTCTGACTCGTTGGTTTCCCAAGAGCCGCTATTTAGGAAAAGGAAGTCGGTTTTCTTGTTCCATGGTATCGCGCCTAGAGGCTGCAATAGCGAAGTTCGCGGAGTTGCTGTGTGAGGAGTAGTCGAACGTGCTCCCGCCAATGGCGGCGATGCAGCAGCTTGGATTACCAGCTCAACGGCTGATGGTAAAACAGTAGTGCCGATCCTTGCTGGCCGATTCCAAGTCTCTTTCATCAACAGGCGGAATGGCCGGCTTCTGACTTAGAACGGGAATTTCGGATTCACATCGAGATTCGGCTCGGTATTCTGCAACATGAACTTGAAATTCGAGACTGGAAACGGCAACTTGCGTGGATGAGAGCCCGCTCGAGCACCTCAACTTCGAAGTGGGAGACGTTCACCTGCACTCTGTTGCCGCCGGTCCAGTGAATACACCGCTCGTCATTCTGCTGCATGGATTCCCAGAGTTCTGGTACTCGTGGCGTCACCAGATTTTTCCACTGGCTGCTGCAGGATTCCGCGTGATTGTCCCTGACCAGCGCGGCTACAACGTGAGTAGCAAGCCGCTTAGGATCGCCGACTACTCCGTGCCGTACCTTGTATCTGACGTCGTGGCCATCGCAGACCAGCTTGGCGCAGAGCGCTTTTTTCTTGCGGGGCACGATTGGGGAGCCGCGGTAGCGTGGGCCACGGCGGTGTTGCATCCGGAGCGACTGCGCAAGCTGGCGATTCTGAATGTGCCGCATCCAGAGGTATTTCTGCGGACGGTGAGTCGCAATCCGCGACAGATGTTGCGCAGCTGGTACGTGGCATTCTTTCAGCTGCCGGCGCTTCCGGAGTGGCGCTTCTCCCGAAACAACTTCAGGGATGGGGTGCGAGCACTGCTGGGCAGCAGCCGACCAGGCACCTTTGCTGCTGAAGATCTCGACCGCTATCGCGAAGCGTGGTCTCATCCCGGCACAGTGACGGCCATGATCAACTGGTATCGCGCATTCTATCGGCACCGGCCGGCGGTAAGAGACCTGCAGGTGCATGTGCCTGTGTCCATACTCTGGGGCAAGCGCGATAAATTTCTGCTGCCGGAGATGGCCGAGGCGAGCGTTCGCTACTGCGATTCAGCGGAGCTGACATACTTTCCTGAGGCGAGCCATTGGTTGCAACACGAAGAGCCCGAGGCTGTAAATCGCGCTCTGATCGAGTGGTTTGGAAAGTAGTTGTCAGATCAGAGGATGCTTGACGTTGACCCTTTCTGGTACGTTGTTGGAACGCCCCCAGAACTCTGCTTCGCGATAGGTGGACTAGAAAACCTTGCCGCGTTGAATCATTCGGCCCGTCGCAACGACGGGCTTGTTTTTTTGTACCAATCGAACATAGGCCGTGCGGCGGCGTCACGGTTGGACATGCGCTTCAATTCCTCATCCTCTTGTTTTGCAAATCATGGATGGCCCCTGAACTCAGTGCAAAGGTTGAGTCGGTTCAGCTGCTCCAAAACACAAACACCCTTCGTCACTAGGCTGCCGGCGGTCTTATGGGCGAACCGGTACGCCGTGGCGCCCCAAGCAAAACCGGCATGCTATTGCTGCTAGACCTACTGATTAAGAGTTGTCGCACCTCAGCAGGTGTGCCCGCGACGATCACCATGTGAAATCAACCACTTGCCCACAACCTAGCCCGCACAGAAGCACTTTGTCAAAGGAGCGAAAAGCCAGTATTGGCGGATACCGGCTCGAAGCGTACGGCATATTCTGCGGCACACCTCTTTATCACTTTGACCTACTGATTTCGGGTCAGGACTGTCGAGTGAAGAACGGTTGCCTTGCACTGACGCGACACCAAGTGCAGGTATCCTTGTACGCCACCGACAGTTGAATTCCTTGCAGAGCACACACGCTAGGACTCTATCGAAGTAGGTGTCGCAAAGTCGGGTCTCGGCGGCGAGAAAATCGACTCGAACCACCGGCTAATGTAGACCTGAGCATGCGCCTCTCCGCAGAAGTGACGAGCTCCAGATGCTCTAGCAGCATTCGAGTTCCACTTCTGGACGGTGAGCTCAGCGTCACTGCATCGGATCACGAACCAGTGATTTGGAGTATTAGTGATACGGCCGCAAATCTCACACCGGTACTCCTGGAGAGTCGTCATGGAGTGCACCCCGTTTGATAAGTATGTGCCAGACTCAGAATCATATTCGTGGCACACTCATCGCCAATCGCCGTATTCAGAAGCGCGTGATAAATGGGTCGGTCAGGCCAGTCGACGCTAAAGTATTTTTGAATAAAGTCAGCACGTTCACGATCCACGCTATCGACCAATTCTTCAGCATCCTTTTCGCTCTTGCCGCGCTTTATTAGGCGATCCACCTTATTCTGTCGAGGAGCATAAAGAAATACACGTAATGTATCCTGTCGGTTTTTAAGAAACTGTTGGGAGCCTCTGCCGACGATGACGCAATTACCCTTCTCGGCAGCGTGCTCAACCACACGCCGGGTGATCCGAAGTATTGTCTCGCTATCTACCAGATTGAGCTTGGGTGCGTTAATCGCCCCTTCGTAGCTTCCCCGCATGAAAGATTTGAAAAGACGATAGTAGAGCGGATCATTCTTCTCTTCGTGCGCTTCGACAACAGATTTAGGACAGTGCGCTAGTCTGGAGATCTCTTCCGTCAGCTTTTGGTCCCACAGCTTCCAGCCGAGCCGGGTTGCTACAAGCTGAGCGATCTCGCCACCCCCGCATCCGTACTCACGTTCGATGGTGATGATGTTGATCATGAACTCGAATTGCCTTCGTGACGACTAAGTAGAACCGCGAGCTCCTAGACGTGACCCCCAACAAGACTACTCGGCGACGTGCACACCACCGCCCGGATCATTTTTCTTCAGGAGAAAACTCAAACAGAACATAATGGCTGCGGCAATCGAAAGCACCATGAAGGTGTCGATGTACGCGAGGGCTCCGGCCTGTCTTTGCAGAGACTCGTAAATCCGGACGTAGGCAGTTCCGAGAGCTTCATGCCTCCCCAGACCAGCTTTCACAAAGTGCTGTGCCATGCCGTGCGCGGCGTTTGCAAAGTTTGGATTATCGACCCGGGCCGTCTCAACTAGCCTGAGCTGGTGAAATTGGGAGCGTCGAGCGATGACGGTAGTAACGAGGGATGTCCCCACACTGCTGCCCATATTGCGCATAAAGTTAGCGATTCCGGCTACGGAGTTGTTCTTCTCAGCGGGAACACCGACGTATGCAACCAGCGTAATTGGGACAAAGAGGAACCCGAGACCCACGACCTGAGCAATGCGAAGCCATGTGGCGGCACTAAAACTCATCTCAAGATCGATTCGGCGGGTGGAATAGAACATCGCCAGCGAGAGCGCCAGCCAGCCGAAAGCAATTATGCGTCGCGCTTGAAACTTCGTTGTCAGCTGCCCCGTGATTGGTGTTTCTATGAGTAAGACAAGACCTCCTGCGGAGAGTGCCAGGCCAGCAAGCTCTGAGGTGTACCCCAATAGGGTTTGGAGGAACTGCGGCATCAGAACCAGACTGCTGAACAACAGGACGCCTAACATAAACAGCATCAGACTTGCGCTCGCGAAGTTGAAGTTTTTGAACATACGAACGTCTATAATCGGAGCTTTTTCGAACCACTCCCAAACAACCAGCGACACCAGGCAAACAACTGAAAGCACCACGAGTGTCGTGATGAAGTGCGATCCGAACCAATCGTCTTCCTGACCTTTATCAAGGAGAATTTGCAGCGCACCAACTCCGACGGTCAACAGAGCGATTCCGACATAATCCAATTTGACTCCAGCGCCTCTTAGCCGTTTCAAATAGGGAGGGTCTTCGACGAAACGCCGCACCAATAGCCAGGCTATTGCGCCCACCGGGATGTTGATGAAGAAAATCCAGCGCCAGGAGTAGTTGAACGTTATCCATCCACCCAAGGTCGGGCCGATTGTCGGCGCCATGATTGCGGTGATGCCATACGCTGCGAATGCGAGACCGCGCTTTTCGGGTGGGAAGGTGTCCGCGAGGATTGCCTGTGCCATAGGCTGCAACCCGCCTCCACCTGCGCCTTGCATGACTCGGAAGAGAAGAAGAAAGCTGAGACTTGGCGCGAAGCCGCACAGCAGTGAACTAACCGTAAAAACAGTGAGGCAACTCATGAAAAATCGCTTGCGGCCGAGTGCACCGGCAAGCCAACCAGTCATCGGAAGAATGATGGCGTTTGAAACCAGGTAAGAGGTTAAAACCCACGTGCTCTGGTCATTGCTCGCTCCCAGGTTTCCGGCCATGTATGGCAGAGCAACGTTGGCAATGCTCGTGTCGAGGACTTCCATGAACGCGGCAAGCGCGACAACCACCGCGATCAGCCAAGGGTTGTAGCGGGGCCGCCAGACTTCCTGATCGAGTGTCAGCGCAGCAGTGGTCATCTGAGGTAGACGTCCGGAACTACATTCATCCCTGGTCGAAGCTTCCGGTCGTGATTCTCTCCATTCTCAAGGGCAATTTTTACCGGCAGTCGCTGCACGATCTTCACGTAGTTCCCGGTGGCATTTTCAGGCGGAAGCAAACTGAACAGTGGCCCAGTTGCGCCGGCAATGCTGTCCACGTGACCATGCAGAGTCACGCCGCTTGAATCCACGTGAATATCAGCTTTCTGTCCGAGCTGCATGTGCTTGAGTTGTGTTTCTTTGAAATTCGCGGTTACCCAGACTTCATCGAGAGGAACAACAGTGAGTAGTTGCTGCCCGGGTTCTACGTTCAAACCAACGACGACGCTTTTGTTGATCTCGCCGCTGACTGGAGCAACCACCTTCGTATATTGCAGATTCAATTCCGCCTGCTGCAGTATCGCCCGCTTCTGCTGAACATCGGCAACCGCGGCCTGTACCCGCGCTTTAGTGGATGACACCTGTTGTGGACCTGTTTGTGCGTACGCGTGATTGGCGGTGGCTTGCGCTAGACGACTTTGGGCTTGCTGCACAAATTGCTCAGCGGCAGATTCGCTAGCCTGAGCGGCAGCGACGTTCGCGGTGCTCGCTTTGGCGGACGCAAGCGACTGATCATAGATTTGTGGGGACACTTCGTGCTTATCAACGAGCAGTTTGTATCGACGCAGATCATCTTGGGCTTTAACGTCGTTCGCCTGGGCGGCTTCTACCTGTTGATGTGCGGCGGCAAGTTGCTTCTCAGCTGCGGTGATTGCAGCACGTGCATCCTCGATTCCCGAAGCGGTGAATTGCAATTGACTAGTGGTGTTCACGGACGTGATGGGCACAGTGATGTTCAGAGATTTCGCAGTGGCTTCGGCATTCGCTAGATTCGCCTGCGCCTGTGCTAACGCGACCTGATAGTCTGTCGGGTCAATTTCGACGAGAACATCGCCCTTGTTCACCCATTGGTTATCGTTTACGTTGACGCGAATCACGTATCCCGAGATACGTGCGCTGACGGGATAGAGATGTACATCCGCTTGCGCGTCATCCGTTGATTCATAGCTGCTTAAGTAGCGCCACAACAGCAATCCGCCAACAACCAACACCACTGCAGCGAGGATTACAATGAGGTTTCTGCGGCGCTTACGTCGCTGTTCAGGTGAATACTTCTTTTCCGGCGGCGGCGTTGAATAGACGGACGCTCCGCTTTCGTGCACCGGGGAAGATGAGTTTTCGTCAGCCATGTTATTTTCCTTGAAAGTATTCCTTTACACCCTGCTCGCCTTTGCCCAAGGCACGAATAAGGGAAACCTTCGCGAAGTTGTAGCTGTACAAACTAGAAATGTATTGCTCATGTGCGCTGGCGACTGCCTCTTGTGACTGCACGACTTCTACGGTGTCTGTGACTCCCGCACTGAAGCGATCTCGCGACTGCGTCAATGTTTGATCGGCCAAGTCGACGTTGCTGCGTGCAACATTCACCTGCTCGCCAGAAGACTGCAGATTGAGTACTGCTGTGCGCACATCAGCCTCGATTTGTGCGTGCAAGTTGTCGAGGTGCTCCCGGGCTCGTTCAAGCATCGCGTCAGCTTGCTGGATGTCACCGTGAACCTTATTGCCTGTGAAAATCGGAATCGAAAGCGTCCCGCGCAGGTCGTATACCCGCGTGGAATTCGATGGATGGGCGCCGCCCGTACCGTAGTCGGCCTCGAAGGACAGCGACGGGAAATAGCCAGCGACCGCCGCTTTTCGCGACAACTCCGCCGCGCGAACGTCGCTCATGGCAGCAAGATAGTCTGAGCGTGAAGAGTAGGCACTGCTGAGAGCCTCGTCGAGCCTGACGATTTCCAGTGCTTGGTACAGCGATTTGTCCGTAAGGTCGAACTCCTGGCTTGGTGCCAATCCGATGACGCGCGATACGGCGATTTTCTGAATTGCGAAATCATTTTTTGCCTGGATCAGTTGTTGTTGTCGGGTCTGGAGCTCGACCTTGCTCCGCAGTGCATCGATATCAGCGGCCGTTCCAGCATTCACCTGATCAGTGGCTTGATCGAAAACCGTTTGTGCAGCCTGGACCTGAGCCTCGTCGGTTGCGATGCGCGCTTCGTCAGCGACGGCCTGGAAATAGACGTTTCCGACTGCTAGGATGACCAAGTCCCGCGCGTCCAAAAGCGTGTAATCGGCGGATTTCACATCCTGGTTTGCAGCACGCGCCGCATTGATGGATTTCCAATCGAATAATGTCTGGCTCACAGCCGCCCGAGCATCGAAATAAGAAAACGGCCCGACCGCCGGAGAAATGTGGAAGACGTTCGCAGCGGCGTTCCCTAACCCCACCTGGGCGAGATTGATCTTCGAATCCGCCACGTAAGGAGCGGCGGCGACATGCGGGAGCAATGCACTCAATTCCTGCCAGCGTTGTCCGCGGGCCGCGCGAGTGTCAGCGCGGGAAAATAGTAATCCGAGATTGTGTTTCAGGCCTAGATTGATTGCGTCTTGCAAAGATAGCGACATGCGCCCTGGTACGAGCTTCGTCGGCACGCTACCGGCGAAAGGGTTCGCTGACGTTGTTGTCGGCGCGCTCTGCGCTGTCGAGTACGTTTGCGTGTGACACGTCACCGCCACACACATGAGGGCTCTCGCGAATAATGCACGCAGTGACGCCCCGGCATGAATCACGCAACCCTCCCATTCGTGACGAAAAGCCCTGCTTTGAGATCCTGATTAGGCCAGAAGTAATGGATGGAATCTATTAGACGAAGGTATCGCTCCTCGTCGGTGGATTGGGAAGAAAGACCAGGCGCATTGTTGGCCCAGGGCTGAGCAGAGAAAGCCCTTGTCTGTCGTCACATCCAACCTGTCTGATCCACGCACTCGGTGTGCTTTGATCGTTTGCGAGTTTCACATGGTTAGGACCACGCGGAACTCTGCCTTGCCGCTCAGCATCCGTGCGTAGGCTTCAGCCGTCCTTTCAAGCGGATAGGTTTCGATCATGGGGCGAATACCAGTTAGTACACAGAAATTCAGAGTGTCTTCTGAAGCAGAAGGCGTTCCCGCAGCCCATCCTTGGATTGTTTTGCTGCCAAAAATAAGCTGAGCCGGCGTGGCCTCAATGGGGTCCGGTCCCGCACCGACCACAACCAGTTTGCCATTCGGCCCGAGACCGTCAATCATTGCGGACATCGCCTTCGAGTTGGGAGCAGTGGAAAGAATGACGCGTGCCCCGCCTAGTTTTTGTAACTCCTCGGCGGCATTCGTGGCCTGGCTGTCAATGTAGACGTGTGCTCCCAGCTTTCTGGCCAGCACTGCGATTTCGGAACCGCGCCCGATGGCCGCCACGTTATAACCAAATTTGTTGGCGAACTGGACGCCCAGGTGACCCAAGCCGCCGATGCCCTGGACGGCGACAAGGTCGCCGGGCATTGCGCCGCTGTTGCGGAGAGCGTTGTAGGTGGTTATTCCAGCGTCGAGCAGTGGCGCGGCTTCGACGTCAGTAAGGCCATCGGGGATAGGCACCAATGCTTCTACGGGAGCCACCATGTATTGCTGATATCCCCCGTCGTAGCTGACGCCGCTAATCTTGACATTGCGACAATTACGAAAATCACCGCGGCGGCATTCGCGGCAGGTATTGTCGTGGCCACCGTGCCAGCCGACGCCCACACGCTGGCCTTTCTTCCACGTAGTCACGCCCGTGCCAACTTCATCAACGACGCCCGCGACTTCGTGTCCCGGAACGCGCGGATACTGAATGCCCGGCAACAATCCTTCTTTCACGAGCACATCGCTGTGGCAGATGCCACAAGCCTTGACTTTAATGCGCACCTGCCCTGCATCGGGTTCAGGAATCTCACGGTCGACAATCTCGAAAGCTGATCCAGGTTTGGAGATCTGAGCGACTTTCATGGTTGCTACTGCTGGTTTCGGTGTGACTCTTAGCGTTGCCATAAATCCTCCTAAGAATTTGTCTCATGGATCGACCAGCCGAAGGTGAAGGAGAAAGCTTCGACGCCTGAATCGAGAAATTCGATTTCGAACGGCTCCGGCTGTTACGGTCCTCCACTCGTGCACGCAGAGGGCGGTTTGGCATCAGCCCTCTTATTCCAGCCGTGAAAGCGCGACAACTCACCCGCGTTCCAAGCATCGCGCAGCCCAGGTGTGCTGAGATCCCAGTCGGGGCGAATCTCGCTGCTCACGGCGCGCAGATCGTGCCAGAGGTCCACCATTGATGGGCGGCCCCAGAACCAATAACCGTTGTAGATGCGGTAGATCACCAGACCCGGCTTAAGCACAAGCGTGTGCGGGATCATTGGGTTGTGCTTGGGGTCGGTGTACTCCTGAATATCGAGATCCTTCTGCACTTTCCGGTCAGGGTCGGAGAGGAAAGTCCACTGGGCCCCGACGGAGGCGCGGAACTCCTGGAGCGTGTGGTGGTCGTCGGTGGAAATTGTAGCGACCTGAGTGTATGCGACTGCGATCTTTGGATAGAACGCCGCGAGCTCCAAGTGCTGCTGGTGCTCCTTGGGGCAATAATGGCCACGTGCGAGTGTGAGGATCATCGGGTCATCACCCTGCAGGTCACTGAGCCTGCGCGGTGTGCTCGTATGATCGGGCAGTTCGTAATCCGGAAACACTCCTCCGGGCACAATATCCGAGCGCATGCCTGGACTCCTTAAATGGGACCGCATGGCGCGTCCCTTACCTAGGTAGCTCTGTCCCTGCTTGCTCGCTCACCATGTACTCGGCATACCAATCGGGCCAGTTCTCATCCCGTTGTCCGATGCGTGCCTCGTGCTGACCATGCGCGAGCGCGGCGCGCTTCAGTGCACTGGCAAGATCGCTTGCCGAAGCGAATGAAGTCGGGCCAGGCTCGACACGGCCCGGCAGACGGCTGGTGATCTCTTGCAGCACCCAGCTGTTTCCATCGGGATCTTTAAACTCGGCACGCGAGCGATAAGTCCGACGCTCCGGATCCAGCCCAGGCGCTGGGCCGTTCTCGCCAAGGTGAAAGAAATCGCTCACCTGAACACCCGCGGCACTCAGCGCATTGCGGGCGGTAACAATATCGGACACGATGATGTAACCCTTGCCCGAACCGGGCACGGCAGAAGTCAGGTTTCTGCCGAATTGCAGCGAGCACGTCGAGCCATGCGGCGTGACTTGGACGACGCGGAAACTGGGGAAGTTAAAGTCAGCGTCAAGCCGCCATCCAAGTTTCAGGTAGAACTCCTTCGCGCGATCGACGTCCGCTACAGCGACGATGGTGACCTCGATCTTCTGGTCTATTTTGGCGATGTTCGTGGCACCGGTGTCACTACTATTGATTTGTTGTGTCAAAGTAGCCATTTTTCCTCCTAATGATTCTACTAATTCGGACCGCTTGTGACGCGCCTTTAGCGATGACAGAGGCGATTTGTTCGACAAGAAGACCCGTCGGGTACGCGGACCGGGTCTACGCTGCGCTCACCCTCTTGCCACGCCGTTTCGCGCTTCGATGGCTTTTACAGAGTTCTTGAACGCCTTCTCCAAAACTCCCTTTCCGATCGTCCCAACCACCAGGCCGACCAGCCATCCCTTGAGGTTCTTGCCATCGCGTACGGTGACTAGGTCAATGTCGGTCAAGCCGTCGGGACGGCGCGTAAAGGTATAGGTGTGGCCGGACGCCCCCCCCCACGTGTTGGAGTCGGTCGTCTTTAGGACGACGTGGTTGGGATCGGACCAGTCGTAGTGCAGTCGTTCCCAAATGCCGCTCGAGCCCTCCGTGACGTCGGCCTGCGTGGACCCGCGGCTATGCACCTTCATGTACTCGTCGG
>Ga0187766_10002534_pt1 | contig 10745 bp, 6 predicted proteins | sample 0216_QUI02_MP05__4_FD_132971 | JGI IMG/M metagenome (GOLD analysis project Ga0187766, IMG submission 132971) | Tropical peat soil microbial communities from peatlands in Department of Meta, Colombia - 0216_QUI02_MP05_20_MG | ecosystem: Environmental > Terrestrial > Soil > Wetlands > Peat ... | reverse complement strand
CGAGCGCCGCCAGGGCGTGTACTACCCGGTGTACGACGAATGGATGGCCGCCGGGCTCAACAATGCGCAGCTCGCCGCGGTGGCGACCTACTACGACTGCGTGCCGGGATTCAAACGGCTGCTGGCAGCCCGGAGCGACGACCTGGCCGGCTTCTACGCCGCGGTGCGCGAGCTCGCCAGGGAGCCGCGCGCCGAGCGCCATGCACAGCTGTGCGGGGCGCAATCACCGTAAGCGGTTGAATCCTGAGCGCGCAGCCTTGCTGCGCTGCAATCTCAGGCCGCGCGCGGTGTCACGCAGCTGCGATTGAGTAGATCATGCAGAGGGGTCGGCTCCGCAATCGCGGCGCCCAGGGAGAACAAGAATGTACGCCAGGTCCTTCCTCATCATGCTGCTCGGATTCCTGGGTGGCTGCAGCATTCAGTCCGCCATGATCCGCCATGGGGCGCTGTCCTATGACGACATCATCGAGGATACGACCGACAAGTTCCTGTTGCTGAACATCCTGCGCGCCAAGGACAAGGCACCGCTGCATTTCGACGACATCCCTCTCATCCACGAGTCGATTCAGGCGACCGCGTCGGTGCAAGCCACGTGGCCCTTCGGCCCGCGGACGCCCACTGCCAACGCACGTAACACCGTGACTCCCGGCCTCAGCCTGCAGGTGACCCCGACTTTCGACGTCGCTCATCTGGACACCAAGGACTTCGTGACCGGTCTCGCCTCGCCGATCGATCCGAAGTTCGTGAAGTACTGGCTCGATCGCGGACTCGATCGCCGCATCGTGATGCTGCTGTTCTTCTCCTCCGCGACCATCAGCGAGACCGCGCTCGTCGGCGGCCAGAAGACAGTCACGACGATACGCCTGATGAACTCACCGCGCGCTGCCATCGAGACTCTGGAACAACAGGCGGTGACGGTGCAGGAAGGTGCCGTGGCCGAGGAGCTCAGGTGCGATGCGGTGTCGGACTTTCAGCACTACCTGAAATTCATCGACTCGTTAGATCAGCTTTCGGCTCGCTATTACAAAGAGCCGCGCCTGCTGACCACGATCCCGTCGCAGTCGGCGAATCTCAAGGACCTGCTCGGGGTGGACCCGGAGAAGTACTACGTGGCGCCGAACAAAGACAACTCGCAGCTGGAGATCTACGTGATCCCCGCCAGCGCCAAGACCACCCTGTGCCCCACGGATCGGTCCTCCGGCACGAGAACCTGTATCGAGCTGCAGGTCGAGACCGTTGCCGTGGCCTCCACCGCCAGCGAACAGACTCCTCTGACGGCGCCTGCGATTCAGAAGGCCCGGCAGCCGAGCGACTACTGCAAACTCTTCAATGGAGTCGTAGCCGGCAACGGCTTGCAGGACGCCAGCAACCGCGATGCCACGATCAGTGTCAGGCTGGAGATGCGCTCCGTGGGGGAGATGATCCAGTTCCTCGGCGATCTTCTCGAATACCAGGAAACGCTGGCTGCGATCCTGGCCAAGGCACCGCAATTCAGGCTGAACGAACCGCTGACTTTCGGCTACTGCCCCGACAAGCCCTCTGCCGGTTGCGGCGATGTGTTCTTCAACCTCCAGTCCAACACCTGCAACACCCGCTTCGCAGTCGAATATCGCGGCAGGGTATATGGGGTGCCGAACTACACTCCGGCCGTGGATCAATCCTGCGACTCCGCCGGGTCATTGGTGCGCGGCACACGCGGCGCCGACCATACCCTGGAGGTGTTGTCCGTCGTCCATCAGATGGTGGACCTGCAGAAGTCTGCCCAGGACATCCGCGAGACTCCTTATGTGCAGGTCCTGCCTTGACCGGCAACCGCGAGCGCGAGCTGATATTTGAGTACCGGGCTGCCAATCATCGTCGGCGTGGAGCGCTGCGGTGAGCTCGACGAACCGGATGCGCAACCCCTGCTGAGCTTCTTCGAGGCGGAGCTGCGGGCGAGGCGCCAGGCATATCCGCACTCGCCGCTGCTGCTGCTGTTGCCGCGAACGGCCGACGCGCTGCTGTCAGTGCTCACTGCTGCCGCCGCAGCCGTGGACGCGCGCATTACCCGCATAGTGGGCGCGGACGCCAGCGGCGGCGATCCCGGCGAGCTCGATCCGCTCGCGGGGGACTGTCATCTGCTGATCCGCGTGACGCGGGCATCCGGGCGCGGGAATGACCGACTCGCGCCTGGCGTGCGCCGCGATGGCACCGCAGGCGAAGTGAGGCCCGTTGGTCTCGAGGCGCGCTACCAGGTGGAGCTCATCGAAGTTCTCCTGCCGGCGGATCGCTCCAGTCCTGCTTACTCCGTGTCGCGCAGCTGGATCACGGGCATAGAGGTGAGCCCGGCAGTCAGCGGTGCGATCACCGACAAGGCCTTGCGGCGGACGGAACAGTTCAATCGGGACGCACAGGCGCTCCAGCGGCGCACCCGGAGTGCCGCGGAGCGCCCGGCGCCTTTGATTCCTCCCGGCATCGCAGCGAGTGAGCCCTGCGCCCGCCTGCACGGGCTCTTTACCGTCGCGGACGAACTTTCCAACCTGTACCAGATCAAGGTGACACGCGCGTTCCAGAGCATCTTTGCAGTGGCGATGCTCGCGGCCGTTCTCTATGGCTTGTTCCTCATTTACGGCAGCGGCGACCGGCCGCTGCAGGAATACCTGCTGGCTCCCTACCTGGCGCTCCTGCTTGGCGCTTACGCCGTCTACTACGGCGCGAAGCGCGCCGACCTCTACGACCGGTTCGTCGAATATCGGGCACTTGCCGAGGGCGCGCGTGTACAGCTCTATTGGCTGGCGTGCGGTGCTGACGGTGTGGTGACCGACGACTACTTCGCCGCTCACGCCGTCGAGCTTCACTGGATTCGCGTGGCGCTGCGCTTCGCCAGCCCGAGCCCGACGCAGCACCCGCCTGCGCAGGCCGCGGACCCGGGTCGCACTGCTCAGGCGTTGAGGTATTGGATAACCCGGGAGAAAGGCTACTACACGCGCTCCTCCGCCCGCAGCGTGCGCATACAGAAGTGGAGCATCGCTCTGGTGCGCATCCTGTTCATCTGCGGTGGCTGCACCACGCTGCTGGTTCTGTTCCAATCCCAGATCCCGATCGCGCCGCTCCTGAAGCGCATCGCATTGGCGAGCTTCCTGTGCCCCTCGGTTGCCGCGGCAGTGGTGGCCCTGGTGAACAAGCTCGGCGTGCTCTATCGGGCGGAGCACCATTCACGCATGCTGGCGCTGTACGCCCAGGCCGGGCGTTACCTCGATCGGAGTGCGCCGGCGCAAGCGATGAGCCTTGCCGACGCGCTCGGCCAGGCGGCGCTGCGCGAGAGCGAAGAGTGGACGGTATTTCGCCGCGAGCGTCGCATCGACGAGCCCGCGAGTCCCTTCCGCAGACCCTGGTAGCCGGCAGGTTCGGGCGGCGTCAGCCCGCCGGGCCGGCGGCGTGCAGCTCGAACACCGCGAGCTCGCCCGCGTCCTTTATCAGCTGGCGCCGGCCGACGGCGCTCGAGCTGAATTCGCTGACCCGCTCGGCCGCGGCGAGCGCCACGAACGCGAGACTGGCAAACACCTTGCCCGGATCGACGCTCGGCTCGAGCCTGGCCGTGCGCGTGACATGCGAGCCGACATAGCTCCACTGCCCCAGTACCGCGTCGTAGATGCGATACAGCGGTCCGGCGTGCGCCCCGATCCGGACACTGGGTGACTGGCTGATGCCGAGCCGCTGCCAGTCGGTGGCGACGATGAGATCGCGGAAGGCCAGAGCAAATACGCCCGCATCTCTTACTGACTCGAACACCAGGTAGAGCCCGTCGCCCCAGGTGTTCTTTACGAGCGGAACGATCGCCCGCGCCTGCAGCGCCTGCATGGCACAACCGAGGTAGTGGCGCACGAACGCCGGCACGTCGCGCTCGCCGAGCTTGCTGAAGCCGACGGCATCGGCGAACACCACCGCGCGGATTTCCTGGGGAGCTTCGCGGAGCGCGGTTTCGTGACGAACCGCCGAGGATGTACCCGGCGCCAGCAGCGGCAACTCGCGGGTCTCAGCCGTGCCGCCCGGCGACAGATCCTGCATCCAGCGCACCTGGAATCCGTGCTGCTGGGAAAACTGCACCGCGGACTGGCTCCCGCCCATGGCATCGCCGGGCCGCCCGTCCCACAGAGCCAGGACGATGGGCTGCTCGCCGCTGGCGTGGGCGGCGCGCGCTGCCAACCCGATCATGATCCGGTTGCAGCATTCACTGGCGGCGGCATTGTCGGAAGCGTACTGGCTGCCGAGGATTTCGACGCTGGCAGCCTGTTCCAGCACCCGGTCGAAGCGCGCCGGCCAGTCGGCGCCGGGTATGACGTCGACACAGTCCCTGCGAAACTCATCGATCCTGCACGGCAGCGTGACGTGTGCGCGGCCACCGCGGGCGATGGTTGCTTCGAGAAACAGGATATCGCCGCCGCAAGTTGCCGACGCGAAGCCTTCGGACACGTTGCAGGCCGCCACCTCGGCGGCGATGCGCCGCGCCAGGCGTGGCGCCCAGGATTGTGGAAACCGCGCCACTGCCCGGCCCGGCCGGTCGACCATGTGTCCGGTAAAGAAGACCGCAGACATTGCTCTAAAGGAAGGCTCGGTGCCCGTGAGTCACACGACCCGCGCGGCGCCCGTCACAGAATGTAGCTGGCATCGTTGTGTGTCCTCAAGAAGCCGCGCATCTCCTGATAGGAAGCACGTTCCGCCTCGCGCATGATTGCGAGTTTCTCCTGCGGCTCCGCGGCGGCGTCAAAGCGCTTCAGCAGCGACAACATACACGATCGATAGTGCGTGTAGCGTTCCACCTCTCTTGCCGGCTGCAGACCCTCCTCGAGAGTCCGCATCGCGACGATGCCGACGAATAGCCAGAGGATCACCACGTGCACGTGGGCGCTGCTGAGAATACCGGTTTGCGCAGCCGCCGCCCCCGCAGAGGCAGCGCCGAACAGCGCGCCGAAACCCAGCACGGCGGCGAGCGAGAGATTGGAGATGAAGATGATCAGAATGAAAAGCAGGGCGACATTGCGCAGCACTGCGAGTTGACGGGTGGCGGAGCTCGAGAACACGCCCTCGTCTGCGCCCAGCCTGAAATTGGCATACTGAATCTGATGTTCGAAGCGCAGCAGGCGGTAGGCAGCGAACACGCTGCGCAGCGCCGGATCTGCCGGATCGATGCGACTCTCATGGCGCAGGGCCGGGTGCAGCCAGACGTTTTCCTCGGCCTCGTCGTCCAGTGTCTCACGCAGGCGTGCCGGCAGATGTCCCTCATAAGCCAGGCGGTACGCCGCAAGCCAGCCGCGCCGAGCTTCGAGATACTTCTGTCGTGCGCTGGCGTCGCGCGCTGACGCGACGATCTCCTCGAGGCGGCACACCAGCGTCTGGAAGTGAAACTGCCTGAGCCTTTCGGTCATGACTCGGCCGCAGAGCCAGCGGCGCTTGGATCGGCCGGCGAGGGTGCCGATCGAGCCCAGCAGCAGACTGACCACCCCCATCGCGGCGCAGAAGCCCGCCAGTTGCCGCGGCCATTCGGTCTGGTCCTTGTCGTGCAGCAGCGCTGCCGAGGCGCCGAGGAGTGCGATCACCCCGAAAGCTATGGCGAGCATCCCGACGCTGCGGCGGTACTTCTTCGCCCGGTTGGCGGGAACATCGTAGGCCGAGAACAGCTCCCGTAGCTCCGGGAAATCGATGACGTACAGAATGTCGCCGAAGATCGCGGCGGCCAGGTCGCGATCACGCGTGTTGAGCAGCAGATCGTCGTTGAATTTCTCCGGCGGCGTGTTCATGGAGTTGGGCCCCGGGGTTGGGTCATCCCTGCGGTTCGGGCAGGCGCTGCGCAGGCTGACAGGTTGCCAGGCGCGTGCACAGATAGCGGAGCGAGTAAAGCAGCTCCGCCCGCCACCAGGAGCTGAGGGTCTGAATGTCGCCCAGCTGAGGGCTGGCGGCGGCCTCCTCCAGCCAGGTCGTCGCTCGCGCGCGGTCCCACACGCTGCCAGCTGCGTAGGCATCGACAGTGCCGATGATCATCCAGGGCAGCACGATCTGCTGGGTGTTATCGATGGTCGCGCCGAAGGGCGTATCGCTGCCTATCGAGTCCGCATCCAGTCTGCTCAATTCCGGCGGATGCGTCAGGCGGCCCAGCCAATCCCGATCGATGCGCACGAGATCGACCCGGGGCTCTTTGACGACATGCAGGACATGTAACACGAAGCCGGAGAGACCTTCGCTCTCGCGCGAGTACAACAAATTCGGATACAAGCGCCACCGGGTCGCGCCTGCTTCGATCTCGGAACTCAACAACCACTGGGTTCCCCTGGCCAATGGTCCGTTTGTCTGGGAAGCAAGCTCGGGCGGGAGCAGCTTGGCGTCGCGCTGCGCTTTGAGTCCCAGCATCGCCCAACCCGTGCCGTACGTTGATGCGAACGCCGGGTTGTCGGACGACAGCTGGAAGAGGCCCCACCACCCTTTCGCACGCTGGCTGTTGCCAACAAAACTCACCGTCCCGGAGGAAGCCGGGGAATGCAGAGTTGCCTTGGCCAGCAGCACCCATCCGGTCGCGACGAGATTGGGCGGGGAGTTGGCCGTCAGCTCCTTACCGGGTATCTGCTGCCAGCAGATACACACCGGATTCTGATGACGGTCGAAGGTGTCGAGCACCGCGGCCGCAACCTCGGGGGTGACCTTCGCGCCCTGGGCTGCAACCAGCGTCTGCGCGAGTATCCACGGATCATCCTCCCCGGTCGCTGCTGAGCGTGGGAGGTCGTTTCCGACAGCCGCCGCGAGCTTGTCGATGACCGTGCGCAGGTTGGCGTCGGCCGCGCTGCTGAGCGGGATGCAGCTCCCACAGGCAATGATCCGGCCCGCGCGCCAGCTGAGCGCGACGGTTCGCTGCAGTGCGCTCCACTCGATGGCAATGCCTGCCGCGAGCAGGCCGAAAGCTACCGCGGCGGCCACGCGCACACGCCTGCGGCGGTTCTGGTGGATCGAGCGCTCGATGTAGGCGATAAGGTCCCGCGGCAGGTCCGTACCGTAGTGCTGCAGGAGCCGCTTTGCATCGGTCAGATCGTCATCGGTCAGGAGGCCTCGCTCGGGAGCGAATGGGGCGAGCCGGGCGCTGATGGGCCGCACGTTGCCCGCGATGCGGCTTGCGCTCGAGAGCTTCTGCCAGCGCCCGTAGCGCTCCTCGAGCACGCGCCGGGTCCTGAGCGCCTCGGCATGGCCCGCTACATAGGTGCGCGCCTCCTGCCACTCACTGATCAGTGCCTCGTGTGCCAGGCGCACGGTGGCCGCGTGGCCGGTCGAGTCCGCCACCAGCAGCCTCGCGGAAGGATTGGTGAGCGCCTCGACCAGCCTGCGCTTGGGCGTACCTTCCGGGAACTCGGAGAGCGGTGCCCGCCGCGCAACCGCCCGCTCCATGCTCCCCTCGGTCGTGCTCATGTGCATCAGCGCAAACAGCACCGAGCGCAGTGCCTGCCGCACCTCCGCCGGCTGCGCCGCGACCACTGCATCCGCCCGGGTCGCGATCGCGCCCTTCAGTCTCCCGAGCGCCTCGTAACTCGCATAGGTGAGGGTGTCACCGCCCGCCTGCTGAATGTCCCTCTGATAGAGCTGGTCGAGCAGATAGGACAGGAGCGGCAGTGCACCCGGCTCTCCGGCGGCCTCCTGGGCAATCAGGTCGTTGAGGGGGATCCCCGTCGTCGCGTGCGACTCGAAGTGAATGGCCGCGGCCTCCGCGGGACCGCGCATCATCTGACTCAGCTCGGAAGGGCTTGGAGGCAGGAGATCCAGCCTGCCCTGACCATCGGCCAGCCCGACGAGCTCCGGGGTTGCCGCCGCGCGATGCCAGAAATCCGATCGCATGGTAGCGATCAGCCAGACGAGCCCCGAGCGCGCCAGCGAGGCGAGCAGCTGGACGAAGCGCTGCCTTTCCTCGGTCTGTACGCGCTCGGAGGTGAAGAGCTCCTCGAGCTGATCGATCTCGAGGATGAGCCTGGCCTGCTCGTAGTGCAGCATGCGGCCTTTCTCCCGGGCCGCCGACGAGAGCCGATCCAGCACCATCGCGAAGGGTATTTCCGGATGCGCCGCGTTCTCGCGCAGGTGCCGGGCCAGCTCCTTGACCGGCATCGAGGCACCCAGCAGCTCCGGTAAACCCGTGCTCTGCCCATCTCCCTCGGTGAGCCGCCGGGCGAGCGCCTCGAACAGGTCCTCGTGCGGTTGTGCATCCCCGGGCCGGAACACCACCCGGCGCAGGAAAGCGACCCCCGAGACGCGCTGCGGCACGAGGAGCCTCGGCAGCACTCCGGCTTTCACCAGCGAGGACTTGCCCGAGCCGCTCGCGCCGAGCACCAGCAGGAACGGCCGCCCCGCCTGCGCATTGGTCACCAGGCGCAGCAGAGCCGCTCCGATCGCCTCTTCACGGCCAAAGAAGATCGGTGCGTGCTCGAACTCATAGGCCTCGAGTCCGCGAAACGGCGCCCTCGGCCAGAGCCGCACCCGCTCGGCCCGTTGCTCGGGCTGCAGCGCCTCGGCACGGCGCTGCACGCAGCTGCGCAAGTCCTGCTCCAGCTTGCTCGCAAACTCCTCCAGCGTCTTGAAGGTCGCATAACCGCCGATGAAGGCGCCGCGATCGGCAAAATGACGCGACCAGAAGGCATTCAGCGCCTTGAGCTGCGCGAGCACCGCTTCCTGGCTCTGCGGATCCCAGGTACTCACCTCCGCGCAGCGCTGGCTGCGATACACCAGCAGCGCCGGCACCCCGCGCGCGCGCGCCGCCACCAGCGCATCCTCGAATTCCCACTCCGTCCCGGTCACCGGCGTGCGCCCGTCCATCCCGCGGTACTCGCGTACCGCGGTGCGCTCGGGCATCGGCGTGCCGAGGCGCGATTCGAGAATCAGGATCACCGCATCGAAGCGGCTGGGCGGATCGATCGAATCCTGGAAGTGCCCCGAGGCGAGCATCGGCTCGTATTCCCACAAATACGCTTCGATGTCGAAGAAGCGCGCGTACTCGTGCGCCACCTTCTCGATGATCTGCGCGGCCCGCTCGCGTGCCGCCATCACATCGCCCGGTGAGGACACAAAGATACGCAGCCGCTGGCGCGCCATGTTGGGGACCTGCCCGCCCGTTGCTTGTTATTTAATTATCAGAGCACACGGGCCCGTGTGATTCTAGAGATGGCGATGCGTACGGCACCATCTTGCTGCGGCGCAGGACCTGTCGGGCCGGGAGCGCCAAAGCCCGGGCGTCAACAATTTTGTTTCAAACTGTTTCGACTGCAGACATCTCGCGCCGGAGTAGCGCTAGCGGTCCGCGGTCCGGCGCAGCAGCGCGAGCTGCGTTTCGGTGTCGTCGCCGCCGAGGTAGGTGGGAAGCACCGCCTGCATGTGCTGCGGCTTGATCCCGAGGCGCGCGCAGCCGTCCTCCTGGCACACGCAATCGACGGTGAGCGAGCGGAAGTTGTCGAGCGAGAAGGGCTTGCCGGGCAGCAGGCCCATGACCAGTCCCTGCAGGCGCGCCGCCACGTCGGGCAGCGGCACGATATGGCACGGGAGGCGGGCGATGCGCGCCGTGAGGCGCACGACCTCGCCGAGAGTCAGGACATCGGGACCGCACAGCTGATAGGTCTGCCCATGGCTCGCGCGTGCGCCGAGCGCGCGCCGGAAGGCTTCCACCACGTCGAGCACGTGAATGGGCGCAAATCGCGTGTGCGCGCGCGCCAGCGGCAGGACGCCGGCGGTGAGGCGCAAGAGCCCCGCAAAGCGGTTGGTCAGCGAGTCGCCGGCGCCGAAGATCACCGACGGCTGGAAAATGGTGACGGCCGTCCGGGTAAGCGCGGAAGAGGGCGCGGGGGCGCGCAGCTGCGCCTCGCCGGCGGCCTTGGTGCGCAGGTACTGGCTCGGCGCGCGCTCCACGGCGCCGAGCGCGCTCATGTGCAGCACCTGGCGCACCCCGGCCGCGCGCGCCGCCGCGATGACCTTGCCCGGCAGCTCGGCGTGCACCGCCTGAAAACCAGCGCCGCGCCGCGGGTTGAGAATGCCGATGAGATTGATGACGGCGTCGCAGTCGGCGAACAGCTGGCTGAGTGTCGCTGGCGCGTGCACGTCGGCGACGCGCAGCTCGATCGTTTCGAGCACCCGCAGCCGCTCCGCCCGTGCCAGGTTACGGGTCGGCACCCGCACCCAGTGCCCGTCGAGCGCCAGGCGCGCGACGAGCTCGGTGCCCACGAAGCCGCTTCCGCCGAGCACACAGATATTCACGGCGCCTCCTTCAGTGTCCGGCGGCGGCCGCGATCACCGCGGTCGCCTGCACGGGCTTGCCGTCGCGCACCAGGCCGATGTCGATGCGGTCGCCGACGCGCAGCAGCCCGATCGCGTTGCGCAGCTCGCTGTTGGATCTTACCGGCTGGCCATTCACCGCGGTGATCACGTCGCCGACGCGCAGCCCGGCCTTGTCGGCCGGCGAGCCGTCGACCACCTGCGATACCAGGGCGCCGACCGCGCTGGCGAGCCCGAGCGAGTGGGCGATGTCGGGAGTCACCGTGTACATGGAGACCCCGAGCTGGCCGCGCTTGACCGCGCCGTACCTGATCAGCTGGTCCATGACGCTGCGCGCCATGTTGACCGGGATGGCGAAGCCGATGCCGACGTTGCCGCCGGTGCTGGAGAGGATCTCGGTGTTGATGCCGATCAGCTCGCCGCGCAGGTTGACCAGCGCGCCACCGGAATTACCCGGATTGATTGAGGCGTCGGTCTGG
>Ga0187766_10002532_pt1 | contig 10747 bp, 9 predicted proteins | sample 0216_QUI02_MP05__4_FD_132971 | JGI IMG/M metagenome (GOLD analysis project Ga0187766, IMG submission 132971) | Tropical peat soil microbial communities from peatlands in Department of Meta, Colombia - 0216_QUI02_MP05_20_MG | ecosystem: Environmental > Terrestrial > Soil > Wetlands > Peat ... | reverse complement strand
TCGTCGCCGCTAGTCGATGTTCCAGGCTCGCTTTCGAGCAGCTTTTCCGGATCGATTTGGACCTGGTCGGTGTCGACACCGGCGGACGCGGCAAGTGCACCGGCGATGATCTCACCTTGCGTGAGCAGACTCTGCACCTTGGCATCGATCAGGCCCGCACGAAACTGATTGAGATAGAGGATGCCCGAAACGAGGATGGCAAGACCGATCAGATTGAGAACGACGATGCGACGGGTGAGACTGGAAAAGCCGTAGCGGAAGGGGAGACGCTCCCAGAGCCACCGCATGGCCTTGCGCGTGCGAACGAAGACGGCAAATGCGCTCCGGCGCAGGCGATCCCAGAACCGCGTCGCTTGAGTTGCCTGCCAGGACCTGTCGGCCTCCGCGGTCATGGATCCCCTGACCCGTTACTCTTTGAAGCGGTAGCCCACGCCGTAAAGGGTCTCGATCACGTCGAAGCTTGTATCTACGCCCTTAAACTTCTTCCGTAAGCGCTTGATGTGGCTATCGATGGTTCGATCATCGACATAGACCTGGTCATCATAGGCGGCATCCATCAGCGCGTCCCGGCTTTTCACCACGCCAGGTCGCTGGGCGAGCGCCTGCAAAATCAAGAATTCGGTGACGGTAAGGGTGACGGGACGGTTGTCCCACACGCAAGTGTGCCGCTCCGGATCCATCTTGAGCTTGCCGCGCTCGAGTACCTTGGATTTGTCCTCGACCGGGGCAGTACCATCCCGCGGCTGCGCGCGGCGAAGCACAGCCTTTACCCGCTCGACGAGAAGGCGCTGGGGGAAAGGTTTGCGGATGAAGTCGTCAGCTCCCATTTTTAGGCCGAATAGTTCGTCGATCTCCTCGTCCTTCGAGGTGAGGAAGATCACTGGCAACTCGGTGCGCTGGCGCAGCCGGCGCAGCAACTCCATGCCGTCCATGCGCGGCATCTTGATGTCGAGGATGGCAAGATCGGGCGGATTTTCGGACAGACCGTCAAGGGCGCTTGCGCCATCATTATAGGTCTGGGTCTTGTAGCCTTCTGCCTCTAGCACCATTCGCAAGGAGGTCAGGATGTTACGATCGTCGTCGACAAGTGCGATGGTTGGCATTGAAATGGCACCTTGCGGTCTTGGGGATCAGGGGGGTTTAGGCTGACGCAAATTATGGCAGCATAGGGGCGCCTCGCGAAGCCCGTTAATAGTGCAATGCAGCAAATATCGCTAAGGCGCAAGTAAATATGACACCCAGAGAAATGTCGTCCAAGGCCGAATTAGCCGCCGATGAGGGCGCTTGTAGGCGTGCGTTGAAGGCCTTCGCTCGCTACCGTCGCCGCGGGCAGCGGCCACCCTTATGCCTCGCTGATCACCGTCGCGACGGATGCTCCCGGGGCGCCGATTTTCCTAATCTCCGGGCTTGCCCAGCACACCAGGAATCTCAGCCAGGACCCTCGCGCCTCGATCTTGTTCGACGGCCGGCGATCCGTTGCAAGGCACGCGGGTGGGTGCAGGACGGGGCGGTCAAGCGAAGGTTCCTCGCGCGCCACCCCGAAGCCGCGTTCTACACCGACTTTCCGAATTTCGCCTTCTGGCGGCTAGAGGCGGAGGGCGCTCACTATATCGGCGGCTTCGGCCGCATCGTCGATCTTAACCTGCCTACTAGCCGCTGAGCCCGGCATCATCGAGCAAATGAACGCCGAGCACGCCGACACGGTCCGCCTGTATGCCACGCGGCGCGCAGGCGCGCCTGAGGACTTCTGGCGCGTGAGCGGCAGCGACCCTAAGGGCTGTGACCTTATTTGCGAAGACGATGCCAGCCGCATTCGCTTCAAGGCCTTGATCGCTATGCCGGGCGAGGCCCACCAGGAGCTTGTGCCGCTCGCCAACGCGGCGGCGGAGCTGAGCGCACCTCCTCGCTGGCAAATCCCCAACTGCCTCGCCTTGAAAGCTTTGCAAGATCGGTGGTAGCAAGGACGCAAACCTGCCTCGAAAGCCATAGCGCCCTTAACCAAAGGATCCTGCCGCATGAGCGTACAGTCCAAGATCGTTCCGGAAGGCGCCAAGACCACCAACCCCAAGGTACTGGCCTTCGTCGAGGAGGCTCGCGAACTGTTCAAGCCGGACGCTATCCGCTGGTGCGACGGCTCGCGCGCCGAATATCAGGAGATGCTCAAGCTTTTGGTCGATTGCGGCACAGCCATGTGGCTCGATCCCAACAAGCGCGAGAACTCGATCCTGGTCCGCTCCGATCCCGCCGATGTTGCCCGCGTGGAGGATCAGACCTATATCTGCTCGAAGTCGAAGGACGACGCGGGCCCGACCAACAACTGGGCGGATCCGGCCGAGATGAAGGCGACGCTGTGCAAGCTCTATGACGGCGCCATGGTTGGCCGCACGATGTATGTGGTGCCTTATTCCATGGGACCGGTGGGCTCTCCCATCGCCGGCATCGGCGTTATGGTGACCGACAGCGCCTATGCCGTCGCTAACATGAACATCATGACCCGGGTCGGCGACAAGGTGCTGGAGGTTCTGGGGAACGGCGAGGATTTCGTGCGCGGCATGCATACCGTCGGCTATCCGCTGCCGACGCCGTCCAAGGCCGACGTGCCGTGGCCCTGCAATACCACCAAATACATCTCACATTTCCCCGAGACGCGGGAGATCTGGTCCTATGGCTCCGGCTATGGTGGCAACGCGCTGTTGGGCAAGAAGTGCCACGCGCTGCGCATCGCTAGCGTGATGGCCCGCGACGAGGGTTGGATGGCCGAGCACATGCTGATCTTGAAGCTCACCAACCCAAAGGGAAAGGTGAAATACATGGCGGCGGCCTTCCCATCGGCCTGCGGCAAGACCAACCTTGCCATGCTCAACCCAACTATCCCCGGCTGGAAGGCCGAGACCATCGGCGACGACATCTGCTGGATGAAGTTCGGGGAGGACAACAGGCTCTATGCCATTAATCCCGAGACTGGCTTCTTCGGTGTGGCGCCTGGCACGTCGGAAGCAAGCAACCTCAATGCCATGAAGGCGCTCGATGCCAACTGCATCTTCACCAATGTGGCGCTCACCGAGGATGAGGATGTGTGGTGGGAGCAGATGACCGACGCGCCGCCCGCCCATGCCATCGATTGGATGCGCCGGCGGTGGACGCCATCTGCCGGACGTCCGGCAGCACATCCCAATGCGCGCTTCACCGCTCCCGCTGCCCAGTGTCCGGTGATTGCGCCGGAATGGGAGGACCCGAAGGGCGTGCCGATCGACGCCATCCTGTTCGGCGGACGCCGCGCCACCGTGGTGCCCCTCGTCACCGAGGCAACGAGCTGGCGGCAGGGGACGTTCCTGGGCTCGATCATGGCTTCGGAGAAGACAGCCGCCGCCGCCGGCAAGATCGGTGATCTCCGCCGTGATCCCATGGCCATGCTGCCCTTTTGCGGCTACCACATGGGCGACTATTTCGCCCACTGGCTGAAGATGGGCGAGAAGGGCGGCGCCAAGATGCCAAAGATCTTCTACGTCAACTGGTTCAGGAAGAGCCCCGAGGGCAAGTTCCTGTGGCCAGGGTATGCCGAGAACAGCCGCGTGCTGAAATGGATCTTCGAGCGCTGCGACGGGACAGCCGCGGCCGTGGAGACGCCGATCGGCAAGGTGCCGGCGGAGGGCGCGCTCGACACCCATGGGCTCAACCTCGCCGCCGAGCATTTGAAAGAGCTGCTCAAGGTTGACGCCGAAGGCTGGAAGGCTGAGCTGCCGATGATCCACGAGCATTTCGAGACCTTCGGCACGAAGCTGCCTAAGGGGCTGAAGGACGAGCTCGCCGCGCTGGAGCAGCGGCTGGGTTAGCCCAATAGGCTTCGCCAAGGCCGGGCTCGTCCCGGCCGTCTGCGCCAAAGCCAATGAGAAGCGGAGAGAGCGTCGTTGCCGCGGGCCATGAGCTGACCGCCAACGCCGCTGCGGAAATCTTGCAGGACGGCGGCAACGCCTTCGACGCCTGCGTCGCCGGCCTGTTCATGACCTTCGTTGCCGAAGCCGTGTTCGCTTCGCCCGGCGGCGGCGGCTTCCTTATGGCACGGCACGCGGACAGCGAAGCCGTTGCTCTGTTCGATTTCTTCGTCGAGACCCCGCGTAAGCGGCGCCCAGCACGCGAGATCGACTTCTTTCCCATCCACGCCGATTTTGGGGCGGCCAAGCAGGAGTTCCATATCGGTGTGGGCTCGAGCGCCACGCCCGGCATGGTGCCCGGCATCTTCGCCGTGCATGAAGAGCTTTGCCGCCTCCCCATGCGGCGCCTGGTCGAGCCTGCTATCCGTGCCGCGCGCGTGGGATTCGCCGTAAGCGCATTCCAAGCCTATCTCCTCACCATCATCGCACCGATCCTCACCGCGACGCCCGAGGTGGCAAAGATCTTCGCGCCAGACCGGACACTGCTTAAGGCCGGGGAGATCTTCTGCACCCGTGACCTTGCCGAGACCATCGAATGGCTCGCCGAGGATGGCGCGCGGCTGTTCCTCGACGGCGATGTCGGAGTCGCCATCGTAGCGCAGCAGCGCGAGGGCGGCGGGTATCTCACCCATGACGATCTTGCCAGCTATCGCGTGGCGCGGCGGAAGCCCATCCTCTGGGGTCATCACGGCGCGATCGTTGCGCTCAACCCGCCCCCGGCGGCGAGCGGCGCGCTCATCGCTTTCGGCCTCGGCTATGTGCAGGCGCTCCTCGATGAAGGCCGCGCGCTCGATGCGTTCGCGCTGAGAGAGGTGATGGAGGCGACCAACGAGGTGCGTGCCTCTCACGGCGAGGGGCTGGCGGCACAGCTTGCGGGCGGACAGCTGGCCAAAAGCATGCGCGAGACGGCTCGCCATCCCGCCGCCTATCGCGGCACGACCCATATCAGCGTCATCGACCGCGACGGTAACGCGGCGGCGGCGAGCCTCTCCAACGGCGAGGGCAACGGCTCCATCGTCGGTAAATTCGGCTTCATGTTAAACAATATGCTGGGCGAGGAGGATCTCGCGTCGGAAGGCTTGGGGAAATGGCAGGAGGGGGTGCGGTTTTCCTCCATGATGGCGCCGACCATCATCGTGCAACCTGATGGCACGGTGACGGCGCTCGGCACCGGAGGTTCGAACCGCATCCGCACCGCAATTCTCCAAGTCGCCGTCAACCTGCTCGACCATGGTATGAGCCTCGAAGCCGCGGTGGGAGCGCCGCGGCTGCATGTGGAGAAAGGCGGTACGGTCAGCTTCGAGCCAGGTCTGCCGGAGTTAGCTGAGAGCGTCTTTCTTGCGCTTGAGGACACGGCGCAAGCGTGGCCCGCGCCAAACTTGTTTTTTGGCGGGGTGCACGCCGCGCGCCGCTTCGCTGATGGCGGAGTTGAGGGCGCGGGCGATCCGCGCCGCGGGGGTGTGGCAAATGTGATATGAGCACGTTCATGAAACACGCCATCGCCATCAGTCATGTTTCCTTCGAAGATGCTGGAACCCTGGAGGACGCTCTCACTGGGCGCGGCATCCCGCTCCGCTATCTGCAAGCGGGCGTCGACGATCTGTCGCCAGCCAAGGACGCTGATATCCTCGTCGTGCTTGGCGCTCCGATCGGGGTCTACGAGGTCGACCGCTATCCGTTTCTCAAAGATGAGTTCGCGGTGATCGAGAAGGCGGTCGCGCGCGGTAAGCCGATCCTCGGTATCTGCCTCGGCTCGCAGGCGCTCGCCGCTGTGCTCGGGGCCCGTGTCTATCCGAACCGCGAGAAGGAAATCGGCTGGGGGCTGCTCGGGCTGACGCCTGACGGCCGCAGATCGCCCCTTGCGGGGCTCGCCGAGAACAAGTTCAGGGTGTTGCATTGGCACGGCGATACTTTTGACTTACCGCGCGGCGCAACGTGGCTCGCCGAGACCGCGGTCACGCCGCACCAGGCCTTCAGCTATGGCGGCGGGAAGCTGCTCGCGCTGCAATTCCACGTGGAGCAGCACATGAAGGGGCTCGAGCGCTGGCTGATTGGGCATACGCTCGAGCTAACCACTGCCGGTGTCGACCTGCACCGGCTCCGAGCCGATACGAAGCGCCTTGGTCCCGGACTCGAAAAGGCGAGCCGAAAGATGTTCGACGACTGGCTCGATCAGGTCGGCGTCGCCGCGCCAAGGGCAACAGCGCTAGTCAAGTAGCGCTCACCTCGAACATCACAAGGGATGTTGATCCGCCGGCTCTTTCGGGGCGGTGAATGTCTCGCCGGGTGTCGTGGGCAGCTCCGTACTTTCCGGCACCTTCACGTCGTCGCCCTTGGCGTTCCACCACGTCGACCCATAGCTCACGCCGCCGGTACGCTTGACGAGATGGGTGAGCACCACTTCGCCCGGATAGTAGTAGACGGCCCACGGTCCGAGAATGTTCTTGGCGATGGCCCGCCACGTGACCAGCACTTCGTCCCCTTTCTTGGCGTCGCCTTTCTTCACGTCCAGTAGCCTCACCTTGGCGAGATAGGTCGGTAGTTCTTCTCCGCTCTTCTCGTCCTTGGTGACGGTGGTGCAACTCACTGAAACGACGCGAAGGACGGCGACAAGGTCGCTCTTGTCCATCAGCTCCTGGTCCGACATGGGCGCGGACAGCGCTAGCGCCGGCGCGGCCATGAAAACAAAGCTAAGAGCAAGAAGGCACAGTCTTACGCGTGCGATCATCGAGTTCTCCAACAATGCCCTTATTTCCGCGTCGTACCCGGGGCTTGACCCGGGCATCCAGTGAGGCTCTACCACAATTTGCACCGGAAGAATTCGACTTTGGCGTCTACTGGATTGCGGATCAAGTCCGGCAATGACGAGAGCCTGTGTCATCCACCTATGCTGCGATGTGCAACGAGCCAGGACGCGAAGAGGGACCCACGGTGAACATCAATCTTTTCATTGAGTTGATCCGCGCCGCGAGCGCTCCTGATGTGGCCGATCACATCAAGGAGGTATGAGCCTGGCCGACTGCAAATTCCGCGTAATCACCCCACCCGGCAGAGACTCCAAAGATCTTCGCCATCCTCCCCGCGCGGGGAGGGATAGGCAATTAATCGCGGTCGATGAGGCCCTTGACGCCTTCGTGGTTGGCGCAATGCACGCAGCAAAAAATGGTGTCGCCATGCTGCACGCCGTGGCCGATGATGCGGTTGCCGCAATGCGGGCAGACAGGGGCGAGTGCTTGAATTGCGCATTCGAAGCTATCGAAGACGAGCGTGCGGCCGCCCATGGTGACCTCGAAGCTCCGATCGTAGTCATTGCCGCATTGCGCGCATTTGACCATGGCGCTGTCCTCCACTTGAATTTCATGGAAGCATAGCGCACTCTGGGTGCGCGCGAAGCTTAATGCGCGGCCTCCCAATTGTCGCCGGCCCGCGCATCCACCTTCAGCGGCACCTTCAGCTTCAACACCGGCTCGGGCGCCTTCTCCATGACGCTTTGCGCCACTTCCATCGTCTTGTCGACCTCCTCCTCGGGCGAGTCGAACACGAGCTCGTCATGAACTTGTAGCAGCATGCGGGCATTGAGGCCCGCGGCGGCGAGCGCCGGCACCATGCGGATCATGGCACGGCGGATGATGTCGGCGGCAGAACCCTGGATCGGCGCGTTGATGGCGGCGCGCTCGAAGTTCCCGCGCAAGCTTGGGTTCTTGGTGTTGATCTCGGGGTAATGCACTTTGCGCCCGAATAGGGTCCTCACATAGCCCTGGCGGCGCGCCTCAGCCTTGGTCGCCTCCATGTAGTCGCGGATGCCGGGGAAGCGTTCGAAATAGGTCTTTATATAAGCGCCGGCCTCGTTCCGCGAAATGCCGAGTTGGGCAGCGAGTCCCACCGCGGAGATGCCGTAAACGATGCCGAAATTGATGGCCTTGGCGCGCCGGCGGATGGCAGGGTCCATGCTCGCGATGGGCACGCCGAACATCTCGCTCGCCGTCATGGCGTGAATGTCGAGTCCGTCGGCGAAGGCCTGGCGCAGCGTCGGCGTCTCGGCCATGTGCGCGAGCACACGAAGTTCGATCTGGCTGTAGTCGGCGGAGATCACGCGCTTGCCCTTGTCGGGCACGAAGGCCTTGCGGATAGCGCGGCCTTCGGCGGTACGGACCGGGATGTTCTGCAAATTTGGCTCAAGCGACGAAAGACGGCCTGTGGTGGTGGCGGCAAGCGCGTAGGAGGTGTGCACGCGGCCCGTCTCGGGATGGATGTAGGTGGGGAGCGCGTCGGTATAGGTACTTTTGAGCTTGGCGAGCAGGCGCCAGTCGAGGACCTTTCGCGGCAGCTCATGGCCCCCGGCGGCGAGCTCCTCGAGTGCGCTTGCGTCGGTGCTCCAAGCGCCAGTCTTAGTGCGTCTGCCTCCCGGCAGGCTCATCCTATCGAACAGGATCTCGCCAAGCTGCTTCGGCGAGCCGATGTTGAAATCCTCGCCGGCAAGCTCTTTGATCTCGTCTTCGAGCCGCGCGAGACTCTGCGCGAAACTGTCAGAGAGACTGGCAAGGGCCGCGCGCTCGACCCTGATGCCAGTCCGCTCCATGGCGGCGAGCACCGGCGCGATCGGACGCTCCAAGGTCTCGTAGACGGTTGTGACATGCTCCGCGGCAAGCCGCGGCTTCAGCACGAGCCAGAGCCGAAGGCCTATATCGACTTCCTCGCCGGCAAATTCCGTGGCGCGCGTAAGCGCGATGCGATCGAAGGTGACAGCGGTGCGCCCCGATCCCACGATCTCTTTTTGGGTAAGGCAGGTATAGCTGAGCAGGCTGCTGGCAAGCTGTTCCGGCAGATGCTCGGCGCGGCCGGCGTCGAGCGCATAGGACATGAGGCAGGGATCGTCGAAGCCTTCAAGCATGATGCCGTAGCGCGCAAGTACCACCATGTCGAATTTGGCGTTCTGCACGATCTTGAGTACGGCGGGATCTTCGAGCAGCGGCTTCAAGAGATTGAGCCCATCGCGCAGGCCCATCTGCTCGACCGCCTCTTCGCCACCAAGGTCGAGGTCCTCGCTGCTGCAACGGGCAAGCGGCACATAGGCCGCGCGGCCAGGCTCTAGCGCGAGCGCCACGCCAACGAGGTCCCCTTGCATGGGATCCGAGGACGTCACTTTGGCGCGGAAGGCGAGGTTGCCTCGATTGCGCGCCGCATCGAGGAGAGCGGCGAGGCGTTGTGAATCAATCACCGTCTCATATTTGCTGCGGTCGAAGGGTAGTGCGCGAAGCTTCACCGCGCGCTCCGCGGCGAGCTGTGCCGGGGAACCTTCGCCGATCTCCTGCCGCGCTCGCGCAGACGCGGCACCTGTAAAACCGCGACGTAGCGGATGATCGTAATTCGATTTGCGCGCGGCGGCCCTTGGGGGCGCCCCCTTTCCGCTCTCCAGCAGCTCGGCGCCGAGACTTTCCGCCACGCGCCGGAGCAGCGTGTTGAATTCGAGCTTGCGCATGAAACTCGTTAGCCTCGAGGGGTCCGGCTGGCTGACGAGTGTCTCTGCTAGCGACACCCTGACCGGCACGTGGCTGTCGAGGATCACGAGGGTGCGTGACAGGCGCGCCTGATCGGCGAAATTGATCAAGCTCTCGCGCCGCTTCGGCTGGGTGATCTCTGGCGCGCGGGCGAGCAGCGTGTCGAGATCGCCATACTCGTTTATCAGCAGCGCCGCGGTCTTCACACCGATGCCCGGCACCCCCGGCACATTGTCGGTGGAGTCGCCGATCAGCGCCTGCACTTCGATGACTTTCTCCGACGGCACGCCGAAGCGCTCCATCACCTCCGCCTCGCCGATGACCTTGTTCTTCATGGTGTCGTACATGCGCACGCCTGGGCGCACGAGCTGCATCAAGTCCTTGTCGGAGGAGACGATGGTCACGTCGGCGCCCGCGGCCAGCGCCTCGGCCGCATAGGTGGCGATGATGTCGTCCGCTTCGTAGCCTTCCTGCTCGATGCAGGCGACGCTGAACGCCTTCACCGCGTCGCGGATCAGTGGGAATTGCGGGACGAGGTCCTCGGGGATGTCCGGGCGGTGCGCCTTATAGCCCTTGAACAGCTCGTTGCGGAACGACTTCGCCGAATAGTCGAAGATCACTGCGAAATGCGTGGGTGGCGAAAGCTCGCCCGTCTCGCGCAACAGCTTCCACAGCATCGCGCAGAAACCGTGCACCGCCCCCACTGGCAGCCCGTCTGAGGGGCGCGTGAGTGGAGGCAGCGCGTGATAGGCGCGGAAGATGTAGCCCGAGCCGTCGATCAGATAGACGTGGTCGCCCTTTGCCACAGGCCTGCCGGCGGCCTCGCGCTTGGTGTCAGTTATCGTCATGTGAGTGAAAATATAGGGATTGGCGAGTTTCCGTCAGCACTGCCCTGCCGCCCTCTCCCCCCTGGATACTGCCGGCCTCACGCACCAAAAACAGCAAGCCGCACATCGTTGCAGTGCTGATGCGCGCGCCTGGGGAAATTCGTTTTCTCGCTCGGGCGCGAAGCCGTTTTTGAGCGTTCAGCGCGGCGGAAAGTGAACTCGCCCAGCTCTCTATCGTCTCAGAACGGGTCGACACTGAGCACTTCACGCTATGTTCCTGAGAGTGTAATGGTAAATACTCCGGGAAATCTCTTCTATCCCCAAAACCCCTCTTGCTGTGCGTCCCCAATCGCGCCCTGCCCTCGCGCAACTGCAGCAACAACGAGCCCTGCATAACGGGGGCCCATAGCGACCACCTCAAACTGAGAATCCCCGCGGCTGCGGAGGCTGCCTGTTGGGCAATGTCCGCTATGGGCACAAAGCGGCTTTG
>Ga0187766_10002531_pt1 | contig 10754 bp, 10 predicted proteins | sample 0216_QUI02_MP05__4_FD_132971 | JGI IMG/M metagenome (GOLD analysis project Ga0187766, IMG submission 132971) | Tropical peat soil microbial communities from peatlands in Department of Meta, Colombia - 0216_QUI02_MP05_20_MG | ecosystem: Environmental > Terrestrial > Soil > Wetlands > Peat ... | reverse complement strand
TTCGGTCGGACCGCCTTCAGGATCTCGCGGGTCCGCGGCACGTCGAGGGTCATGCGCGCCGGGCGCGGAAGCGGTCCAGGACGTTGCGAAGGATGCGCGAGACGTTGTTGTCGTAGCGCTCGTGCGAGAGGCTGCCGCAGAAGGTGATCGACCCCACCGCGAACACCGCGCCGCCGCCGGGCAGCTCCACGTAGGTCATGTCGGCGCGCAGCATCCGGGCCGGCTTCTCGCCGGTGACCGTCGAGATGTGGGACAGGAGCTCCTCCGGTACCGTCATGAACGCGGGCCCGTAACCCTCCGAGCTCGCCAGCACCACCGCGCCGGCCGGGGTGCCCAGCAGCGGGTCCGCCCGGTCCAGCTCGAAGCCGGCCGCGCCGCCGCCCGAGAGGCCGAAGTCGCCGATCACCGCGTCCTTCACGCCGGCCATGATCCACGCGGCGCGCGGGTCGTCGGCCCCGGGCTGGCGACGGTAGTACGAGCTCTCGAACGGGCCCTGGGCCGAGAAGCCGACGCCGACCAGCTGCTGGGGCGGGCGACCGTTTCGCCGCCACAGGCCGCCGTAGTTGCCGTCGAGCGCGTGGTAGTACTCGCCGACCTGCGCGTCCCAGGAGCGGATGCCGCCCTCGGCCCGGCGCACCTCGATGACGCCGGGGACTACCGGGCTCCGGGCGATGCGCCAGTAGAAGCCGTTGCCGCCCAGGTAGACGAGCCGTCCGCCGCCCGCGAGGTAGCCCGCGTGCGCGTCCAGGGTGCGCGCGGTGTGGTACTCGGGATGCGAGCCGGTGAGGACGATCGCGTAGGGGGCGAGCAGCGCCGCGCCCTCGGCCTCCAGGTCCTCGTCGGTGACGACGTCGTAGCCGATGCCCTGCGTCTCCAGCCAGTCGAGCAGGTGCGTGTCCGCCGAGAAGTGGCGCATGCCCGAGCCGCGCGCGTCGAAGAAGGTCAGGTAGCGCGGGCGGAACGTCAGCACCGGGCGCAGGCGCGAGGAGTAGCAGACGCCGCTGCCGTCGCGATGGCGGTTGTAGGTCGAGCGCCCGTAGTCGGGGTGATCGTCGGGGTTGTGCGGATAGGCGCCCCACGCGGCGACGCGCTCGCGGTAGGCCGCGTCGGTGCTGCCCCGCGCGTGGTTCGCGTACGCCTGGTAGGTGTAGGTGGAGGCGATGAAGAGCACGTCCGCGCCCGGGCGGCCGCGCGGCGGCCGCACGTAGAACGGCAGGTCGTCCCCGTGACCCTCGGCGGCCAGGCGCATGACGTAGACGCCGCTCCGGAGATCTTCCGGCACCGTGAACTCGAAGTCGGTGGCCCAGCCCGCGTCGTGGACGTCGTCCTCGTGGAAGTGGATCGCGGCGTACTCGCGGGGCGCGTGGCGCCAGCACATCTCGCGCCCGGACCAGCGCGCGCCGGTCACCGCGCGCGTGGGCAGGTTCACCAGGCGGCCGCCCAGGCCATGCGGCCCGACGTCGACGACGTCCAGGCCGTCGATCCCGCGCGAGAAGTCCCAGCCGGCCAGGAGCCCGGCGGGCGGCAGCAGCGGGTCGAGCACGATCGCCTCGGGCGCGGTGGCGGCGACCGCGAGCAGCATCGGGTCCTCGAGCTTGCCGTTGAAATGCTCGCCGACCGTGCCGGCGAGGCGGCCGCCGAGCAGCACCGGCGCGGGTGCGCCGGGCCGGGCCGAGGGCGGCAGCGGAGTGGATCGCTCCAGGCGCCCGCCGCCGTCCGGCTCGGCCTGTCCCACGCGCAGGACATTCGCGTCGGGATCGACCACCAGCCAGATCCGGTGCCACCGCCTGAGCGTGAGGGTGCGACCGGTCGCGAGCGCGAGCGGGGCTGCGCCCGGCACGCCGACGCGCGCGGTGACGCCGCCGGGCCCGAGCGAGAGCGCCCAGCCCGCGCCGGTGGGCTCGTCCCAGCGCGAGGCCACGCACTGCTCGCGCGGGGCCGCGAGCGTCGGCCAGACGAGGGCGACCACGGTCAGCGGGCCCCCGGTCGGGAGCGCGGCGACCGCGTCGACCCGCGCGTAGGAGCCCAGCGCGAGCGGCTGCGCGCGGGAGGGCCGCTCGATCGAGAAGCGGTGCGCCAGGTCCTCCATCTTGACGCCGGGCCCTGCCGGGTTCGGGTCGGCGAGCACCACCCGCGCGAGGCTCGCGCGGTACGGCCCGGCCGCGGCGCTCGAAATCTTGAAGGCAATACGCTCGCCGGGCGCCGCCGAGAGGCGGTCCGTGTAGCCGGTGAGCGGGATCACGGGAAGGTTCCCGCGGGGATCAGCCGAGGAACTGCTCGCAGACCTCGAGCCAGGCCCGGGTCGTCAGCGCGAGGGACTCCACGTCGATCCGCTCGTCGTTGCCGTGGAAGCGCCCGGACATGGCTTCGGCGGTGAGCGCCCGCGAGAAGAGGCCGAAGCCGTAGGCGATCGCGCCCTTCTCGCGGAAGTAGGGCGCGTCGGTGAAGCCCACGATCATGCGGGGCATGAGGCGCGCGCCGGGATAGTGGGAGTCGACCACGCGGGCCAGCAGGTCCCAGAGCGGCGTGCCGGTGGGCGACGACGACGCGGGCTTGGAGAAGAGCTTCTGGATCTCGATGTCGTCCATCAGGTCGCCGCCGATCGCCTTGTCGAGGTGGCGGCGCACCTCGTCCTCGCTGTCGCCCGGGATCGTGCGTATGTCGACCTCGACGTCGACCACGTCGGGGATCACGTTGGTCTTCACCCCGCCGCCGCAGACGTTCGGCGAGAAGGTCGTGTGGGTGGCCGACCAGGCGTACCGCGCCATACCGGGCGCGAGAGAGGCGATCGCGTCGTCGACGCGCGCCGGATCCAGCAGCGCCGCCTTCACCGCGGGAGCCAGGTCGAGCGTGGCGACGAAGCCGCGCCAGAGATCGTCCACGTAGGGGGACGGCCGGTAGTCGGCGAGCCGGCTCACCACGTGCGCGGCCTTGACCAGCGCGTTGTCCGAGCCGTAGGGCATCGAGCCGTGGCCCGGCGTGCCCTTCACCCGGAGGCGGCGCCAGGCCACGCCCTTCTCGCCCACGTGCACGGTGACGTTGAGGCCGCCGTGCGGCCCGGTGCTGACGGTGCCGCCGTTCTCGGTCAGGAGGTAGTCGGCGTCGAGCGCGTCCCAGTGCTCGGCGCACACGTGTCCGGCGCCGAGCGTGCCGCCGGCCTCCTCGTCCGCGCAGGCCAGGTAGACCAGCGTGCCGCGAGGCCGCCAGCCGCGGCGGGCGAGAGTCTTGAGCGCGACCGCCTGCGAGGCGGTGAGGTTCAGCATGTCGAGCGCGCCGCGGCCCCACACCTCGCCGTTCACGAGCTCGCCGCCGAAGGGATCGCGCGTCCAGTTCTTTGGCGTCACCGGCACCACGTCGGTGTGGCCCATGAGGCACAAGGTGGGCGCCTCGGAATCGGAGCCCTCGATCCGCGCCACCAGGCTCGCGCGCCCGGGCGCCGCGACGGGCTCGTAGATCTCGACGTCGAGCCCGCTGCCCTCGAGGTAGGTCGCGAGCAGGTCGCACGTGCGGATCTCCTGGCCGGACTGGACGGAGCCGTCGTTCACGCACTGGTTGCGGATCATCTGCTGCAGCAGCTCCACGGTCTGGCCGGTGAGGGCAGCGTCGCTCATGGGTCGGTATCCTAGCCAGCCGGCTCCGGGTTGTCGAGGGCCGCCGGCCGCGTCACCGCCGCTCCCAGAGCGCCTGGATCAACACGATCCGCCCTTCCTCCCGGTTACGCTGGCCCGCGCGGATGATGGCGTCGAGCGCCTCGCCCATCACGAGCCGCTGGATGCTGTGCGGGGGAATCGCCGCTCCCGTGCTCGGTCCCGCCGTCTCGGCGGTCACGTCGTCCCACCCGCGCGCGGTGAAGCCGGTCCGCTCGATCAGCGGGCGCATCTCGCCGGGCGCTCGCAGGAAGCTGGTCGAGGCGTCGCGGCCCCACATGACCGGGTAGACGATCGGCTGGGTCGGGCCCGCCATCGGCTCCTGCATCGCGAGGTGCCCGCCCGGACGGAGGACGCGATGGAATCCGGCGTAGAGCCGCTCCTTGTCCGCGATGTTCATCCCGCTGTTCTGGGTCCACACCATGTCGAACGCGCCGTCCGGGAAGGGCAGGTCGAGGGCGTTGCCGACCTGGTGGCTCACGCGATCGTCGAGGCGCAAGCGCGCGGTCAGCATCTGCGCCGCGCGCACGTAGGACGGGGTCAGGTCGATGCCGGTCACGCGGCAGCCCCACTGGACCGCGAGCGTGCGGGCGGGTCCGCCGAAGCCGCCGCCCACGTCGAGCACGCGCGTACCGGGCGTGGGACTGGCCATGCGCGCGAGCCGATCGGTCGCGGGCTTGCCGCCGCCGTGGAATTGGTCCACCGGCGCGAGGAGATCGACGGTGAGGGCATCGAGGTCGACGCCGCGCGCGGCCAGGGCCTCCAGCATCGACTCGGCGAGGTGCTCGCGTCCCCAGTACGCCTCGATGCTCCGCGCGTCCGCGCTCATCAGCCCGTAACCATAGCGCAGGGTCTGCGTGGCGTCGAGCTTCCGTAAACGCGAGTCCGCGGCCGGTCGTCTGCTCTGGTGAGGGCGGGGCAGGAGCGCCGCCCCCGGAAAGGAAAGGGGACGAGGTCATGGACATCAAGGGCTGGGCGCATCTGACGCAGCACAAGGACCTGAGCTACTCGCTCACGTGCGCGCCGCTGGGCGTGCCGTGCACGGATCACCCGAGGCACTTCACGAACCGGCGGGAGCTGGAGTACTACCTCGCGGGGCCGCTGCAGGTGGACCGGCGCGAGATCCAGAACACGATCACCATGCTCGACCGGAACGGGCAGTACTCGATCCTGGAGGTCTCGCTGCCCCCCGCCGAGCTGGCCCGGCTGGCCGCCTGAAGCGCCCGCAAGCGAACAATCCTGCCAGCGAGCTGACATTTTCTGGAGGCCCGATGTCAGCTGGGTGGATCCAAGTGCGTGTTTCTTCGTAGATCCTGGCCCGGCCCGTCCTTTGCTGTCAAATCGCGAGACATGCGGACCAAGGCCCTGACCATCTGCCTCGTCCTCGGGCTCCTCTCGCCCGCGGTCGCCTCCACGGACGGAGGCCGCTGGGAGGAGCTGACGCGGGCCGCGATCCGCGCCGCGGAGCAGCGTCAGTTCGTCGAGGCCGATCGCCTGCTGCGGCAGGCGCTACAGGAAGCCAGGGACACGCCCCGGGCCCGCGCCCTCACCCTCCAGGCCCTGATCCGACTCTCGGTCGCGATGCGCCGGGTCGGTGAGAGCCGCGCCTACGCGCAGCAGATGGTGGAGCTGACCGAGACCTTTCGCCAGCCGGGCTACCAGGACATGGCCGAGCGCTTCCGGGGCAGCGCGCGGGCGATGCGGCTGATCGGGCAGGAGGACGAGGCGGTGGCCCTCGACGCGGCCGCCCGGCGGATCGAGCAGCCCGCGGGAACGGCGTGCGGCGATCGCCTGGCCGCGGTCACCCGGTCACGCCCGCTCACGGCCATCCAGCGGCAGAAGGCCGCGCAGGCCATCGCCGCGCTCGAGGCGCTCGGCGCGTGGAGCGCCGATCCTCAGCCCAAGGATCGCGTGGACTACGCGGGCCGGCTCGCCAAGGTGGAGGCGACGGCGGGCGAGTACTTCACCAGCGTGGGCGACGATCAGGACGAGCCCACGCTCGCGATCAAGGGCAGCCTGGTCTGCTTCCAGGACGCCGCGCAGGCGTGGCCGCGCGTGAGCGAGTCGTGGGCCTCGGGTGCCCGACGCGCGCACGAGGCTCGCGCGGCGCTGGGGCCGGCGCCCGCGCTCGTCCAGGCACAGGCCAGCGTGCCGGCCCCGGTCAGCGTCCCGGCCCCCGCGAGCGTGCCCGCGCCCAACGGCCCAGCGGACGGCCGCCCCACGCCCGCCGAGCCGCGGACGCAGCCGGTCGCGGTCGCCACGAAGCCGCCCCGCGCTCCGGAGCCGGTCACGGTGCCCAAGCTCGGCGATATGAGCTCGGTCCAGGTGGGTGGCGAGTGCGTGCGGGTCGGCATGCCGCTGACCGATCTGATCCGCCGCTTCGACCTGAACATGCACTGGGAGTTCCGGTGGGACGAGAAGATGCGGACGAAGGACGGCCTGGTCACGGGGCTCAGCACGCGCCCCGGCACCGAAGCGAACGAGAGCCCCTACGTGCTGCTCTTCGCAGGCGATGCCACCACCGTTGGCGATCTACGGCTCAAGCGCATCAGCTGGACCGGCGACGCGAGCGAGGCCGCCCGCATCGGGCTCGCGAAGCGCCCCGCCTGCCGGTGACCCGCGTCCTACCGGCCGCTCCGCGGCGCCATCCGATCGAGGAACGGTAGCGCGTCGGCGAGACGCCGGGGCGCCACCACCGTGACGCGCTCCACCCCCATGTCCTCCATGCGCGCGAGCGCGTCGGGCGGCGGGGGCTGGAAGGCGAAGACGGAGACCGAGAGGCTCTCCGGTTTGCGGCCCGCCGCGACGGCCTTCGCGCGGAGATCCGCGATCGCGGCCGGGAGATCGTCGAGCAGCACGTCGATCGGGATCCACCCGTCGCAGTAATCGACCACGCGGGCCCGGCCCTGCGCGGTCGCGCCCCCGAAGAGGATCGGTGGGTGGGGCTTCTGCACCGGCTTGGGAAACGAGATCGCGCGGTCGAAGTTCACGAACTCGCCGTGGAACGACGCCTCGTCCTGCGTCCACAGGGTCTTCATGGCCAGCACGCGCTCGCGGAGGACCCGCCAGCGACTCGTGAACGGAGTGCCGTGGTGCTCCATCTCCTCGCGGTTCCACCCGCCGCCGATGCCGAACAGCACGCGGCCGTTCGAGAGCCAGTCGAGCGTGGCCACGGTCTTGGCGAGCACCAGCGGGTCGTGCTCCACCACCAAGCAGATGCCGGTGCCGAGCCTGATCGTGTGCGTCGCGGCGGCCGCGGCCATCAGCGACACGAACGGATCGGCCATGTGGTAGTAGGGCTTGGGCAGCTCGCCGCCGCCCGGATAGGGCGTCCGCCGCGCCGCCGGGATGTGGGTGTGCTCGCCCACCCAGAACGACTCGAAGCCGCGCTCCTCCGCGGCGCGGGCCAGCTCGTCCGGCCGCGCGCCGTACTCCACGTTGTAGCTGAAGACGCCGAGATGCATGGCGCGCGCCCCCGTTCCGCGTCAGGGCCCGCGCCGCCGCCGGCCCGGCGCGTAGACCTCGGGATTGACGACGTGGAGTGGCCGCTCCTTGGTGAGCACCCGGGCGACCTCCTCGCCGCAGCGACGCGGGACCTGGGCCACCGCCGCGGTGGAGAAGTAGGCGGCGTGCGGCGTCAGGATCACGTTGCTCATCCGGCGCAACGGGCTGTCGGGGGCGAGCGGCTCGTGCTCGAAGACGTCGAGCGCGGCCCCGGCCAGGCGGCCTTCCTGCAGGGCGCGCACGAGCGCGGCCTCGTCGACCACCGGCCCCCGCGAGGTGTTGATGAGGGACGCGGTGGGCTTGGTGCGGCGCAGGAACGCCTCGCCGATCAGCCCGCGCGTCTCGTCGTTGAGCAGGGTGTGGACCGAGACGTAGTCGGCCCGGGCCGCGAGAGTGAGCAGATCGACGCGCTCAACGCCCAGCGCGCGGAATCGCGCGTCATCCACGTAAGGATCACTGGCGATCACGTGCGTCTCGAGCGCGGCCACGCGCCGGGCGAAGGCGCTGCCGATGTTGCCGAGCCCGACCACGCCGACCGTCTCGCCGTGGAGCGCGCCGACGCTCGCTCCCGGCACGCGCCCGCTCCACGTGCCGGCGCGGATCTCGCGGTCGAGGGTGACGACCTGGCGGTTCCAGGCCAGCATCAGGGCCAGCGCGTGGTTGGCCACCTCGCGGACCCAGATGTCGGGGATGTTCACCACCACGACGCCCAGCTCGGTCGCGGCGGGGACGTCGATGACGTCGTAGCCGACCCCGGTGCGGACCACCACCTTGAGCCCCTCGAGGGCCTCCATCACGCGCCGGGTGACCGGTGAGAACGAGGTGATGAGCGCGTCGGCGTCGCGGGCGCGCTCGATCACCTCCTCGGCGCTCTCGATGAACGCCAGGCTCTCGAGGCGCGCGGGCACCCGGTCGAGCGCGGCCTGGCAATCGGCGTAGTCACGCTGCCCGCGTCCCTGGATCACGTAGACCTTGAGCGGTCGATCGGCCATGGTCACTCCCCGGTCGTGAATCGTCCGTGACGGCCGGCGCCGGCCGCGAAGCGCTGCGCGCCCGCCTGGCTCTCGCCGGAATCGTGGGTCGCCTTGCCCAGCCTGAACTCGTTGGCCATCGCGGCGGCCAGCGGCCGCCCGACACTCTCCCACGCCGAGCGCCGGTCGCTCCGGACGCAGCGGGGCGGGAAGGCCGCGATGGTACGCGCGAGGGCCTCCGCTTCCGCGCGGGCCCGCCCGGCCGGCACCACGCGGTTGGCCAGGCCCATGCCGAGCGCCTCGTGAGCGTCGACGGGTCGGCCGGTGAGGATCATGTCGAGCGCGCGCGAGAGGCCGATGAGCTGGGGCAGGCGCACCGTGCCGCCGTCGATCAGCGGCACGCCCCAGCGGCGGCAGAAGACGCCGAAGACGGCGCTGTCGCTCGCCACGCGCAGGTCGCACATCAACGAGAGCTCGAGCCCGCCGGCCACCGCGTAGCCCTCGACCGCGGCGATCGTGGGCTTGCTGAAGGCCATGCGGCTCGGCCCCATGGGCCCGTCGCCATCCGCGGAGAGGCGCAACCCACGCTCGGAACCGCGGGCCTTGAGATCGGCGCCGGCGCAGAAGACGCCCCCGGCGCCCCAGAGGACGGCCACGCGCAGGCCCTCGTCCCGCTCGAATTCCTGGAAGGCCTCCACCAGCGCGCGCGCCGCGGGCCCATCCACCGCGTTTCGGGCCTCGGGCCGGTCGATCACGATCGTCGCCACCGCGTCGCCGCGCTCCAGCCGGATCGCCATCGAGGTCTCCTCTCGGGTACGTCTTGTAGCACGCCGCGCGGGTCCTGCGCGAGGTGGGGTGATTGTTGTATCGTCACGGACAGCGGAGGGGAGGTCCGCACCGATGAGACAGACTCTCGCGTGGTGTCTGGGAATCGGACTGGTCGGGCTCACGGCCGCGCCGGCGTCCGCGGCGAGCGCGGCGCAGGACGTCGCGTACGGCACCGGCAGCGTGCTCGGCACGCTCGTCTACGCGCCGGTGAAGGCGGGCTTCTGCATCCTGGGCGGCGTGGCGAGCGGCCTCACGCTGCCCTTCGGCGGCCCGCGGACCGCGGAGAAGGTGGCCACCCGCGCGTGCGGGGGAACGTGGACGATCACGCCCGCCGCGCTCCAGGGTCGGGAGCCGGTCCGGTTCGTCGGCGGCCGGTAGCATGGCGGCGCTGACCCGGCGGGATCTTCTCGCGCTGGCGGGGAGGGCGGGTGCGCTGGCACTCGCGGGGTCGGCCGCGGCCGCCGTCCGCGCCGCGGCCGCGGACGATCCCATCCTCGCGGGACGGCCCCTCGTCCGTTACCCGGAGAAGACGGATCTGATCCTGCTGACCTCGCGCCCACCCCAGCTCGAGACGCCGATGACGTACTTCGACCGGGCCATCACCCCGAACGAGGCCTTCTTCGTCCGCTATCACGTGTTCCCGATCCCGACCAGCGTGGACCTCGCGACGTGGCGGCTCAAGGTCCACGGTCGCGTGGATCGGCCGCTCGAGCTGTCGATGGACGACCTGCGCACGAAGTTTCCCCCGGCCCGGGTCGTCGCGGTGAACCAGTGCTCGGGCAACAGCCGCGGGCGCTTCGCGCCGCGCGTGCTGGGCGGGCAGTGGGGCGACGGGGCGATGGGCAACGCGGAGTGGGTCGGGGCGCGGCTTCGGGACGTCCTGACGCTGGCGGGCGTGAAGACGGGCGCGGTGCAGGTCACCTTCGACGGCCTCGACAAGCCCGCGTTCCCGACCGTCCCGGACTTCGTCAAGAGCCTCGACGTCGAGCGCATCATGGACGATCCGGACGTGCTCGTGGCCTACCAGATGAACGGCCGGTCCCTGCCGATGCTCAATGGCTTCCCGGCCCGCCTGATCGTCCCGGGCTGGTACGCGACCTACTGGGTGAAGAACCTGTCCGAGATCGAGGTGGTCGACTCGGTCTTCGAGAAGTTCTGGATGAAGCCCGGCTACCGGATCCCCGACACGCCGTGCGGCTGCGTCGAGCCCGGCACCGTGCCCGCGCGGACCGTGCCGATCAGCCGCATGACGGTGCGCTCGTTCGTCGCGGCGCCCGAGCCGGGCGCCCGCGTCCCGGCCGGCCGCCCGCTCGCGCTGAAGGGAATCGCCTTCGACGGCGGGGCCGGGATCGCCGAGGTGCAGCTCTCGAGCGACGGCGGCGCCACGTGGCGCCGCGTCACCCTCGGCGCCGATCTCGGTCGCTACTCGTTCCGCGAGTGGTCGGCGAGCTGGACGCCGCCCGGGCCGGGTCCGCACCGGGTGATGGTCCGCGCGATCAACGCCATCGGGGAGTCGCAGGGCCTCCAGCCCCTCTGGAACCCGGCGGGCTATATGCGCAACGTGGTCGAGCACGTGGACGTGGTGGCCTCGTGAGGGGCCGGTCGTGAGGCCGGTCGTCGTCGCGGTCGCGGCGCTGCTGACCGCGGCGCTCGCCGGCTCCACCGCCGCCCAGGACAAGCAGATCACGCTGCCGCCCGACCACGAGTACGGGCGCCTCCAGGACGGGCCCGGCCAGGACACGGCGCAGACGCAGTGCCAGTCCTGCCACTCGACGGACTACATCGTCAGGCAGCCGCCCGGCGA
>Ga0187766_10002529_pt1 | contig 10757 bp, 8 predicted proteins | sample 0216_QUI02_MP05__4_FD_132971 | JGI IMG/M metagenome (GOLD analysis project Ga0187766, IMG submission 132971) | Tropical peat soil microbial communities from peatlands in Department of Meta, Colombia - 0216_QUI02_MP05_20_MG | ecosystem: Environmental > Terrestrial > Soil > Wetlands > Peat ... | reverse complement strand
CTCGGCTTCGCGGCCGCTCGGCATCTCGCGAGAGATCTGGCCCCGGGCATCCAGAAGGTCCCGGGTTTCCGCAGGTTCTCACGCCTGATCGAGACGAGATCGTGGCTCGTCCTGATCGCTCGGGTCGTGCCCCTAGTGCCCTTCGCGCTGCTGAACTACGCGCTCGGGCTCACTCGGCTGTCGTTCTGACGCTACGTCCTCTGGTCGGCACTGGCGATCATTCCCGTCGATCTCGCTCTCGTGCTCGGAGCGCAGGTGGTGTACCGAGCACTCGTCTCCCGTCACCACCCGGCCCTCATGCTGCTGGCCGTGGCGGCCGGCCTGTTCCTCGTCCTCTCGGCCCTGGCCCGGTGCGGCCGCGACCGCCTCGCGAGACTGATCCGCTAGATCCGATGAGCCAGCTCAGGGAGGATGACCATGGGGCGCTGCGACGTGTGCGGCAACGACTACGACAAGATGCTCGTGATCGCCACGCCAGAGCGGTCCGGCACGTTCGACTCGTTCGAGTGCGCGCTGCATGCGCTGGCTCCGATCTGCGAGCACTGTGGGTGCAGAATCATCGGCCACGGCGTCGAGGGGCCGGGCGGGGCGCTACTTCTGCTGCGCCAACTGCGCCGCCATGGCGGGCATCCCCGAGAGTCAGGTCAACGCCTAGCCGGATACTGAAAAAGGCCCATCTGCTTCGTTGGCGCCCTCGGCCGCACGCTCGACGTAGAGGAGAATACGCCTCGCGTGCCGCCGTCGGGCGCCGCCTCGCATCTGGGCCTTCTTGAGGATCCGGGGGAATTTTCCCACTGGCGGCTAGAAAGCGCTAGAGGCCTTTGGGCTCCTTGAGCAACTCGTCGAGCGTGTCGGGATCGAGGGGCTTCACCACGTGGGTGTCGAAGCCGGCTCGACGTGATCGCTCCTTGTCCTCGGGCTGGCCGTATCCGGTGAGGGCGATCAGCACGATGTCTCGACCTCCGGGCGCCGCACGAATCCGCCGAGCCACCTCGTAGCCATCGAGTTCGGGCAGGCCGACGTCGATCAGGGCGACATCGGGTCGGACACGCAGCGCCACTTCCACACCGCGCAGGCCGTCCTCGGCCTCGAACACCTCGTGCCCGGTCGATTCGAGGAGATGCCTCAGCATCTCCCGCGAATCCTTGTAGTCCTCGACGAGGAGGATGCGCCGTGACGGCGCCGACGCTCCCTCGCGACGGCCGGGGGCCTCCTTGGCGGGCTCCGCGGCAATGGGCAAGCGAACCGTGAAGACGCTGCCGCGATCTTCGCCCTCGCTCTGGACCTCGACTCTTCCCCCGTGAAGCTCGGCCAGCCGCCTGACCAGGGTCAGCCCGATCCCGAGCCCTCCGCGCACCCGGTCGATGGACTCGTCACCCTGGACGAACAGATCGAAGATGTGCGGCAGCAGCTCGGGGGAAATGCCGATCCCCGTATCGGCGACCCGGACGACGGCCTCGGAGTCCGTCTCGCGGGCCACGAGCACGCTGATCCGACCACCCGCCGGCGTGTACTTGAGGGCGTTCGACAGGAGGTTCTCGAAGATCTGCTCCATCCGGGTGGGATCGGCATCCACCCAGACCGGCTCCGCCTGCACGTCGAAGACGTGCCGGCTCGTCTTCCCGCTGGCGTTCAACGTGGCCAGCGACTGCCGGGCGATCTCGCTCAGCTCGACCGGGCGCCGCTCGAGCGCGATCTTGCCCGCCACTAGCCGGCCCACGTCGAGCAGATCGTCGACCAGCCGCACCAGGTGATCGACCTGTCGGGCGATGACCTCGCGCGCCTGGCTGCCGAGGCTTCCGCGCTCTCCCGTCTCGCTCAGGACGCGAACGGCACTGCTGATCGCGGCAAGGGGATTGCGGAGCTCGTGCCCCAGCATGGCCAGGAACTGATCCTTGGCCTGGTTCGCCTCCTCGGCGTGCACCCGCGCCCGGCGCTCGCTGGCCAGAAGCCGCGTGCGCGCCTCCCTCTCCGCATCGACGAGCCGCACGCGCTCGATCGCCACCGCCACCCGCTCGGCGACGAGCCGCAGGAGGCCGAGGTCGTCGCCGCTGAAGCGCTGGCCGGAGCGGGAACCCACGTGGATGACCCCGATCAGCCGATCGCCGATCCGCAAGGGCACCCCGGCCAGCGATTTCACGTTCTCGCGCAGGAGCTCGCTCACCGTGTCGACCGATGACAGGTCGTCGAAGATGAGGCCGACTCCTCGCTCGGCGATCCGGCCGGCCGCCCCCTGGCCGAGCCGGACACTGACCTCTTCGAGCAGGCCGGACAGCCCTTCCTGCACGACGGGCCGGAGGTGCTGGCCGTCCGGCTCGAGGACCAGCAGGCTCGCCGTATCGCTCCTCAGCACGTCGCGCAGCTGCTTCAGCAGGTCCCGGGCGAGTCGATCGACATTGAGGTGCGGCAGCGTCGTGTCGACGATGGCCTGCACGCTCCGGAGCCGCGCCGTCGCCTCCTCCGCGCGCTCCCGCGCCGCGTGCTCCAGGGCCAGCACCCGGACCCGCTCGATCTCCTGCAGCTTCTGGGCCGTGATGTCCCGGGCGATCGTGGACGCCCCCACGATCCGCCCCGTCGCATCGCGGATGGGCGACACGGTCAGCGAGATGGCGATGCGCCGCCCGTCCTTGCGAACCCGCTCGGTTTCGAAGTGATCGACGGACTCGCCCCGGCCAAGACGGGCCAGCACCTCGTCCTCCTCGTGCCGCCGCTCTGCCGGAATGATCAGGATGATCACCTGGCCGACCGCCTCCGCGGCCGTGTAGCCGAACATCCTCTCCGCCCCGCGATTCCAAGACGTGATGAGCCCTTCGAGCGTCTTGCCGATGATCGCATCGTCCGACCCGGCCACGATCGCCCCGAGGAGGTTGTGGACCCGCTCGGCGGCGCTCAGGCGATCGCGCTCGTCCTCGGCGGCGCGACGCAGGGCCTCGCCCTCCCTCGCTGCGCGCCCCGACTCGTTGACCAGCGCCGCCACCGACAGCGTGATGACGGTCACCGTGGCGAGGTACACCTGGAGCAGGAGGAGCGATTCGTTGGGGTGATCGCGCGCGAAGGCTCCCGCGCCGTGGGAGGTGTGGAAGAGAGCGATCGCCATGAGCAGGCCGGTCAGCACCACCGCATCGCGGCGGCTGAACCGAAACGCCGCCCACAGGAGCGGCGGGACGGACAGGAAGGTGAGGGGTGCGGCGTCCAGTGGGCTGCCCAGCCAGCCTCCGAACAGGAGCTCGCCGGCGCCGATCACGGCCAGGATCAGCCCGGTCGCCTCGAGAGGCCGGGGCCGGACGCTCGCCAGCGAGTGATCCTGGACGAGCAGAACGAAGAGGGGAGCGAAGAGCAGCGCGCCCGCCGCATCGCCGAGCCACCAGGTGAGCCAGATCGCGCGGGCGCTTTCCCACCCGGCATGGCCGCCCAGGCACAGGCTAGCCGTGCCCACCGTGGCGCTCAGCAGGGTCGCGCCAAGGCCGGCCAGCGCCACGAACTTGAAGATGTCCTGGGCGCGCTCGAACACGCGCTCGCCACCGGCGAAGCGGCGGACCAGGTAGGCTCCGACGACTCCCTCGAGGGTGTTGCCGATGGAGATCGCCAGCGTGGTGAGCCCGATTCCGGTGAGGGGGAGGTTTGCCAGGAACGCGCCGAGCAGAACACCGGGCCAGACACGAGGGCCGAAGACCAGGAGCGCGGCCAGGGAGATTCCCGTCGGCGGCCAGACGGCGCTGGCGCTCGCGTTGACCAGAGCGAAGGCGAGGCCGAGCTTTCCCGCGAGGGCGTAGAGGCCCGCCACGAGGGCGGCGCGCCAGATCTCCCCGGCCCACCCGCGTCCGCCCATCTCCCGGCTATTCATCGCGGACCATCGGACATCTCTTCTGGCTCTCTTCAGCTTGACCGTGATTGCCTCGAGTCGTCCGGGGCGCGCAGCGCAGACTCGCGCCAATTCTCGCCCCGACTTCCCCCTTCAGCAACCCCGCGCCGATGACGGGAATTCGCGGTGTGTGCGGGCGCGAGGAACCGCGGGAGGAGCTTCGTCGGGGCGCCCGACCTCACCCGACCGCCCCCTTCAGGGTCTCTCGGCCTAGGCCACGCGCACCGGTCCCCGGTCAGCGGCACCGACACAACGCCGAGAGCCGATCCACGTCGGCCAAGTGACCGGCTAGTGGCGCTTGAAGAACTGCACGGCGCGCTCGTGGGCCTCGGCGCGGGCCCGCGTCGCGAACGTCCCCAGGTTGCGCCGCTTGCCCGTCTTGGGATCCTTCTTTCTCGAGTAGAGGCGATACTGCCCGGAGCTGAGCTTGCGGATCATGACATCGCTCTAGCCTCCCGGCCGGCCGGCGGCCTTTCGTCGAAGCTCCGCCGCCGAGAGAACCGCGACGAGATCGTTCCGGTCGATGGGCTTCACCAGGTGCATGTCGAATCCCGCTCTCAGCGCTTGCGCACGGTCCTCCGGCTGGGCGTATCCGGTCAGAGCCACCATGAAGATATCGCCTCCGTTCGAGGCCGAGCGGATCCGGCGGGCCACCTCGTATCCGTCGAAGCCGGGAAGTCCCACGTCGACGAGGGCGACCTCGGGACTGGTCGCCTGGATCATCTCGACCCCTCTGGGCCCGTCGTCGGCCTCGTAGACCTCGTGGCCGGCCAGCCCCAGCAGGATCCGCAGCATCTCACGGGCATCGGCGTTGTCGTCGACGATCACGATCCTGTTCTGTCGGGTCGCGTCCCGCCGGTCGGATCGCCTCTCGCGACCGATCGATGGCTGGCCGAGCGGGAACTCCACCGTGAGGCGGCTGCCGCACCCCTTCCCCCCGCTCGTCGCCCTGACGCTCCCTCCGTGGAGCTCGACCAGCTGCCGCACCAGCGCCAGCCCGATCCCCAGCCCGCCCTGCGACCGGCTCAGGGTGCGATCGGCTTGAAGGCATCGGACAGCCGCGACTGGAGTGCGAGGCCTTCGCTCTCGCGTCGGCACGTCGCATCGTAGATCTTCACGGCCACCGCGACGACAACCATGAGCGCGATCAGCGCCGCGGCCGCGATCGCGACACCGGAGATAGAGGCGAGCGCGCCGTGGTCAGACGGCGCTGCTTGCGCTTCGGCATCGGCCACCACCCGTGGCCACGGACAAGCCAGACAAGATCAACATTCCACGCATCGCGAGCTCTTCCATCGCGTTCGCTCCTCATCCACAGTTGCAGATTGCAGATCTCGCTCATGTGGGGAGCATCGCCTGTGCCATCGGCCGAGCGAGGGACGGAACTGCGCGTGGCCTCGATCTTCCGCTCTCGATTCCCGAGCGGCGCGAGCCTGGAAACGGGAAGATCGGTTCGGAAGGAACTACGGGCTTGCTTGACTCAGCGCACGCCGCGAGCGCGCTCGGCGGCCTCCCGCTCTCGCTGCTCGCGCTCCCGCGCCTGCGCGGCGCGCTCGCGCTGCCATCTGGCCCGGAGCCGCTCTCCCGCGTCGCTAGCCTCGGTCTCGATCCGGGCGACCTGATCGAGGAGGCCCGAGCGGTTGGCGCGGGCAGCGGCGGCCTCGGCGGCCTCGGCAGCTCTGGCCAGGCTCGTGCTGGAGCGCTCGATGTTCGCCAGCAGTTCTCCGACTGCCTCCTGGAGCTTTTTCCGCTCCGCGCCGCCCACGCCCCACTCGCCCGCGAAGCCATCGGCATATTCGGTCTGCTGTCGGTGGAGGTCGGCCAGGGCGCGCCCGCCCCCCGGCAATTTCTCGCTGGCCTCGGCCAGATCCTTCCCGCGTCCGCCGCTCTTCAACAACGCTCTGCTCGCGGCAATTCGGTCCCTCGTCATCTTCTCAGTCCGCCTGTCCCGGTCTGCGGTACCGCGCTCCCGCCCCTCGATCTCGGCGAGCCGATCCGCATAGGTCTTGAGCTTGCTCTCGAGGCGCTCGCGCATGCTCTCCCATTCGTCGGCGAGGGCGCTCGGAGCGGCGACCAGAGCGGCCAGAAGGGCGGCGACCAGGGTGCGAAGAACTCGGCTCCGATTGCTGCGCATCGCCCGTCTCACTTGAGGTCGCTCACCTTGCTCTGAATGGCGTCGAGCCGGCTGGCGAGCTGCTTGAGCTGGACGGCGAGGCTCTCCGAGAGCTGGTGCAGCGCCTCCTCGAGCCTGGCCGAGCTGGCCGACAGCTCCTGGCTGGCGGTGGCCACCTTGCGGATGCCGCTCGCGTTCTCTAGAGTCAGCTCGTTGTTGAGCCAGGCGAGCTGGGCCGTCTGCAGCATGAACTTGCGCGCCGTCGCCAGATCGTCGGCGAGCGCGCTCAGCGCGGCCTGCAGCTCCGCGCGCGTGGCGGCCAGCGACGCGGCCGACTCCTGCTTGGTCGCGGCGATCGATTCGGCGAGCTCCCGCTGCACCCTCCCCAGGCGGTCCTCGATGTGCTGTTGCGCGCTGCCGAGCTCGCTCTCGAGAGCGGTCACCGAGGCCCGCAGCGCCTGCTGCTGCTGCAGAGCGCTCCGCGTCACTGTCTCGGGGGCCTTGGGCACGTCCGCGCGGTACACGAACGTCAGCACCGAGGGCACCGTCACGCGGCCGGAGCCGCTCTCGGATGATGCGGAGTAGCGAGCCCAGGCGTCGGCGGGACCGTCGCCGGGAAGGACGACCAGCCGACCATCGCCGGCGTCCAGGAAGGCCAGAGCGCCCTCGGTTCCGGACTGGCGAATGGCGGCCTGGATCTCCGCGGCGTGCGAGGCGAGCGCCCGCTCCCGATTCCTGATCGCCACCGCCTGCGATTCCGGCATCAGAGATGGGCTGGCCGCGCAACCGACGACGACCAGCCCGAGGCTCACGACGGGCAGCCCCGGTCCGAGGGCGCGCAGGACCCCGCCGGGACGGACAAGGCGTCGGAGCAAGAGCCAGCCGACCGCCGGGCGGCGAACCAGCCGACGATCGCCAGCGCCGGGCGGCCGTACCGGCACGGCCGGCGCATCGGTCTCGGGTATCTCCGCCAAATCCTGTAGACTCATCTCGTGAGATCTCACTATGGATCATTGCCGCCCGATGTTTCAAGCGAGTGCCCCGGACGGGTCATGCCGCTGGCAATACCTCCCGATTGCGCGTGATCGGTTCACCGGCGATCGCCGCGGGTCGGAGGGGTAACAAGACAGAGTCTCCGGTGGTGGTTCGTGGATAAGAACCGGGAGACGGGAGAGGAACCCCGCGTCTCCGACATCGGCGCCCGCCCGGGCCCGGGCGGCCCCGGCGTTCTCCCCCCCGCCCAGCCTCCGGCCGGCAGCAGCGTGCGCCGCACGCTTCCCAGCGCATGGGCCATGATTCGCCCATACTGGTTCGCGGAGGATCGCTGGCCGGCCCGGGGACTCCTGCTCGCCGTCGTGCTCCTCACGCTCGGCATGGTCTACCTCACCGTGCTCCTGAATCAGTGGAACAACGCGTTCTACAGCGCGCTCCAGGACAAGAACCTCGCCGCGTTCCGCCACCAGCTGTTCCGCGTCACCTGGCTGATCGGGATCTTCATCTTCCTGGCGGTGTACCAGGTCTACCTCAACCAGATGCTCGAGATCCGCTGGCGGCGGTGGCTGACCGACCGCTATCTCCGCGCGTGGCTGGCCGATGGAACCTACTACCGGATGCAGCTGCAGGCCAGCGAGACCGACAATCCGGACCAGCGCATCGCCGAGGACGTGCAGCTCCTCGCCTCTCACAGCCTCGGGCTCTTCACCGGCGGTCTACGGGCGGTGGTGACGCTGGTCACCTTCGTGGCCATCCTCTGGGGCCTGTCCGGAACGCTCACCGTTCCGGTCGGCGGGCTCTCCATCATCGTGCCGGGCTACATGGTCTGGGTGGCCATCCTGTATGCGCTGTTTGGCACCTGGGTGACCGACTGGATCGGCCGCCCCCTCGTCAGGCTGAACTTCGATCGCCAGCGATACGAGGCCGACTTCCGGTTCAGCCTCGTCCGCTTCCGCGAGAACACGGAAGGGGTGGCGCTCTACCGGGGCGAGGCCGACGAGTACCGGGGATTTCGCGCCCGGTTCGAGGAGGTGGTGAGCAACTGGTGGGGGATCATGCGCCGGCAGAAGCGGATGACCTACTTCACGTCGGGCTACGGTCTGGGGGCGTGGATCGTCCCCTCGATCGTGGCGGCGCCCCGCTACTTCCGGGGCGAGCTCGGCCTCGGCGGCCTGATGCAGACGAACCAGGCCTTCCAGCAGGTCCAGGACGCGCTGAGCTTCTTCGTCCAGTCGTACAAGGAGATCGCCGCCTGGTGCTCGGTCGTCGAGCGGCTCGCCGGCTTCGAGCGCCATCTCTCGCACGTGCGCATGGAGACGCGCGACGGCGGCCTCCGGCGAACGGTGGGAAGCCCGGCTTACCTCGTGCTGGAGGGCGTGGACCTCTTCCTGCCCAGTGGCCAGCCGCTCGTGGCTAAGATCAATCTCACGCTCGCGCGCGGCCAGACCGTGCTCCTGGGAGGTCCATCGGGGTCGGGCAAGAGCACGCTGGTCCGCGCCATCGCGGGCATCTGGCCGTTCGCGCGGGGCGAGATCCGCTCGGCGCGCGACGCCAGGATCCTCTTCCTCCCTCAGCGGCCGTACCTGCCGATCGGCACCCTCCGCGAAGTGGTGAGCTATCCCACGCCGGCCGGCGGCGTCGGCGATGCGATCCTGCGGGAGGCGCTGGAGGTCACCGGCCTCCCCGCCCTCGCCGGACGACTCGACGAGGCCGGCCACTGGGCTCTCCAGCTTTCCCCCGGCGAGCAGCAGCGCATCGCCTTTGCCAGGACCCTGGTCCAGCGGCCCGATTGGCTCTTCCTCGACGAGGCAACCTCGGCACTGGACGAGGCAACCGAGGCGCGCCTGTATCGGCTGGTCCGCGAGCGACTCCCCGGCACAATGGTCTTCAGCGTGGGCCACCGGACGACGCTGGGCTCGTTCCACACCCGGTGGCTCATGGTGCAGCGCACGGGGAAGGGACCCTCCACCGTCGTGGAGATCGCCGCAGCCCCGGATGCCGCCTCGGGACACACGGCTCTCGTTCCCGACCAGGAGGCGGCGAAACCCCGATAGGCTCTCGCCCTACGCGGTCTCCAGTGTAAGAATTACACGTCGCGGAGAGTCCGTCGAAGGTAGCGCGGAAGGGCCTTACTCAAATCCGCATGTTTCAGGGTGCAGGAGGCTTTGCATTGCCGTCGAATCGCGTGGCATGTCGCTTGCCTAATCGGGTGGATTCTCAGTTATGAAACCGGTCCAGCTGGCCAACGACCTCTCCTCCTCCCTCGCCCGACTGCGCCAGCTCGCTCGGGCCCTCGGCTACTTCAGGCCCGACACGGGGCGGATCGCCCTCACGGTGGGGCTCCTGCTGGTCAGCATCGGGCTCAACCTCCTCAAGCCCTGGCCGCTGGCGATCCTTGTGGACAGCGTGCTCGGGAGCAAGCCCTATCCGGCCTGGATCCCCACCGACGTGCAGGCCTGGGGTCCCGCCGTCCAGATCACGGCGATCATCGCGGCGGCCCTGGCGCTGCATCTGGTCCACGCCGCCGCCTGCGCCGGCCACGTGTACGTCTCGATCGGAGTAGGACTCCGCGGGCTGCGGCGGGTTCGCGACGACGTGTTCGGCTGGCTCCAGCGCCTGTCGCTGCACTACCACCACGGCACCGAGGCAGGCGACATCATCTTCCGCGCCGGCACGGATACCTGCGCCTTCCAGACCCTGTTCCAGCAGGGGGTCCTGATCGCCATCAGCGCGGTCGGCACCCTCGGGTTCATGGCGGTGGCCATGGCCCGGCTGAACCTCAGGCTGACCGCGGTCGCCCTCGTCGCCGTTCCGTTCCTGCTGCTGTCGGTGAAGCTGTTCGGGCGAGCAATGCGCATGCGCGGAATGATCGCGCAGCAAGCGGAGAGCAAGGTCTACTCGCTCATCCACCAGGGCATCGCGGCCCTGCCGCTCGTCCAGAGCCACGCCCGCGAGCACCACGAGCGCCGGCGCTTCACCGCTCACACGGAAGAGGCCCGGCAGCAGAAGATGGCCCAGCACGGGCTCGAGGTCGTCTACTGGGGCTCGATCTCGGTGATCCTGAGCGTGTGCACGCTCGGCGTCACCTGGGTCGGGGCCCAGCAGGTCCTGGCGGCAAACCTGACGGTGGGACAGCTCCTGGTCTTTCTGGCCTACGTCGCCCAGCTCTTCGAGCCGCTCCACCAGCTTTCCCAGGTCGGCGCCACGCTGTCGAGCGCGAGCGCGAGCACGCGGCGGGTGTTCGAGATCCTGGACACCCCGGAGGAGGTGAAGGATCGTCCCGAGGCGCGCCCCGCCTGCCGGGGGCGGGAGGGCGATGGACCGGCCGAGCTGCCCACCTCCGCCGAGCACATCTTCGCGGCGGCCGGAGGCGCGCCAGCCGTCTCCTCCTGTCGGCCGCTTCCGATCTACGGCAACATCACCTATGACGACGTCTGCTTCGCGTACGAACCGTCGCGGCCAGTGCTGCGTCACATCAGCTTCAAGCTCATGGCCGGGACATCGGCAGCCGTCATCGGCCCGAGCGGGGCGGGCAAGACGACCCTTTTGAACCTCTTGCCGCGCTTCTTCGACCCGCTGGGCGGGGCTGTCCTGGTGGAAGGTGTTGACCTGCGCGAGCTCCGGCTGCAGGACCTGCGAGCCCAGGTCGCGCTGGTCCTGCAGGAACCGATCATCCTGCCTACGACCGTGGCCGAGAACATCTCGTATGGAAAGCCCCAGGCCACGATGAAGGAGATCGAGGCCGCCGCCCACGCCGCCCGCGCCGACGAGCTCATCGAAAAGCTCCCG
>Ga0187766_10002527_pt1 | contig 10764 bp, 11 predicted proteins | sample 0216_QUI02_MP05__4_FD_132971 | JGI IMG/M metagenome (GOLD analysis project Ga0187766, IMG submission 132971) | Tropical peat soil microbial communities from peatlands in Department of Meta, Colombia - 0216_QUI02_MP05_20_MG | ecosystem: Environmental > Terrestrial > Soil > Wetlands > Peat ... | reverse complement strand
CGCCGTAAGCTGATCGGCGCCGGGAGCACCGCGGAGCCGGAGCATCGCCCGCAGCGGCCGCGTCGGGCGTGGTCGCGGAACTCGGGTTCGAACACGCGCAGCGAGCTGGTGATGAAGCGCACCGCGCCGTCGGGATGCTGGCATGCGCCGCGCCGGGGGAGCTCTCGCGTCCACCGCTCGAGGTCGGCCTGCGCGTGTCTGGTTGCCGTGCCGGTTGCGAGCTGGTGGATGGTGTGGGCGATCGCGTCAAGCCCGTACACGCACGGGCCGCACTGGCCAGCGCTCTCGGCGGCGAAGAAGTCCGCGATCCGGCTGGTCTCAGCGACGGGGCAGGCGCTCGCGCCGAGCGCGACGATCACCCCCGCGCCGAGCGTCGCGCCGTAATCGGCGAGGCACTCGCCGGCGAGGCGCACGCCCGGCACATCGCTTGCGGCCAGCCAGGTGCCGAAGTAGCCGCCGACGAGAACCGCGCAGAGCTCATCCTCGACTCCGGCCGACTGAAGCGGCTCGATCAGTGGCGTCCCGTGCTCGATCTCGTACACGCCGGGGGCGGCGAGTGCGCCCGACAGCGTGACCAGCGCCGATCCTGGGTCGCGCGGGGTGCCCAGCTGGCGAAACCAGTCCGCGCCGCGGCGGGCGATCAGCGCCAGGTGCGCGAGCGTCTCGACGTTCTGCACGAGCGTCGGTCGCCGGGCGACGCCGCTCTCGAACGGCCTGGGTGGGGTGAACGTCGGTACGCCGGGGCCGCCGTTGAGCGCGTTGACCAGCGCGCTCTCCTGTCCAGCCAGGTACCGCTTCTCGATCCCGAACAGTTCAAACCGTGGGTCGTCGCGCAACCGCCCCGTACGGCGCTCGCGCAGCGCCGCGTGCAAGCTGTGAACGCTGCGGTCATCGCTGACCGGCAGCGCGATAATCGCCTTGCGCGCGCGGACCGCGCGAGCGGCGACGGCCACGCCATCGAGGACCAGGTGCGGCAGCTCGCGCAGCAGCACCCGGTCCTTCTTGCTCGCCGGCTCGCCCTCCGAGCCGTTGGCGACGACCACCGCCGGCCCGCGCCGCGAAACCACCGCCTGCAGCTTTCGCGCCGTCGGGAACGACGCCCCGCCGTGCCCGCGCAGCCCCGCCGCCTCGACCAGCCCGGCCAGCTCCTGCGGCCTGCACTTGCGCAGCTCGGGCAACGGACCATGGACGGCGAGGTGGTTCTCAAGCTGCGCCATCGGCCGCTCGCCAATCGCGGCCAGGAGCCGGGGAAGCAGCTGCTCAACCGTCACCGCCATCATTCGCCCCCCTCGCCGGGCTCGCGCGCCGCTCCGGGCTGGGCCGCTAGCGTGCCGGTGACCGCGCCCGAGCTCGAGTTGATCTGCAGCTGCGCGAGCAGCACGAGCGAGCCGCGCGTGCTCCTCACGCCCGCTTGGATGTTGGTGCCTTCAAGACCCGTGACCTGCCCCGCGTACTGTGAGGGGGCCGACGGGGTGCCGAGCGTCACCGTGCTCGAGGTCATCTCGACGCCGCCGCCGCTCAGCGGCTGACCGTCGATCCAGATCTCCAGCGCGCTGAGCGTCTGCCCGCCGAGCGCGAGGTGAAGGTCGACCTGCACCAGTCCACTCGCCAGCTGCGATTGGCTGACGGTCCCCGACACCGGCGCGGTGAAAGACGCCGGCGGCACCGCGCCGCCGGGCGAGCTTGCGGAGGCACCGGCGGGCGAGGACGTGCTGACGCTCACCGCCGCGGCGGTCGGCAGCAGCGAACTGGGAGTCCCGGCCCGTTTGGCCCAGCCGGGCGCCAGCGGACCGGTCGGCAGCCAGACCAACAGTGCAACCGCGGCGGCGATCGAGGCCGCGACGGCGGACAGGCGGGCGCCGGCGTGCTCGGGCCAGCCGGCGGTGGCGCGCACCCACACCGCGACCATAACGACCAGCACGCACCCCCCAGTCAGCGCCAAGAGCCAGGTCGTCCTCGCGTCACTGCCGGTCCCGAGCCCGTGCACCAGCGCGATCGGCCAGCACGCATACGCCAGCCAGTGCGTCGCGCGCCACGCGCGATGGCCAAACCGCCGGCGCAACACGCTGGTGACCGCCACCGCGATCAGCAAGTCCGAGGCGACCGCCCCGAGCCCGAGCCACACCGGGCGGTAGGCCGAGACAAACGGGACGAGCGCGTCGATGAGGCGGATCGGTGCGAACGGGTCAAGCACCGATGTGACTATGTGGACCACGAGGAACGCGAGCGCCAGCAGCGACACGCTGCGATGCACCCCGTCGAACACGAACCTCGGCACGCCGGCGACGCTGACACGGCGCACGTTCGCGACGCCGAGCGCCACGCCGAGCGTCAGCAGCACCAGCGTGACCGCGCCCGTCCCGCGCGTCAGATACCAGAGCGCGCTAGGCCCAGCGCCGCTCGCCACCTCAAGACCCTCCGGACACGACCGCGCTCGGCCCGGCAGCCGCCGGCGTGGGGGCTTGCGCCGGCGACTGCAGGCCGGGGGCACCGGCGCTGGAGGAGGGTTGGGCTTGCCCGGGTGCGCCGCTCGCGCTCGAGGCGGTGCTCCCAGCTGCCACGGTGTGCCCGTGGAACGCGTGCGCCGCGACCAACGACAGCGCTGCCGCGGCGGCCACCGCTCCCGCGACCAGCCAGCGGTTGAAGCGACGAATCAGCTCCAACCCAGCGTCACGTGTCCTGACGCCGATCGGTGTCGCACGTGGCGGCGGCGGCCGACGGCCGCCGTGAGCAGTCGAAGGGCGTTCCATTGCAAGCCTGATTGTCGGTCGCGCCTGCAAGCGGCCCGTAAGCCGGGGGTGAGAGATCGCTAAGGAGCAGGTGAGATGGCGCTTAGCCGCCGCGGGCACGAGACTCGCGTCGCCGCCACGTCGGAGGTGCCTAGCTTGGTGGCCGGAAGCCGGGCAGCTCCACGCGGAACGTGGCGCCGTGGCCGGGCGTCGATCCGGCGTGGATGCGGCCGCCGTGGGCTTCGACGATCGCGCGTGCGATCGCCAGTCCGAGCCCGCTGCCGCCGCGGTCGCGGGAGCGGCCTTGGTCGAGGCGGTGGAAGCGCTCGAAGATGTGCTCCAGCTGGTCGGGCGGGATCCCCGGGCCGCTGTCGCTGACCGAGATCTCAAGCCGGCCGTCGTGCGCCTGGGCCGCGACCGACACCTGATCGCCGGGATTGGTGTGCGCGACGGCATTACGCACGAGGTTTCGCAGCACCTGCGTGAGCCGGTCCGGGTCGGCTTCGAGCGTGCCATCCACGGCCTCAAGCTGGTAGTCGCGCTCGCCAAACAAGGGGAGGTCACGCCGGAGATCCTCGAAGAAGTCTCCGAGGTCGATCGGGCGCGCCTCGATCAGTTGGCCCGCCTCGGCGCTGGCCAACGTGAGCATGTCGCCGACGAGCCGGTCGAGCTCATCGAGGCGGCGCAACAGCGTCACGGTCCCTTCGTGGCGTCGCTGCTCGTCGGTCTCGCGGTCGAGCAGCTCGACCTGGGCACGCAACACGCTGAGCGGGGTTCGGAGCTCGTGCGAGGCGTCGGAAACGAAGTCGCGCTGGCGGCCGAACGCCCGCTCGAGCCGCTCGAGCATCTGGTCGAACGCCCGTGCAAGCACGCCGACTTCGCCCCGCCCGGCGACCGGGGCCGCGCGGACCGACAGATCGCCGGCCCCGGCGGCCGCTGCCACTCGAGCCATCCGACGCAGCGGCGCAGCGATCAGGCTTGCCAGCGCGATCCCCGCAACCACGGCCAGCAGGAGCGCGACAACTCCGACGATCAGGAACGTCCGCCGGAGGCTTGCCTGCGCCTGCTCCACCGGCGTCAGGGGATTGGCGACGCGCAGCGTGCCGACCCGCCGACCGTGGTAGTCGATCGGCGTGGCCAGGACCCGCATGCTGCCGGCCTCGGCGACCGAGGCGGTGGTGAGGCCGCTCGGCGAGTTGAGCAGGCCAGCGGCTTCGGGCTCGCTGTGCTCCCGGGCTTCCTCGGCGGCGACCAGGTCCGCGTTGTTGCTGAGCGTCGGCCCGCCGGCGGCCTGGACCACGATCAGCAGCGACTCGGCGTGGTAGCGCTGGTCGGCGATGAACTGCTGGGCGGCGTGCTCGAGCGCGCCCGGCGTGGAGAGATCGGAGCGAGCGGTCAGCTGGCGCCACTCGGCAAGCTGGGTTCTCAGCTGCGAGTCGATCTGCGCCTGCAGGCGCGAGCTCGTTCCGCTGTACAGAGCGATGAAGCTCGCGCCCACCGCGAGGACCGTGACCAGCGCGATCGCGAGCGCCAACTGCGCCCGCAGACTTCCGGGAACCAGGCGCCTAGCCACGGGGCACGCGGAGGCGATAGCCGACGTTGCGGACGGTCTCGATCGGGTCCGAGCCGTCCTCGGCGCCGAGCTTGCGGCGCAGATAGCCGATGTAGACCTCGAGCACCTTGGTCCCGGGGTCGAAGTCGAACCCCCACACGGCGTTGAGGATCTGCTCGCGCGAGAGCACCTGGTCGGGATGGCGGATCAGGTAGGCGAGCAGCTCGAACTCGCGCGCGGTCAGCTCCACATCGTGTCCGTCGCGCTGCACCCGCCGCGTCCGCAGATCGATCCGAATGCTCGCGGCCTCGAGCACTGAGGATTCGCGCTGACCTGGGGAGCGCAGCTGCGCGCGGACCCGCGCCAGCAGCTCCTCGAAGGAGAACGGCTTCGTGACGTAGTCGTTCGCGCCGCGGTCGAGGCCCTCGACCCGCTGCTCGACCGCCGCCCGAGCGGTGAGGACGATCACCGGCAGCTCCGGCATCCGCGCGCGGATCCCGCCCAGCACCTCCAGCCCGTCCTTACCGGGAAGCGTCAGGTCGAGCAGCACCAGCGCGTAGTCGCCGGTCAGCGCCGCGGCCTCGCCGCTCTCGCCGTCGTGGCAGACGGTGACGGCGTGGCCTTCCGCGCGGAGGCTCTGCTCGATGAAACCGGCGAGCGTCCGCTCGTCCTCGATCACCAGGATCCGCATGAGCCCACTGTATGGCGTGGCGAACGGCAAATCGTCTCGGTAAGCCGCTTCTAGACCTGCGCTTACCGCGCTCTTGACCGACGGGCTCACGCTGCTTGACATCAACCGAAACGCGTCCATGTCAGAGGGCGCAACCACCTCAACCAAGGAGGACCCCAAATGAAGTCACGCACCATCGCCATTGCCGGCTCGATCGCCGCGCTCGCGTTCGCCGCGGCACCCATCACGGCCGTCGCGGCGACCAAAGCGCACCACCGGCCGGCGGTCGAGTCGCGCCTCGATCGCAGCCGCGACGCCAGCGGCGTTCGTCACACCGACAAGTCCCCGGACCCCAGCAAGGATCGCGCCGACAACTCCCGCGACATCCGCGACCGGTGACCAACCCACACCCTGCGGCGGGCGGGTCTGGGCGGCCTGCCCGCCGCAGAGCGGGACTACGCCGGAGGGCAGCACCCATCGAGGCTCGCCAGGCGTAACGGCGGGTCCGCAGCTTCCCGGCGTCGGGCTCCCGGAGCGCTACGGATGCTGAATCCGCGATTCGCTGCGAGCCTGACGGCATGAACGATGCTCACGCCCCGGTCCTGCCCCGCGCCCGCGGGCGACCCAGACCGAGGGGCCATCCGCCTGGAGACAAGCTGACCTGGCTGGTCGAGCACCGCGCCCAGATCCTCGCGTCGACCGCGGTCGCCGCGCTCGTGGTGGGCGGCCTGCTGTACGCCGTTGGCCAGGGGCATGCCGGCCAGCAGGTCTGGCGCGCGACGGTCGCGCTGCTGGCCGCCGAGCTCGCGGTCGAGGTCGGGCGCACCGTCGTCGTCGAGCACAGCCTGGGCGTCGACACGATCGCGCTGGTCGCGATGGTGGGCGCCTTGGCGCTGGGCCAGGAGCTCGCGGGCGTGGTGATCGGTTTGATGTTCTCGGGCGGGGCGTCGCTTGAGGCGATCGCCTCGCGGCGGGCGCGCCGCGAGCTGACAGCGCTCGTGCAACGGGCGCCGAAGGTCGCGCAGCTGCGCGTCGACGACAGCCTGAAAGAGGTGCCCGTCGAGCGCGTGCGGGTCGGAGACACCGTCCTGGTCCGCACGGGCGAGGTCATCCCTGTGGATGGGACGATGCTCAGCGCCGAGGCCGTGATCGACACGAGCACGCTCACCGGTGAGCCCCTCCCCGAGACGGTGCAACGAGGGATGGCGGTCTTGAGCGGATCGGCCAACGCCGGGCCCCCGTTCGATGTTCGCGCGGACCGTCCGGCCAGCGAGAGCGCGTATGCGGCATTGGTCCGAGTGGTCGAGCAGGCGCAGAGCCAGCGCGCCCCGATGGTGCGGATGGCCGACCGCTACGCCGGGTTCTTCCTTCCGGTGACCCTGCTGATCGCCGGGGCCGCGTGGGCGATCAGCGGAGACGCGGTACGAGGGCTCGCGGTGGTCGTGGTCGCCACCCCGTGCCCGCTGATCCTCGCCGCCCCGATTGCGCTCGTGTCCGGGGTCTCGCGCGCGGCACGCTCGGGGGTGATCGTAAAGGGAACACCGGCGATCGAATCCCTGGGAGAGGCAAGAACGGTGCTGTTCGACAAGACCGGCACGCTCACCGTCGGAACCCCCGAGGTACGCGAGATCGTCACGCGAGACGGTCTGGACGCAAGCGAGCTGCTGCGCCTGGCGGCCTCGCTTGACCGCATGTCCGCACACGTGCTCGGCGAGGCGCTCGTGACCGCAGCGCAGGAGGCGGGACTCGAGCTGACGATGCCCGGCGACGTGCGGGAGGAGCCCGGCCAGGGGATTGCCGGGTCGGTGGACGGGCACCGCGTGCTCGTGGGCAGTCGCGCGTTCATGCACGACTCGGGAATACCCCAGAACGAGATCGATGGGGCCGCGCTGGCGACGACCCGGGGATCCGGCGAGGCGCACGTCGTCGTCGCGGTCGACCGACACATCGCCGGCGTGATCGTGATGGCCGACGAGCTGCGCCCCGACGCCCCGGCGGTCGTCGAGCGCTTACGTGCCGAGGGAATCCGCCACGTCGCGATGGCGTCCGGCGACCGCCGATCGGTCGCCGAGCGCGTCGGCCGAGAGCTCGCACTGGACCGCGTCTACGCCGAGCTCTCCCCCGAGGAGAAGCTCGAGATCGTGCGGCGCATCCGCGACGATCAGCACCTGCGCAAGGTGGTGATGGTGGGCGATGGAGTCAACGATGCCCCCGCGCTCGCACTCGCCGACATCGGGATCGCGATGGGCGCCGCTGGCGCAACCGTCTCCGCGGAGACAGCCGACGCCGTAATCACCGTGGACCGCATCGACCGCGTCGCCGACGCCGTCCACGCCGGCCGGCGCTCTCTCTACATCGCCCGCCAGAGCGTCCTCGTCGGCATGGGCATGAGCCTGGCGGCGATGATCGTCGCCGCATTCGGATACCTGCCGCCCATCGCGGGCGCGCTGCTGCAGGAAGGGATCGACCTAGCGGTGATCCTCAACGCGCTACGCGCCCTCCACGGCTGAAGGGCCGATGCGGCGGTTCCCGCGGACCCGGCCCAGAGCACTGCTCGGGTCCTAACTACGGACCCCGACCGGTGGCGGCAACGGATGCGGACGGGGCTCCGGGAACTAGCGTGATCCTCACATGTCCCAGTCCGAGCTAGAGCAACGCGCCGCGCACCACGCAAGCGAGGCGGAGCGGCTTCTCGCAGGCAGGCTGGGTCTGATCAACAACGTCATCAAGGCCGGTGTCCACGCGACGCTCGCGGTGTATTACGCCACCCAGGCGCAGCGCTCGTCGTACGCCGGGCACTCCGAATGACGGTAGATCGTCCAGGATCAGCTGCTACAAGCCGAGTCCAACGAGAACACTCCCCGCGGAGATCAGTTGCTCGTTGACGAGTTCCTCCGGTCTTCGATCTCTCCGACACGACCGAGACGGTGGTGGCGGCCGACGCGAGCACCACTTGGGATGCGCTGGTTGAGGCGGACCTGATCGAGGTGGGGCGGCGGCGGCCGCTGGTCGGGCTGCTGGGCGCGGTGCGGATCCTTCCCGATCTCGGTTGGCAGCGACTTCACGGCGAGCATCCGCCAAAGGCGCCGGACCACCTGACCTTGCGCGACACATCGAAGCTGCCGATGAGCGGCGGCGGCTGGGTGCTGTTGGGTGAACAACCGCCGCAGGAGATCGCGCTCGGGTTGGTGGGCAAGTTCTGGCGTCCCGTGATCGAGTACGCCGACGTCGATGCGAGCACGTTCAGGGACTTTGCGACGCCGGGATTTGCCAAGACCGTGTACGCGCTAGGGACCCACCAGGACGAAGACCAGAGAACTCTGCTGTGGGCGACCATGCGAGCGGGCACGACCGATGAGCACGCCCGCGTCTGGTTTCGTCACTACTGGACCCTCGGCGTCGGATACGGCGCGCACGTGCTCGTCCACGGACTGCTGGATTACGTGCACGAGGAGGCCGAGCGCTGCGCCGGTTCGCGCCCGTCGGCGGACTAACCCTGATCTACTCCCGTCGGCGATCAGCCCAATAGGCGTCGGCCTCTGCCTCCATCTTCTCCAAGCGGGTGTAGTAGTCCGGGAACTCGTTCAGATGCGCCCACGCGATCTTGCCGGTCGTGTCCTCGTCATCGTCGCTGACGTTGGTCGCCGGATCGTGGCGCCCGTGCTCGAGCTCGACCCCCAGCCCCATGCGGAACTGCTCGACATCGAACCTAGCACTGGTCCAGTCGATTCCGATCCGCTCACCGATCTGGCGCGCCTCCTCCGCGGTGAAACTCCGATGTTGCTCCATCGAGCAAGTGTCGCGGATCGGGATGACGATGCCCTCAATGCGACCCTTCGACCGCGATGCCAGGCAGCCGCGAGGCTGGACTGAAAAGATCGCCTTAGCGCTACGGGATGAGATCGGAGCTGGCAATGGCGCGAGTGAGAGGCGAGATCATCATCTTCCGTCCTGTTGAGGAGGTGTTCGATTTCGTCGCCGATGAGCGCAACGAGCCGCGCTACAACCCGCGCATGGTTCGCGCCGAGCTGATCACGACCGGGGATGTCGGCCCGGGGACGAGGTTCGAAGCGGAGCTGAGAACGGTGGGCCGGACGATGCCGATGACGGTCGAGTTCACGCGGTTTGAGCGACCCCGGGTGCTCGGCTCGAAGACCCGCTCGTCGATGATGGCTACCGAAGGAGCCTTGATCTTTGACGCCGTTGCTGGCGGCACCCGGATGCGCTGGTCGTGGGACGTGCGCCCGCGCGGCGTGCTCAAGCTGATCACGCCGCTGGTCGGGGTGATGGGTCGCCGCCAGGAGCGGGCGATCTGGAGCGAGTTGAAGCGGCTGCTCGAGGCGCGGGAGGCCGGGCCGTGAGCGATCGCGTCCTGGTCGCATATGGCACGAAGTTCGGGTCGACGGCCGAGATCGCCGAGGCGATTGGGACGGCGCTCAGGGTGGCGGGGCTTCAGGTGGACGTGCGGCGGGCGCGCGAGGTTCGCTCGCTCGACCCCTACCGGGCGGTGGTGCTGGGCAGCGCTGTCTACATGGCGCGCTGGCGCCGGGACGCGATGCGGCTGCTCCGCCGCCGCCGTGGCGAGCTGGCGCAGCGGGAGGTGTGGCTGTTCTCGAGCGGCCCGGTCGGTGAGGACACGGGCTCGCCGGAGCAACGGGAGCGGTGGACGAGGCCCAAGCGTGTCCAGCGGCTCGCAGGCGAGATCGGGGCGCACGAGCACGTCGTGTTCGGCGGGCGGGTGTCCGACGACGCGGGCGGCTTCATGCGCAAGAAGATGGCCAAGAACACTTCGCCCGAGCTGCGCGACCGCCGCGACTGGGACGCGATCGAGGACTGGGCGCAGAAGATCGCCGTCGCGCTGCACGAACCGAGCGCAGCGGCGGGAGGGTAGGCGCGGTGGCCGAGGTGGGGATCGCGACCGCGCGGGGCGAGCTGCCTGCCTACCTCGCCACCCCCAGCGGTGGCGGCCCATGGCCGGGGGTGGTCGTAATCCACGACGTAAGCGGGATGACCCCGGATCTGCGACACCAAGCCGACTGGCTGGCGGGCGAGGGGTTCCTGGCCGTGGCACCCGACCTGCTGGCCTGGGGTAGGAGGATCAGCTGCGTGCGCCAGGTCATCCGCGACCTGCGCGGCAGGCAGGGACGGGCCTACGACGACGTCGAGGCCGCCCGCGCGTGGCTCGCGGCGCGCGAGGATTGCACCGGCAGGATCGGCGTGATCGGCTTCTGCATGGGCGGCGGGTTCGCGCTGCTGCTCGCCCCCGGCCACGGCTTTGAGGCCTCAAGCGTCAACTACGGCATGGTCCCCAAGGACGCCGAGACGTTTCTCGCCGCGTCTTGCCCGATCGTCGGCAGCTACGGCGCCAGAGACTGGACGCTGCGAGGCGCCGCCGAGCGGCTCGACCGTGCCTTGACCTCCAACGGCGTCGAGCACGACGTCAAGGAGTATGCCGGGGCCGGGCACGCTTTCCTCAACGACCACCGCGACCCGCTCTCGCGGATCATGCGGGTGGTCCAAATCGGATATCACGAGCCCTCCGCCCAGGATGCACGCCGGCGGATCGTCTCGTTCTTCGACGCCCATCTGAAGCCCCAGGAGCCAGCGGGTGCGGGGGCGGATACTGACTCCGGCGACTCTGACACACATACGCATGGAGTCCCGCAGTAGCTGCAACCCGCCACGGGTCGGTGGTCTAGTGGGCTGTTGTTTGGAGCTTTGCCAGGAGCTTGGTAGCGCGTTTGGCGATTGATTTGCGCGTGCTGGCCTGGTGGTGTTGCAGGATCGGGATCAGCTCGTCTCGGAGGCGCGGG
>Ga0187766_10002522_pt1 | contig 10772 bp, 11 predicted proteins | sample 0216_QUI02_MP05__4_FD_132971 | JGI IMG/M metagenome (GOLD analysis project Ga0187766, IMG submission 132971) | Tropical peat soil microbial communities from peatlands in Department of Meta, Colombia - 0216_QUI02_MP05_20_MG | ecosystem: Environmental > Terrestrial > Soil > Wetlands > Peat ... | reverse complement strand
CGCCTTGCCGGGATGCTGGAGGAGGAAGGCGCCCATGGCGAGAACGAACTGTCCGCGAACACGGGAACCATAGCGGTATTGCTCGTTGGGGAGGTTGCCCAGGGGAGCGAAGCAGATGGTTACCGTGACGTCCGGGATGTCATCAAGCCATTGAAGAGCCCAGGCGATTTCGGAGTTCAGGCTCGGGTCGAGGGGCGCTTCTTCCAGCTTGTGAACGAGGGCCAGGAAACGCTTTCGTTCTTCGGGAGTTGACGGGCCGCGCTGCGGGCGGGCAGGGGAGGCGGCAAGCAGCGAGGAAAGAGCCAGTAGCAGAACGGTGATGGATCGGCTCATGTGCGGCAAATGCCTTCGGATTCATCATACAGCGAACCAGGAGAGTCGGCGCGCCGGCGGCGGAAAAGCGGTCGGACGGCGGTTCGCGAGTGGGATATACTGCGGGCCCGAAAGAAACTCCTTCCGAGGTTTCGACATGGCATGGTCTCAGACGAAGAAAAAGCTTGCTCGCGGAGCGTTCATTCGCGGCGCTTCCGGCGCGGTGCTGATCGCGGCGTTCGCGGCGGCGGCGGTCCTGCCGCTGTTCGCCGAGCGTTCGAGCGCGCCGAAAAGCGCGATTGACGAAGTCTTGCGGCAGGCGGTCGAGGAGAAGAAAGTTCCCGGCGTGGTGGCGATGGTCGTGACGGGAGACAAGGTCACGTACGAAGGGGCGGCAGGAAAGCGGGACACGCTGCACGGCGCGCCGATGACCGCGGACAGCATTTTCCGGATCGCTTCGATGACCAAGGCGGTCACGGCAGTGGCACTGATGCAATTGGTGGAGAGCGGGCGAGTCAATCTGGATGAGGCTGCGGCGACGTACGTAGCGGAGCTGAAGGACGTGCAGGTGCTGGAGGGAGTGGACGCCGGGACGAAGAAGGCGACGTTCCGCGTCCCGAAGACGGCGCCGACGGTGCGGCAATTGCTGACGCACACGTCCGGGTTCGGCTACGAATTCTTCGACGCCAAGCTGCACGATTACGTGGCGAGCGGAGCGATTCCCTCGATGTTTCAGGGGAGCGACGGCTTTTTGAAGGCGCCGCTGGTCTTCGATCCAGGAACGCGCTGGGAATACGGAATCAGCATGGACTGGGCGGGGCGGATCGTGGAGAAGGTCAGCGGGCAGAACCTGGAGGCGTACTTTCACCAACACATTTTCGAACCGCTGGGAATGGCGGACACTTTCTACAACGTGCCGGCGGAGAAGCAGGCGCGCGTCGCGGCGGTTCACATGCGGCAGGCCGACGGAAGCTACCAGGAGCCGCCGCCGCAGCCGATCAAAGCGACGCAAGAGTTCTTCGGCGGCGCGGGGCTGTACTCAACGGCGAGCGACTACATGAAGTTCATGCGGGCGATCCTGGACGGAGGGAAGCTTGGAGGCAAGCGAATCCTGAAGGCGGAAACGGTGGCGCAGATGAGCCGGAACCAGGTGGGCGAGCTGAGCCTGGTGGAGCTGCGAAGCTTTGCGCCGCAGTTCGCAGCGGATCCGGTGCACGTGCCGGGTTCGCTCGACAAGTTCGGGCTGGGATTCGCCATCAACAGCAAAGCGGTTGAGGGCGGGCGCGCGGCGGGATCGCTGTCGTGGGCGGGAATCTTCAACACTTTTTTCTGGATCGATCCTTCGCGCAAGACGTGTGCCGTGATCTTGATGCAGACGCTGCCGTTCAGCGACGAGACGATGAACTGGGTGGTGGAGCACTTCGAGCGGGCGGTCTACGCGACCCACTAGACTGCGGCGCTTCGACAGCGAGAGGTTTCCTCAAGGGCTGAAGCCCCCCTTTTTTCCCCGGCTCCAATGTCGGAGCTAAAGCTCCGACCCCCAAAGAGGCGGCCGTCGAGGCTCGGGACAAGGTAGCGCCTCCGACCGTTTTGCAGCTCAGGGCAGGCTAAAGCCCGACTCCTGCGGGGTCATTTACAAGATGGCTGAAGACTAGTGGGCGAACATCTTGTCCAGGGAATCGTCGAACGGGTAGACGTGCACCATCCAGCCGAAGATGACCGGGCGGAAGCGTCCGCCGGCGGCGTCACATGCCTCCTGGGTGCTGATGGAGCCGCGCAGGCCGAACCTGGTCCAATCCGCGCCACCCCGCAGGGTCGTGGGCATGCAGAGGTTGGTGTGCAGGTGCCAGCTTGCCACGCTGAGCGGGACGCGCTCGTTCAGCTGATCCTCGGCGGCGTTTTTCGGCATGGTGTACATGGCGCCGACGAGTTCGTAACCGTCCGCGGTCTTTCTGTACAGGAGGGAAGTAGGCCGAGAAGGCTCGAACGTGAAGGCCTCGAGAAAGCCGTTGCGATAATTCGTGAAGTGATACTCCGGCTGGGGAACGTTGGGGAGAAAGATGCGGTAGCCGTCGGCGAGGGCCACGCGGTAGTCCTTGTATTTCTCGATGCCGGCGCGCAGTTCGGCGGCAACCTGCCGGGCGCGCTCTTCGTCGGCCGCGTTGCGGGGGCGGAGAGCGGTCATGTACATGTGCGGTCCGTTGCCGTGATGGTGGCCGTGCATCATGTCCTGGACGGCGCTGCCTTCGTTCTGCTTTTCGTCTGAGGAATCGCCGCCATGCATGTGATGCATCCCGGACATGTCATCCCTGGGAGCCTTCGCGGAGGTGGCTGGCGGCGGAGGAGGCTGCTGTTGATCCTGCAGCGGCGGCGCCGGGACCCTGCGGCTGGGCATGGCGGCGAGAAAAATGACCATGGCCAAAACGGCGCCGACCGTCAAACCCGCCCGAACCAAGACTTGAAACGTGCCGCGCGCGTTCATGACAACCTCCAGCCTCCATCTAACTATGTTACGTGCGAGACCGGGAAAAGTATCGCGGCAGGCTCGACGCGATACCTGTCCGAAAGGGCAGGGAAAAGGCGCGTGGTAGACTCGCAGCGTGAGCCGCGAAACAATACGACCGGCGAAAAGCATCACTGGGGGAATCGAGCCGCCGGGAGACAAGTCCATCTCGCACCGCTACGCGATGCTGGCCGCGCTGGCCGAGGGAACGAGCGAACTGCGGCATTTTTCGTCAGCGGCGGATTGCGAGAGCACGCTCGAATGCCTGCGCGCCCTGGGCGCAGAAGCGAAGCGCGAGCGGGACACCGTGCGCGTGACGGGGAAAGGCTTGCGCGGGCTGCGCGCGAGCCGGCGGGCGCTGGACGCGGGGAACTCCGGGACGACGATGCGCCTGCTGGCGGGAATCCTGGCGGGACAGACGTTTGCTTCGGAGATTACGGGCGATGCTTCGCTGCGGCGGCGCCCGATGAAGCGGGTCATCGAGCCGCTGGAGCGGATGGGAGCGGAGATTCGCGCGCGTGAAGGGAATTTCGCGCCGCTGGAGATTCGCGGCGGGGCGCTGCTGCGCGGAATCGACTACGCGACGCCGGTAGCCAGCGCGCAGGTGAAGTCGGCGGTGCTGCTGGCGGGGCTTTTTGCCGAGGGCCAGACCAGCGTGACGGAGCCGGCGCAGACGCGGGACCACACGGAGCTGGCGCTCGAGGCGTTTGGCGCGCACGTGGAGCGCAAGGCGCGGCACGCGTGCGTGCGGGGGATGGCCCGGGACACGCCGGGCGCGGGGAAGCTCGAAGCGCGGAAGGTGGATATTCCGGGGGACCTTTCGTCGGCGGTGTTTTTCCTTGCGGCGGCGCTGCTGCTGCCGGAGTCGAACCTGCTGGTGCACAACGTGGGCTTGAACCCGACGCGGACGGCGGTGCTGGACCGGCTGGTCTCCATGGGCGGGGCGATCCGGATTCTGTCGCCGGCGGTGGCAAACGGCGAAATCACAGGGGACGTCACGGTGCGCGGGTCGGAGCTGAAGGGCGGAGTCATCGCGGGAGCGGAAACGGCGCGAATGATTGACGAATTGCCGATGCTGGCGGCGCTGGGGCCGTTCACGGCCGACGGGATCGAGATTCGCGACGCGGGGGAGCTGCGGGTGAAAGAGAGCGACCGCATCGCGGCGCTCGCGGAGAATCTGCGGCGGATGGGCGCGCGGGTCGAGGAGCGGCAGGACGGGCTGCGCGTGGAAGGGCGACGGGCAGGGAAGGTGCACGGGGCGGAGATCGACCCGCACGGCGATCACCGCATCGCGATGGCGTGTGCGGTGGCGGCGCTTGCCGCGGAGGGAGAGACACGCATCCGCGACGCGGAGTGCGTTGCGGTTTCCTACCCGGAGTTTTTTGGCGAACTCAAGCGGCTGGCGGAGCGGTGAAGGCGTCAGGTTCCCTTATGGATGGAGATGGCGCCGTAGCTGGTCTTCAGCGTGATGCGCGGGCCGCGGGAGCCCACGCTCCCTTCGAGATGGGAATCGCCGGAAGAGGTGGTTGTCTTCCTCAGCCCCTGGAACTCCGAATCGATGTCGCAGGAGTGGCAATCGGCGGAGATCTGGAAGGCGGCGGAAGAGGGGAAGGTGACGGCGATACTGGCCGAAGAGTTGGTGATTTCGATCTCTTCCTTGGGCGGAGCGGCAAGGCGGAAGTGGACGTCGCCGTTGCGGGTGTCCACGCGCACGCGGCCGGTGATGTTCTCGAAGCTCAAGTCGTTTTCGCGGGTGCTGATGGTGAGGTTGCCGGCGGAATCGGCGATTTCAAAACTGCCCGGACGAATCTCGAAGCGGCCGAAGGGCTGCGTGAGGGTCAAATCGGTGCGGCGGGAGACGAAGCGGATGCCCTTGGCGATGTGTTCCGCGTGAATGGGGCTGTAATACTCGCCCTGGATGGTGGCTGAACCGGTCACGTCCAGGACCTCGACCTCGCTGCCGCTGCCGGAAACGCGGACGTCGCCTTCGACGCCGGAAACTTTTGTGTCGCCGCCGGTAAACTCGACGGAGACGTCTCCGCGGATGTTGCGGACGTCGACGTCGCCGTGAGCGGAGATGGAGAGCGGGCCGCCAAGGTCGGAGACGTCGATGTCGCCTTTGGTCGAACGAATGGTGAGCGAGGTGTTGGGCGGGACCTCCACTTCGAGGTCGAAGCCGATGCGGTTCTCGCGGGTGTCGGGGCCGGCCGGGCGAATCTCGTAGGCGGTGCCCTCCTGCGCGATCTCGATGGAGGCACGCTCGGCCATCTGCGAAGCTTCTCTCTCCGTCCAGGTGGTCACATTCTTGCGGCCGGAGACGATGATGGACGGCTGGCCGGCGGAGCCGGGGCGGACGTGGATGCTGCCGCGGCCGTTGCGGAGGGTGACGTGGGCGTCAAGCGGGGCGGAACGCGAGACAGAAGCAAGATCAAACGAGTGTACGTTGCCCCGCGGGAGTTGGCCGCTCAAATGCTCGGTGCCAACCACGATGCCGACGAGAGCGACCAGCGCGAGGATCAAGAGAACTTCGCGGCCTCGAATGTATCCGGGGCGCGCGCCGGGCTGGGATGACGAGCCGGCCCGCTCCATGAGTTTGATGACGCCCAGGAGAATCAGCAGGAGCGGCCACCAGCGCGAGAAGACCTGACCCAAGGGGAATCCGCGATAGGCATGGAGCAGGAACAGAATGCCGAAGAGAATCAGCACCAAGGCGCCAAAAACGGAACCGCGACGGGTTGGATCGTTGGTCATAGGGCGCAGCTAGCTTTGCGCGGGCGGTCCGGGCGCCTGAGGGACCTGCGGGGGGGCGGAGGAGTCAATGTGGCCTTCGGTGGAAGCAAGCGATTCGGCAAGCTTGACCAAGCCGATGACCAGCAGAATGACGGGCCAAGTGTAATGGAAGCGGAAGTAGTCGCCGCGCCAGCGGTCGAGCAGGAAGAGCACGCCGATGGCAATCAAGATGGCGGGACCCATAAGACCGCGGCAGGAACACCGGGCACAGGCGCAACGGATTCGATCAGCCATTCCAAGACTCCTTCACGAAGACTTTCCGAGACGATTCCAGAGCATGAGAACACCCGCGGCAATGAGGATTACGGGCCAATAGTCCCATATGCGGTCCCAAGACAGAATGTCGAAGGTGCTTAAGAGAAAGAGGATTCCCAAACCAATCAGGATGAAAGCGCCCAGAGGCTTGCCCTGACCCCAAGTTTGAAGCGGATCGGTCGAGGCGCCGGTGCCGGCGACGGCCTGCCCGCGGCGCGCCTGCGCGACGCGCAAAGCGTCGACAGGCATGTAGAAGACGAAGGCGGCGAGAAGGAGGCCGAGAGCGGTATAGCCTCCGGGACCCCAATCGCCGGAACTGATGGCCCAAATCAAACCGGCAAAGATGGCAATGTGTGCGATGGCCTTGGTGTATTCGCCGTTGTAAATGGCTCCGAGCCCCGGGCAGAAACCGAGCGCGAACGCGAGGGCCGGGATCGGACCCGTGTGGGCGGCGGGCTGGGGAACCGGGACGGCGGCAGCGGCGGGGTGACCGTGCCCGACCAGCGCGGCAAGGCAATCTTCACAGTAGGGGACGCCCTGCACGCTTCGCACGCAGGCAGGACACAGGGCCTTGCCGCAGTTGCGACAGAAATTGGACGCGTCCTGGTCCGTATGGGTGGCGCAGTTCATCGAGCACTCCTCAAGGATGCAAAGTTCACGGCCAGAAGGGTCGCGCCCGGGCGCGGTCCGATGGCGCGATTCTGGCGGGGGGCAGACTCCGGACCGTTCGAGCTGCCGGGCTGCTTTTGTTTCTGGGGCGCGGGCGGCGGAGCGGAGTTGTCGCTGTCCGGCGCGATGTCGGATTCGGGCCGGAAGCGCGCTTGAATCTGGTAAACGATGCGCAGGTCGCCGAAGAACTTGGCGCTGCGGGCGTAAATGAGGTGGGCCTGGCGGTCCGCGTTGCGGTAGATGGCGGCCGGCCGCAGATCGGCGAAGCGGGGCTGGCGCCAGGAGAAGCCGGAGGCGGTCAGCAGAACGCCCAGCGTTGCAGCCACCGCAACCAGGCCATAAGCGACTTTGGGCGAAACCAGGGCGCGAAGCCAATCGAGGCTCAGGCGCCAGCGTGAAGCGGCTTCGCGCGGACCCAGGGTCTGGTCAAGAATCTTGTAAACAAGATGGGCCGGTTCCTCGGCCGGTTCGAGAGAATGCAGGCCTCTGACCAGGCCGGAGACGCCGGCGAGCAGGGGCGCGCAACGTTCGCAAGAGCGGGAATGAGCCAGAAAGGCTTCGCCCTCGGCGGGGCCGAGCGCGCCGTCGAGATAGTCGCTCAGCCTGGATTCAAATTGGTCGCAAGTCCAAATGGTGCTGTCGTTCATAACTCGCTCCGGGCTACGAAGGCCGCACTCCCATCTGCTGGAGAATGCGCGCCAGCTCGATCCTTCCGCGGTTGATTCTCGATTTTACCGTTCCTTCCGGCACCCCGAGGACGGCCTGAATTTCCAGGTATTCCAGGCCCTGCAAGTCGCGCAGGACGACCGCCTCACGTAGTTCGGGAGAAAGCTTTTGCAGCGCCGCCTGAATCTGGCCGCTCAATTCGCCGAGAAGGGCTTGTTCGTCGGGCCGCCGTGCCGAGGATTCCTTGTTTTCGACCACGGGCATGGCGTCGTCCAGGGAGTCGGTCATGCGGTCGCGCCTGGTGCGGCGGTAATGGTCAATGAGGAGGTTCCGCGTGACGCTGGTCATCCAGGTGGCAAAGCCGCCATGGACAGCGCGATAACTTCCGAGCGTGCGGTAAACCCTCAAGAAAACCTCCTGAGCCAGATCCTCGGCTTCGCCGCCCCTGCCGGTAAAGCGATAGCAGAGGTTGTAAATTCTCCGGGTGTGACGCCGGACAAGTTCTTCCCAGGCAGCACCGTCGCCTCGGAGGCATTGCTGGACCAGTTGAGCATCCTGCTCCAACGTTTCATCAGCCTCGAATCCTGCATCGTTTCGCGGCCTGCCAACTATGGAACGCAAACTGCTTGAAAAAAGTTCCCTTGCCGGACCGGAAACCGACCCATTCTAACGCGGATAATACTCAGCGCTTTCCCCTTGCACAAGCCGAGCCCCGGGGGAAGGCTGCACTGAACCGGGCCTCGCATGGTTGCGGGGCGGTCCGGGGAAGCTTGACCGCGGTGGCCGGGGCCAGTAGGCTGGCGGCCCATGCTCTCAGGCCGACGGAAGGTCGTCCTCGTCGTGATTTTAGTGCTGGTGGCAGGCGCCCTGCTGTACCAGGGGCGTGGCGTGCTCTCCCATTCGAAGCTGAGCGGCCAGGAGCTGCTGAAGGCGATGCGCGGGGCGCGAATCTCCCTGTTGCTGCTGTCGGTGGCGCTGATTTATTGCTGCTACGCCCTTCGGGCACTTCGCTGGATGCGCTTTTCGCAGCACATCGGACCTGCCTCGTTCTGGAATATATACGGAATGACGCTGGCCGGGTTTTCGGTGCTTTTTCTGCTGGGACGGGCGGCGGACCCGATCCGCCCGTTGCTGCTGGCGAGGAAGGAGCGGCAGCCCGTGGCGGACACCTTCGGCATTTACGCACTGGAGCGGCTCTTTGACACGGCGAGCACGGCGGTGATCGCGGCCATCGGACTTCTGCTGCTGCGCGTGCCGGACGACGCCAGCGAAGTGACTCGCGACCTGCAGCGCGCCGCGCGAAGCGTGGGCGTGGGATTGTGCGCGGGGGTGCTGGCGGTGGTGGTTGTGCTGGTGTATCTCCGGCTGCACGGCTCGGCGCTGCTGGAGCGGCGGCTGGAAAGCGCGCGGGCGCTGCATGGCCTGCGGGGGAGCATCGCGCGGATCGTGCTGGGTTTTCTGCGAGGCGTGCAGACCATCAAGAGCTGGGGCGACCTGTTTGCGGCGGTATTTTTCTCCGCTGCGCACTGGGGCTTGATTGCGCTGATTTACGCACTGGTGTCGCAGAGCTTTGGCGGGCAACTGGCGTCGATCGGGCTCAGCCAGGCGACGCTGGTGATGGCGTTTTCCATCGTGGGCTCGACGGTGCAACTGCCGGCGATCGGCGGAGGCTCGCAGGCGGGCTCTTTCCTTGCTTACACGGCAATCTTTGGAGTAGAAAAAGAGCCGGCGCTGGTGGCGGCAATCGTTTTGTGGCTCATCACGTTCGCCTCGTGCACCTTGACGGGCGTGCCGCTCCTGATACGTGAGGGAGTGTCGCTCGGCGACCTGCGCCGAATGACGCACCAGCCACAAGTCAGCCCGGATGAAGCGGGCGGGGGGAGAAGCGGCGCGTGAAGTGCCCGTTCTGTGCGCACCTGGACGACAAGGTCATCGACTCCCGCGAAGGCCGCGTGGGAGACACGATTCGCCGCCGCCGCGAATGCCTGAAATGCGGGCGCAGGTTCACCACCTACGAGCGGATCGACGAAATCCCGTACATGGTGATCAAAAAGGACGGGCGGCGGGAACGCTTCGAGCGGCAGAAGATCCTGCAGGGGCTGCTGAAGGCGTGCGAGAAGCGGCCGGTGCCTACGGCGAAGCTCGAGGCCATCGTGGACGACATCGAGAGGGTGGTGCACGAAGCGACGGAGCGCGAGCTGACGACGACGGAGATCGGGGCGATGATCATGACGCGGCTGAAGAAGCTGGACAAGGTGGCCTACGTGCGCTTCGCCTCCGTGTATATGGACTTCAAGGACGTGAAGGAGTTCATGTCCGAGCTGAAGGGGCTGCTGAAGGAAAGAAGCAGGCGGTAAGCGGAACCTGCCGGGCTTCCCAGGGAGAACACATGGGTCAACGGGCAACTATGTCGAAAAGCCGCGGGCTGCTTGCCGCGGCTTTGCTTTTTGGGGCCGCGGGGATTCTGGCGGCGCGCGTCGCGGAGGAGAGCGCCGGCCTGCCGGCCGAGGCGGCCTCGGCGATGCGGAGAATCGACGCGGAGAAGATACGGGCGCACGTGCGGTTTTTGTCGCACGACCTGCTCGAGGGGCGCGGCACGGGCGCGCGCGGCGGCGACATCGCCGCCGAATACATCGCTACGCAGTTCGCGCTGTACGGATTAAAGCCCGCGGGAGACGACGGCAGCTTCCTGCAGCGAGTGCCCATGGTAGGCGTACGCACGCTGCCGGAAACCTCGTTCGCCCTTGCGCCAGCAAACGGCGAGCCGCAAAGGTTGAATCTGCTCGAAGATTACGTCGCCAACAACGAAAGCCAGGCCGAAGTGGCAAACATCGACGCGCCCATCGTTTTTGTGGGTTTCGGAATTCAGGCGCCGGAATACAACTGGGACGACTTCAAGGGAGTGGACCTGCGGGGCAAGGTGCTGATGATGTTCGTCGCGGAGCCGCCTTCGGACGATCCGAAGTTTTTCAAGGGCAAGGCGCTGACGTATTACGGCCGGTGGACTTACAAGTACGAAGAAGCGGCGCGACGCGGGGCGGTGGCCGCCCTGGTGATTCATCGCGCGGACCTGGCCAGCTACGGCTGGGAAGTGGTGAGGAATTCCTGGGGAGGCGAGCGATCCTATTTGAAGCGGGATGCGACGCCGAAGCTCCAGGCGGCGGGATGGGTGCAGTGGGAAGTCGCGAACAAGATCGTCGGCTACGGCGGCCACGACCTGAACAAATTGTTCGACGCGGCACAGAAGCGCGAATTCAAGCCCATCGAACTGCCGGTGCGTTTGCGGGCGCGCGTGTGGAGCAAGCTGCGGCCGTTTGTTTCGGCCAACGTTGTGGGAGTGCTGCCGGGCTCGGACGCGGCGCGCCGCGGCGAAGGGGTTCTGTTCACCGCGCACTATGACCACCTCGGGATCGATCCCTCGAAGAGCGGCGACAACATCTACAACGGGGCGATGGACAACGCTTCGGGCTGCGGGATTCTGCTGGAGATGGCGCGGGCCTTTGCCTCGGCGAAGGCGCCAGCGCGGTCGTTGTATTTCGCCGCGGTCACCGGGGAAGAGCAGGGCCTGCTCGGATCG
>Ga0187766_10002521_pt1 | contig 10773 bp, 11 predicted proteins | sample 0216_QUI02_MP05__4_FD_132971 | JGI IMG/M metagenome (GOLD analysis project Ga0187766, IMG submission 132971) | Tropical peat soil microbial communities from peatlands in Department of Meta, Colombia - 0216_QUI02_MP05_20_MG | ecosystem: Environmental > Terrestrial > Soil > Wetlands > Peat ... | reverse complement strand
CTCGCCGACCGATTTCTCGTCCCCGTACTCGATAAACATGGGAGCGATGGCTATCCCCACGCTCGCCGGCTCGCTCCTTATTGAGAATGCCGCGGATGCGGCCTTCCTTGAGACGATGATCCCGTTTCTCAAGGGTTTCACGATTTTCTTTTGGGCGACCGGAACTTGGTGGATCCCGATGCTCGCCATCCTAGTCGTTTGGCGTTACCTCCATATCCCACTCAAGTACGATCCTTTATATTGGGGCACGGTGTTTCCACTTGGTATGTATGCGGTCTGCACCTTCGAAATGGTGCGCGCGATGAGTCTGGACTTTCTGCTTCCCATCGCTCGCGTGTTCGTTTATGTGGCCCTGCTGGCTTGGGCGGTGACCTTCGTTGGGCTCATTCGTAGTCTTGCCAGTAGTCTGATCCCTGCGCTCCACTCGGCTAATGGCCGCCGAGATTTCCGGTGAGGCGGATCAGGCCGCGCCGACGAAAGAGACTGTTCGGATCTGAACTGAATCGCTCTAGAGCGGGATGATTTTGGCCTCAATCGATCCAGCCAATCCTCTGGCTCTGCCAATTCTTCCGCCACGGAACGGCTGCTTATATATATATCTTGTATATATCTTGATTTGGGTCAAAATAATTCATTGTCGAGGACCACGTTGCGCATGGGTCACCGTGATCTGCCGGTCTTCTTCGATGAGTTGAACGATGCGTTAGAGGCGCACGGTGCCGAGGAGTATGGCCGCATCGCCGGCGCGATGCGGGCGTTGCTCGCCCGTCACGACGATCAGGTGGGAGCGGAGCTTAATTGGTTGGCGCGAGCGCCGTGAGCCGGGCAATTAGAATACCCAACAAATAAAAATATCTTTTTGTAGGAGGAGCCGTGGAAAATCCAGTTGTCGAGGTTGGTGCGATGGCCGATCCGCCGGGCAACTCCAGGGTTTTATGGATATCGTTCCTAGCGTTTACGCTCGGTTTTGCCGTTTGGGGAATGTTTTCCGCGCTCGCCCCCTTTCTGATTAAGTGGTACGCGTTCAGCGCCACTCAGGTGCTCATCCTCGCGGCGATGGAGCCCTTTTTCGCGGCCGCCGTCAGTATCCCGCTCGGCATTTGGACGGACAAGTACGGCGGCCGGACGGTTTTCACGCTTTTGCTTCTGAGCCTGACGATTATCCTGATTTCCGGGCTCTTCGCCGAGGGCTACTACGCCTTTCTGCTTCTGGGGTCGCTACTCGGACTCGGGGGCGCGAGCTTCGTAGTCGGCAACGCTCATGTATCGTCTTGGTATCCCAAATCGAAGCAGGGTACCGCACTTGGCATCTTTGCTGTGGGCAATATCGGAATCACCGTCGGCATGCTGGCTGTCACCTTCCTGGTTACCCGTGTCCTGAACGGCCCGGACGGCTGGCGCCTGATATTCCCGATCTTCGCTATTCCTACGCTGTTGATGGCGCTGGCCTACTGGTTTTTTACGTCCGATTCGCCGAACAAACAGCACCAAGGCGAAACGGTGCGCGAAATCGTCGCCGTGTACCGTTCGGGCGTGGTGGTATGGCTGGTGGCCTACCTTTACTGGGTGTCCTTCGGCACGCTCACCTTCTTCGCGTCGGCGATGCCGACTTATCTGGTCGACCGGTGGCATGTGGATGCCGCCCGTGCGTCCATGGTCTACACCTCGCTGCTGGTGGTCTGCGTCGCTATCACCCGGCCGCTGGGCGGCTGGCTGGCCGACCGTTTCGATGCTCTGAGACTCCTGGGCTGGCTGTTCGGCATTATGGTCATTTCGGCCCTGGTCATGGCCATGCAGATTTCACTGAACGTCGAACTGTTCGCCATTTATGGACTTGCGCTGCTGGCCGGCGCCGCCGCGGCGGCGGTCATCAAGTTGATCCCGGTCTACTTCCGGCACGTCGGCGCGGTCAGCGGGCTGGCCAAGGCCGCCGGCGCGGCCTGCGGCTTCACCATGACGGTCACCCTGGCCGCCAGTAAGTCGCTTCTGGGCGGCTACACCTTCGGCTTTGCCCTGTGGGCGCTGATGAATGTCGCCGCTTTCTACATCACGATTTCGCGCGTCGGCTTTAGGCAACCGTCCGTTGAAGCCATTCCTTCCAGTGAAGCCACCGATGCGCTATCGGCCTATTCCACCATCGCTACCCAAAAATCGGCCAGATCGACGCTTAGAGCCCAATGATTTTAGGTGAGCAACACCTGCGGGATGTCTTGGCAGCGAAGGACCGCGCCACGCAAGCGCTCGCCCGGCGACGGATGCCGGTGCCGACACCGTTAGTTGGGCTCTGCGTGCTTGGCGCCGCAATCATCTTATGGCTCACAATCCCGGCGTCTGCCCAGCTGACGCCGGCACCCGCTGCATCGACTCAGACTGTCCCGCTATCGGCGATGCAGGAAAAGGCGCTCAAGCCCAAGGACACATTTAAGGAATGTGCGAATTGCCCGGAGATGACGGTGGTGCCGGCCGGGAGTTTCACGATGGGATCGCCGACAACTGAGCCGGGGCATTCTGTCGACGAAAACCCACAACATACAGTCACGATTGGTCGACAATTTGCAATCGGCCGGTTTGAGGTGACCTTCGACGACTGGGATGCGTGCGCGGCCGATGGCGGCTGCAACGGCTATAAGCCCTCAGATGAAGGCTGGGGCCGTGGCCGCCGCCCGGTGATCAACGTTTCCTGGGACGATGCCGAAGCTTATGCCGCCTGGCTGTCGAAAAAGACCGGCAAGCCGTATCGGCTGCCCACAGGGGCCGAATACGAGTATGCGACGCGCGCCGGGACACAGACAGTCTATCCCTGGGGGAATGCCGTAGGCACCAACAATGCCAACTGCCATGCCTGTGGCAGCCAATGGGACGCCAGGCAAACCGCGCCGGTCGGCTCGTTTGCCGCTAACGGGTTCGGTCTCTACGACATGGTGGGCAATGTCCGGGAGTGGGTGGAGGATTGCTACCACGAGCGCTACATCGGCGCGCCGACGGACGGCTCGGCTTGGATCGAGGGCGCTGACTGTTCTCGCCGTGTCGTGCGCGGCGGGTCCTGGCTCCTCGCTCCTGCCTTCCTCCGCTCGGCGAACCGCTACTGGTTCACCCCCGACTACCGGCTCAACTACCTTGGTTTCCGGGTCGCTCGCACGCTTGCACCTTAAATTTTTGTTCCTTTGCCCTCTTGTGACTGATTTCTCTTGTCTCTTTGGGGGTTTGAGGGCGAAGCTCCAATTTTTTTGGAGAGCACGCCATGAACACCCATCTCAAGCGCACCGGTCCGGCCATCGAAGCCCACTATCAATTCCTGCTATGGCTCGTTCCATCGGCACGCGCATGAGCGCACCCAGCAGCGTCGACAGCGCGATCAACAAACCGATCGATGTGTTGTCGAGGTTGAAGTCGACCTGTATCTGATGCGAGAGCAGCAACGATCTCTATCACGCGAATTCTGGTACAGCCCTGCTGCGCAAAATCCACAAAAGCGTATAAAGTCCGTTCGCCGAATATCAGCCGAAGGACTTACCGCCCTCCGTCGAGCCCGCGGCTAGCTTTGACGACCGGACGATCCCAATGTCCCGCTCCAGAATTCACCGAGCGCAGTTGAATTAACTTCGCCGGCACTCATGCCGCTACTTTACGCACCTTTATCGCGGCAGCCGTCAACGAGCTTTCCGCTGAAGCGGCGGCCTCCCCTGACCGAAAATAAGGTCAGGGCGATGGTCGGAGGCGGCGCCAAGAAGCCGGGCTGGCTTTCGGCGCCGTCGGAGATTCACGGAGAAGTCACCATGCTGTATCTCAGCGATGGACGTGAGCCGCTATTATCTCTGCAAAGTATGAGTGTAGTACCACAGGGTACCGTTTAGCACCATCGCACCCAGGATATTGCCGATGGTGACCGGGATCTGATTCCACACCCACCAATCGTAGAAGCTCACGTGGGCACCCGAGAGGATAGCGGTCGGGAAGAGCCACATGTTGACCACGGTGTGCTCGAAGCCCAGCGCAAAGAACATCCCTATCGGTATCCACATCAGCAACGCCCGGCCCACAGTGCTGCGCGAGGCTTTGGACATGACGGAGCCCAGGCTCACCAGCCAGTTACAAAGGACACCCATGCCAATGGCGGCGAACCAGCCAAGGGCACCGTACTTGGCATACTCGACCTTGTGCTCGGCGACGTGGGCGATGGTGGTGAGCAGGGGGGTCGGCGCGACGGACCCCCCGTAGGTGAATGAGAACCAGAGCAGCCAGCCGAAGAATATGCCTCCGAGCAGGTTGCCCGTCAGAGTCCAGGTCCAGTTGCGAACCAAGTCGAACGGCGTGACCGTCCCGGCGTACATGCCGATGGGCATCGTCGCGAAGCTGCCGGTCGCCATCTCCAGGCCGAGGAAGCTCAGCGTGACGTAGCCAGCCGGGAAGATAAGTCCGGCCGCGCCGAGCGGTACGCCAGCGGCGACCATGGCGAATACCACGGCGGCTCCATAGGCCAGAAACGGGGTGCATAAAAAGCCGCGAATGATTAGGTGAATGGTGCCGAATTTGGCTTTCTGGGCGGCATCCGCGGCCAGCGCAGCTCCCATCTCTGCTGGCGGTACTGTTTCCATCCCGCTAATGCCGGGTTTCGTATATTCAGCCACTTGCGTTGCCGGTTGCGTTGCCACGTGCGTCGGTGCCATTTCGGTCTCCCTATGCTTGCACGGTTGACGGCCGCGTCTGGAATCGATGATGAACTCCGAGCTCAATCATGTTCCGGCACCAGGCCGTAATTACCTCAAAGTCGGGACTTAGACGGGTGGCTGAATCCCCGACGAACGTCAGAAAGTCGCAAAGATTTCGTGAGGAGACACCGATCACCAGGGGGATTTCGGCAATCAGAGCCTCGGCAATGACCGCGCGCAGTCCCCGGCCATGTGCTTCTTCCCTGCCAAATTTATTGATGATCAGCAGATCGACGCGTTCAAGTACCGCACGCTCGGCCCATGCGTCGATGCGCGCGAAAGCGTCCGGATCGAGGCGACAACCCCTCGCTTCGTTGCCACGGTTCAACGAGATTTTTATTTCGTCACCGCCCAACAGGTCCCTCACGTACATGTCGCAGCGACGTCGACCGGGTTGGTGTGCGTTTGACTGGACGACGCCGCCCAGCCGGTAACCTGAAGCGAACAGATCGGCTGCGCATTGCGCTATGAGCGCATCCGCAAAAAGACCGTGACCATAAACCACAACTCCGATCTGGCTCAGGTCGGGGTTTGCATGTTCGGCGGGAACGGCAATTAGCCCAGCATGCTCACAGCGCCACTCCATTGTTTCCTCGCCTCCATCAGTCGCTTCTTGATGGCTGCTCGCCGGCTTCATTCAGTCGCCGGCGCTGAGAAGGCGCGCATTTTTTCGGAGCGGCCGGAGCCACGGTTTACCCCCGCAGCGCGCGCTGCTTTATGCGGGAATGACCATAAAAATGTACGTCTAAGTGAAGCCGACATAAAGTGGTATGTCAAGTGCACCTTTGAGACCGCAAGGTATCCTTGGCCTTTTGCGCGGCAAGGTCCTGAGCTGGCGCGAGCCGGCCCGGCTCGGTACTCTCGAAATACGGGAGAATGTATCACTCAACACAAATCGCGATAGTACCCACGCTGTCCGAAGACTGCTGACATGCTCGGTAAACTGACGATTGACGCCCTGCCGTTTTACAGTGAGATCGCCATGGGCGGCGCGCTGATCACCGTGCTCGGCGCACTTGGCGTAGTTGCGCTCATCACCTGGCTCGGCCGATGGCGCTATCTGTGGACCGAGTGGCTGACGAGCCTCGATCACAAGAAGATCGGAATCCTGTACGTGACGTTGGCGTTGATCATGTTGGTGCGCGGCTTCATCGATGCCATGATGATGCGGACTCAGCAGGCGATCGCACTCGACTCGCATGGCTATCTGCCGGCGGACCATTTCGATCAGATTTTCACCTCCCACGCCACCATCATGGTCTTCTTCGTGGCGATGCCGTTCCTGGTCGGCCTGTTCAACGTCGTCGTTCCACAGCAGATCGGTGCGCGCGACGTAGCGTTCCCGTTCATGAACTCGGCGAGCCTGTGGCTGACCACGTCGGGCGCCGCCTTGGTTATGACCTCGCTCGTTATCGGCAAGTTTTCCACCGCTGGCTGGAGCGCTTACCCGCCCCACTCGGAAGCGCAGTTCAGTCCGGGCGTCGGCGTCGATTATTGGATCTGGGCGATCCTAGTCAGCGGCGTCGGCTCGATGCTGACGGGGATCAATTTCCTTGTCACTGTCGTCAAGCGGCGCGCGCCCGGCATGCGGCTGATGATGATGCCGCTGTTTACCTGGACGGCGCTGTGTACCAGCATTTTGATGGTATTTGCCTTTCCGGCTTTGACCGTTGCCGCGGCTCTGCTTGGTCTCGACCGCTATCTCGGTATGCACTTTTTCACCGATGGCGACGGCGGCAACGCAACAAACTATATCAGCCTATTCTGGATCTGGGGCCATCCCGAAGTCTATATCCTGCTTTTGCCGGCGTTTGGCGTCTATTCCGAAGTCGTGGCGACGTTCTCGGGCAAGCGATTGTTCGGCTACGAGTCGCTGGTCTACGCGACTGCGGTCATCACCGTGCTCTCGCTCAGCGTCTGGCTGCACCATTTCTTCACCATGGGCGCCGGCGCCGATGTGAACGCATTCTTTGGTAGGGTGGCACCGCTTATCGCCCTGCCGACAGGCGTGATGATTTTCGACTGGCTGTTCACGATGTATCGCGGGCGGGTGCAATTTTCCGTGCCGATGCTGTTTGCGCTCGGCTTTATCGTAACGTTTGTCATTGGCGGCATGACCGGCGTTTTGCTCGCGGTAGCGCCGGTCGACTATTTGATGCACAATACAACCTTCCTGGTGGCGCATTTCCACAACATGATGATCCCCGGCGCGCTGTTCGGCTATTTCGCCGGCTACCAGTACTGGTTCCCCAAGGCGTTCGGCTTTCGGCTCGAGGAAAAATGGGGCCGGCGGGCCTTCTGGGCTTGGATCGTTGGTTTCTATCTGGCCTTCATGCCGCTTTATATTCTCGGCTTCATGGGCATGCCGGAGCGTCTCGAGCGCTACTATGTCGCCAGCTGGCAGCCGTATCTCATCGTAGCTGAATTCGGCGCCCTCTTCATCGTGTGTGGCATCACCTTCCTCGCTATTCAGCTCGCCGTCAGCATCCGCGACCGCGCCGCACTTGCAGTCTCGACCGGCGATCCGTGGAACGGCAGGACGCTTGAATGGGCAACCGCCTCGCCGCCGGCGGCCTACAATTTCGCTGTCGTGCCACACGTGCACGGCATCGATGCATGGTGGGCCATGAAGCAAGCTGGAACGGCGGCCCACAGACCCGCCCGCTTCCACGACGTCATCTTGCCCGACGACAGCAGCGCTGGCGTCGCGCTTGGAGCGACGTCGTTCGTGTTTGCCTTTGCGATGATCTGGCAAATCTGGTGGCTGGCCGCCGTTGGCGGGCTCGGCATGTTTGCTGCGGTGCTGTCGCAGACCTTCCGTGATCATGCCGAGTACCGCATCGCGGCGAGCGAGGTCGAAGCGATCGAGCGCCGCCGCACCGTTCCCCCGCTCGCATCCGCGGTGCCGACGTGACCGACGCCGTCATCACTCCCGGTCCCGGCGAAGAAACCGAAGCCGAACGCGCCATCGACGAAAAGGCGTACGGCTTTTGGGTCTACCTGATAAGCGACTCGATCATCTTCGCATTGCTGTTAGCGACCTTTGTGGTGATGTCGCATAACACCGCTGACGGGCCTGGCGGACACACGTTGTTCCGGCTCCCGCAAACCTTTGCGCAAACTATGCTGCTGCTGGCAAGCAGCACGACTTTCGGTTTCGCCAGCGTTGCGATCGCGGCTGGGCAGAGGTGGCGAACACTGAGCTGGCTGAGCGTGACGTTCCTGCTCGGATTCGCTTTCGTCATCGTGGAGATTTCGGAATTCTACCGCATGGCCGTCGCCGGTGCTGGACCCTGGCGCAGCGGTTTTCTCTCAGCCTTTTTCACGCTGGTCGGCACCCATGGCACTCAGGTCAGCGTCGGCCTGGTCTGGATCGTCCTCTTGGGATGCGAAGTTGCGTTGCGAGGGCTGAACCCATTCGTCGCCTCCCGTCTCAGCCGGCTTGGCCTGTTCTGGCATTTTCTCGATATCGTCTGGATCGGCATCTTCTCCGTCGTTTACCTGCCAGGGATTCTCTAGCATGCCTGCCCCGCTGCAATTGTCTAAAATGTTGACCTCGCCGAGCGGGAGGGAAGTCACCATTAAGCCCTACTTGGTGGGCGTCGTTCTAGCGTTGGTGCTGACCACGATTCCATTCAGCCTTGTCGCCGCTCGCACGCTGCGGCCGATACAGATCTTTGTCGTCATCGGCGTTGCGGCGATCACTCAGGTCGTCGTCCACCTGCGGTATTTTCTGCACCTCGACTTGATACCCTCGTCGCAGAACAAATGGATCGCGCTGTGCTTCGCGGCCGTCGTGCTCCTCATTCTGGTCGGCGGCACCCTATGGATGATGTTCGACCTCAATTACCCCACGATGTAGCTGGGATCTACGGAGCGGTATTTCCGATCATCGTCGCAGACCTTATGCGCGGCACAGGTCGGTTTAACGTAGCGCAGGGAGCTATCAGCACCGCACAAGGCATAGGTGCTGCGGTCGCCGGTTTCATTGTCGTACACGCAGGCTACAGTGCCGCTTTTTTGCTCTCGGTGGAATAGCTGCCTTTGGTGTCACATTTTATTTGTTTGAGATGCTGGAAACACAAGACACGATAGATGCCGCCCAAACCGAACGTTCTCCGCGTGCCCAACGAGCTACTGAGTCGCATGCCGGTGGGAGCATGTTCCTCGACAGACCACGGCGGCGGGAAGCGGCGGGCGGTCACGGTAGAAAATGAAGGCTGAGATCCGGGCCTAATCACTATGATTTCGCAGCGGCTTTACCGGCAGGCGTGATCGAAAGCCAGCCCCTGGTGTGGCCGAACTGTGCGACCCCGAGCCACCCCTGTGCCTTGGCGTACTTAATCGCGGTACGAATTTCGCGCTCGCTTAATCCCATGTCCGCCGCTACCTGACTAACCCTACTCTCAGGTGCAATGGGATTCCCTCTATCGATTAGAGCCTCGAGAAGTCGCTTGGCGTTAGCGGGTACATTCTGGCTGGCCATTGCATCATTATAGCCGCGCGGAGTTGCGGGATTGGTGTAAAACGCTAGGCAACGAACGGGGAACAGCAATGGAGCAAATGGTACTCTATAAGGGCTTCCGAATCCGCGCGTATGAGGATTGGTCGGGGCTCTGGTTGGCCGAGGCGAAGAAGCCGCTTGGCACCGAGGCCAAGAGGGCGGCTGGCACCGAAACCGACAGCGATGCTGAGTACATTGCCACGCCCTCCGGTCACCCAACGCCAGAAGCGACTGTTGCCTTCATAAAACAGATGATCGATAGCCCGAGCACGACAATTAAAGGGCCAAAAACAATCCGATAGCGCGCCCCAGGATTCACGTTTGCTCCGGGCGCGTCAGCAATGCGGGCAACTTGGCCGTTGCCGTCCTTCACGACAAAGCGGGCAGCCAATTCTTCGGTGATGTTTCAGTTTGAATTATTCTTAGCCTGAAGGCCGTTGCTGATTGACGGTTGCGGCCATATCTTGCGAGCATGGCAAGAGGCGTCTTCCGAACTGTCGACGGATTGGTTCAAGTCGATTATGGCGTCTATTCCGCTCCGATGTATCGGAAGCGATACGAGGAACAGGGCTACCAGCCGCCGTTTGAGACGCTGCCCTCGGAAGCTGATTACTTGGCGGCTCAGCAGAAGGCTCGGGACAGTGCCGAGGGGTCCCAAAGTTGAAAAGCGACCCGCCGATGCGATCGGTGCCGCCGTTCTAAGCGCACAGTTCTTTCATCCTCGACTGACCAGGGCGGCGGGAAGCGGCGAGATGGCGACATTTCCGCTTATGACTACTGGCGCCGGCTTCCAGGGCCCCCACAACCGGCCTGCCAATCTGTAACCGAAAGGGCTATCTCCTGACAACGCCGTTTCCCAATTTGACTCTCGCAGCTGCTGGCGCAATCTTGACCGAAACGGAGGGATCAAGGGGGTTGCTGTGATGCCTACGCTCGCGCAGCGTCCCTGCATTCCTTGCCGAGGCGGCGTCGAACCGCTCACGCGGGAGCAGTGTGCAGCCTATCTTATCGAGGTTTCCGCTTGGGAACTTGATGCGGCAGCGCGGCGTATTACGAAGCGCTTCCAGTTTCGCGATTATCGCACCGCGCTGGCATTCGCCAACGCGGTGAGTGCGCTGGCAGAGAAAATCTGGCACCATCCGGAGCTGACCTTGGGGTGGGGCTTTTGCGAGATAGCGTTGACCACGCGAAAAATCGGCGGCTTGCACGAATCCGATTTCGTTATGGCGGCGCGCATAGATGCACTCGCATCGAACTCCCTCGATTCAGCGTGGCTGCCCCCGTTACCTCCGCCGAAGAGGGCGAAGCAGTAGCGCGCGTCAAACCCAGATGTCCGCCTTCGGGGATAAAGCGGACATCAGGCGGATGTATCTCACATCTCCGCTTCTGACCAGCGGACACCCGGTTCATTCAGGCCACCGCGCTGCGCGATCGAGATGCGCGGTTCGAAAAGAGGCTCATGGTCCTCTATGTGGATCGGTGTGAAAGCCGACGCCGACTGCGCCTTTGTAAGTCGGGTAGTTGCGCGAGACCGGATCAAGCACCGGGAACATAGACTCG
>Ga0187766_10002520_pt1 | contig 10776 bp, 9 predicted proteins | sample 0216_QUI02_MP05__4_FD_132971 | JGI IMG/M metagenome (GOLD analysis project Ga0187766, IMG submission 132971) | Tropical peat soil microbial communities from peatlands in Department of Meta, Colombia - 0216_QUI02_MP05_20_MG | ecosystem: Environmental > Terrestrial > Soil > Wetlands > Peat ... | reverse complement strand
CGTCGTCGTCGCGCTCGGACTCGTACGCCGCATCTTCACCCCCGACCACCGTCTGCGGCCGCTGCCCCGACGCCCAGAGGTCACCCCCGCGCGCGGGCGCCGCAACCGAACCACGGCCTGAGCTTCCCGCGGTGTTATGCGCGAGCCGTATAAAACGGTCACCCGAGGTGGCGGGGGTCCTGACTGGTTCCGGGGCGGTGTTGAGCCCAAAAGTCCTGAAGCTGTCGGCGGAGCGCTCCGCCGGTGTGCGCAAGCTATTCCGGCTGGTTCAGCTCGAGCAAGTTGCCGAACGGATCGTGCAGGAAGGCCTGGTGCCCGGCGCCGGGGATGAACGGGATCCGGTGCACCTCGACGCCCTGCTCCTGCAGGTCGGTGACGGCGGCATCGATGTCGTCGACTCGGATCGCGAAGTGGTTCGCACCGAGCGGCTGGGTGTCGGACTCCATCAGGTGCACCTGCTGGCCGCCGGCGTCGAGCCAGTACCCCCGGCCGAGATCGGGGCGGGGCAGCTGCGTCATGCCGAGCACGTCGCGATAGAAGGCGAGACCCTTCTGCGCGTCGGCGACGCAGATGGCGACATGGTGCACACCGGCTGGCTTCACCGCTCGATTCTGCCTCGTATTCTGCATTCCTGTATGACGTTCAGGATCGGCACGCCACGTCTGGTGGTGCGCGTTCAACCGACGTAACCAGCGACACGCTGCACGCGTACCACAACGACGCGCCCACGCCAGATTCCGACGACCAATCCATTGCCGTCCCGACCGCCATCACGGCATAGTGGAAACCCGCAGAGACTCAGGCAAATCGCCGCATCATTTACACCACTGCACGGGGCGCAACCCTGCTGGCGGAAGGCTTCGCGCTCCTCGTCGGAGAGGATCACCTGAACTCGACTACTCATGTGCATAGATTGGCTTACCGAGTGTGTGGCGTGTGAACGCGCCGCCGCGGACTTTCGCAGGAAGCCGCACACTCGGCGGCGGTACATTGGTACAGCTATGACGCGGCCTGACGAATTGACGGAATTGCGGGTCTCGGATGCCGACCGCAACGGCACTCTGCGTCGACTGCATAACGCGGTCGCGCTGGGCTTGATCGATATCGACGAGTTCGAGGACCGCTCGACACGGGTGTCGTGCGCCCGGACTCGCAGCGAGCTGGACAGCCTCGTCGGTGATCTGCCCGGGCCAGGGGCCATCGTCACTTCCGCCGCCGACCGGGTGGAACTGCGCGGCTGGGTCGGCTCGCTCAAGCGCCACGGCGAATGGACCGTGCCGACCCGGCTGTCGCTGGTGCGCCGGCTGGGCTCGGTCGAGCTCGACCTCATCAAGGCCCGGTTCGCGGGACCGGTGGTGGTCATCGAGCTCGACATGAAGTTCGGCTCGGTGGAAATCCGTTTGCCGGAGGGCGCCAGCGCCTCGATCGACGATGTCGAAGTCTATGTGGGCAGCGCCCGCGACCACCGGAATAGCGCCCCGGCCGAAGGCACACCGCACGTGGTGCTGACGGGTCGCGTGGTGTGTGGCTCGGTGCATGTCAAAGGACCGCGCGGGTCCTGGTTCAACCGGCGCCGCTAGGTCTCATTGCGCGGCTCCTCCTCGGGCCGGCGCGCGCCCCGCATCGTCGCCGGGCACGGCTTGATTAAGCTGGCGTCATGCCTGTTCGCACCGCGCTTTCACCCGGCGTGCTGTCCCCGACACTGCCGGTGCCCAAATCGATCCCGCATCCGGAATACGTCGGCAAGCCAGCGGCCAACGAGGGCCACGAGCCGTGGGTGCAGACACCGGAGGTGATCGAGAAGATGCGCATCGCCGGCCGGATCGCGGCCGGTGCGCTGGCCGAGGCGGGTAAGGCGGTCGCGCCTGGGGTGACGACCGACGAGCTGGACCGGATCGCGCACGCCTGCATGGTGGACCACGGTGCCTATCCGTCGACGCTGGGCTATAAGGGCTTTCCGAAGTCTTGCTGCACGTCGCTGAACGAGGTGATTTGCCACGGCATCCCGGACTCGACGGTGATCGAGGACGGCGACATCGTCAACATCGACGTCACCGCCTACATCCACGGGGTGCACGGAGACACCAACGCGACGTTCCTTGCCGGCGACGTCTCCGAGGAGCACCGGCTGCTGGTCGAGCGCACCAAGGAGGCGATGATGCGCGCGATCAACGCCGTCAAGCCCGGGCGCGCGTTGTCGGTTATCGGCCGCGTCATCGAGTCATACGCAAACCGGTTCGGGTACAACGTGGTTCGCGACTTCACCGGCCACGGCATCGGCACCACGTTCCACAACGGCCTGGTCGTGCTGCATTACGACCAGCCTGCCGTGGAGACCGTGCTGGAGCCGGGCATGACGTTCACCATCGAGCCGATGATCAACCTCGGCGCGCTGGACTACGAAATCTGGGACGACGGCTGGACGGTGGTCACTAAGGACCGCAAGTGGACCGCGCAGTTCGAGCACACGCTGCTGGTCACCGACACCGGCGCCGAAATCCTCACCCTGCCATGACGTTTCGACCGCGAGCAGACGCGAACTGGCACGATCACGGCCGCAGACATGCGAGTCCGCGTCTGCTCGGCACACAAAAGTGAGCGGGGCGCTGCTGGTGGCGGGCACCAGCTCCGAGGCCGGGAAATCCATGGTGGCCGCGGGTCTGTGTCGGTTGCTGGCCCGCAAAGGCGTCCGGGTCGCGCCGTTCAAAGCGCAGAACATGTCCAACAACTCCGAGGTCACCGTCGAGGGCGGCGAAATCGGCCGAGCACAGGCAATGCAGGCCCGCGCGGCGGGGCTGGCGCCCAGCATCAGGTTCAACCCGATTCTGCTCAAGCCGGGCAGCGACCGGTCGTCGCAGCTGGTGATCCGCGGACAGGTCGCCGACTCGGTCACGGCGGCCGGCTACCTGGCGCATCGGGACCGGCTGGCCGCCGTCGTCACCGACGAATTATCCTGCCTACGCGCCGAATTCGACGCAGTGATCTGCGAGGGCGCCGGTTCACCAGCCGAGATCAACCTGCGGGCCAGCGATCTGGCCAACATGGGACTCGCCCGGGCTGCTAACCTGCCGGTCGTCCTGGTGGGCGACATCGACCGCGGCGGCCTGTTGGCTCATCTGTTCGGGACGGTCGCGGTGCTCGAACCCGACGACCAGGCGCTGGTCGCGGGATTCATCGTCAACAAGTTCCGCGGCGACCCCGCACTGCTGGAGCCCGGGCTGCAGCAACTGGCCGAGTTGACCGGCCGTCCCACCTACGGGGTGCTGCCGTATGCCGAGGAGCTCTGGCTCGACGCCGAGGACTCGGTGTCGGTGCTGGCCAACCGCGTGTTGGGCACACCACGACCGCCGCGCGGCCGCCACTGGCTGCGGGTCGCCGCGCTGCGGCTGCCGCGGATCTCCAACTCCACCGACCTCGAGGCGCTGGCTTGCGAACCCGGGGTCCTGGTGCGCTGGGTCGCCGATCCCGCCGACCTGGCCGACGTCGATGTGATCGTGCTGCCGGGCAGCAAGGCCACTGTCGCGGACCTGAGATGGCTGCGTGAGCGGGGGCTGGCTCAGGCCGTCGTGATGCACGCTGAATCAGGCGGCGTCGTGCTGGGCATCTGTGGTGGCTTTCAGATGCTGTGCCGGTCCGTCGACGACCCGGTCGAAACCCGATCCGGTCGGGTCGACGGGTTGGGATTGCTAGACGCCGATATCGTGTTCGGTCCCGAGAAGGTGCTGCGGCGTTGGCTTACCCCGCTGGCCGGCTACGAGATCCACCACGGCCGGCTGGTCCGCTGCGCCGAGGCCGAATGGTTCGGTGCGGACGGATCCCCGCAGGGTTATCGACGCGCCGGCGTGTTCGGGACCCATTGGCACGGCGTCTTCGACAACGACGCCTTCCGTCGACAATGGTTGGTCGATACCGCGGGCGCAGCGGGCCGGGACGGTTTCGTCGCGGCCGATGACGTCGACGTTGCCGCGCGCCGCGACGCCCAGTTGGACCTGATGGCAGACCTGCTGGCCGCCCACCTTGACATCGATGCCGTCGTCGCGTTGCTGGAGGATGGGCCGCCGCCACGCCCGGCCATCATCGCCGGACTCCGCAGTTAGGCCAGCGAACCGCGCGATTCCGCAGGGTTTCAAGGCGTTACGAAGACATTAACTTCTGGACACCTGGTCAGCGGCCGACCGCACGGCAGCTGATAGTGGCCTGAGAGACCGGACAAAACGGGTCCCACGCAGGCCGACTGGCGGTAACTTTGCGGAAGTGCCCTCGACGATGATGACCACCCTCGACGGGTTTCCCATACCAGTCAGCGTGACCGGGCCGGAGAAGGGCTCCGTCGTTGCGATGCTCGGCGCCGCGCAGCGCGTGATCGCCGCATACGACGCGGTGTGTGAGCGCCTGCACACCGCAACGCTGCGGACGGTCGTTATCGGCCCCGACCCTCGCCTGACCCCCAAGTCGGTGGTCGGCATTCTCGACGCGCTGGGCATCCGGTGGGCGGTATTGGTCGGCGATCGCATCGGCGCTGACCTCGCCTGGGAACTCGCGGCGACCAGGCTGGACCGGTTCACCGGCCTGGTGGCTATCGACCGCGGGCATCCCCGGGTGGCCGATCTGGCGGGCGTGGTCCGTGACGAGCACTGCCCGCCGGTGGAGATCAACACCACCGCGCTGGTCAGCACCCCGGCCGCGCGGGCGGTGGCCCGCGCCAGCCAGCGGTTCGTCCTCGCCGATTACCGGGTGGTGGACCTCCTTGGGCGCCGCAACGCGCAGCAGTCGACCGCGCAACTGGCCGCCGAGATCGTGCTGCGCACCCACACCTGGTGACAGTCGCCGATACGGGCCTGGTTAGGGGCACACGTGACACCCACCAATCTCGGCTCTCCGGTGTTGTCGCGGGCTGAGCTGGAGCAGCTGGTTGCGGCCGGCGATGTCGACACCGTCATCGTGGCGTTCACCGATATGCAGGGCCGGCTCGCCGGCAAGCGGGTGTCGGGCCGGCACTTCGTCGACGAGGTGGCCGCCCGCGGCGCCGAGTGTTGCGGCTACCTGCTCGCCGTCGACGTCGACATGAACACCGTGGCCGGCTATGCGATGTCCGGTTGGGACACCGGGTACGGCGACATGGTGATGACGCCGGACCTCACCACGCTTCGGCTCATTCCCTGGCTGTCCGGCACGGCGCTGGTGATCGCCGATCTGGGTTGGGGAGACGGCAGCCCGGTTGCCGCGTCGCCGCGCGCCATCCTGCGCCGCCAACTCGACCGGCTAAGCCAGCAGGGACTGCTCGCCGATGTCGCCACCGAGCTGGAGTTCATCGTGTTCGACCAGACCTATCGCGAGGCGTGGGCCAGCGGCTACCGCGGGCTGACCCCGGCCAGCGACTACAACATTGACTACTCGATACTGGCGTCGACCCGGATGGAGCCGCTGCTTCGCGACTTGCGGCTGGGGATGGCCGGCGCGGGTCTGCGCTGGCAGGCGGTCAAGGGCGAATGCAATGCGGGCCAGCAGGAGATCGTGTTCCGGTATGACGACGCGCTGGTCACCTGCGATAACCACGTCATCTACAAGAACGGCGCCAAGGAAATCGCGGACCAGCACGGCAAGAGCCTGACGTTCATGGCGAAATACGATGAGCGCGAAGGCAACAGCTGCCACATTCACCTGTCGCTGCACGGAGCGGACGGCTCTGCGGTGTTCGCCGACCTCGGCCAGCCACACGCCATGTCGGCTATGTTCCGCCGTTTCGTCGCCGGCGTGTTGGCCACCGTGCGGGAGCTCACGCTGTTTTTCGCGCCGAACGTCAACTCCTACAAGCGGTTTGCCGACCGCAGCTTCGCGCCCACGGCGATCGCCTGGGGATTGGACAACCGAACCTGCGCGGTGCGCGTCGTCGGCCACGGCCACAACATCCGGATGGAGTGCCGGGTGCCCGGTGGCGACGTCAACCCCTACCTCGCAGTGGCGGCCCTGATCGCGGGCGGGCTGTACGGTATCGAGAGGGCACTGGAACCACCCGATCCCTGTGAGGGGAACGCCTACGACAGTGACGCCGAACGGCTACCCGCCACGCTGGCCGAGGCTGCCACGCTGTTCGAGGGATCAGCACTCGCACGGGAGGCTTTCAGCGACGACGTCGTCGCCCACTACCTGAACAACGCCCGCGTCGAGGTGGCGGCGTTCAACGCCGCGGTCACCGATTGGGAGAGGATGCGCGGATTTGAGCGTCTCTAGCCCCGGCGACAATGCGGGCCGTGAGCGGCCCGAGGAGGAGCGGGGCAATCGAACTAGTTCGGACATCAGACCGGTGGTGGGCATGACCACCTATCTGGAGCAGGCGCAGACCGGGATCTGGGACCTGCCGGCCGGTTTCCTTCCCGCAGCGTACCTCCGAGGTGTCACCCTGGCCGGCGGCATCGCGGTGCTGCTGCCGCCGCAGCCGGTGGATCCCGACATCGCCGAGCGGGTGCTCGACGGTCTGGACGGTCTGGTGATCACCGGGGGTAAGGACGTCGACCCCGCCGTCTACGGCCAACGGCCACACCCGGCCACCGACGAGCCCCGCCAAGACCGCGATGCCTGGGAGTTCACGTTGCTGGACGACGCCCTGCACCGCGGGCTGCCGGTGCTCGGTATCTGCCGCGGCGCCCAGGTGCTCAACGTCGCGCTCGGCGGAACACTGCACCAGCATTTGCCCGACGTCATCGGGCACACGGGGCATCAGGCCGGCAACGCGGTGTTCTCCACGTTGCCGGTGCGCACCGTGGCGGGCACCCGGCTGGCGGGGCTGATCGGGGAATCCTGCGACGTGCAGTGCTACCACCACCAAGCCATCGACCAACTCGGCGAGGGCCTGGTGGTTGGCGCGTGGGACGCCGACGGGGTGATCGAGGCGCTCGAGCTGCCCGGGGACAGGTTCGTGCTCGCGGTGCAGTGGCATCCGGAGGAGTCGCTGGAAGACCTGCGGCTGTTCGCGGCAATCGTGGACGCCGCGCGATCGTATGCGGGCGGGCGAGTAGTCACATGAGCCGTGACGGCGACGAAGATGCCGGCGCGGCCGGGATCGAGGAGCGGCACCAGTGAGCTGTGACGGCGACGAAGATGCCGGCGCGGCCGGGATCGAGGAGCGGCACCAGTGAGCACAGCCGAGCTGATCAACCCCGCCACCGAGGAGGTGCTGCGCTGCGTCGAGCAACCCGACGCCGCCGCCGTCGACGACGCGGTGCGACGCGCGCTGGCGGCCCAGCGGCGGTGGGCGCGGTTGACGCCGGCGCAGAGGTCGGCCGGATTGCGGGCATTCGCGGCCGCCGTCGACGCCCGCGTCGACGAGCTGGCCGCCCTCGAAGTCGCCAACGCCGGACACCCCATCTCGTCGGCCGAGTGGGAAGCCGGCCATGTCCGCGACGTGCTGCACTTCTACGCGGCCAGCCCGGAACGCCTGTCCGGCAACCAGATTCCGGTCGCCGGGGGGCTCGACGTCACGTTCAACGAACCGCTGGGCGTGGTCGGCGTCATCACCCCGTGGAATTTCCCGATGGTGATCGCATCTTGGGGCATCGCGCCGGCCCTGGCCGCAGGTAACGCTGTGCTGGTCAAACCCGCCGAGTGGACGCCGCTGACCACGATCCGCCTCGGTGAGCTGGCAATCGGGGCCGGGCTGCCGGCAGACCTGCTGCAGGTGCTGCCGGGCAAGGGCTCGGTGGTCGGGGACCGCTTCATCACCCACCCGGATGTCCGCAAGATCGTGTTCACCGGGTCAACCGAAGTCGGTAAGCGGGTGATGGCGGGCGCGGCGGCTCAGGTGAAACGGGTGACCCTGGAGCTGGGCGGCAAAAGCGCCAACATCATCTTCGACGACTGCGACCTGGAACGCGCGGCGGCGAGCGCGCCCTACGGGGTGTTCGACAACGCCGGGCAGGATTGCTGTGCGCGTAGCCGGATCCTGGTGCAGCGCAGCATCTATGACCGCTTCATGGAGCTGCTCGAGCCCGCCGTGAAGGGCGTCGTCGTCGGTGATCCGGCATCCCGTGACACCGAGATGGGCCCGCTGGTGTCCGGCGCGCACCGGGACAAGGTGGCCTCCTACGTGCCCGACGACGCTCCGGTCGTGTTCCGCGGCTCGGCCCCGTCCGGGCCGGGGTTTTGGTTTCCGCCAACGGTTCTGACTCCGACGCGCACCGACCGCACGGTCACCGAGGAGATCTTCGGCCCAGTGGTCACCGTGCTGGCATTCGACGACGAGGCCGACGCCATCGCGCTGGCCAATGACACCTTATATGGCCTCTCCGGGTCGATCTGGACGGACAATTTGTCGCGGGCGCTGCGGGTGTCACGGGCGGTCGACGCAGGCAACCTGTCGGTGAACTCGCACTCGTCGGTGCGCTACCACACTCCGTTCGGCGGCTTCAAGCATTCGGGTTTGGGCCGTGAACTTGGGCCGGACGCGCCACTGCATTTCACCGAGACCAAAAACGTCTTCATCGCGGTCGGAGACGGGCCTTGATGCCCCGGGTAGATCTCACCCAGCGACTCGCGGGCAGGGTCGCCGTCGTCACCGGGGGGGCCAGCGGCATCGGGCTGGCGGCGGCCCGCCGGATGCATGCCGAAGGCGCGACGATCGTCATCGCCGATATCGAACCCGCATCGGGTAAAGACGCGGCTGGCGAGCTATCCGGTTTATTTGTGCCCGTGGATGTTTCCGACGAGGTCGCGGTCAACGCGCTGTTCGACACCGCGGCCACGACCTACGGGTCGGTCGACATCGCGTTCAACAACGCCGGTATCTCGCCGGCGGAAGACGATGTGATCGAACGCACCGAACTGCCGGCGTGGCAGCAGGTGCAAGACATCAACCTGAAATCGGTGTACCTGTGCTGCCGGGCGGCGTTGCGGCACATGGTGCCCGCACGGAAGGGCTCGATCATCAACACGGCCTCATTCGTCGCGGTGATGGGGTCGGCGACGTCGCAGATCTCCTACACCGCATCCAAGGGCGGGGTGCTGGCCATGTCGCGGGAGCTCGGGGTGCAGTTCGCCCGGCAGGGGATCAGGGTGAACGCGCTATGCCCGGGCCCGGTGAACACTCCGCTGCTGCAAGAGCTTTTCGCGAAGGATCCCGACCGGGCCGCGCGCCGGCTGGTGCATGTGCCGCTGGGCCGTTTCGCCGAGCCGGAGGAGATCGCCGCTGCTGTTGCGTTTTTGGCCAGCGACGACGCGTCGTTCATCACCGCCTCGACATTCCTGGTCGACGGCGGAATCAGCTCGGCTTACGTCACCCCGATGTAGGGTCCTTAGCACAGAGCATAATCTGCGGACCGAGATTCGTTGTCGGCGACATCGTCGCGCTTAGCGCTCGGCTCTTCTTCGGGCGACGCGATACGTGCACTCGGGGCCTCTGCCCAGGGGTGTCGTTGGGACGGTGGGAAGTTGCCATGCTCGTAGGGCTTCGTGAAATCACTTGTGTCACTGTGGTTTCAGTGGTGTCTGGCTGGCGTTTTTTCGGTGGGCTCGGCTAGTTTCGCGGTATGGGTTCCAGCGCGATCTGTGATCGGGAGTCGGTGGTTGCGGCCTTTGACGCCCTCGACGCCGACGTCGAGACGGTCACCGCGCTGGGCTTTGAGGCGCTGACCACCCCGGAGCGGTTGCGGTTGCTAGAGCGGCTGGAGCGGGTGCGACGCCTGCTGCCGGTCGCCGAATACGAGTTGATCAATCAGCTGCGCCAGCAGGCGGCGCCGGTGGAGTCGGGCGGCAGTCTGGCGCACGCTTTGGCGAATCGGCTGCGCATCACCCGCGGTGAGGCCACCCGCCGCATCAACGAGGCCCACGATTTGGGGGAGCGGCGCGCGCTCGCCGGCGAACCGCTGCCGCCGCGGTTGCCGGCAACTGCCGCCGGGCAACGGGCGGGTGAGATCGGGGCCGGGCAGATTAGCGTGATCCGCCGGTTTTTCGAGCAGCTGCCCTGCGGGGTCGACGTGGCACACCCTCCGGTCTGCCGGAGTGCCCACGCCGACGAGCTGCGCAACAGCGCTCCACCGGACCCGGCCGTGACCAGTGATCGAGTACCGCTGGCAGAACCGAGCTTTTGGAACCCCGATGATTCCGTCAAACGGCTGCGCTCCTGCCACGTCATGGCATGGACATCGGGGCTCGGCGCGCTCACGCTCACGCCGCCCATCCAGTACCTGGGGCACTCCGGGTTGCGCACCACCTGTCTGGCACTGCTGTGGGGACAGATTGGGATCGTTGGGCTGACCGTCGCAGCAACGACGTGGACACGGCTGACCGGCCGCGGTGGCAAGAGTGCGGATCGGCTGACCAAACCGATGTGGTGGATGCAATGGGTCACCGTCGCTGTGCTCGTCGCGACGCTGGCTGCGGTGGCATTCACCAAGCCGGCCCACGCCGGTGGCTTCCCGCCCCCACCGACCCCGATGCCGGGGCTGCGGGATGCGATCAACGGGCTGCTGTCGGCCGAAATCCTTCTACTTGTAGCGTTTTTCCTGTTCACCGCGCGGTGCATGCATGGTTGGGGGCGCGCGGTGGCAGCGACCCTGCGGGCATTTTGGTGGCTGCTGCGGCCACAGCGCCGCGACTCCGTGGCCGCCGCGACAGGGACTCCTGCCGGGTTTGCACCGAGCCTGGACGGACTCGCCGCCCCGTTCGTCGCCACCATCGGGCTATTGGTCGCCGGGGGATTCAGCGCCGGCGTGGGTCTGTGGGCGGCGCAATTGGTGGGAACACCGGTGCATCGAGCGCCGCGGCTGCATGTGAGGTCGGGTT
>Ga0187766_10002517_pt1 | contig 10781 bp, 8 predicted proteins | sample 0216_QUI02_MP05__4_FD_132971 | JGI IMG/M metagenome (GOLD analysis project Ga0187766, IMG submission 132971) | Tropical peat soil microbial communities from peatlands in Department of Meta, Colombia - 0216_QUI02_MP05_20_MG | ecosystem: Environmental > Terrestrial > Soil > Wetlands > Peat ... | reverse complement strand
GCCTGGATAGAAATGCTCGAAGCCAGTCAGGCCAACCATCTGGATGAAGTGCTCGGCGATAGCGCGGCGCTCGGCCCGCGGAAGGCGCTTCATCTTCGGCCCGAACTCCACGTTGCCGGCCACGGTCTTCCAGGGTAGGAGCGCGTAGCTCTGGAAAATCATGCCGGCGCGCGGCTCGATGCCGGCGATCGCCCGGCCGCGGAGATAGATCACGCCCTCGGTCGGCTCCAAGAAGCCAGCTACCAGGTTCAGGAACGTCGTCTTGCCGCAACCCGAGCCGCCGACAAGGCAGACGAACTCTCCTTCGGTCACTTCGAGGGTGAGGTCCTTCAGGGCGACCACCTGATCCCGGCGGCCCCCCTCGAAGACCTTCGTCACCTTGTCGGCCACGATGATGCTCGTGGCCATGCCTCAGGCGTCTCGGCGCCGCTGATGGCGCTCCCACGGAAGGATTCGGTCTTCGATGGCGCGGAACGCCGAGTCGATCAGGAGCACCGTGACGCTGATCGAGACCATTCCGACCATGACCAGCGCCATGTTGTTCCAATCCTTGGCGAACCAGATCAGCGCGCCGAGCCCGTTGGTGGCGGCCACCATCTCGGCACTCAGCACACACGTCCACGCCAGGGCGAGACAGACCTTCAAGCCGCTGATGATGCCAGGCAAGGAGCCCGGCAGGATCACCTCACGTAGGACGTCCAGGCGCGTCGCGCCGAGATTTTGCGCCGCCTTGATCAGGAGCGGGTCGACGCGCCGCGTACTCTCCATGACGTAGAGGAGCGCGGAGGCGAACGTGCCCATGAAGACGATCGCGTACTTCTGTCCCTCGTCGATGCCGAACCAGAGGATCGTCAGCGGGATCCAGGACAGCGAGGGCAGCGGGCGGATGATCGAGAGGATCGGATCGAACAGGGCCTTCGCCGTGCGTGACGTCCCGAGTACGATGCCGAGGGGAACCGCCACCACGGCGGCGAGCAGAAAACCAATCAGAACCCGGCGGCCACTCGTCAACACGTGCCAGAACAGGCTACCGTCGATCAGATAGCGACGGGCCTGCCCGATGACCTGCTGCGGCGAGGGCAAGAAGATCGCGGAAATGTATCCGCCGGCCGTGACCAGGTGCCACACGACGAGAAGGACGACCACCGACAACGCACCGAGCCCAAAGGAACGCGACGCGGCGCGGAGGCGGAAGCCCGGTCGGGCCGTGCGGGTGCCCTCCTCTGTTGCGGCGCGGCGCACCCGCGCCGTCACGACGCGCTCGCGCATGCTACTGCGCCGGCACCAAGTCCCGGCGGAGCCACTTACGAGGGTCCGGCTTGGTCTCGATGTTCTTGGTGTCGTACGCCCAGCCGACCACCATCTCGAGGTTGCCGAGCAATTCGTCGACGTGCTCCCGCTGCTGACTGGCGTCGAAGTACGAGAATTTGCGGATACCCGCCTCGACCCAGTCCGCACCCCGCTTGAACCACTTGTCGGCCGAGACCGCGGCCTCCCGGGGATTCTCCTTGGTGAGCTTCACGCCCCTGAAGTAGGCAGCGATCAGCTTGCGGGCCGTCTCGGGGTGCTTGTCCACCAAGTCCTTGCGGATGACGACGACGTCTGGCGCGGAAGCCGTCTTGAACTTCCGGTAGATCGGCGTGTCCTTGTCGGTCGCCAGGACCTTCGAGCCGGGGACCGCCTTCTGCCCGTCGCTGAACGCCGGCTCCCAAACACAGTAGGCGTCGATGTTCTTGTTGGCGAAAGCGGCGACCATCTCGTTCGATGCCATGGGGACGACCCGGACATCGCCCAACGCGAGGCCGGCCTCCTTCAGGAGGTAGTACAGTGTGATCTCCGCCCCCGAGTTGAGGGTGACCGCGATCTTCCTTCCTTTAAGGTCTTTGATGCTGTTGATCCCCGGCTGGACCACGAGCCCTTCGGCGCCGGGGGAGTCGTCGATATTGGCGAACCAGTAGAAGCTGTCGTTGCCCTTCGCCATCTCGACGATGACCGAGAGCACCCCGGTGTTAGTCCACTGGATCCCACCCTGGGTCAGCGCCAGCATCCGGTCACTCGACTTCACGATCGGCCTCAATTCGACCTCCAGGCCGGCCTCCTTGAAGTATCCACGGTCGATCGCCACCATCAGCGGAACGTGACCGAACCACGTGGTCGAGGCCCCTTGGTCCAGCTTCATCGGCGCCTGCGCATCAGCCAGGCTCGCACCCAGAATGATTCCGAACGACAGAACAAGCAGGGCAACCGGGCGGGTGATTCTTCTCATCGGTTCGCCTCCATAGCTTCGCCAAGATGGGGCCGTATTCGTCACGGATGAGCCCTTATTGTCGCGCTCCCTCGTCGTACACCGACGCCGAGAGCTGCACCGGTTCGGGCGAGCGCCAGCCCTCCAGCAGCACGCGATCGACGTCGTACACCTCGATCCCCAGCGGCTTGCATGTCGGCAACGTATCGCCGCGGCCCGGCCCGCGACCGGGCACCGACAGGTCGCCGCCCGGGCAGTTGGAGATCGCGCAGAGCAGGTCGATCTCGGCGAAGAACTCCAGGAAGTCGCCCTTCCTCGCCGGGCTGGGCTCGGTGAAGTAGATCTCGTTGTCGGGGTCAAGGCCGGTGATCTGGAAGATATTCAGGACATCGTGCACGTCGAACTCGGTCAGGTGGTAGGGCGCGACCGCGCGCGCCAGGTTGTTGTGGCAAGTCAGGTTGAACTCGGTGCCGTTCTGCAGCTTGTACAGATACGGATCGCACCGGGAGCCCAGCAGGTCGTGGCAGCGTCCCCCTGACGGCGTCGCCGCGGTCGGCAGCGTGTCCTTGGTGAACGTCAGGATCGGCCTGAGATAGGGCAGGCACGACCACAGACGCTTGCCGGTGGTCACGTGCGCTCCCTCGAATTGACGCGAACGCGCCGCCCAGAACCGCTCGCGCGGGTTGTGAAAGTTCCAGGCGTTGAAGTCGCAGACCTGCGGCCCCTCGATGGCGACGATGCGACAGAGCTGTCCCTTACGGACCGGCCACGCCCGGCCCGTCCGGATGGGCACCACGATCGTCTCCACCAACGTGCGGCGGCTCGTCTCGCCGAGGCGTCGATAGAAGGGGCGATCGACGGTGACCAATCCGGGGTTCTTGGCGTCGTAGTAGAGCCGTGGTGGCATCGGGGATCCTCCCGGCGGTAATATACGCCGAGCCACGAGGTTCCGGAGGCCCCATGACGCCCGTCACGCACGCGGATTTCGACCCGGTCACATTGGAGATTCTCTGGAGCCGCTTGATCTCCACCACGGACGAGTCGGCGGCGGCGCTCCTTCGAACGTCGTTCTCGACGATCGTACGAGAGTCGAACGACTATGCGACCGTCCTGATGGACGCCAACGGCGACGCACTAGCCGAGAACACGGCCGGCATCCCGTCGTTCGTGGGCATCCTGCCGCGAACCCTCCGCGAGCATCTGCTGGTCCGGTATCCGCGCGAGGTCTGGCGTCCTGGGGACTGCGTCATCACCAACGATCCCTGGATGGCGACCGGACACCTCCCCGACATCACGATGGCCGCGCCGATCTTCTACCGCGGCCGCCTCGTGGCGTTCTCCGGCTCCATCGCGCACTCGCCCGACATCGGGGGATCGCTGTGGGCGGCGGACTGCCGCGAGCTCTTCGAGGAAGGCATCCGCATCCCACCGGTCAAGTTCCTCATCGAGGGCCGGCCGAACCAGGACGTCGTCGACTTCATCTCCGGCAACGTCCGGATGCCCGAACAAGTCCTGGGCGACCTCCAGGCCCAGGTCTCCGCGCAGCAAGTATGCGCCCGCCGCCTGGCCGAACTCCTCGACGACGCGGAGTTGGTCGATCTGGCGCCCCTGTCCCGGGCGCTGCAGACGCGCGCCGAGGCCGCGATGCGCCGGGCCATCGAGGCGCTGCCGGATGGTGAGCACCGCTACACCGTGCGGGCCGACGGGTTCGACGAGGACGAGACGCTGATCGAGTGCCGCCTCGTGATCGCGGGCTCCACGATCCACGTGGACTACGCGGGGACGTCGAAGCAAATCGACCGTGGCCTCAACTCGGTGATGAACTACACGTATGCCTACACGGTCTATCCGATCAAGTGCGCCATAGATCCGCTCACGCCGCGCAACGAGGGATCGTACCGGCCCCTCACCGTGGACGCCCCGCTCGGCAGCATCCTGAACCCTCGCTACCCCGCCCCCTGCGGCGCCCGACAGCTCACCGGGCACCTGCTGGCCGGGGCCGTCTACGGCTGCCTCGGTCAGGCCGTCCCGCACGCGGTGCTCGCCGAGTGCGGGAGCGCACCCACCCTGCGCGCGCTCTTCAGCGGCGCCGATCGGCAGGGCAACCGGTTCTCGCAGATCCTGTTCGCGAGCGGCGGCATGGGGGCGAGCGCGGTCGGCGACGGGCTGTCGACGACCGCGTTCCCCACCAACTCCGGCGCCGGCAGCGTCGAGGCGCTCGAAAGCATCGCGCCCCTCCTGGTCTGGAAGAAGGAGTTCCGGCGGGATTCGGGGGGCGCGGGACAGTATCGCGGCGGTCTCGGCCAGGAGATCGAGGTCGAGGTGACGTCAACGGAGCCGCTGCGTCTCTCGCTCCTATCCGATCGGCAGAAGCACGCGCCCCACGGGCTGTTCGGGGGCAAGGACGGGGCGACGGTGGAGATCTTTCTGCGCGATGGAATCCGGCCGCACCCGAAATCGCGCAGCAGCATCCGGCCCGGAGACCGCCTGATCATGCGCTTCGCGGGCGGCGGCGGCTACGGCGACCCTCGCCGCCGCGATCCGAATGCGCTGCACGAGGACGTCCGCGGGGGATACGTGTCCGCCGACGCGGCCGGGCGCGACTACGGCATCGAACTCTCGTGATGGCCGACCCGATCCGTGTCGGCATCGACGTGGGCGGGACCTTTACCGATTTCGTCCTCGTGGACGAGCTCCGGGACCTGATCTACACCGGCAAGCGGCTCACCACATCCCACGACCCGAGCGAGGCGATCCTGGGCGGCCTCGAGCGCCTGCTCCGGGAGGCCGGCACCGATGCCGACCAGCTGCACAGCCTGGTGCACGGTACGACGCTCGTCGCCAACACGATCATCGAGCGCAGCGGCGCACGGGTCGGGTTGGTCACCACGCGCGGCTTTCGCGACTCGCTCGAGATGGGCCGGGAGATCCGCTACGATCTCTACGATCTGCAGCTCGAGCCGCCGCGCCCGCTCGTGCAACGGCCGTTGCGGCGCGAGGTCAGCGAGCGGATCGACGCTGAGGGACGGATCGTCCTGCCGCTCGACGAGACCGAGCTGCGCAGGGTGGGCGCGGAGCTCGTGGCCGCCGGGGTGGAGGCGATCGCCGTCTGCCTCATGCACGCTTACCGAAACCCGGAACACGAGCGCCTCGCCAAGCGAATCCTCGAGCGGGAATGCCCGGAGATCCCGATCAGTGTCTCGTCCGAGGTCGCCCCGGAGATCCGCGAGTACCAGCGCGCCAGCACCACCTGCGCGAACGCCTATGTCCAGCCCCGGATCGCGCACTATCTCGCCCGCCTGCAAGACGGGCTGCGGGTGATGCGGCTCGGCAAGCTCTACATCATGCTCTCCAACGGCGGCATCACCACGGTGCGCGCGGCCCGGGACTTCCCCATCCAGCTGATCGAGTCGGGCCCAGCCGCGGGCGCGATGGCGGCCGGCTACTACGGCCTGCTCACGAACACCTCGAGCCTGATCTCGTTCGACATGGGGGGCACCACCGCGAAGATGTGCCTCGTCGATCGCGGCTGGCCCAGCCGCGTGCACGAGCTCGAAGCGGGACGCGTGCGGCGCTTCCGCAAGGGCTCGGGGCTGCCGCTCAAGGTACCGGTAGTCGACATGATCGAGATCGGCGCTGGCGGCGGCTCGATCGCACGCGTCGATGCGATGGGTCTGCTCAAGGTAGGACCGCAGAGCGCCGGCTCAGAGCCCGGGCCCGCTTGCTACGGGCGCGGCGGCATGATGCCGACCGTGACCGACGCCGACCTCGTGCTGGGTTATCTCTCGCCCGACTACTTCCTCGGCGGCGAGATGACGCTCGATCGCGCTCGGGTCGAGCGGGCCATAGGGGAGCACATCGCCCGCCCGCTCGGCCTCGACCTGGTGGCGGCCGCGGTCGGCATCCACGACGTGGTCAACGAGAACATGGCCGCGGCCACCCGCATGCACGCCGCCGAGAAGGGTCAGGACCCGTGCCGCTTCACCTTGATCGCCTTCGGTGGCGCCGGCCCCGTCCACGCCTACGGTCTCGCCCGACTGCTCAAGGTCCGCCGGATCATCTGCCCGTTCGGAGCGGGCGTCACTTCCGCCCTGGGCATGCTGGTGGCGGCGCCGTCCACGGACCTGGTCCGCAGTTACGTCTCGCGATTGGAGAACATCGACTGGAACCACCTCAACGGTCTGTTCTCGGAGATGGCCGGTGACGCACGGGCCTTGCTCGTCGAAGCCGGCGCGGACCCGGCTGAGCTCACGCTACGGCGCACCGCCGACATGCGCTACGTCGGGCAGGGCTTCGAGATCTCCGTGCCCCTCGCCGAGGGTCCGCTCGGCCCCCGGTCGCTGGACGATCTCAAGGAGCGGTTCCTCACGACCTACGCGCAACTATTCGAACGCCGCATCATGGACGTGCCAGTCGAGGCGATAAGCTGGCGAGTGGCCGCGACCGCCCCGGTCCCGAATGTCGAGCTCAACTTCGGCGGCCAGCCAGCCCGGCGCGGCGATCTTCGCAAGGGCACTCGCCAGGTTTACTTCCCGCAGACTGGTTTCGCCCCTTGCCCGGTCTACGACCGCTACTCGTTCACCGCGGGAATCCAGCTCTCCGGCCCCGCCGTCATCGAGGAACGCGAGTCGACCATCGTCGCCGGCCCCGACGCACGCATCACCGTCGACAAGCACCTGAACCTGATCATCGAGATCACCTGAGCGCGCCTCGGCTCGATCAGCTCCCCCCTCGGGACGAGACGTATCTGGCTTCCCCTCTTGGGCACGTCGATGCGAATATGGTCCACGCGAAGCGAGCGGCCAGCTGCTCCATCCCATGTATGCTCTCGGTCCGGGAGGTTGAGAGATGAAATTCGGATTGCTGAGCCAGCTTCAGGTCCCGAAACCGTGGGCCGAAGACACCGAGAGACACGTCTACTGGCAGAACCTCGACCACGTGGCAGCGGCGGAGGAAGCCGGCTTCACGTATTTCTGGCTCACCGAGCAGCACTTCTTTGCCGAAATCGGCCACTCGGCCTGCCCCGAGATGTTTCTGGCCGCGTTGTCCCAGCGAACGCGCAAGATTCGGCTCGGCTTCGCGGTGATCCTGATGCCGTGCCACAATCCGTTCATGATCGCGGAGCGTGTCGCCACGCTCGACGTTCTCAGCAATGGCCGCTGCGAATTCGGGGCAGGACGCGGCACCGCGGCTTACATGGTCGAGGGGCTCGGCTTCAATGCCGACGCCGAGTACGGCCGCGAGGTCGGGCGCGAGGCGCTGGAGGCCGTGTTGAGAATGCTCGAGCAGGAGCATTTCGTCGGCTACAAAAGTGCACATTTCGATCTGCCGGCGCGTCAGGTGGTTCCCCGTCCAATCCAGCGTCCCCACCCACCCCTCTGGTATGCCGCATCCAATCTGGAGACATTCGAGCGCGCCGGCGCGGCGGGTGTCGGTGTGCTCGGTGTCACCCGCTATACGCATGCCGAGGTCAAGCCTCACGTCGAGGCGTACCGCGCGGCAATCAAGAGCGCTGACCCCGCGCAGTTCGTCGGGCGCTTTGCCAACAACCATGTCGGGGTCTTCGCAATCGGCTGCGTGCATGATAACGACCGGATCGGTCGTGACGTGGGCTGTGCCGCGGCGCGCTTCTACTATGGCGAGAACGACGCCGAACTGAACCATGTGCGGTTCGGCTCGTCCGAGGGCGTGGCACGGATCAAGGCCCGAATGGCGGGGTATTCGAATGACGAACTTCTGAATAGCGGGATGGCGATCGGCGGCAACGCCGACAGTGTATGCCGCCAGGTGGAACGTTGGGCCGCGACGGGCATCGATCAGATGATTTTCATGTTCCAGATCGGCCACACCACGCACGACCAGATCATGCGCTCCATCGAGATCGTCGGAGAGACGGTAATTCCGCGGTTCGCCGACTGACGAGATGCGCCATGGCTCATTTCCGACCGCCAGGAGCGAAACGCTAGCTCCGGACTAGGACGGGAGCGACACAGCATGTCCAAGCACGATTTCCCCGCCGAAGAATTTGCCGCGCGGCAGGCCCGCGCGCGCGAGGCGATCGGTGTAGCAGGCCTGGACTGGCTGCTGGTCATCCATCCGGCGTCGCTGCACTGGCTGATCGGCACGGAAGCCAAAAGCTATCAGGCCTTCCAGTGCCTTTTGCTCTCGGCAACGCTCGACCCTCTAGTCATGTTCACTCGTCTCTCGGAGAGATGCGAGTTCGTCGAAGACTCCTTGGCGGATGAGGTGATCGGTTGGAGTGGCCCGGAGCCCGAGGATCCCCTCGAGGCATTCCGCGTCCTCGTCGACCGGCTCGGTCTTCGCACTGCGCGCGTTGGTCTCGAAACGCCACCGTATTATCTGCATCCACATCACTACATGCGATTGAACGCCATGCTCGGCACAGCGCTCGTGGCCGAGCCGTCCAATCTGATCCATGCACTGAAGCAGGTGAAGTCGCCACGCGAGATCGAACTCATCCGTGAATCAGCGCGCATCGCCGATACCGCGATGACCGCCGGCATCGCGGCCGTGACCGACGGACGCAGCGAGCTGCAAATCGCTGCCGCCGTCTACCAGGCCTTGCTCACTTCCGGTAGTTCGCTGCCGGCCAGCGCAATCAATCTCGTCACCGGCGAACGCTGCGGCTTTGCGCACGGCGCACCGACGCTGCGCCGGCTCCAGCGCGGTGATCCCGGCAACATGGAATTCGGCGCAGCTTACAAGCGCTACACCAAGACGATCGGGCGGCAGTTCAATCTCGGGCCTCCGTCACAGCGTGTACGCGACATCTACGCCGTGGTTCGCACCGCATTCGATGCGTGCCTCGCAGAGATCCATGACGGCGTCCCGGCCATCGTGCCGCACGATGCGGCAAAGCGCGTGATCGCCGACGCGGGTATGGATCGCTACCGACTGCACACCACCGGCTATTCGATCGGCGCCGGCGTGCCGCCGTCCTGGAGTGAACCACTCAACATGTTCGGCGGCACCCAGGATGTGCTGCGCGCGGGGATGGTGGTCTCGATCGAGCCGCCAGTGTTTGTCGCGGAGGAACGCATCGGCGCGCGCATCATCGACAATGTTCTGGTCACCGAGTTTGGTGCCGAGTTGCTGTCGAAGTACCCGCTCGATCTCCTTGTTGTCGACTAGCGTCCACGATTGTCGTCAGGCCGAGGACCCTAGCCGTAGGGTCGGTTCAGGTCAAACCTCATTGGTACACTCCTCCGCCGGGGGCGCCGACTGAGCACTCGTTCCCCGACGAAAACCAAGAATACGCCCAGCAGGAGGCCGCCGACGCTCAGGCCAATCGTGGGCAGGTCCGCGGCCGATCTGATTCTCAGAATCACGGCAATCAGCGCTGAGCGAATACTCGCCGCGGGACTCCAGGGCGCGCCCCGTAGAAACATCGCGACGAGGACTGCCATCGGTAGCGCCAGAGCGTGAAAGCCAATCACGATCGCGGAGAGCCCCACCAGCTCACGCAGACGACTGGGCCTCAACAGGAGGCCGGTGGCAACAAGTGCCATCGTCACCGCCCCGAGAAGGAACATCGCCAGCGCATCCATGGCCCCCGAGATTGTGGCGCTCAACACCGTGTCGACAAGCAAAATCCAGAGCACTCCGCATACCGCGGCCCCAACGAGCGCTACGAAGATCTTTGCCAGCTTCCGCCGGCGCCGTCGCGAGGAGAGGAATAACAGAGTTCCCGTGCAGATCAGGAAGACCACGATTCCGGTGAAGAAAACCCCGAACGTGAGGAAACGATCATCTGGCCGTGGCCGGGTGACACATCCGAACGTGGCCAGTCCCATGATGGCGATGCGTGGTCGGCAGGCCACGGATACAAGCGAGGTTGCGGAGCCGGCGCCGATACATGGCCGCTCGCGTACCGGCTGTACTTCGGCCGCGAGCGGCGGGTCGAAAAGCCGGCTAACCAGGGTTCTGAGGAATGCGCGCCGGGCCACCGGCCCTCCCTTCTGGCCGCCTCATCTGGGAGGGACGGGGCGGGGCGGCCAGCGGGACGAAGGTAAACCAGCTGTGCGAGCAGTCCGGATCGGCGGAGCGGCCACCCGGAAATATTCCCGGCCGAGTGATATTCACCGGGTCGGCTGGGAGGATTCTCAATCCTCTGCGCGGGTCCAAGAGCTTGATTCTCTGGGCCCTCCAACTCGCTCGGTCGAGTGTGATGTCGCTAGCGCAGCCTGGGGCCGGGATCCATCTTCAGAAGGACTCGCCCGCCCATCGGGTACCACTCCGGCGCGAGCGTGACCGCTTGGCCGACGACGTGAAGATCGCGCCAACACTCGGCCAGGCGACTCTCGCGCTGGAACGACGTGCTGCCACCGTGCCGGTACATCAGATCCATCGCCTCGCGAGCGCTGTCGGTGGCGTAGACCGCGGCCAGCCGGCAACGGGCCCGTTGCTCGAGGGTGGTGTCCTCGCCCGACGCGACGGTGTTCCAGAGCTCGGCGACCATCGCGCTGCGGTACACACGACCGGCGTTCAGGATCGCGTCGGCTCGACCAACCGCATC
>Ga0187766_10002516_pt1 | contig 10786 bp, 10 predicted proteins | sample 0216_QUI02_MP05__4_FD_132971 | JGI IMG/M metagenome (GOLD analysis project Ga0187766, IMG submission 132971) | Tropical peat soil microbial communities from peatlands in Department of Meta, Colombia - 0216_QUI02_MP05_20_MG | ecosystem: Environmental > Terrestrial > Soil > Wetlands > Peat ... | reverse complement strand
TTGCCGACGTGCGGGCCGACGAAGCGGAACTTGAAGTCTCCCTCCTTGTCGGCGTCGGCGGCCGCCGCGACGCCGGCCGCCAGGCTGCCCAGGGCCGCGATCGCGATAAGCCGGTAACGGAGTGTCTTGGCGGGCATCGGTTGTTGCTCTTGTTGGATTGATTGTGCGCGCGAGTTTAGCGTGGGACGATGCCGCGAGCATTAACGAGGGGTGTGGCGCATGCAGGGGCGGGTGGCGCTCGTTACCGGCGGCGGCCGGGGGATAGGGCGCGAGGCGGCGCTGCTGCTCGCGGCGGCCGGCGCCCGCGTCATGATCGTGGCCCGCACCGCCGCCGAGCTCGCAGCTGTCGGGCTCGAGTACGTCGCGGCGGACCTGGGCACGGCCGCGGGCTGTGCCCTGGCGGTCGCCGAGACCGAGCGGCGGCTCGGCCCGGTCGAAGTGCTGGTCGTGAACCACGGCATCGGCTCGGCGCACGAGCGGCTCGTGTGGGAGCAGGACCCGGAAGTCTGGCGCGAGACCATGCGCATCAACCTCGACGGCCCGTTCGAGCTCGCGCGGCTCACGGTGGGCGGCATGTGCCGGCGCGGCTTCGGCCGGCTGGTATTCACCAGCTCGACCGCCGGCGAGAAGGCCGAGCGCTGCGGCAGCGCCTACAGCGCCTCCAAGCACGGGCTGATCGGGCTCGCGCGCGCCATCGCTCAGGACGCGGGTCCCTTCGGAGTCACGTCCAACGCGGTGCTCCCGGGCTGGGTGCGCACTGCGATGGCGGAGCGCTCGGCGCAGACTGAAGCCGAGCGGCGCGGCATCAGCGCCGAGCAGGTGTGGCGCGAGCGCGCGGCAATCTACCCGCAGAACCGGGTGCTGGAGCCGCGCGAGGTCGCCGAGGTGATCGCGTTCCTGTGCAGCGATGCCGCCGGGGGCGTGAACGGCGAGGCGATCACCGTGGCGCTCGGCGGCATCTGGTAGGCGTTCGCGGTCAGCGCCTGCGCCGCGTTGCGTCCTTCAGCCGGCTCGGTTGCAGCTCGCCCGCGCGCTCCAGCACCGGATAAGCAACCGAGCAGATGTGCGAATGGATGCGCTTCAGGTCGCGCAGTATGTCCAGGTGCAGGGAGCTCGATTCGATACTCTCTGAGCGGCCGTCCCGCAGACGCGCCAGATGGTTCTCAGCCGCCGCGAACTCGGTGGCGCGCAAGGTGGCCTTCTCGGTCACCAGCTGCCGCGCGCTCTTCAAGTCGCCGGTCATGAAGACGCCGAAGGCGAGCTTCAGGTTGTCGCAGACTTCCTGATGAAACGCGGCCAGCTCGGCGGCTCCTTCGGGAGAGAACGCTATTTGACGCTTGATCTTCTTCGAAGCCACTTCCATCAGGTTCTTGTCGATGATGTCGCCGACGTGCTCGAGGTTGATGGAGAATGAGATGATCTCCATCGCCCGCATGGCGTCGCGCTCGTTGAGGCTTTCGCGGGTGAGCTGGGTGAGGTAGAGCTTCACCGCTTCATCGAGGCGGTCCACGGCATCGTCCATGCCGGAGATTTCATCGGCCAGCTTGCGGTCGTTTGTCGTGATCGCTGCCATGGTCTGGCGCAGCATCGTCTCGACGATGTCGCCGATGTGGAGCGTCTCGCGGGCAGCGCAGGCGAGCGCCACCGAAGGTGTCGCGAGAGCGGTCTCATCCAGGTAGAGCGGGGTCGACGGATCGCCGGCCTTCGGGCGCTCGGGCAGGAAGCGCGTGAGTAGCGCCGCCACGCCGTCCAGCGGCAGAATGAAAATCAGCGCCAGGGCCACATTGAATGCGGTATGAAAATCCGCGGCCATGCGCGAGGGGTTGGGCTCGAAGCGGGCGAGTGCGGCGGCAATCGGCTGCAGAAACGGCAGGACCAGGACGCAGCCGACCACACGATTCAGGAGATTTCCCAGAGGCAGGCGGCGGCTCGCGGGATTATCGCTGTGGCTGCCCTCGACCAGAGGATTGATCGCGCTGCCGAGATTGGCGCCGAGAATGAGAGCCAGCGCCGCCTCCGGTGCGATGAATTGCGAGTACGCGAGCGACATCACCAGCAGCACGACCGTCACGCTCGAATGCGCCACCCAGGTGAGCGCCGCCGCCACAGCCAGGCACAGCAGAGGCTCGGCGGTAACGGCCCCGAGCACGGTGCGGACCACGGGCGCGTTTTCCGCCGGCGCCAGCGTATCGAGCAGGATGTGCAGCGACAGCACCATGAGCCCGACACCGATGGCCACGCGCCCGAGATCGCGCGTCCGCGTCTGTCCGCCGCGCTTGAAGGCGGTCACGCCGATCAGGAACAGCACTGGCGCCAGGGCCGAGACGTTGAACGACAGTACCTGGACGATCAGCGTGGTGCCCACATTGGCGCCCAGCATGATCGCGAGCGCCGGCACCAGGTTCACGGAGCCGTCGGTTACGAAGGACGCCGTCATCAGACCCGTGGCGGTACTGCTCTGCAGGAGAGTCGTGACGGTGAGGCCGGCGAGAAATGCCAGGAAGCGGTTGCTCAGTGCCTTGCTGAGGATGCGCCTGAGGTCCGAGCCGAAGGCGCGCACGATGCCGCTGCGGACCATGTGCAGGCCCCAGAGCAGCAGCGCGACCCCGCCGACCAGATCCAGAAGAATCATGCTGCCCATGTCTAATGGGCCGCGGTCAGGGAAGGTTGCCTTTGACGATCGCTCCGCCCTTCATGACGACCGCGACCGACTCGAGCGCGCGGATGTCCTTGAGGGGATCCCCGTCCACCGCGATCAGGTCGGCGTAGCGCCCGGGCGCGATCGCGCCGACGTTGGCGGTCTGATCGAGGGCCTCGGCGGCATTCCTGGTCGCAGCCTGGATCGCCTCCAGCGGCGTCATGCCCCATTCGACCATCTTGGCGAACTGGCGTGCGTTGGTGCCGTGCGGATAGACGCCGGCGTCCGTACCGAAGAGCATCCTGACTCCCGCGGCGTGCGCGGCACGGAACGTCTGCCGCTGCTTGAGTCCGATCATGCGCTCCTTATCCAGGCTTTCGGCGTACACGCCGTTCCTGGCACCCTCGGCGAGGATGTAGTCGTCGTTGTAGACGTCCATGTCGAACCAGGCGCCGCGCTCCCTGGCGAGCCTGAAGCTCTCGGCATCCGCGAGACTCGCGTGCTCGATGGTATCGACTCCGGCGCGCAGCGCGTCGTTGATGCCCTCGGTGCCGTGCGCGTGGACGGCGACGCGCAATCCCAGACGGTGCGCCTCGTCGACGACGGCCTTGATCTCCTCGAGCGACAGCTGTTGCGCACTGACGCTGTCGCGCTTGGACAGCACCCCGCCGGTCATGCAGACCTTGATGACCCTGGCGCCGTACTTATGCAGCTTGCGCACCAGCGCACGGTACTCGTCCGGCGAGTTTGCGATCTGCGTATCGGGCGTGGTGACCGAGGGCGGGAACTGCGTGGCGTCGCAATGCCCGCCGGTCGAGCCGATCGCATAGGTCGCGGGCACGATGCGCGGACCCGCGATGTAGCCGTGATCGATGCCCTCCATGAGCCCGACGTCCTGGTAGTCGTGGGAGCCGACGTTGCGCACGGTGGTGAAGCCTGCCTCGAGCGTCCTGCGGGCGTTGGCGACGCCCACCGTCATCCAGAAGCTGTCGGTGTACTCGAGCCGGCGATAGCCGCTGATCAGCGGGTCGGAAGTCAGGTGCACGTGCATGTCGATGAGACCCGGGAGGATCGTCTTATTTCCCAGATCCACCAGCCTCGCGCCCGCGGGCGTGGGATCCCCCTCGTGCCCCACCGCGCTGATGCGCCCGTCGGTGATGACGATCTGCGGCCGCTCGACCTCGCGGCCTGCCAGCACGTCTATCATGCGTGCCGCGGTGACGACCGTGGTTTCCGCCGGGACCGAAGGCGTGAAGCAGAGCGCGCAGAGCGCGGCAGCGACCATGGCAGGGATCCGCATTGTCTTCTCCGTTCGGTTGTCAATCCTCGTCCGCGGCGGGCATCTTTGCCTCGACCTGCGCCGCGATCGCGGCGGGGTCGGCAGCCGTCGCGGGATAGGACTCGGACCAGAGCACCGAGCCGTCCTTGACCGAGAGTAGCGTCACCGTCAGGCGCTGTGCCGGCGATTGCCCGTCAACCGCGCCATAGAGAACGTACTTCGCCGCGCGCGCGCGTCCCTGCGCCACGGCGGCCGTGGTGTCGAGGGAGGCGGGCGGCGCGTTCACGAGGCCCACGTGCCCGTGAAGGGAAATGGCGATCCGGCCATACACCTGTGCGAAGGCCGAGTCGGCCAGCTTGCGGGCTGCTGCGTCGCCGGATGGCGCGCCGAAGGGGATTGCCAGCACGGGCGCCTGCGCCGCCGCGACCTCCTTGCCAACCTCGTTGGCAAAAGTCTGCGCGATCTGGATGCCGAGCTTGGCGACGTCGGAGGTGTTGGAGCTGCCCTGATAGCTGTCGGCGATGTCCTTGAGCTTCCTGGCGTCGGCCGGCGAGATCGTATCTGCGCTCGGCGCCTTGGGTGGGGGAGGGATCGGCGGGGACTCGTCCCGGTCCCAGTTGCGGCTCAGGCTGCAGCCTCTGGAGAACAGAGCAATGGCCAGCCAGATCCATATGATCCACCGTATCCAGCGGGGCAGCCGCTTGAAGGATATCCAGGCCGATTGCAGCAGCCAGCCGACGACGTGCGCCCAGAACCGTATGCGCTGCCCGGGCTCCTCGCGCGGAAACTCCGGATACCTGCGGCTCGCCGGCGGAGAGCTGGCCCGCGCGGGCCGCTCCGCCGCCTGCCTGGAGGGTTGCGGCGCGACCTCCTGCCCCGAGAGCAGCCGGCGGCAAAGCGCTTCGAGCGCCGCCGTGGCCTGTCCGTCCGGCGCCCGGGTCCACTGCACCGCGAGAAACTTCTCGGGAACGCGGGCGCGCGCCTGCGTCGTGTCATCGATGACGACCGGCAGCAGAAAGGTGTGATCGTCCGCCATGTCGTGGGTCCGCTCGACCGCCAGCCGCCACTCCCGGCGGAAGTAGCCCTCGGGACGCGCGTCGGTTTGCGCGGATATGACCGGCATGAAAAGATCGCACTCGCGTATCTGCCGGCGGATCTTCTGGTCCCAGGCGTCTCCTCCGTCGAGCCCGCTCTCGTCGTACCAGACCTCGAGTCCATACGACTGCAGAGCGTCCCTGAGGGCCTGCGCGGCCTTGCGGTCGTCCGAGGCGTAGCTCAGGAACACCGAAGGAGGCGGGCGCTGCGGGTCGGTGGGCTCGGCGGTGGACATGGGTGGCGGGTCAGTATTCGGTGAGCAAGGTTAGGGCAAAAATGCCCGGATTTCACGCAGCTATCCTGCCGGCGGACTCCGCGGCGGTCGTGACCGTGGCGGGGCTGCGCAAGACCTACGCCAATGGCCTCACCGCGCTCCATGACATCGAGTTGACCATCCGGCGCGGCGAGATCTTCGCGCTGCTCGGCCCGAACGGGGCGGGCAAGACCACCCTCATCAACATCATCTGCGGCATCGTCACGCCGAGCGCCGGCAGCGTGGTCGCCGACGGTCACGACATCGTGCGCGACTACCGCGCGGCGCGCAGCAGGATCGGGCTCGTGCCCCAGGAGCTGCACACCGACACCTTCGAGACGGTACTGGCGACGGTCAATTTCAGCCGCGGGCTGTTCGGCCGGCCGCCGGATCCGGCCTACTGCGAGCGTGTCCTGCGCGATCTGTCGCTGTGGGACCGCAGGGACGCGAAGATCATGACCTTGTCGGGGGGCATGAAGCGCCGCGTGCTGATCGCCAAGGCGCTCGCCCACGAGCCGACGATCCTGTTCCTCGACGAGCCGACCGCAGGCGTCGACGTGGAGCTGCGGCGCGACATGTGGCAGCTGGTGCGCCGGCTGCGCGACAGCGGCGTGACCATCATCCTCACCACGCACTACATCGAAGAGGCGGAAGAGATGGCCGACCGCGTCGGTGTGATCCACAAGGGAAGGCTGATCGTCGTCGAGGACAAGACGCTGCTGATGCGCAAGCTCGGCAAGCGGCAGCTGACCCTGCACCTGCAGCAGCCGCTCGCGGCGCTTCCCGCCGGGCTCTCCGCCTATGCGCTCGAGCTCGCCGACGGCGGCGAGACGCTGGTCCTCACCTTCGACGCCCATCACGGCGAGAGCGGCATCGCCCCGCTCCTCAAGCGGCTCGGCGAGCTCGGCATCGACTTCAAGGACCTGCACTCGAGCGAGAGCTCGCTCGAGGACATCTTCGTGGGCCTGGTGAGCGAGCGGGCATGAACGTCTTCGCGATCCGCGCGATCTATCGTTTCGAGATGGCGCGGACCTTCCGCACCCTGATGCAGAGCATCGCGGCTCCGGTGCTGTCGACCGCACTGTACTTCGTGGTATTCGGCGCCGCGATCGGCGCGCGCATGGGCCGGGTCGACGGCGTCGGCTACGGCTCCTTCATCGTGCCGGGCCTCATCATGCTGTCGATCCTCACCGAGAGCGTCTCGAACGCCTCTTTCGGCATCTACCTCCCCAAATGGTCCGGAACGATCTTCGAGCTGCTCTCCGCCCCGGTCTCCTACGTCGAAGTGCTCATCGGCTACGTGGGAGCCGCGGCCACCAAGTCGGTGATGCTCGGCGTGCTGATCCTGGTGACAGCGCGCGTGTTCGTGCCCTACGGGATTCTGCACCCGGCGTGGATGGTTGCGTTCCTCATTCTCACGGCCGTCACCTTCAGCCTGCTCGGCTTCATTATCGGCGTGTGGGCTGGCAGCTTCGAGCAGCTGCAGGTGGTACCGCTCATGATCCTGACGCCGCTCACTTTCCTCGGCGGTGCCTTCTACTCGATCAGCATGCTGCCGCCGCTGTGGCAGAAGATCACACTCTTCAATCCGGTCGTTTACCTGATCAGTGGCTTCCGCTGGAGCTTCTATGGGACGGCGGACGTGAACGTGGTGGCGAGCGCGGCGGCGACGCTGCTGTTCCTGGCGCTGTGCGTCGCGGCGGTGGCCTGGATCTTCAGGACCGGCTACAAGCTGAAGAACTAGGCATCAGTGCGTCGCGCCGAGGTCCTCGAAGCGCACGTTGCCGATTCGATACGACTTCCAGTCGCGATAGTCGAAGTGCCACCACTCGAATTCGTAGACTGTGAACCCCTGCGCCTCCATGTGCCGCCGCAACAGGTCGCGCATGCGGCGCTGTCCGGCAGTGCCGCCGCTGTAGGTCGGGTAGGCGCGCTCGGTGGCCTCGTCGTACAGGCTCGGCATCTCGACCTCATGGCCGCTCTTGAGCTCGTAGAGCGTGAGGTCCACCGCGCAGCCGCGGTTGTGGCGCGAGCCTTCGGCGGGATCGGCGACGTAGCGGTGCAGCTCGGGGGGCATCGCGTCCCAGAAGATCCTGGTCACGTACCACGGCCGGTAGGCATCGTGCACCAGCAGCCCGTAGCCCTCGCGCGCCAGCGAGCGCTGCACGCGCACCAGCGCCTCCGCCGCCGGCCGCTGCATGAAGGCGCGCGCCTGGCTGTAGAGCGGCGTGCCGAGAAAATTGCGCGTGCCGGCGTAGCGGATGTCGAGTCTGATCGTTGGGTCGAGGGCTGTCAGCTCGACGAGATCGGCCGGCCGGAACTCGCCGCTCTCCGCCGGCGGCGTCGCGGCGAGCGCAATCGGCAGCAGCTCCGCCACCGGCCGCACCGGGGTGACGCGAAAGACGCCGCCGGTAATACCGGTCCGGCGGGCGTCATCCGCGTTCGCGTTCTGCTGGGCGATTGCCGCGGTCTGCAACGCCATCGCCACGCATAGCGCACCCAGCGCCCGCAGGAACATCAGCGGGCCTCCAGGGGCTGTTTCATCTCCGCGCAGATGGCGCGCACCAGGTCGCGAAGCTGCGCGTGCTCGAGGTTCGCGAGCACCGCTACGGCGAAATGCGTCTGCGGGATGATGAAGAGCTCCGTGCTGGTACCCGACTGCGCGCCGGTGTGCATCACGAACCGGCCGCCCTCCGGCAGCTGGAATCCAAGCCCATAGCCGTTGGTGCCGCTCACCGCAGTGGCGGTCCACATCTGCGTGAGCGTGGCGGGCTGCACGAGCTTGCCGTCGAGCAACGCCTGCGCGAAGCGCACCAGGTCCTCGGCGGTGGACACGTAGCCGCCGCCGGGGATCTTGTAGCTCGAGTCCATGAGAACCGCGTTCCTTAGCTTGCCCTCGATCTTCTGATAGCCGCGTGCGCGGTGCGGCACGATCTCGAACACGTTGTCGACGAAGGTGTGAGTCATCCCGGCGGGCCGGAGCACGTGCTCCTCGACGTAGTCCTGGAAGCGTGCGCCCGCCGCGCCTTCGATCGCACAGCCGACGACCGTGTAGCCGTAGGTGCTGTAGGAATATGCGCTGCCGGGACGGAACAGCAGCGGGTCGTTGGCGAAGATGGCGAACCCGTCCGCCATCCACTGGTAATGGTGCGTGTACTCCGGCTCGCCCGGAAGGTAGTGGCGGATTCCCGAGGTGTGAGACAGAAGCTCACGCACGGTGATCGGCCATTGCTTCGGCGGAAACGCGGCGCAGTAGCTTTGCACCGGCGCGTCGAGATCCAGCTTTCCCGATTCGACCAGGGCCATGGTCGCGACCGCCGTGATGGGCTTGGCGATGGAGCCGGTGCGGATCAGCGTTTCGGGGGTCGCCGGCACCGAGCTCTCGAGATCCGCCGTGCCGAATGCCCGGGAATACGTGAGCCGGTCCGCCGTCATCACGGCGACCGTGACGGCGGGAATCTGTTGCGCGCGCATCGCGTCGCTCACGATCCGGTCGAGGCGCGCATCTGCCGCTCCCGGCGCCCCGCCGGGCGCAGCCGCCACACGGCCCGCCGCGAGCAGCAGCAGGATGAGACTCAGGGATCTCGCGCGCATGTGCGTTACTCTATAGTCATGATCGCACTCAGCGCCACCGACGTGTTGAGCCTGCTGACGCCTGGCGAGACGGTCGGCTTGGTGGAAGCCGCGGCGCTCGCCGCCGCGGGATCCTCCGACTGGGTGGTGCCGGAGCGCCAGCACGTGAAGTGGGCGCAGGGGACGCTGCTCACCATGCCGGCGATCGGCGCCGGCGCCCTTGCGGTCAAGCTGGTTTCAGTGGTTCCCGGCAACGCCGCGCGCAAGCTGCCGGTGACGAACGGACTGCTGATCCTCGGCGACGCCGGCACGGGGCTGCCGCTGGCGATCATGGACGCAGCGGCGCTGACCGCCATGCGCACCGGCGCCGTCGGTGCGCTGGGGCTGAAGTACATCACGCCGGCCGGCGTCGATTCGCTCGGCATCGTGGGCGCCGGCGTGCAGGGCGCGTGGCAGGCGATCACGGCCTGCGCGGTGCGGCGGATACGCACGGTGTTTGCGCTGCGCCGTTCGGCGGCCGGGTTCGAGCGGTTCTGCGCCACGCTCGCCGCGCATGCTCCGGGAGTGACGGTCGTCGCCTGCGAGAGCGCGGCTGAGGTGCTGTCGCGCACTGCGGTGATCGTCACGGCGACGACCTCGGCCGAGCCCGTGCTGCCCGATGACCCGGCTGTGCTCGCCGGCCGGCACTTCATCGCCATCGGCTCCTACGAGCGCCATATGTGCGAGCTTCCCGACGCGGTCTTCGGGCTCGCGGGCCACCTGGTGCTGGATTCGAAGCTCGCCCGCCACGAGGTTGGAGAAGCCGTGCGTGCGGTGGAGCGCGGAGCTCTGCGGGACACGGATCTCTTTAGCATCGGCGAGCTCGCCTCGGGGCGGCGCAGTGTCGACGTCACGCGCACGACCGCCTACAAGTCGGCCGGCATGGCGCTCTACGATCTTTACGTCGCCAGGGCGCTGCACGAGGCGGCGCGGCGGCGGGGTGTCGGACAGGAGGTCGTCTTATGACTCGCGTGCTCGTCACCGGAGCTTCGGGCGGGATCGGCGCGGCGATCGCGAGCGTGCTGGCCGCGCGTGGCGCCACGATCGTTCTGCACTATCAGTCCAGCCGCGCGGCCGCGGAAGCCAGCTTGCGGCCGCTGCCGGGAGCGGGACACGAGCTGGTGCAGGCCGACCTCACCGATCCTGCCGCCGTCGAGCGTCTATGGCGCGAGGCCGACGCACTGCGTCCGATCGATGCGCTGGTGAATAACGCCGGGATCTTCCCCAATCATCCGCCGCTCACGACCGACTACGCCGGCTGGACCGCGGCCTGGCAACGTACCCTCGCGCTCAATCTCTCGGGTGCCGCGCATCTTTCTTACTTCGCCGCGCGCGCCATGGCGGAACGCTCCGGCGGCAGGATCGTCAGCATTTCCTCGCGCGGCGCCTTCCGCGGCGAGCCGCTGGCGCCGGCCTATGCCGCGAGTAAAGCGGGCCTCAACGCCTTCAGTCAGTCGATGGCGAAAGCGCTGGCGCCGAGGGGCGTCTACGTGTTCGTGGTCGCTCCCGGCTGGGTGTCGACGGCGCGCGTGGCCACGGCGATTTCCGATGCGGCCGTGATCGCGGATCAGCCCCTGGGGCGCGTCGCAACACCCGCGGAGGTCGCGCAGGCCGTCACATTCTGCGTGCTCGATGCGCCCGCGAGCATGACCGGCGCAATCCTCGATGTGAACGGCGCTTCGTACCTGCGAAGTTAGTTTATGGGCCAAAATCGCCTGCGGCGATTTTGGCAGACATTACTCCGTCGACCGCCGGCAAAGAGCGGGGCTCGATGCGCATCTGCCCCGATCACCTCAGAAGCCGAGCACTCCGCAGCAAGGTTAGCGCAGGGGTCTTTGCCGGCTGCGTCATGCCCCTCAATGGCTCGTGCGGCGGATGAAGTCCGCCACGTTGTCATGCAGCTGGCGCA
>Ga0187766_10002514_pt1 | contig 10792 bp, 9 predicted proteins | sample 0216_QUI02_MP05__4_FD_132971 | JGI IMG/M metagenome (GOLD analysis project Ga0187766, IMG submission 132971) | Tropical peat soil microbial communities from peatlands in Department of Meta, Colombia - 0216_QUI02_MP05_20_MG | ecosystem: Environmental > Terrestrial > Soil > Wetlands > Peat ... | reverse complement strand
CAGCCAATCGAATACAGTCACAACCTAACGGCTTGGCCGCAGCCTGGATGCGATGCGCGTCACTCGCTGTTGTGATGGCGGACACCTGGGGCGATTGCTCCGCCGCTTTGAATGCGCACGTCTCCGCATCGCCGTAGAGCGTGACTTGGCTCACAAACGGGCGTGCGCAACATCACGGCGTAGCGCGGCAAGTTCTTGCGACCTTTCTTTCGTGGCCCAGCGCAGGCAGCGCAGGCGTTACCGTGAGCGTTTGAGACAGCACCACGGACCGGGCAGTCGGAACACAAGCCTCCCGGCCGCCAATGGTGAGATGTGAAACGCAATCGCAGCGTGGATTTGGCCAAAGGACGGAGGCGAGGCCGTATTGCCGGCCCCCGGAAGAAGCAGCCCGCCCGCAAACTGAGCGGACGTATGCGGCGGGAGGCGCGTTTTGTTCCCTACTCCATGGAGCCGCACCTGGAACTCTGACGCGACAAGCCTTCCGCCACGCAGTGTAGCCTCAGCCCAGCAGTCGCTTTTCCGCAGCGGCGAGCCGGCGGAAAGCGCCTTTTGACAAATCGCCGAGTGCCACGTCTCCGATCCTGACTCGGATGAGTCGCAGAATCTCGACGTGCAGCGCGGCAAGCATGCGGCGGATCTGGCGATTCTTGCCTTCATCCAGCACCATCTCGATCCAGGAGTTGCATTCGCCCGCGCGCAGCAGCGCGGCGCGCTTTGCCCGGAGCAGCTCGCCGCCATCACGCACGCCTTGCTCGAGCGACCGCAGCAGCGCCGCATCAGCGACCTTGCCGATCTGCACGTGATAGGTTTTGTCGAGGTGCGTTTCGGGCGCCAGGATGCGCGCGGCCCATTCCGAATCGTTCGTCAACAAAAGCAGGCCCTCGCTCGCTTTATCGAGGCGCCCAACCGGGGCGACCCAGGGCAGGTCCGGCGCCAGCAGGTCGTAGACCGTCTTGCGGCCCCGCTCGTCCGAAGCGGTGGTGACGTAGCCGCGGGGCTTGTTCAGCGCGAGATAGACCTTCGCCGAAGGCCTAACGGGGCGCCCGTCTACCTCGACGCAGTCGCTCTGCATGCGCACGGGCGTCTCCGGGTCCTTTTGCACCGCGCCATTCAGAATGACGCGCCCCGCGCGGACCAACTCCGCGGCTTGCGAGCGGGAGCAGTAGCCGAGCTTTGACAATGCGCGCGCCAGGCCGATTCGCCTCGCGCGAACGGGATTCTCGCTTTGGGGATGCGAACCGCGCACGAACGGATAAACCCCAAGCCCTCAGGCGCGGGCCTCGCCGATGAGCTTTTCCCACAGGCCTTTCGATTTCAGAATGACTTCCACAACTTCCCGGATTGCTCCCTCGCCGCCCCGCGTCTTGGTGACGAAGTGCGCGATGCGCTTCACCTCTGGCACGGCGTCTCCTACCGCGGCGGCCAGTCCCACGCGGCGCATCACCGGGATGTCCGGTAGGTCGTCGCCAACGTAAGCCACGGCCGATTCGGGAACGCCGGCTGCGCGGAGAATTTCTTCGTACGCCGGCAGTTTCGTTGATTGCTTCTGCCGAATGAATTCCATATCCAATTCGCGTGCGCGCCGAAGCAGGGCGGCGCTTTCGCGGCCGGTGATGAATCCGGTGCGAATGCCCGCGGCGCGCGCCAGCATGAGACCTTGACCGTCATGCGGGTCGAAGATTTTCAGTTCCGTCGCGGTGCCGTCGGACTGGGAAAGCAGCGATACTCCCCGCGCCAAAGTCCCGTCCACGTCCATCAGCAAGACTTGACTCTGCCTGGCGCGTCTCGCCAGGGCCGGGGCATTCTTTTCCGCGCGTCGTGCCAAAAACCCCTCCTAATTAGGCCGCCTTCGCTCGCCGAAGGTCAGTGCAGGTGCCCGTCGAACCACGCGAGCGTGCGCTCGATGACGTCGCGCCGGTGACGCGGGTTCGCGAACATGTGCCCTTCGTGTTCGTACACAACGAACTTCGTTTCCACTGCGAGCGTTTTCAGCGCGTGCCAGAACTCGTACGACTGCGGCGTGGGGCATTCGCCGTCGCTGTCGCCGACGATGATGAGTGTGGGGGTGGCGGCGTTCTTGATGAAGTTAATCGGCGAGCTCCTCGCGTAGACCTGCGGGTCGTCGTAAACGGATTTGCCGAAGAAGGGAATCATCCACTGGTCGATCAGATTCTCGCCGTAATAGCTCTGCCAGTTGGAAAGGCCGGCCCCGGCCATTGCGGCCTTGAAGCGGTTGGTCTGCGTGACGGCCCACATCGTCATGAAGCCGCCGTAACTCCAGCCGCAAATGCCGAGCCGCGCCGGGTCGATGGGCGCTACGCGGATCGCTTCGTCCACGCCGGCTAGAATGTCGCGAAAGTCGCCGTAGCCGAAGTCCTTCACGTTGGCGCGCGTAAATGCTTCGCCCTGGCCGAAACTTCCGCGCGGGTTCGGATGAAGAACGAAGTAGCCTGCTCCGGAAAGAGCCGCCGTGTAATCGAGAGTGCTCGGCCATTGCGAGCCGAACGCCGCGCCCGGACCTCCGTGGACGTGAACGATGAGCGGATACTTCTTGGCGGGGTCGAAGTTGCGCGGATAAATCAGCCAGCCCTGCACGTCGAAGCCTTCATTATTCCAGTGGATGCTCTTCGCTTTGCCGAGCACCGGCTTGAGCTCCACGTTGCGATGCGTAATCTGTTTCCAGGCGCCGATCGGCCCCGCCCAAATCTCCGGCGGCGCGTTGAAAGAGCTGCGAACAACGGCGGCGGACTTGGCGTCGCGCGAAACGGAAAGGTTGACGCCCCAGGCGCCGGCGGTGACTTGGCCGGCGTCGCGGAAGAGCTGCGTGACGCGGCCATCCGCGGGATCAAGCGTGGCAATGGCGGAGTCGCCCTCGACGAATTCTCCGAACAGGACCTTTCCCCCCGGCGTCCAGCTGAGCCAGCTCGCGGACGCCTTGATGCCGGGCGTCAGGTTCGCAGCTTCGCCGCCTGCCGCGGGAATCGTGAAGATGTCACCGCCGACGGACGGCTCGTCGCTCATCAGGCCTCCAATGAACGCGATGCGCTTTCCGTCGGGAGACCAGGCGGGGCTGGCGATTTGCAAGGGCGGTTTGCAGATGGACTTCATCGCGCCTCCCGCCGCGGCGATTGTGTAGAGCTGCGCGATGTACCAGTTATTGTCGCCGTTTCCGGGCGCCGCGGTGACAGCCAGGTGCTTTGAATCGGGTGACCAGTCGAACTCATACACATACATGTCCGGAGGAGAAATCTGCCGCAGCTCGCCCCCTCCGGCATCAACCAGTGCAAGGCGCTGCTCGAAAAAGGCGTCCTTGATTTCACCCGTCTCCGGGGTCTCTGCCACGAGCGGCCCCGCGGCACGCGTCGCGTTCTCCGTGAAAAGAACCCCGATTGTCTTTCCGTCCGGCGACCAGGCGGGAGAAGCGAGAAAGCCCTTCACCTGGGTCAGCCTGCGAGGAGCGCCGCCCGCGGCGTCGATGACGTACAGCTGGAGCTGGCCCGCCTTTTGCGCGTCGGAGAGGAACGCGATCTTCTTGCCGTCAGGCGACCAAGCCGCGCTTCCTTCCGCGTGGATCGCATCGGCAACGCCAGCCTCGATTCGCCGCGGTTTCGTCTGCCCTGCGATGTCCTGAACGTAGATGACGGAGTCGCTTGTCGGGGCGCCCGTTTTCGTAATTACGTCTTCGACCCAGGCGACGTTCTTTCCGTCGGGCGAAATAACCGCCTGCTCGAACCGGTGGGTGCCGAACACGGCCCGCACGGCTTCGTCAACCGGGCCCGAAGCCTTTGTAGGAGACGCACCGGCGGATTTTTTCTGCGCCGGCGCATGGTGAGGCGTAAGCAGCAGAGCGCAGGCCATTACCGCGATGGCGCCGAGGCGAATCTTCATGAATCCATCCTTGAAATTGAAGCAGTGGGCTGCAAGCGCCATCAGATCAGCTCCAATGTCCACAAATCGTGCAGGTGAACGACTCCCACGGGCTTTCCGTTCGCATCCACAACGGCAACCGCCAGGATCTTGCGCCGCTCCATCAGGTTCAGCGCCTCACTTGCCAGTTCCCGCGGTCCGATCGTTACGGGCGTTTTTGTCATGCACTCGCCCGCGGAGAGTTCCAGCGTCGCTCCCTTGTGCCTCTCCATCAATCGCCTCAGGTCCCCGTCGGTCAGGACGCCTGCCAGCCGCCCGGCATCGTCCACGACGGTGGTGATGCCCAGGCCCTTCCGGCTCATCTCATAAATCACGTCCGGCATGCGCGTCGCGAGCTTCACCTGCGGCAGGGCCTCGCCGGAGTGCATCAGGTTCTCCACGCGGAGGAGTTTCTTTCCAAGCCGGCCGCCCGGGTGCAGGTCCGCAAAATCATCGGGGCGAAATCCCCGCCGATCGAGGAGGGAAACGGCCAGCGCATCACCCACGGCCATCGCCACCGTTGTGCTGGCCGTCGGCGCCAGGTTCAGCGAACATGCCTCCTCCTTTACGGCGACGTCCAGCACGACGTCGCTGGCTTCGGCCAGGGTGGATTTCATGTTTCCGGTCATCGTCACCATGCGCAGCTCGAGGCGCTTCACGCGCTCGAGCAGGGCCACGATTTCCTCGGTCTCGCCGCTGTAGGAAACCGCCAGCAGCGCGTCATCGCGCATCAGCATCCCTAAGTCCCCGTGCAACGCTTCCGCCGGGTGAAGAAACAGAGAGGGAGTCCCCGTGCTCGCGAGCGTCGCCGAGATTTTTCGTCCAATCAGCCCGGACTTGCCCATCCCGGTCACAACCACCCGTCCTTTGCAGGCGAAAAAAAGATCTACGGCGCGCTCAAAGCTCGCGTCGAGGCGCGCCAAAACGTCCTGAATCGCCTGCGCCTCGATCTTCAACACCCGCCGCGCCGTTTCGAGGCTCATGGCATGTCCCAACGCCGCACCAGCGCTGCAAGTTCCTTGAGTCGCGAAAGCAAGGCCGGCAACTCGGCCAGTGCCAGCGCATTCGACCCGTCCGAGAGGGCCTTCGAAGGATTGTCGTGCACTTCGAGAAAAACACCGTCCGCGCCCGCGGCCACACCCGCCCGCGCCAGCGGCTCGATAAACTCAGGCTGGCCTCCGCTCGCGTTTCCTTGTCTCCCGGGCAGCTGCACGGAGTGGGTCACGTCGAAAACCACAGGGTATCCGAGGTTGCGCAGAACGGGAAAGCTGCGCATGTCCACGACCAGGTTCTGGTAGCCGAACGATGCGCCCCGCTCAGTCAGGATGATTTTGTCGTTTCCTGCCGACGTGATCTTTTCGACCACATTGCTCATTTCCCAGGGCGACACAAATTGCCCTTTCTTTACGTTGACGGCGCGCCCGGTCTTCGCTGCGGCAACCAGCAGGTCGGTCTGCCGCGAAAGAAATGCAGGGATCTGCAGCACGTCGCAAACCTCCGCAGCGGGTGCGGCGTGCGCCGGCTCGTGAATGTCGGTCAGGACCGGCACGCCCAGCGCGCGCTTGATCTTGTCCAGTATGCGCAAGCCCTCTCCGAGTCCCGGTCCCCGGAACGCCTTCACCGAGCTGCGATTCGCCTTGTCGTAGGAAGCCTTGAAGATAAACGGCACTCCGCCCTCGCTGGCGATTCGCTTGACCTCCTCCGCCATCTTGTGCGCGTGTCCTTCGCTTTCGATGACGCATGGCCCGGCGATCAAGAAGAGCGGGTTTCTGCCGCCCAGGCGCAGCGTTCCTACCGGGATTTCGGCTCTGGGGTTCATCGCGTCAAAAGGCTACGCAGGCTGATGACGATTTGCAACGGCTTCGACGGCCTAAGACGGCCGCGCCACTGCTTGTCGCGTCATCTCTGCGACCTGGGTTTTCACGTCGTTGCCGGGCCGCATGCGTCGTTCGCGGTGCTCGATGGCCGCGCCGATGAACGCGGCGAAAAGCGGGTGCGGCTCAAGCGGCCGCGACTTGAACTCCGGGTGGAATTGGCAGCCCAGGAACCAGGGGTGCTCCGGTGCCTCGATGATCTCCACGTAATTCTCGTCCGGCGTCCTTCCAGTGATGCGCAGGCCGGCACTGGTCAGAATCTTTTCGTAATCGCGGTTGAACTCATAGCGGTGCCGGTGGCGCTCGCTGATTTCGAGTTTGCCGTAAGCGTGGTGAGCCAAAGAGCCGGGGACCAGCACGCAGGGCCACGCGCCCAGGCGCATCGTGCCGCCCATTTCGTCCACGCCGAGCAATTCGCGGAGTTTGTAAATCACGCGGTGCGGCGTCTGAGCGTTGAATTCCGTGCTGTCCGCGTCCTTCAGTTGCGCCGCGTCGCGCGCGTACTCGATCGTGGCGCATTGCATCCCCAGGCAGATTCCGAAGAAGGGAACCCGCTGCTCGCGCGCGTAGCGAATCGTGTGCACCATCCCCTGGATCCCGCGCTTGCCGAACCCCCCGGGCACCAGGATGGCGTCCACCCCGCGTAGCCGGGCGGCGGCCGTTTCCGGGGAGTCAATCTCCTCGGCCTCGACCCACTCGAGCACGGTCCTGCGGTCGTGCGCCAGGCCCCCGTGCAGCAGCGCTTCCCGCAAGCTCTTGTAAGCGTCTTCGAGCTGCACGTACTTGCCTACGATGCCCACTCGTACCTCGCCCGCGGGGTGCCGCAGGCGGTGTACCAGGTCCACCCACGGCTTCATGTCTGCCGGGCGGCCTTCCAGTTTGAGCAGGCGGAGAATCTGTGTGTCCAGTCCTTCGCGCGCCAGGGCGACAGGCACTGCGTAAATCGTGTCCACGTCCTCCGCGGAAATGACGCAGGACTCCGCGACGTTACAAAACAGAGCAATCTTCTTCTTAAGGTCGTTTGAAATAGCCCGATCGCTCCGGCACAGCAGGATGTCCGGCTGAATCCCGATGCTCAATAGTTCCTTCACGCTGTGCTGCGTCGGCTTTGTCTTCAGCTCGCCGGCCGCGGCGATGAACGGCACAAGCGTTACGTGCACAAACAGCGCGTACTCCGGGCCTTCCTCGAGGCGCAACTGGCGAATAGCCTCGAGAAACGGCAGAGACTCGATGTCGCCTACCGTGCCGCCGATCTCCACGATCACCACCTCCACATCGGCTCCGACTTTGCGGATGCTCGCCTTGATTTCGTCGGTAACGTGGGGAATGACCTGCACCGTCTTCCCCAGGTAATCCCCGCGGCGCTCCCGCGCCAGAATCGTTTCGTAAATGCGGCCCGAGGTCCAGTTGTTGTCGCGGGTCAGTTTTGCGTGCGTGAAGCGCTCGTAATGCCCGAGGTCGAGGTCCGTTTCGGCGCCATCTTCGGTGACAAACACTTCGCCGTGCTGGTACGGGCTCATCGTACCCGGGTCCACGTTCAGGTACGGGTCGCATTTTTGAAGGGTGACTTTGAATCCGCGACTTTCGAGGAGACAACCGATGGAGGAGGCTGCTACGCCTTTTCCCAGGGAGGAAACAACACCGCCGGTCACAAAAATATACTTTGGCTTCATCCGTACGGCGCTTCACATGATACGCGCCGTTCTTGACCTCCGAAGGAGTGGCGGTACGTCTAATTATGGCCGGAGACGTCGCCGCTGTCAATTCACTGGACACAACTCGCCGCAACCTTTTGCTTCATCGCGGGTTCCTACCTCGTGGGTAGGGTGTTCGTTCGACATGTTGTGCGACTACGGCGAACCATGCGGGGCGCGCCGGTTCGGCGCACGAGAAATCTATACGCATGGGGGTCCAGATGCGAAAGCTCTTCCTCTCTCGAGCGGCAGAGATCTTCGTCTTCGCTCTGTTGCTCTTCGCTGGTTCGGCTTTTTCCCAGCAGTCATCCGCGGTCCGAGGCCAGGCCTATGACGTGACGCGCGAGGCGTCGATCAGCGGCACGGTGGTCAGCTACACGGTGGCTTCCGCGACGGCGCCTCTGGGCGCGCGCATGGTGCTGCAGACCTCTTCCGGGCAGGTGACGGTTCATCTGGGATCGAGCGGCTTTCTCGAAAAGAACCACTTCCGTCTCGGTCTGGGCGATTCCGTTCGCGTCGTCGGCGCGCCTGTTTCGCTCGATGGGCAGCCGTTGTTTCTCGCGCGGGTCCTGCAGAAGGGTACGCAGGCGCTGAACCTGCGGAGCCTGAACGGCGTCGTGCTCGGACGCCAGGGAACACCCTCGGCCGATCAGTCCTCCCGGCAGGGAGGCGCGCGATGAGCCTCTTCCGGCGCTTCTCCCTTTTCGCGGCCGCGCTCTTTGCCTTCTATGCCGCAGCCTGTGGCGGCGGCAACAGCGGCACAACCATTCTTCCTCCCCCGCCTCCGCCCCCGGGAACCACCTTCTCCAACGCCAGCTTGAACGGTCAGTATGCCTTCTTCATGGCAGGTACCGACGCTACCTGCGAAGCTCTCCTGGTGCGCGCCGGCACCTTCACCGCGAACGGCAGCGGCACCATCACGGGCGGCGTTGAAGACATCAACGACGATTGCATAGGCACCGGAACGCTGCAATTCACTTCTGGAAGCTATTCCATTCAGTCCGACGGCCGCGGCACGCTCCATCTCACAAACAGCACCGGAACCACCAACTACAGCATCTCGCTTTCGACGACTTCGAACGGTTTCATCATTCAGCAGGACATCAATGATTCCGCCAGCGGCTCCTTTCAGAAGCAGAACCCCGCCGCGTTTTCCCTGACGAGTTTTGCGTCGGGTTACGCGTTTGACTTCAGCGGTGTGGATGCGACCGGCGTAACGCCCGAATCCATCGTCGGCCGGCTGACGACTGATGGCGTCGGCGGCATCAATGCAGGCCAGTTCGACGTCAACGACGGCGGCGCTATTTTGACCGCCCAGGCCTTCAACGGCTCGTATTCCCTCGATGCGAGTTTTCCGGGTTCCGGCCGCCTCCTCGTCACGGCTGCCGCCCGCAACTTCGCCTGCTACATCGTGGACGCGACGCGCCTGAAGTGCGCGGAGAACTCGGCGGCGGAAACGCTCGGCGGAGAGGTCTTTCAGCAAACCGGCGGACCCTTTAGCGCGGCTTCCTTGAATGGGCCTTTCGCATTTGCAATCGGCGGCGCTTCGGGTGTCGGGCCCATCGCGACCGGCGGCCGCTTCAATCTCGACGGTGTGGGAAACGTCACCACCGTCGTTCTCGATGAAAACAACAGCGGCACTGTTACTTCGCTTCCGTCCGGAACCGTCAGCGGCACCTACACCGTGGATGCCAGCGGTCTGGGCCGCGGCACGGTTTCCGTGACCGACACGAGCAAAGGCTCCTTTACGTTCACCTTCTATCTCGTTGCCCCGACGAGAGCCGTCATTGCGGAAACGGACTCGGGCATTGTCAGCGACGGCAATGTCTTCGGGCAGACCGGTTCCACCATCAACGCAGCTCTCGTGAACGGCGACTACTCGTTCAATTGGACCGGCGTGGACATCAACGGCGAGCAGGACTTCTCCGGAGCGCTGGTCCTGTCCAACGCTTCGCCCAGCATGGTTACCGGCACGACCGACTTCAACGAGCTTGCCGACGTTGCCGGCAAGGAACAGCTCTTCTTCAATATTCCCACGACAGCCACGCTGACCTTTGGCGCGTCTCCCGCGGGACGCAATGCCTTGCCGACAAGCGTGGCCATTCCAGGCACGCCTGTGGCCATCAGTTTCAACGCCTATTTTGTCGACGGCAATACGTTCCTTGTCGTTGCCGTAGATGGCGGCCACGTGACGGCCGGCATTGTCGTCCGGCAGCCTTAGCCCTCGCAGGGGTTGCGCCGGCGCATGTTCGCCCGGGAAGGCCGCTTCCCGGGCGGCCTGTATTCTTCCCCTCGTTTTGTTTTTCGGGTTGCGAAAATACGGTGCGACTTAGCTTTGTGCTTGGCCCTCGCGCTTTAGCAGTTCCTCCACGCGCGCCACGTCGCCGGGCACGTCCACGCTGATGGAGTCGCATGGCACTTCGGCGACGCGGATCTTCCAGCCGTTCTCAAGCCAGCGCAGTTGCTCCAACTGCTCGGCGCGTTCCAACTCGCCGGGTGGCAGCGTAGGGAACTCCAGCAGCGCCTCGCGCCGGAAGACATACAGGCCCAGGTGTTTCAGATGCCGAGCGTGCACGCGGTGCGCCTCTTCGCGCACCCATGGAATGGGCGCGCGTGAAAAATAAAGTGCGTTGTCTTCAAAATCCAGTACGACCTTTACGACGTTAGGATCCATGATGTCGGAGGCCGCGCGAATCGGCGTGGCGATTGTCGCGACCGACACGTCCGGATCCTCCGCCAGGGTCTCTACGGCCGCATCCACGGCGGCCGGCTCCAGCAAAGGTTCGTCTCCCTGGACGTTCACAAACACTTCGCCCTCGATGTGCGCCGCGACCTCGGCAATCCGCTCGGTCCCGGACCGGTGGTCCGCACGGGTCATGCGCGCCTCGCCTCCAAAAGCGGCGACGGCGGTCATCACCCGCTCGTCGTCCGTGGCCACGATCGTATGCCTCACGCTCTTTGCCTGGCTTGCCCTTTCCCAAACGCGCTGGATCATCGTCTTCCCGGCCAGGGGCACGAGGGGCTTGCCGGGCAGCCGCGTGGAGGCGTAACGCGCCGGAATGACCACGATTGCGCTTCGCGAAATCATTTCTCGCACCTTTTTGCGCGGGAACGCATCGTATCACACGACTGCGATGCCTCTGCGCTGGTCTGCCGTCGAAACCACGGCGTCAAGCCGGCTGACGCTTGCGTTCGTTCCCGCAGGTGCTAGAATGTCAAATAGGTTGTAGTGGATTCGGCGTCCGACGGGGGAGCGGTGGGACCCAGCGCGAATGCAGTTCGCGTCCGACCTTCAGGTCTTGCTCTCCTCGCCTGCCT
>Ga0187766_10002511_pt1 | contig 10797 bp, 11 predicted proteins | sample 0216_QUI02_MP05__4_FD_132971 | JGI IMG/M metagenome (GOLD analysis project Ga0187766, IMG submission 132971) | Tropical peat soil microbial communities from peatlands in Department of Meta, Colombia - 0216_QUI02_MP05_20_MG | ecosystem: Environmental > Terrestrial > Soil > Wetlands > Peat ... | reverse complement strand
GGTTGCCCGGTGCGGTGGGGTCGCGATAGGTGCTGCGTTGCAGATTCTCGCTCGTCATGATTGTACTCCTTCTTGAACAGATGTAACGCTAAGAGAATGTTTGCTTCTTCTGAATCACCTCGTAGTGCTCGTACCCTTTACGTACTCCTTGAACGAGGTAGTCGAAATCTCCACTTTGCAGATTCTCGCTCGTCATGATTGTACTCCTTTCAACTGCGCGTGCCATGCGGTATCTACACGGCATATACCATCGCCCAATCGGTGTGCGCCGGCTTCTCCTGGCTGACGATTTCACTGATGTTTTGAAAGATTTGGCGGCGATCCTGTGTCGTGGTCGGTCGCTGCTCAGAAAAGTGAACAGCGACGCCAAACTGGTATGGCGCTGCACGCCATACACGCAGAATCTCACCGGATAGCTGGGGATCAGAATACTCACCCCGATCAGAGATATAGATCATTCCGGCCTGGTCCTGCACCATACCTGTGGGATATACCAGTTGCCCTGTCTCTGAAGCGCGGGTTACCACTGGTGGATTTGGCCCAAGATCAATGCTATAGAGGACCGCCGACTCGGCTATGTTGCGACGAAATGGTTCGGAGGCCAGATTCGGATCAAGCTGTGGCAAGTACGGTTTGAGGCCGAGGTCCAATACGTACAGATGCGTATCGTCCTTGCGCAGCACCCCTATAGGCGCGACCAGTGGATTCTGTCCTGCTTGTACCGTCGCGAGGAGCGGCGTCTGCACCCAGTTCGCGCTGTTCGAGCGGTCAACGCGTACGATGTCGGCGGGCACCGCCGCGTTTTGCTGCCGCCCGTCACCGATGAGCAGATTGCCATTGGGTAAGACGGCCAAAGAGAGCGGCTCGGTGACGCGGGTGGCGTCAAGGGGATGGGTTGTAACAACGAGAGGGGTGATCTGTACGTCGATGATCTTAGGTGCGGCTGCCGCGCCAGAGGGAGCGCTTACACCCCGGTCAAGTATGAGCAGGTGTCCGTTTAGATCGAACGTCATCGCGATTGGCCAGACGGTTGCCAGGGTGCCTTTGGTGGCGAGGGCATTGGCGACAGAAAAAGTTGGCGATGGCAGTTGATAGAGGGCGTTGGCACCTTGTTGCAGGACGTTGTCGAGCACGTAGACATTCCACGGGGATGCGCTGTCGACCGCCACCGCCACCGGCGAGGCGAGATTCCACGTTTGCAGGCTGAAAGGAGGCCCAACACGCTGGGGGGTTCCTGTCGCCCCCGACAAAGCGTACTGTCCCGTTGGAAAAACTCGCCATACCCCTTTGCCCACGACTGGATTCCAGCCCGTTGGTGTGCCGCTATCGCATAGCAGCAGGCTTCCGTCAGGCGCAAGCGCTATACTTCTCGGAGTGATCAATCCATCGACCGCGACGTTATTGTCGTGGGAATACGGCCCTTGTCCTACCAACGTCGACACGTGGGCAAAGTAGCCGGTTTGAGGTTTAATGAACAACACCCTGCTGCCATCGTCAATGGCGATTCGAGGCCGCTTGTCGGCGATCGTGTACAGATCAAGATAGCGGTTCAATCCCTCTTTGAGACCACGCTTCTGATAGATTTGTACAATCTGTGATATCGCCTTGCGGCGCTGATATTCGTCCCAGAACGGGACATACATTCGCTGTAGAGGATCCCAGATCACCGGGAATGCGAGGCCCACCAGGGAGGCAAGCCAGTCCAGGAATTGCGGTGGCGTGTACCAGGGATCGAATAGTCGATACATGTTGGCGATAACCACCTCTAATGCTTCATGTTCATGATCGGCATGCTGGATAACCAGGCCGTCATCGATGCCTGTCAACATTTTTTCGAAGATGCGCAGCATCTCTCCCAGGAGCGGAAAATCCCCCTCCCAGAGAACTGGGGGTAGGTAGTTCAAGTAGCTGCTTCGTTCGCTCATCGCTTTTTCTCCAGGCAATCACCGACTTACAAAGTCGAGGCTGTTATTTTACTTGTGGTCCCGTAACAGACGAGTTCATAATCTGCCACGCTTACCCACGCTCCGGGCGATGACGGCAATGTGGGACGGGTGCTCGGCGTATAGGCAGGGGCCTCTGCTGCCAGGGTCAAGGATGAGATGAAACCCACACTCTCATCTGGCATAATCGCCTTGAAGAGATCTGCGATGAAGACACTTTGCCCCACCTGCCACCCTTGACCATCGAGACCTCCATGGACAGGGTGAAGGTAGAGCTGCAGCTTATTCTGCATGTCTGTTGTTACGTCATTTGTGCTACTTATCAGGCCCTGGGCGATAGCCCGGTTCCATACTGTGACTGTTATTGTGACGGCGATAGGCAGGTAGTATGGTCCAGCGACCAGCAGTTTTGCGGAAACATCCCTACGCTTATCCAGGTACGCCTGCACTTCATGGAGCAGGTCATGGGTGGGGTAAGGGCGCGCAATGCTCATACCCTGGTCGGGAACAATGACGACATTGACATTGCCAGGTGCGCGGTTGATACCTGCGAACAGCCATGGATCGAGCGGATTCCATGCGCCAGGTGTGGGCGGAGGGTCCGCTGTTGCTGTTCCATGCACGCGCGGCTCCAGACAGCGTGCGATGACGACATCGCTAGTCGCCTCGTGGGCCAGAAACTCGTAATCTTCTGCGGTGACCGCACGGTCATGGCTTTTCAACTGCTCAGGTGCGCGACGTAACGTCTCTTCAATTGGCTCCTCATCTGCCGCATCGAACGAAGAGATGGTATTAATGACGTTGGCAATGGCTGAATTTGGCTTCACCAGAGCATTGACCCTCCCCGCACCCACATTACCCGCCAACCCACCAGCCACATAACGGTAAGTCTCAGCAGTGATTTGTGTACCCTTGGGGGGAATTGAGCCATGCAATCCCTGCTTATTACTGTTTGGGTCAAAATTACCGAAACTGATCTCGCCAGTAACCGGGTTGACCCGGTAATAATTCCCAGCCCCGGCGGGAAATTCGTCTACCTGCGTCCAGGTGACACCGCCTACCTGGATCACGAGGTGGTCATAGGGCGTATCGGTACCAGGACGCTTGAAGAGCGGCCGATTGCGCAATTGAAGCACCTGGTAAGAGGTACCATCGCTTTGCCCCAGATTCTCGGGAATTAGGATAGTCAGGGCATTGTACGCCGAAACCGCATTAAAAAGCATGTATTTAAGGCCGACCTGGAGCGGAGGTGCCGCTGCCACCGCTGTTGCAGCAATTTGATTGACAATGGTGAAGCCGATCCAGAAGAGAGAGTCGGTTACGGTGTCTGCCGTAGTCATCGGCGTTGTTGTCCATTGGGGAGGTTGCTGATTGGCACTGGTAGGAGTCTGGCTTGCCCAGCTGGCGGGTGGCGTAAAAATCACGCTGCCTTCCTGCTGCAGGCCATTGGTGTTATCGATGATATTGGATGAAGGAATGGAATGCCACGCCGACGGATCGTTGGTATCTGCTGTCGAATAGAACCAGGTTACAGCTGCCTGTGGATTGTTTGTGGCTGGGTCGACAATAATAGGGCTGGAGAAGCTAAAGCTTAACTGCATTGCCAAGGTCGTCTGTTGATCAAAACCAAACACGAGTTCCACGGGCGGTGCCGGTTGTGCCGGTTGTCCAGGTTGAAGTTTGGGCGCACCTGGCGCAAGAATCGTAGCGCCATTGGCTGGTGGTGCGGCAATAGTTGTCGTTATATTACTATACTTGTTGCCTGAAGGATCTCTGGTAATCTGTAGAACGGCCTTCAAATTGGTTGGCAAGATGTTCATATCTACATCCGTCTCAAAAACGATGGAGGCTTCTGTCTCGGTCCCCTGAGTCTGTGCCTGGGTGCCCTTTGGCACCAGCACGGGTGTTCCCGGTTGCCCAACTGCGACAGGAGGTTGTGCCGTGAAGGTCAGGAATGTGTGCGCGGGGACTGCGGGGTCGCGGGATATATTCAGCAGGTTCAGGAAGGCGATATAGTTTTTCTCGGGAACCCGGTTGAGTCGGTAGGTCAAGCCCTCGACCAACCACGCGAATAACTCGATGAGCGTCCTTCCCAGGTCGCCAGGTCCATAATCCGTCCAGTGTGGAGCATACTTGGGAATCAGCGCCACTGCTTCATCGACATAGTCCTGCCAGGTGCGATCATCGAGATTGGGTGGTTGAATGCGACCACGATTCGAATTTAGCATGATTACGGTGCCTCCAGGAAGAATGGAAAGACCATAGTGTGTACATTCTTCGTTGCGCGCAAGCGGTAGTGAATCTCGATCAGCAGCATGCCATGCAGATTGTCGTTTTCGACGAGTACCTCAATCAATTCAATGCGCAGTTCCCACCGGCGCAAACCCTCTTCCACGTAGTAGCGGGCAAGATTGGCTGTTGCCGCATTGTTTGGAGCGAAAACCAGGCTTTTGAGATTGCTGCCAAAGTCTGGTCGCATCAGCCGCTCGCCATACTGTGTACCCAGAATGATGCGGATCGACTCCTCGATCTTCTGGATACCTGTCGACTCACGAATACTCCCGCTCGTGCTAGATTGCATAGGATAGGTTATTCCGCTTCCATAGAAGTCGATGCTCATGGTGTGCTCCTATGAAGCGATTAACTTACTCTGCACTTGACCAATGATCATGTTTCCTCCTGTCAGCGGAGGTGGAGGCGGTGGCGGTGGCGGTGGGTAACCATCTGTGTAACCAGCCGTCGTCGTTTTCAACATAACCGGTACACCCCCTACCTTCAGCTTTGTGGATTCTCCGTCGGTGACGCTGAAAACCTTCCTACACTTTTTCGTAGGTGGGTTCGTCGAGTCAGCCATTGTACAGGTAGATGACACTGTCGCATTCTCAATATCTGTCTTCACCAATACGGGACTTCCTAACACTTTGAGCTTGTGATCAACTCCTGTAAAGAGCAGTTTTCCCTGGTGAGGGCAATTGATCACGCTATCAGTTGTCAGTACATTCGAACTTGGCATCTTTTCCTCGCTTTTTCATCTATTGAACATCAACGCCTTTAGCTGCAAGTGTAATGGTCCCGTTCTGGGCTTGGATAGTGATCGACCCGTGTTGCGATGTCAGATTCAGGTCTTTCTTTGCGCTGATCGTCACAGTACCATCCTGGTTCATGGTTATCTGGCTACCGCCTTTGTCTTGTATGACAATTTTTTCGCTACCCTTGGTGTCGTCGAGCGTGATGGTATGCCCCGACCTGGTCTTAATGAGGCGGATATTGTCCTGCCCATCAGAGTTCGTCGTGGGGGGTGGCAAATCCTTGTTCCATAAACTGCCGAGAACTACCGGCTTTGATAGATCGCCATGGTCAAAGCCCACCAGCACCTCGTCACCAATCTCTGGCAGAAAGTACATGCCGATATTTTTCCCGGCCATAGTGGTGGCGCAGCGCGCCCATCCGCTTTCTATGTTATCTGAGAACCATGGGTACATCACCTTGACGCGTCCAAGAAAGGGTGGTTTCTCCTCAACGTTCTGCGTTACTTTCCCCACTACCACGCCATAGAATCGCTCGCGCTCATTCGGAGGGGGCTTTTCTTGCAGAGATTTACGCATCTTGGGTAGGAAGCTGGTCTCACCCCTTTGCGTCACCTCAAAAGTGGTGCGGTACCCGCTGTCGTCGATGGTGTGCGTCACCTTGCGCAGCCGATAGGTACCGCTGAAGCGCTTCCCTACTCCCTGAATCGAGACGTACGAGCCCGCTCGCAGATCGGGAATGCCGATACAGCTTCCAGAGCCCTCGTACATCCCCTCAAGGAGCTCCTGCATCACTGATTTCGCCACTGAGAGCGCATCAAGGGTGGTATCGACCGGCTGATCCCGGATGACTCTGCGACCCAGCGAGAGGAGGAGATCCAGGGCCTCACTTCCCAGTCTCTCCCGGATGTTATCGGGATTGAAATCGGCTGCCATGGCGAAGACCACGATAGTCCTTGCAAGTTCTTCATTGTATCCGCGCACAACCTGCAAGCCGGCCAGGCCAGCGCTAGAGATGCGGGGTGAGTAGCTGGATAAGTTCTTGCCCCATTCTAAAACATATGCCGATGTTTGAGGGCGGGGAAACTGGAAATAGAGCTTATCCCAATGGACGTAGACATCAAAGTAGTTCGCTCGCGCACGCTCCTTCAGCAAGGCCATATCGCTTCCCGACTGCGGGAGTGGATCCTCGTGAAAGATGGGAGATGGGTCTACGATCGGAATCAGGCCCGCCTCGACCGCAATCAGGGCAGCGATAGCGCTATCGGTCACGTACTGAAAAGATCTACCGTCCGGTTGGTTGTTGCGCAGCTTGTAGGACTTGTCGTAACCTGAAATCCTGAGTGTCGGCGCTCCACCTTCTGGGAATGATGGTTCAACCGAAGTGATTTCACCCAGCATCATCGGCTGCAAATCATTGCCATACCCCATATAAATCTCAACGTTTTTGCCCAGATCGAAGAGCGCCGAGTCGATGAGCTGGTTGTCGGCATTGCGCACGACGAGGTTAAACATGCTGGCCATGTCCAGGTCGTTGTCGTAGGAGACGCTGATCACCTGGTTCGAAATGTCGGCGGCGAGCGTCAGGCCGGAGATGCGAATGTCGAAGCGTGGAGCATAATACGTGCCGATCATTGCGACCCCCCTGCAGGTATGACCAGCGGCGTGCCTGGCGGAATGTGAAACGGATCGTCGATATTATTGGCCTGGGCGATGGATCGCCACTGCGAGGGATCGCCCAGGTAATCTGCCGCCAGTCCACTGAGGGTCTGGCCCTGTATGAAGTTTTGTAGCGAAGGGGGACCTATGAATAGCCCTTGCTGAATAGTGAAATCGACGCGTACGTATTCCTGAAAGCGCGTTGAAAGCGTCGCACGCACCGGGGTGCCGTCACGCAGAAACATCGTATAGCGCTGCCCAGCATCCACCAGGACACACTCGAAGTTGAAGCGGCCCATTGAGAACAGGAGCACAGGTGGTGCCTTGGTTTGAGGCAGTGTATTGAGCAGGTTAACCACCTGACTTGTATACACACGTACATCTTGCCCGCTCTCGTAGGTATCGAAGAAGAGATCCATGGTGAGGGTGCGCGCACGTCCACGTACGTATTGAATGGGCGGGGCGTTTAAGCCTGGAATACCGACCTCCGCAAAAGTGTTTCCTTGCTCTAACTTAAACTCCTCAGGATTATACATAGCTGAGATCTTCTCATTCGTTACCGTATTAATGATGGTTGCCTTTTCCAGGTTGGTGAGCGCCATAAACCTACCCTCCTCTCTCCAGGTCGGCCCGGATCTGCTTCATAAGATCCCTGTACACCGCGCGCTTCAGTTCATCTACGTCTGGCATTGGGGCAGTCTCTTTGTCAACGGCACGTTCTGTTGTTGCTGCCAAAGGACGCAGCACAGGTGAAGGTGACACAGTAGGCCCTGACCCTAATTGCGATGGAACCGGCGTGGCTGGAGATCGAGATGCCACTGCTGGTCGCCGTGTGAGAGTGGCCGGTTGGCGAAAGAACGAAGAATCTCGTCCTGCATCAAATGCCTTGCGTTCCCTGATACTTGCCAGCTCTTCTTCTTCGTGGACACCCATCTGTGTGGCACGTTTCCAGGCGCTGTCAGGTCGCATGGCCTGTATTACATGCGTCGCTTCATGTGCCAGCAATGCGAAACCTTCACGCTCCTGTGGTTGAAAGTGCCCCTTGCGAAAAAACACGTGATGTCCTATTGTCACTGCATCGGCTCGCTGTGGTCGTACAATGGCATCAGCCACTTCATCGTGATGGACACGGATTGTCTCTGTACCTGACCCAACAAAGTCTCGCAGCCGCTGCTGCACAAGAGGCGGGAGGGGTTGACCCCATTCCTCTTGCTGAATACCCCCTGCATAGTGCGGTTCCGTGGGCATGGGGTTGGCCTGCATGTCATCGCTGGAGAAGCTTTGCAGTCGCTGCTGCACAAGAGGCGGGAGGGGTTGACCCCATTCCTGACCACTCCCTTTAGCGATCCGTTCTAACACAGAGGAAGCAGGATGCACAAATGACTGTTGTGACAGCGGGTACAGCGCTTCGCGAAGAGTCTCGTATGAGGCAATCAGTGAAGGTAGTCCTGGACGGGAAGCTTCCGTCCTCTCGAAACGTGCCTGGGATGGTACAGGTAGTGAGACAACACGTTCTCGGATAGGTTGCAACATGCGCAGCCAGGGAAAATGCGGCGTGCGGCGGTTAGCGATACGCTGTGTTTCAAATGCCAGCTTCTCTCCTAAAGTTGGTAACGAGCCAGATAATTTAGCTTCTATACCCGTGTCGCTTGTCGTTTCTGACTGACTTTCCGCCATACGCGAAGCTTCATCACGATCGAAAGTCACGGTGCTTCCTCCAATTTCATCACTTCAATGAGCCAACGCTGCCGTTCAATGTGATCCAGGTTTAAAAGTTCTTCATGCGTCCAGTGGACGCGGGATCCAAGGTAGGCTACCTCCTGGTAGACCTGGTCCAGGGGGTAGCCTATAATCCCCCCATGAGGGGCGCCTCCGCCTCGAATGCATGTCCACAGTGGGGGCATTGCAGCGCCACTTGATGTGGCGCCAGACCATTGATTCGGTTATAGAGGTCCTGAAGGTATGCCAGGTCCTCGGAGAAAAGGCCTTCGATCACACCAGGGTTGATCTGCTGTACCTTACCAAGCTTGATAACAACGCGCGAGAGTAGGATCACAATGAGGTACGCTGGCAGACTTTGCACCCGCGGATCCCTCATCGGCAATATCTCGTCGGCTGCCGTAGCCAGGCGCATTACACCCCGGCGGTGGAGTGCACCCTCGCTGTCGACGTAACCCTTCGGCAGTTCAAATTCATGTTCAATACTGAACATCTTACACCCTCGTAATTCCTTCATGCGCAAGTACAAGCGTTTCAATAGCAATATCAGAGCCTTTAGCATTGAAGCTTGGCCCTTGCCAATCTGAAGGCCATGCATTGACAAAGTTCCAGCGGGCGACCTCGGTGTGGTTGGATAGGTCGTAAACGACAATTGAGCCACTCTTGCGCACGATATTGCCATCGATAACCTGTTGCCGCCATAACCAGAGCTCATTCGAATCGGTGAGGCCCCATTTGAGCGTGATATCCGTGTATGTCATCTTCCCCGGAAGCTTCCTCACGGTGATATTGTCGCCTCCCTCTCTCATTTCGATGATCTCAGTCTTAGCTCCCAGGCCTGTACACTCGGTGAAACTCGCTTGCGTGATGCCGTCTAGCTCGACGAGGAAATTAAACACTCTGTACGGATCTATCCTCTGTGCTGTTCCAGCCATCTTTTTATCCTCCTAACCTTCGCTTGCCTGGGAACCGCTGTCCCACATTGCAATGCGCACAATCACGAATTCGGCTGGACGTACGGGGGCGATGCCGATCTCGATGACGATCTGCCCAAGTGCCTGAACTGACGGCGGGTTCAGTTCTTCATCGATCTTTACATAGAATGCTTCGCTCGCCTTGTTCCCGAAGAGGGCGCCTGAGCGCCACACGCGTGTGAGGAACTCACTGATTGTTCGCTCCAGCTTCTTCCAAAGAGAGGTGTCGTTCGGCTCGAAGACCGCCCAACGCAGCCCTGCAAGCAAGGACTGTTCGACGAAGATGAAGAGACGTCGTACATTGATATAGCGCCATGGGGTTTGATCCTTGGGGGCAGTCGTACGCGCACCCCACACGTTAGGCCGCTGGCCAGAGAATGTACGCAGCACATTGATGCCTGCGGCGTTCAGCTGGCCCTGATCCGTGTCATTGAGATTGACTTCCAGATCTAGCGCTCCATTAATGAACTCATTGGCAGGAGCTTTATGGACGCCGCGCTGGCTATCGCTGCGCGCATAGATTCCCGCTATATACCCCGAAGGGGGAACAAGCACGGTTCCATTTCCTGTAGGACTAGCCGGATCGTTAACGAGAATCCAGGGATAGTACATGGCTGCATATCCTCTCATGGAGGTGATAGCACCGCGTTGAGCACTCAGACTATTGGTGCCAGTGGTCGAGGACCCTAAAGCAGCATCGAGAATAGCGAAGCGATCGCCCATTTGCTCACAATGAGTGACTACAGCCGATTGTACAGAACCCTGTATAGAGGGATCGAGAGAACCCGTGACGCAAACCAGGTTGACATCGTTGACTCGCGTCAGGGCCGTGAGTGCGTTCTGATACTGATTAACCCCGATGCTACCCAAATTATCGTCTACTCCCTGCGACAGATTCGTGGCGGCAATCACAGCAGGACGGTTATTGGGTGGGGGTTGTACATCCGGTACGCTTGGCAGCGCCACGTTGACCAATATCGAATTCACTACACGCCCAAAGTATCGGCTGTGCCTTGGGTCCATCGAGAGATTGCTGAACGTCTCGGAAACTGGAGGTTGCCCTGATGGTTGACTCACGAGCAAGGTGAATTCGAGTGTCGTCACGACAACGTTTGGCGAAGCCTGGGCGAGTTGAAAGGTGTTTGTCAGTCCAGTGCCATTCAACGTAACAAAGCCATTGACGAGAGAATCCACAACGTGGCTCTCCTGTACTGCGCCCTGTGTCAGGTTGATCACACTACCTGGCTCGATTCCAGCATTATTCTGAATACGGAATATCTTTTGATTTGCTATCAAATCTGCGATGCGCACAAAGGCTGTGGCTCCATATGTCCCAGTCAAGTTACTTGCGAGCACAAGCTGGTTACCGGTGATTTGATTGATCTGAGAGCGCTCGGTGCTGCCCTCGATCGTGATGATATCTCCCACACTAAACTGCAACACATCGGATGAGTTTGTGAGGGTCACCGTATTATT
>Ga0187766_10002510_pt1 | contig 10798 bp, 16 predicted proteins | sample 0216_QUI02_MP05__4_FD_132971 | JGI IMG/M metagenome (GOLD analysis project Ga0187766, IMG submission 132971) | Tropical peat soil microbial communities from peatlands in Department of Meta, Colombia - 0216_QUI02_MP05_20_MG | ecosystem: Environmental > Terrestrial > Soil > Wetlands > Peat ... | reverse complement strand
TCTTGGTGCGCCAAGTTCGGGCCGGACTATGCTGCCCGGTTACGTCGTCGGCGACCCCGTCCCGGCGATAAGTGGCACCTTGATGAGGTGTTCGTGAAGATCAACGGCACCACTCATTAGCACCTAAACGGTGCCGGCCGCCAGCGTACTGCCAGTCCGTGATTTCACCGCTGAGGTCGGTCGAGGTGCTGCCACACGCGGGCCCAGCGCTGGGTGATGGCGTGCGGAGCGGTCGAAATCGCGAAGGTTCCGCCGGCTCGGGTGGCCCAGGCTCCGGAGCTGTCGACGGCCAGGTCCAGCAGCCGCAATGCTCGCATGAACGCCAGTCCGGTCAAGTAGGGCCGTCCGCGGATGCGCTCGATGGTGCGATCGCCCTGGAACGCCTCGGCCAGGGCGGCATCAGGCGTGCTCGCCCCGTAGCACACTGCTTGAGCGGTGTGCTGACCCGGCGGCTCGGGGTGCGGATCGAACTGCAGCACCGGCCCGTAGTAACGAAACTCGTTCCACGCCAACATTACCGCGCCCTCGGCGCGGTCCGCGCTGCTGTGGCGCGACCGCACCAAGCTGGTGCTGAATCTGGTCGTAGGTTTCGACCCGGCCGGCCTGTCGCAGTGGTAGAGCCGCGATGCCTAAAGTGGCCCTTTCTGAGGTCGGTGACACTAGCGTGCCCTCATGGTGGATTTCGCTCTGCGCTCGTGTGGTTTGCGTGGGCATGCGACATTTGCCCCCGAGGAGCCGGCTCTACGGGAGCGCCTGAAGGTCGACACTCCGGTCGGGGAGGCGTGGCGCTGTTTGCGGTGCGAGACTTTTGTTGTCGGTCCTCCGCGCCAGAGCGGTCCGGCGGATACCGCACCGGAGATCCCGCGTGGGCGATTGTTGCGAGATCGGACCTTGATGCGAGCGCTCGCCGTGGAACGCGCGATTCGAGGCGTCATCTTTCTGCTGGTGGCGGTCGGCGTGCTTAAGGTCCGCGGGTCACGCGCACGGCTGCAGCAGGCATTCGAGCAAGATCTTCCGTTGATTCGGCCGTTGGCCAATCAGATCGGATGGAATCCGGACAACTCGAAGATCCTCCACGCCATCGGCAACGCACTCACGTGGTCGTCATCGACGTTGCTGTGGATCGCGCTAGGCTTCACCGCATATGCCGTGATCGAGCTTGTCGAGGCGGTCGGGTTATGGCTGGTGCGACGGTGGGGCGAGTACTTCGCGGTGATCGCGACCAGCGTGTTTCTTCCCCTGGAAGTCTACGAGCTAACAGAGAAGATTACGGTTCTCCGCATTATTGCCTTCGTGGTCAATGTTATTGCTGTCATATGGCTGCTTTGGAGCAAACGGCTCTTTGGGCTCCGCGGCGGCGCCGACGCGTACCGAGAAGAACATCGAACAGAAAGCTTGTTGAGCGTCGAAAGAGCGGCCCTGCGGGAAACCACCAGCGGAATAACAAAGTAACTTCAACGCGCCAACTGTCGGCTGGCAGCGGCTGACGCTCGATGCGTCTTCGGATGGTAGAGGCCGCCGCGGGCGCTCAAGGAGTATCTGCACATAGCCGGCTGCCGTTATCGGTCCAGCATGGGACCACCTGGCAAGGAGGGCCGAAGAGAGCAAGGTGATGGCTGCTCACTGCCGTCCCCGCCGAATCATTACACGCAGGCGTGCCAGCAAGTACCGCCAAGTCCCGCAGAAGCCCAGGGCGCGCTGCCAGCGACGCCATGTGTCGGTGCCGTTCGGGCACCGGTTCGGTGCGGTTGTCGTAGAACCGGCCGATGTAGGCCTCGTTGCGCAGCAGCCGACATAGCGTGGAGTGGCCCCAGGTCGGTTTGCCGGTTGGTGAGGGTGTCGCGTCGGCATTGAGGCGACGGCAGATCTCGCGCACGGTGATGCGGGGGGCGCGGTCGGAAAAGATCCGCCGCACCACCGCGGCCTCGGGCTCATAAACCTCGTGGTGTGGCTGGCCGGTGGCGCCGCGGCGCGGGATGCGCCGGTAGCCGTAGGGGGCTTTCCAGGTGACAATCTCGCCGGCGCGGGCCCGAAACAGCTTGCCGCGCCGGTAGCGTTCGGCGATCTTGGCTTTCTCGTATTCGGCGATCACACCCTGGACCTGAGTGAGCAGGGTGGCTTGCGGGTCATCGGCGGCCAGCCCCGGGGAGTCGGTAAACGCGACACCGACCCCGAAGCGGTCCAGCTCGTCGAGCACCAGCACCTGGTAGGCGTAGGCGCGGGCGAGCCGGTCCGGTGATAGGCACCACACCCGTTCGATGAGCCCAGCCTCGGCGGCATCACGCAACGCGTCCAGGCCCGGCCGGTCCAGTCGGGCGCCGGAATGCCCGTCATCGACGTACTCGCCCACCAGCTCGTCACCGGCGGCGGCGATGTGGTCGCGCAGCAGCTGCAGCTGCGAGCCGATGGTGCCGCGGTCGGCTTGGCGCTCGGTGGACACCCGGGCATAAAGCGCCACTCTCATACCAGCCCCCACCCCGGCATCACGTCACGATGACGCTGGCCGGCGGCCAGCTCCAGCAGGAACCCATACCCGGCGGCCAGTGCCGCCACCCGCGGATCCTCGTGCGGTGTCCATGCCGGACGGACAGCGCCGACGAGGTCGGCGAGGAACACCGGCTCGGCGGCCGGCCAGGCGATCAACCCAGCCAGCCCGCGCCGGGCGAACCGGGCCGACGCCGGGGCCAGCTTTTCCAGCATCCCTCACACCGGGAAGTTGAAGGCGTTGATTTGCACGGCGACGCCGGGCCGCGACGTGTAGACGTGCTGGCCCACGAATGTGCCTCCGCGGCCGAGGCTTTCGGTCGCGCCGTCGAGGTAGATGGTGTCGTTGGGTAGCTCGCGGGTCCCCTTGCTGGCGTAGCTGAGCAGTGTGCCGATCCCGCCGTCGACGTCGATGGCCGAGTCTCGAGTGGTGGCGCCGGTGGCCGTCGACAGCGGGTAGAACTCGTCTTTGCGGCTCATCAATAGCTTGCCGAGCGCTTTGAGGGCACTCGTGCGCTCGTGGAAGGTCAGCTGGCGCAACGCCGGTCCGCCGACCTCAGCCGTAGGCGATGACTGCGGCGGCGTCAAGCCCGGTGAACGGGAACAACGCGACTTCGTCGCCGGTGATCGCGTTGATAAGGGGGACGGTGTCGCCTTCGGGACTTACCGATCTCCCGCCGACATAGCTTTCCAACAACCCGGCCATCGCACACACGCTCCTTTTCCAACCGTCCGTTCGTTCGGTAACTACTTTGACAGCCGCATTGGGTCGGCGTCAAGAGCAGCTGGGGTGGTGACAGCCGGGGGAGTGATCGACGTCAGGCGGGCAGGTCGCGGTGGACCCGCAGCCCATCGAAGATCATCTTCACCACCGCGTCGGCAAGCTCATCGGCGCCGAGGGTGCGGGTGGGGCGGTACCACTCGATGATTGAGTTGACCGTGCCGAAGATGAGCCGGCTGGTCAGACCCGGGTCGACGTCGGGACGGATGCTGCCCTCGTCGCAGGCCTCCTGCACCAGCCGTCCGACGACCTGGTCGAATTCGCGCCGGCGCGCCAGCGCGCGGCGCTCGACGGTCGTGTTTCCGCGAATGCGCAGCAGCAGCGTCACGTACGGCAATTCAGCGACGAGCACGTGAATGCTTCGGCGGACGAGGTTTTCGAGCCGGTCAATGGCGGCACCGGTGGTGGTGTCGGGTTGTTCGGTGGCGGCGAAGAGCGCATCGAGTGCGCGGTCGACGGCCAATCGCAGCAGCTCTTCCTTACCGGGCACATGGTGGTAGATCGACGACTTGCTGATGCCCAGCCGCGCAGCCAGGTGCTCCATGCTGGTGCCGTCGTAGCCGCGCTGGTTGAACACCGTCACGGCGATGGCCAGCAGCGAGTCCAGGTCATAGCCGGGACGCCCGACCTGGCCGTTGGAGCGCGGCGCAGCCATGCGACCATCATCGCACCGCCAGCCCAGCCGAGTGGTAATAACCCGCCGAATGTTCGTTCCGGAACCTGCAAACGGACCGAAGGTTCGGTTATTAATTGAGTGGACTTACTCCGGCGGAAGGTGCTACGTGAGCTTGGACGTTTATCTGGTCGATGGGTCGGCTGGAGCGCGAGGGAGGCCGGCGTGGACTGGCGACACTGTGCGTGGGGTGGGCCAGGGAGTGGCGATGCTGATCGAGGCGCTGTGACCGACTACGACACCCTGCGGGTCACCTCCGACGAGGACCGAGTGGTCGTCGAGTTGCACCGTCCCGCACAGCGCAATGCCATCAACGCCGATGGTCGCCGAGCTGCACGCGGTGTGCGCAGAGCTGGAACGCCGGCCACGATTGCTGATCATCACCGCGCTGGAACCGATTTCGCCGCCGGCGCCGATATTGGCGAGGCCTACGCCTGCGACATCCGGATCGCGAGCTCTACGGCCCGGTTCGGCAATCCGGAAGCCGGCTTGGGCATCCTGGCCGCTGCGGGTGCGAGCTACCGGCTCGCCGATTTGGTCGGCAAGTCGGTGGCCAAGCAGGTCATCTTGGCCGGGCGGCTGCTGAACGCCGACGTCGCCTTGCGCCATGGTCTCGTTTGGGAGGTGGTGGAGCCGGGATCGGCGCTGCGGGCGGCCTGCACGCTCGCCGAACGCGTCGGGCGGTCCGCCCCGCTGGCACTACGGTTGTCCAAGGCCGTCCTCGACGCGCAGTGCCCGCACCCGCTTCTCGACGACATCGCCCAGGCCGTGTTGTTCGAGAGTCCCGACAAGAACGACCGGATGAGCCGCTTCCTGGAGAAGAGCCGGTCATGAGCGCAGTGCCTCAGGTGGTGGCAGTCATCGGCGGGGGCCGCATGGGCGCGGGCATCGCGCAGGTCTTTGCCACCGCAGGGGCGTCGGTCACCATCGCCGAGGCTAGCGATGATGCCGCCCGCGCCGCACGGCTCCGCGTCGCTCAAGGACTACAGCGGGCCGCCGAGAAGCGATTGCTGCCTTACCAACCCGATAGTGTTCTGGCCCGCGTGCACGCCATCGCCGCCCTCACCGACTTGCCGTCGGATGCGGCTCTGGTTGTCGAGGCTGTCCCGGAACGGATCGGCGACAAAATGACGGTCCTGACCGCGGCCGAACAGATCGTGGGCCCCGCCACTGTCCTGGCCAGCAACACCAGCTCGCTGTCCATCACCGAACTTGCCGCCCCTTTGGCACATCCAGGCAGGTTTCTTGGCATGCACTTCTTCAACCCGGTCCCCGTGTCGGAGCTCGTCGAAGTGGTACGCGGCCCCGAAACCGACCCGTCCACAGTGCGCGCCGCGCTGAACTGCATTCACGCCCTCGGCAAAAGCGATGTGGTGGTGCGCGATTCCCCCGGATTCGCGACCAGCCGGCGTTGCGCGGATTCGCGACCAGCCGCCTAGGCGTTGCGCTCGGCCTGGAGGCTATCCGGATGTTCGAGGAAGGCGTGGCCGACGCGGAATCGATTGACCGCGCGATGGAACTGGGTTACCGCCACCCGATGGGGCCGTTGCGCTCCACCGACCTGGTGGGCCTCGATGTTCGGCTAGCCATTGCCGAGCACCTCCACACCACCCTGGGCGACCGTTTTCGGCCCCCGCAACTGCTGCGGGACGAGGTCGCAAGGGGCAAACTGGGCCGCAAGACTGGTCAGGGCTTCTACCGCTGGCCCACCTAGACCAAGGAGTACCCACGATGACCGAAACCTCCACCGCGCCGCTCGCCTACACCGTCGAATCCGGTGTCGCCACCATTGCGCTGGACCGGCCCACGGCGTCCAACGCACTCAACCGGGCCATGAAAGAGCAACTGCTGCAAGCCTTGTCAGCGGCCGCGAATGACGACAGCGTCCGCGCGGTGGCGCTGCTCGCCGCCGGGCGGAACTTCTGCGTCGGGCAGGACCTCGGCGAGCACGTCGAGGCGCTGCACGCCGACCCGTCGCACGCCATGGACACGGTCCGCCAGCACTACAACCCGCTCGTGCGTGCGCTACACGACATCAAGGTGCCCGTCGTTGCCGGCATCACCGGCGCCTGCGTGGGCGCCGGCCTCGGCCTGGCGCTAGCCGCCGATATCCGCATCGCCGGCACCCACGCCAAATTCGGCACCGCCTTCACCGGCATCGGCTTGGCCAGCGACTCCGCCCTCAGCGCATCGCTGACCGAAGCAGTAGGCAAAAGCCGGGCCACGGCACTGTTCCTGCTCGGTGACACCGTCGACGCCGACACCGCCCACACGTGGGGTATCGTCCACCGGGTGGTGGCCGACGAGGAGGTTGCCGGGCAGACAACCGCGCTGGCGGCCCGGCTGGCCGCTGGCCCCACCGCCGCGTTCACCGCGGTCAAGGCACTCATCGCCGCAAACACCGGCGCCGACCTCGACACCGTCCTGGAGCGCGAAGCCGACGCGCAGCAGCGACTGGGCTCCTCCGTCGACCACAGCGCCGCAGTCGAAGCGTTTCTGGCCAAACAGCGCCCGGTCTTCGTCGGTCACTGAGCCGGCACCACTTGTGAACGGGGCGGCGATGAGGCACACTGAAATTACCGATCGTTCGGTCGGTAATTAGGAGGGAGTGAAGGTGGGCGGCTACGCAAGTCAGCAGGCCAGCGAGGATTCGGCAGTCGACCTCGAGCGCGAATTCGGCGACATCATTAAGGCCGGTCAGCGTGTCGAGCCGCGGGACTGGATGCCGGACGGCTACCGCAAGACGCTGATCCGCCAGATCGCCCAGCACGCCCACTCCGAGATCATCGGCATGCAGCCGGAAGGCAACTGGCTGACCCGGGCTCCGTCGTTGCGTCGCAAGGCGATCCTGATGGCCAAGGTTCAGGATGAAGCCGGCCATGGCCTGTATTTGTACTCCGCGACCGAAACCCTCGGCGCCGACCGGGCCGAGCTGACCGCCAAACTTCTGGACGGCAAACAGAAGTACTCGTCGATCTTCAACTACCCGACGCTGAGCTATGCCGACATCGGAGTCATCGGCTGGCTGGTCGACGGCGCGGCCATCTGCAACCAGGTCCCGTTGTGCCGCAGCTCCTACGGCCCCTACGCCCGGGCGATGATCCGCATCTGCAAGGAGGAGTCGTTCCATCAGCGTCAGGGCTACGAGCTGCTGATGACAATGATGGCGGGCACCGACGCCCAGCGCGCGATGGTCCAAGACGCCGTCGACCGGTGGTGGTGGCCGGCGCTGATGATGTTCGGTCCACCCGATGACAACTCACCCAACACCGCGCAGTCCATGGCATGGGGTATCAAGCGGCACACCAACGACGAGCTGCGACAGCGGTTCGTCGACATGACGGTGCCACAAGCGCAAGCCCTGGGCGTGATGCTGCCCGATCCCGAGCTGGCCTGGAATGAGCAGCGCGGCTCTAACGATTTCGGCACCCCGGACTGGGATGAGTTCACCGAAGTCGTCGCCGGACGAGGTCCGTGCAACGCCCAGCGGTTGGCCACCCGCCGCCAGGCTCACGACGACGGCGCGTGGGTACGCACGGCGGCCACGGCGTTCGCACAGAAAATTCGCACCGCTGAAGGGAGAACCGCGTGAACGACAACACGTTCAGCGCCGAAGGCGGCCACGGTGCGGTGCCCATCGACACCGTGCCGGTCGGAAACGCCACGGCGGTGATCGAAGGGGACTGGCCGCTGTACGAGGTGTTCATCCGGGGCAAGCGCGGCCTCAACCACGTCCACGTCGGATCGCTGCACGCCGCCGATGACCAGATGGCGCTGCACCACGCCCGCGACGTCTACACCCGTCGAAACGAAGGAGTCAGCATCTGGGTGGTCCGCGCCGACGCGATCACGGCGTCCAGCCCAGCCGAGAAGGATCCGTTTTTCGCCCCCAGCGGGGACAAGGTCTATCGCCACCCGACGTTCTACAACATCCCCGACAACGTTCCGCACATGTGAGGCGCCGCAACGATGCACTCCACAAGCGACGACACGATCAACCGCGACTCGGCCTATAGCGGTCTGGTGGACCTCGACGAGCACGACCAGTGGGCGTTCGGCACCAGTTTCGATGACCCGCTGGCCGGAGTGGACACCACGTTGGCCGACGGGATCGATGGCGCCGATCTGGCGTCGTACTGCTTGATGCTCGGTGATGACGCGCTCATCTGCGTGCAACGGCTCACCCAGTGGTGCGCACACGCACCGGAACTGGAAGAGGAAGTTGCACTGGCCAACATCGGGCTGGACCTACTCGGCCAGGCGCGGCTGCTGTTGGCGCGTGCCGCCGCCGCGGACCCCTCAGTGGTGCCGGCCCTGCCGCTAGGTTCCCCGGTGCCGGCCGAGGACGCGCTGGCCTTCTTCCGTGACGAATCACACTTCCGCTGCCTGCGCGTGGTTGAGCTCGACAACGGTGACTTCGCCTGCAGCGTTGTGCGGTTGCTGGTTTTTTCCGCCCACCGGCTGGCCCTGCTGGCGCGGCTGCGCGACTCGCGCGACCCGGTGCTGGCGGCAGTGGCGGCCAAAGGCGTCAAGGAAGTCACCTACCACCGCGACTACGCCGCCCGCTGGCTGATCACCCTTGCCCAGGGCACCGACGAATCCCGCCGCCGCACTACGGCAGCGATTTCCCGGGTGTGGCCGTATGTCGCGGAAATGTTTGACACGCATCCGGTCGAGAAGCGTTTGGCCGCCGCCGAAGCCGCCGTCGACTCGTCGACCCTACGGCCGGAGTTCGACGCGGTGATGACGGAAATCTTCACTGCCGCAGGGCTTGCTCATCCGCAGGCCGTGGCGGCGGCCCGCGTCGGCGGTCGCGCCGGACGCGACGGCATCCACACTGAGGCGCTGGGCTTCCTGCTGGCCGAGATGCAGTCGGTGGCGCGAGCGCATCCGATGGGCCGGTGGTGAAGCCATGACCGCCGTTATCACCGGCACCCCTGCTGATCTCGAACGGGCCCGCGCCGTCGCGGGCACCGTCACCGACCCCGAATTACCGATGCTCACCCTGGACGATCTCGGTGTGCTGCGGTCCATCGAGCAGGACCCCAACGGCGTGATCGTCGTGGCGATCACTCCCACCTACTCGGGATGCCCGGCCATGGCCGCGATGCGCGCCGATCTGCTGCGCGCGCTTTCGGCGGCGGGCTTTTGCCGTGTTGAGGTGCGCACCACCTTGACCCCGCCGTGGAGTTCGGACTGGATCAGCCAGTCGGGCCGGCGCAAGCTCAGTGAGCACGGCATCGCCCCGCCCGGTCGCGCTCCGCGCCACCGCCGCGGACCGGTGCCGCTGACCCTGGTGCCTCCCGCCGCGGTGGTGCGGTGCCCGCGCTGCCACTCTGCGGATACCGAGCAGACATCGCAGTTCGGCTCCACAGCGTGCAAGGCACTGCACCGCTGCCGCTCTTGCGGCGAGCCGTTTGACCGAATCAAGGACATCTGAGATGAGGACCACGCTGACCGATCGCAACCCGGCCGCACGGCCGAAGCCGATGCGCAACAGACCGTTTCACCGGGTACGGGTCACGGCGGTAGAGCGGCTCTGCGATGACGCGGCAGCGGTCACCTTCCACGTGCCCGACGAGGTCGCGGCGGACTTCGCGTTCAAGGCTGGGCAGTCGCTGACGGTGCGCAAGATCATCGACGGCACCGAACAACGCCGCTCCTATTCGATCTGTTCGCCCGTCGGCGCGCCGCCCCGCATCGGCATCCGGGAAGTACCGGGCGGTGCTATCTCCGGCTGGTTAGTCCACGAATTACGGCCCGGCGACGAACTCGACGTGCAGCCACCGTCGGGCAACTTCGCCGCCGACCCCGGCGCCGGCGGCCGACATGTCCTCATCGCGGCGGGTTCCGGCATTACGCCGATCCTGTCGATCGCGGCCTCGGTGCTGCAGCATCGCGACGCTCACGTGACCCTCTTCTACGGCAACCGGCGCACCAGTTCGGTGATGTTCGCCGACGAGCTGTCCGACCTCAAAGACACCTACGCACCACGACTGCAGCTCGTGCACGTGCTGTCGCGCGAACCCCGCGGCGTCGAGCTGTTCAGCGGCCGGCTTGACGGCGAGCGGGTTCGCCGGCTGATGCAGCTACTGGTTCCTCTGAGCGCGGTCGACCACTTCTGGCTATGCGGGCCGTTCGGCATGGTCACCGACACACGAGAAGCCCTGCAGCACCTCGGCGTACCCGACGAACGCATCCACCAGGAGCTGTTCTTCATCGAAGACGTTGCACCGCAACCGGCGACACACACCGAGGCGGCTGCGAGCGGGCCGGTTAGCGAGGTCACCATCATTCTCGACGGCAGCGCCAGCACGCTGGTCCTTCCGCGTGACAGGTCAGTGCTCGACGCCGCTCAGCGATCCCGCGACGATCTGCCGTTCGCCTGCAAAGGCGGTGTCTGCGGCACCTGCTGCGCCAAGGTCACCGCGGGACAGGTGGACATGCGTCGCAACTACGCCTTGGAGCCCGCTGAAGTCGATGACGGGTTCGTGCTGACCTGCCAATCCTTTCCGACCACAGACACCCTCACCGTCGACTTCGACGCCTGACCACCCTCACCCCAGGAGTCCTGATGACTGAGCTAGTCCACCGCCCCGCCCACGACACCGGTACGCGCTCGCCCGATGACCTCGAAGCCATCGAAACCGCCTCCCGGGACGAGATATCCACGCTGCAGCTGCACCGCCTCAAATGGTCTCTGCAGCATGCATACGACAACGTGGAACATTACCGGAAGGCGTTCGACGCCAAAGGTGTCCACCCCTTCGACCTCAAAGACCTCTCCGATCTGGCGCTGTTTCCGTTCACCACCAAGAACGACCTGCGCGAGAACTACCCCTTCGGCATGTTCGCGGTGC
>Ga0187766_10002509_pt1 | contig 10799 bp, 11 predicted proteins | sample 0216_QUI02_MP05__4_FD_132971 | JGI IMG/M metagenome (GOLD analysis project Ga0187766, IMG submission 132971) | Tropical peat soil microbial communities from peatlands in Department of Meta, Colombia - 0216_QUI02_MP05_20_MG | ecosystem: Environmental > Terrestrial > Soil > Wetlands > Peat ... | reverse complement strand
CACCTCGTCCGCCACCTCGGCCTTCACGAACTCTCGGACCTCGTGGCCGGTCATGCCTACGGCCATGGCCGCCTGCTGGATATACCGACAGATGGTCCCCAGCTCATCGGCCAGATCCCGATTCAAGCCTTCGATCAGTTTCTTCTGCTCCATGTCTCTCCCTCCTGGCAGGTTGCCGAAAGACTTCCATTTGCCCAGGCTGCTCGAAAAGGCCCAGATGCAAGGCGGCGCGCGCTGCGCGGGGTACCCACGAGAGTGGGTCGGAGGCGTACTGGGTCCGTACGTCGCAGCGCCGCGCGAGCACGCCAACCCCCCACCCGCTGCTGCCGGGGAAGCGGGGAGAGAGGTTGGGCCTTTTTCAGCAGCCTGCTAGGCCCGGCCGGGGGCGCGGGGCCGGTTGTGCCTTCCCGAGACGATGCCGTCTCGCGGGCGGCACCGACCGGGAAGGATGACGGAAATCATGCCTCCAACATCCGAGGAGCCTGTATTCGCTCAATATAGGTCCCTCGGGGGCGCGGCGCTACTCTCGGTTTTGGGCCCCGGAACCCCTCACCGTCTCAGGTCGCGCTGACCTGCATCTCGGCGGCGGTCTGGGCCCACACGAACGACCTGCGCGCGGATGCCCGCGGCAAGATGGTCGAGCGGTTCCCTATGCGGTCCCGCGGCCCGTGTGAGGTCCTCCCGCGCAAGGAGGTGCGGAAATGGCGCCGGCCATCCTGGTCCTGTTCCTTCTCGTGTTCTTCGGGGGTGAGGATGTTCGCTGGAGCAGGACGGGCGGCTAGCGGCGGGGGGAGGGCGGCAGGGACCAACTGCGTTGCAGGCTTTGGCGCACCTGGTCGGTGAGGCGTTGGGTGATGTCGCCGTACCGCTCTACATTCGGGCGGGCCGCCGCCGGAAGGTCGGACTGCGGAAAAACCGCTCGGACTTCACCGCGGGACAACTCGATGGTCTCCGGGCCGACGACGGTGAACGGGACGCCCGGCGGGACCGCCGTATCCCGGGCCGGGCCGGTCTCGATGCGCACGCGATCTGGCCACACCTCGGCACGCGGGACAGGCACGGAGCGGCCATCCTGGAGCACGAGCACATCCTCGGCCCTGGCCGAGGCCGGCGCTACCACAAAAGCGAGGGCCAGAAGGCCCCATGCCCAGAGTCCAAGGCCCGCCCGCCCGCCACGCAGGCGGGGGACAATCCCTCCCTTTCGGCCGTGCCTCATGATCGTCGCCCGCCCCCCCGGCCGCCCCCCCGGATCCCGACCCGGGACGACCGTCACCCGGAGGCCCCAGGGCCCGCTACCGGCATAGCATCTGATCGGGCACCCACTGCCACTGGTAGGTTGTGAACCCGCCCTCCTGCGCCAGGGGGACTTGGGTCCAATATCCAGGCTGGGCGTAGCAGGAGGGCCCCGGGGGCTCGGGGTAGACCGGGAAGGGAACATACACCGGCGGCGCGTAGTACGGCGCCGCCCAGACGAACCCAGGGAACACCCCGATGCCGACCCCGCCATGGTGGCCGTGACCCCCATGGTGGCTCCCGCCCCCGCCGTGGTGGCCGCCCCCACCGCCGCCATGCCCGCCCCCGTGCCCCCCGCCATGGGCGGCCGCCGGAACCGCCCCCAAGCCGAGGCTCAGCACCCCGGCCAGCATCACGGCGATTACGCGTTTCACCGCCGCACCTCCCGTGAGGAGTCCTGTCCCTATAATATGTTCCAATGACCCTTGGCGTTCCAGGAGGCCGAGCGCCTGGGGCTTCCAGCCGCGGTGGCGGCCGGCCCGAGGCGCGAGGGGTGTCCTGGCCGTCAAGGGCCGGGTCCACCCCGATTGTCTTCTCCCATGGCACCGGCATCGGGATCGGATGGCAATGCCCCGGCAAAACACCAAATGGCCAGGGCCACGAGGAACGTAACGCACGCCACGGTAAACGCGAGGCGTCTGCCATGCCACAGCCCGGTGAACCAAAGCCTCAGCTCACTGGCGAGCAGATTCACCTTCCCGCCATAGATCTCCATGTCACGGACATACCGCTTGGTGTCTTCAGGTTCATAGCCCAGAGGGTTGCCCGGCGCGGATTCGGCGGTGAGATAGATCGCGAGCGCACTTCCCAACCCGAGGACCAAGAGCGCGGCGGCGACGAGGCGGAGGCGGGTCTGCGGGGTCGTCAGGCTCGCTTTCATGGGGCCGGTCCTCCCCCTGCGCTGCGGAGGGCTAGCAGGCTGCTGAAAGAGACCCACCTCTCCATTGCGGAATGCGGATTGCGGGGCCGCTGACCTGGAAACGAGGATGCCACAGCGGCGGAAGGGGGGCAAGCTCCCTCCGACGATCCCGGGCCGGCGAAATGCCCGAAGCCCCGATTGGAATCCCATCCGCCGTGGCCATGAGGGCTGCGGTCAACGCCTGCTTCGCCCTGCGGCGCCGACGAGCCCGTCGCCTGCTAGATGGTGTCCGGTCCTGTGCGCCGAGACCTGCCAAATGCCCGCGCCGCAAGCGATCTGCAGCGCGGATTTTCGCCCTTCCGGCAACCCATCAGCCCGCCGGCTGCTTTCCATGTGGCCTCTCCCTGCGCAAGATCATGGCAAGGGGGCGAGGGATGAAACATTTAAAGCTTTAAAAGGCTAAACCCCATCCGACCCCTGGGAGGGGTGGGGAGTTGAGCCGTGGTAGACCGGAAAAAGCTGTTCGGGTTCTTGATGGACCCCCAGCAGGTTGCGCAGGCGAGACGGATCGTGACCGCGCGGCGGAACGCGGGCCAGCAGGCCAGCTTGTCCGGCATCATGCGGGAGGCCCTCTCCGATTGGTTGCGCCGGGGGAAGGGCAGGGCCGGTCGGGATGCCCGACCCGCGCGTGCTCGGGGAAGGACGAATCCCGCCGAATGACGCGACAGCCGGGGCGAGATCGTGTTCGGACCTGGCCAACACGGGTGCCCCCCAGGGGGGCGATGGGGGCGGGAGACTTCTCCATGGAAGATCCGGTGAGCTGGGCGGCGCTGATGCTTCGTGTCGGTGGCGGGCTGGTCATCCTGCTCCACGGCGTGCCAAAGGTGGTGCCTCTGGAAAAGAAACCGGAGGTTGGTCTGGCCACCCTGCGGAACGCCATCGAAAAGCTCGGGTTCCCCTACCCCACGCCTTGCGCCCATGGGGTGGCGGCAGCGGAGTGTCTGGGCGGGGCCTGCCTCTTGCTGGGATTCTTCACGGCATGGGTCGCCTGCGTCCTTGCGCTGATCATGGTGCCCGCCACGTATTGGAAACACAAAGTGTCGGGGTTCCTCCTGGGCGCCGATCTGCCCTTCACCCTCTTCTTCGTGCTGATCGCTCTCATCTTCCTGGGGGACGGCCAATTCAGCGTGAGAGTTCTGCTTGGGCTGGGCAAGTGAGCACCGCGCGGCGCGAGTCGCTGCGCGGCGTCGAACCCATCCGCGGAGGGGAAAGGAGGCGGGAACATGTGGAGAAGGCTTGGTGCTCTCGGGCCGGGCATCCTGCTCGCCGTGATGTGGGCGGCACCATCCCCCGCGGCCGGGGCCGCGGCGGCCAAGAACCCCGTCAAGATCGGGTACGTGGGGGGGTTCACCGGGGTGGTGGCCGACCTTGGCACCGCCCACATCGGCGGCGCCAAATTGGCCGTCGAGGACGTGAACAAGGCGGGGGGGATCAATGGGCGCGCGCTGGAGCTGGTCATCTACGATGACGCGGGCGACCCCACGACCTCGGTGACCAGGGTGCAGAGGGCCATCACCCTGGATGGCGTGGAGGCCATCATCGGCGGCACCCATGCCGCCACGACGATGGCGAATCGCGTGGTCACCAACCAGGCCAAGATGGTGCAGATGAGCCCGCAGGCGCAGAACCGGGAGCTGACGCAGGGCATGCCCTGGTTGTTCCGGGTCGGGACCATGGACCTGCACAACGCCCGGGCGCTGGTGGCCCTGATGATCAAGCTGGGCTACAAGAAGCCGGCGATCCAGGCCAGCACCTCCGCCTTCGGCGAATCCGGCGCCCGCTCGCTCCGCGAGGCCCTGGAGGCCAAGGGGATCAAGTGGGTGGCCGAGGAAAAGCACAAGGAGGGCTCCGCCGACCTGACGCCGCAGGTCCTGGCGGCCAAGAAGGCCGGCGCCGACGTGCTGCTGCTGTGGGCCCAGGGCGTCGACGCGGCGCTCATGGCCAAGACGCGGCGCCAGCTGGGCTACGAGGTGCCCATGCTGGGGCTGGACAGCATGATGCACGCCTCGGCCCTGCCCATCGCGGGCGAGGCCTACGAGGGGGTCATCGCGGTCTCCATCGCCGATACGTCGCGCCCCGACGTTCGGGAACTGTTCGCCCGCTTCGAGAAGGCCTTCGGCGCCGCCCCGGCGACCATCTATTCGCCCCTCCTGAGCTACGATGCGGTCCAACTCCTCGCTCGGGGATTGCGCCAGGTCGCCCCTCCGGAGGGGAAGGTGGACCAGGCAAGGCTCAAGGCCGCCCTCGAGGGCATCACCGATTACCAGGGGATGATCGGTCCGAAGGGGACGACCTGGAGGTTCAGCGCGACGAACCACGATGGGTTGCCGGAGGGGGCCTCGGTCTTTTACCGGGTTCAGAGCGGCAAGTGGGTCCGCTACATGGCCCTGGCGGACCTCGGGCAGATGTAAGAAGGCCGGGAGCGTCGGCCGGCAGCGGCGCGGGCCACCGCGCCGCTGCCGGACCGGGCGGAAGGCCCGGCTCACGGGGGCAGTGTGTTCGATCAACTGGTGATCGCGGGGATCGCCACGGGGTGCATCTACGCGCTGCTGGCCCTGGGGATGACCATCATCTTCAATTCCAGCAGCCTGGTGAATCTGGCGCAGGGCGAGCTGCTGATGGCGGGGGGTCTCTCGTACGTGAGCTTCGCCGCCGGGCAAAAGCTCTCCTTCGCCCTGGCCCTGATCCTGGCCATGGCCTGCGCGGCCTGGGTGGCCATGCTGGCCGAGGGCCTCGCGCTGCGCCCCTTGCGCGTGGCCAACGCGCCCATCGTGAACGCCATCGTCATGACCATCGGGCTCTCCATGGTGTTCAAGAGCGGCGGCGAGGTGGTGTGGGGGAAGACGCCGCTGCCGGCCCCTTCGCCGGCATCCACCACCGCCCTCTGGATCGGAGGCATCTCCATCGCCCCGCAGAACCTCCTCATCGTCGTCTCCGCCGTCCTGGCCATGGGGATCTTCTGGTTCTTCTTCGACCACACGCTCATCGGGCGGGCGCTGCAGGCCGTCTCCACCAACCGGGAGGCGGCCTGGATCATGGGCATCAACGCGGACCGCATGGTGCTGCTGGCCTTCGCGCTGAGCGGCGCCCTGAGCGCCCTGGCGGGGGTCCTGGTGGCACCCATCACGGCGGCGGCCCCCACCATGGGCACCATGCTCGGACTCAAGGGGTTCAGCGCGGCCATCATCGGCGGCTTCGGCAGCCTGTGGGGGGCGGTGGCGGGAGGTATCCTCTTGGGCCTCTCGGAATCGCTTACCGCCGGGTACGTCTCGTCCGGCTTCAGCACCTTCATCTCGTTCGGCCTCGTGCTGCTCGTGCTGTTTCTCAAGCCCGCCGGGCTCCTGCCCACCCGGAGGTAAGCTCTCCATGGCGGGGAGGCGGGTCCGGCGAACCGTCCGCGTCGGGGGGCCAGTGCTGGCCCTCCTCTTCCTGGCCGCCTTCCCCCTCCTGGGGCTCAAGCCCTACTTCTCCCAGCTCATGGACATGCTGGGGATCGTGCTGCTGCTCATCCTGGGACTCAACCTGATCTTCGGCTATGCCGGGCAGATCTCCATCGCCCAGGCCGGGTTCTTCGGACTGGGGGCGTATACGGCGGCCCTGCTGCAGGCGAAGCTGGGCTGGCCCTTCCCGCTGGCGGTCCTGGCGGGCGTGGCCTCGCCCAGCCTGCTGGCCGCGGTCCTCGGCACGCCGATCCTTCGGCTCAAGGGATACTACCTGGCCCTGGCGACCATCGGTTTGGGGACCATGGTGTACGAAGCCCTGGAACAGTGGCAGGACCTGACGGGGGGCCCCATCGGCGTGATGGGCATCCAGCGCCCCCCGGCCCTGGACGGCGAGGCGCTCTATTACTATCTGATCTGGGGCCTGGCGGTCCTGGCCTTCCTGATGGTCCGCAACCTGGACCGCTGCGCCGTCGGCCGCGCCTGGGTGGCCATCCGCGAGAACGAGCGGGCGGCGGCCGCCATGGGGATCGATGCCGCGCGCTACAAGCTCCTGGCGTTCGTCCTGAGCGCCGCCCTGGCGGGCCTGGCCGGCGGGCTGTACGCCTTCCTGAACCGCTACATCAGCCCGGACAGTTTCGGCCTCAACTACTCCATGATCCTCATCGCCTCCATGATCATCGGTGGCGCGGGCACGCTGGGGGGAGCGCTCATCGGGTCCGGCCTGCTCGTCCTGCTGCCGGAGCTGACGCAGGCCTTCGCGGACTACCACCTGCTGGTGTTCGGCGCCATCCTCGTCCTCGTGCTCCGCTTCCTGCCGCGCGGGGCGTGGGGCTCCCTGCGGCGGCACGTGGCCGACCACCGGGCCGGCGAGGCGACGGCCGCATCCCCCACGCCCGAGCCGCAGGCGCTGGCCGGGACGCCGCGATGAGGCTCCACGTCGAAAACGTCAGCAAGACCTTCGGCGGCGTGGTGGCCCTCTCGGCGGTCAGCGCGCAGATCCAGCCCGGCTGGATCACCTCCATCATCGGCCCGAACGGCGCGGGGAAGACCACCTTGATCGATGCCATCACGGGGTTCTCCCCGCCCACGGGCGGGCGCGTCCTGCTGGACGGCCGGCCCATCCACACGCTTCCCCCGCACCGGGTGGCCGCCCTGGGCATCTCCCGGACCTTCCAGACCGCCCTGCTGTTCGAGGAGATGACCGTGTTGGAGAACGTGCTGGTCGGGCAGCACCGCAGCATCCGCAGCGGCTTCTGGCCATCCGCCGGGGGCCTGCCCGCCGTGCGGGCGCGCGAGCGGCGGGGCCGGGCCGAGGCCCTCGCATGCCTGCAACTCGTCGGGCTCGAACGGCTGGCCGCCTTCCGCGCCGGAAGCCTCCCCTACGGCAAGAAGCGGCTGCTGGAGTTGGCCCGGGCCATCGCCAGCCATCCGGACCTCCTGCTGCTGGACGAGCCGGCGGCCGGCCTGAACACCGAGGAGACCGCGGTGCTGGCGGGGATGATCGCGCGGATCAAGGGCATGGGGATCACGGTGGTGCTCGTGGAGCACGACATGAGCCTGGTGATGAGCATCTCGGACCATATCCTGGTGCTCAACTTCGGCAGGCGGCTGGCGGAGGGCCCGCCCCACGAGATCCGCCGGGATCCGCGGGTGATCGAGGCGTACCTGGGGGAGGAGGGCTAGCGTGCTGGCGGTCGAGGGGCTGTGCGTCGCCTACGGCCACGCCGTGGCCCTGGACAACGTGAGCCTGCGCGTTCCGGAGGGCCGGGTGGTGGCCCTCATCGGCCGCAACGGCGCGGGCAAGACCACGCTGCTCAAGACGCTGGTCGGCCTCCTGCGCCCGCGGCGCGGCGAGATCGTCTTCCGCGGGGAGACGATCTCCGGGGCCCTTTCGCCGGCGATCGTCGCCCGCGGCATCTGCCTGGTGCCCGAGGGCCGGCAGATCTTCCCGACCCTCACCGTGGAGGAGAACCTGATGCTGGGGGGCTACCTCCACCACGGCCTGCTGCGGGCCGGCCACCGCTATCGGCAGGAGTTCGAGACGGTCGTCCAGCTGTTCCCCTGGATGAAGGACCGCCTGCGCCAGAAGGGGAACACGCTGTCCGGGGGGGAGCAGCAGATGCTCGCCATCGCCCGGGCGCTCATGGCCAGGCCCACGGTCCTCCTGCTGGACGAGCCGTCCCTGGGCCTGGCGCCGCTGGCGATCAAGCCGATTTTCGAGACGCTGGTGGCGTTGAACGGCCGCGGGGTCACGCTCCTGCTGGTGGAGCAGAACGCCCACCTGGCGCTGAAGGTCTCCCACGCGGCCTACGTGCTGGAGGAGGGGAAGGTCGTGTTGGAGGGCTCGTCCGAGAGCCTGCGGGCCAACCCGGTGGTCCAGGATATCTATCTGGGCGGCGCCTCCGGGGGCCGCAAGCCCGGCGCGCGAGGCCCGCTGGCGCATTCCTGACGGGATGCTGAAAGACCTTTTATTGGCCAGGCTGCTCAAAAAGGTCCAGATGCAAGGCGGCGCGCGATGCGAGGCGCGAGGCGTACGTGGTCCGTACGTCGCAGCGCCGCGCGAGCGCGCCAACGCCGCAGATGGGCCTTTTTCAGCAGCCTGCTGAAGGAAGGCGCGATGGATAAGGGCAGGGCCACACTCAGCCATCTTTCCCACGTGTGTCTGGGGCTGGGGTTCCTCCTCCCCTTCCTGGTCTCCGGCTATGTCGGGATGCCCTTCACGAAGTACCCGCTCGTGAGCGCGGCGCACCTGCTCCTCTGGGCGCTCGGCCTGTTCGCCGGGTACGTGGTCTACCTCCGGGAAAAGCACGTGCCGCCCGCGACGCCTTCCTGGAGGAAGGTGGCCGCCTACATCACGTCCATCCCGGCGACCTTCGTCATGCTCGGGCTCTTGTTCGGGTTCGTGTACTACCCCACCGTCGAGCGGAGCGTCATCGCCGGCTGGGTCAACGTCCTCCTGATGCTGACGCTCTTCGTCATGGGGGTCCAGATTACGACGGACGATTGGCGTGGGATCATCCGGCATCCGAAGATCGTGTCCGTGGCGGTGGCCGTTCGGTGGATCTGTATGCCGCTCTTCGCCTACGTCCTTGCCCATGCCCTCCTGCTGAGGTTCCTCTCCCAGCCGGCCGCCTCCACGCTCGCCGTCGGGCTGGTGATCCTCGGGACGACGCCGACGGGGGCCGCCTCGAATACGTTGACCCTGATCAGCCGCGGGGACCTAGCGTTGTCCGTGTCCGTCACGAGCTTCAATACGTTGTTGGCACCGTTCCTGCAACCCTTCCTCATCACACTCTTCGTGGGGAAGGTCACCCGGGTGGATACCTTCGCCATCTTCCTGGACCTCCTGGAGATCGTCCTCGCCCCGGTGCTGGTCGGGGGCCTGATCGGCTGGCGCTGGCCCGGCCTCGTCCGCAAGGTGAAGCCGGCCCTGGGGGCCATCTCCGTGGTCTGCCTCTGCTTCATCATCATGGGGAACATGTCGAAGGGAACGGCCACGTTGCTGAGGCAGTTGTGGGTCTTGCCGCTGTTGGCCGCCACGTGCCTCATCCAGGGGATGGTCGGGCTCAGCCTCGGATACTATGTGCCCAAGTTCTTCGGCTTTTCCCACAAACAGCGGGTCGCTTCCTGTTTCGAGGTGGGGGTGGAAAACGCCTCGCTGAGCATGGTGATCGCCCTGAAGCATTTCAGCCCGCTGGCGGCCATCCCGGCCATCCTCTACAGCAAATTGCAGCACATGCTGGCCATCGGGATCTTCGTCTCCCGATTCCAGCGGGTTGCCGAGGACGAGGGGGACGCCGCCTTCGCGCGTCCCCCGGCGGCGCCCTTGGAGCCGACGGTCGCTGTCACGGCGGGGGCCTCGAGGAGCGGCGGATCGCACCACGGCGGGGGGCGATGAGACGGGCGGCCCGCACGGGGCGCTGAACGGGCGAGGCGGCCGCGGCGAAGGTCGTCACGATAGGGCCGAGGACCCAAAAGGAGGAGTGCGCAGATGTCCAGTCGGTTGGAAGGCGCGGTCATCGCCTGCCATAACCACTACGTCCCGCCCAAACTCTTCGACCGGTTCAAGGTCGCGGGGCGGCGCGACTTGACCGGCAAGATCGATTTCATGTTCTACGAAAAGCTCGCGAGGCTGGACGAGCACCTGGCGGACATGGAAGAGGCCGGCGTGGACATGTTCGTCATCAACCTCGCCCAGTGGAACATCCGGGGGCTGGACGTGTGCCGCGAATTGAACGACGGGTACGCCGAGGTCGTCCGCCGGTACCCGGACAAGTTCGTGGCCCTGGCCCACGTCCCCCCCACCCCGGTGGACGCCGCGCTGGCCGAGATGCACCGGGCCGTGAAGGATCTCGGGATGAAGGGCGTGGGACTGATGTCCTCGTTCGAGAACATCACCCTGACCTCCCCCGAGATGCGGCCCTTCTATGAGGCCATCGCCGAGCTCGACGTGCCCATCTTCATCCATCCCTCGCTCCTGCCCAAGGGGGCGGAGACCGAGTTCAGCATCAGCCGCACCCTCTCCCGCGCGTTCGACATCACCAAGGCCGGCGTGCGCATTCTGTTCGGCGTGTTCCAGGACTTCCCGACGCTCCGATTCGTGCTCCCCCACCACGGCGGGACGCTGCCCCTCCTGCGCGGCAGGATCTGCGCCTTCTTCGAGCCCGAGGGGGCGGTGATCCCGGAGGAGCTGCGGAACATGCCCAAGTCGCACCGGGAGGTGCGCGATCTGGGCATCGAGAAGCAGTTCGACGATCTCTTCGATCGCCTCTACTTCGACACGGCGGGCCTCGGGGGATGGATGCCGGGGACGCGGGCCACCCTGCAGACGGTCCGGGCGGATCACCTCTGCCTGGGATTCGATTACCCGATGGAGATCCACGTGGGGCGCGACCTGAAGCAATTCGTGGAGGACATCAGGGCGTTGGACATCCCCGAGGGCGACAAGCGCCAGATCCTGGGGGGCAACATGGTCAAGCTGTTGCGGCTGTAGCCGACCCGGGCGGCGGGGCGTTGCAGGCCGTCGCTCCAAGAGCGAGCTAGTGTAGTGTAAGCGAAATACCTTTACAGTCCGCCCTCCTCAAGATCCCCTCTCCCCTTCGGGGGAGAGGGTCGGGGTGAGGGGGCACAGGACACAGAGGGTT
>Ga0187766_10002508_pt1 | contig 10805 bp, 6 predicted proteins | sample 0216_QUI02_MP05__4_FD_132971 | JGI IMG/M metagenome (GOLD analysis project Ga0187766, IMG submission 132971) | Tropical peat soil microbial communities from peatlands in Department of Meta, Colombia - 0216_QUI02_MP05_20_MG | ecosystem: Environmental > Terrestrial > Soil > Wetlands > Peat ... | reverse complement strand
GTTTGCCGGCTGGGCGACGGCGGCGGGGGCGAAGGTGGTGACCGGTGATTTCAGCGGCAGCGGCCGCACCGACATTGCCCTGGTGGGCGGGCAGGGCTGGACCACGGTGCCGGTGGCGTTCGCTAACGGCGACGGCAGCTGGACGATCACCAATCTGATGTGAGTGGTCGCCGCGTCAGGGGTTTGCCTGGGTTCCCGCGTCGGTGCGCGCCATGACACTGCGCCGCCCGCAGCGCCGCGGCCCGGCCGTCCCCGACCAGGCGAAGGAGCTTACGGCACGCCAGTGACGCGGGTCCCCGCCGGGGCATAGCCTTTGCTGCGAAGGGCGGTAGGCATGCAACCAGGGCAGGGGCCGGTTTGGCGGCCGCTGAAGCGCCACGACAGCTACGTGGCGGAGCAGATGGTCGAGCGGGCCGCGGAGCTGGCCCGCGATTCCCATGCGCGGACCCGGCACGCGGCGGTGCTGGTGAAGGACGGCAGCATGCTGGGCTGGGGGACCAACGGGGTGCCGTTTCCCGGGGAGGATCACTGCTACTGCAGGTTCGGCGAGCTTGGCCACCATGACGTGTGCCGCACCCATGCGGAGCAACGCGCGATCACGCTCGCCCGTCAGGGCGATGGCTGGCGGATGCTGCCGGGGGCGAAGCTGATCTACGTGCGGCTGGAGGCGGACGACTCGGTGCGGCTCGAGGAGCCGCACTTCTGCGCCCGCTGCAGCCGGCTGGCGCTGTCCCTGGGCGTGGCGGAGTGGATCTTCGCCCTCTCGGAGGGGCTCGTTGCCTACTCCGCGGCCGACTACGACAAGATCGCTCAGCTCAGGTGGTAGGCGCGCAGCCCTCGTTGCCGGCTACTCGGTGGTCACCGCCTGCAGGACGTTGAGCCGGGCGGCGCGCCTGCTCGGCAGGATCGCGGCCACGATGCCGGCCAGCCCGGCCAGCACCGCCACCGCGAGCAACTGCACGACCGGGATCGAGAGCTGGTACCCCAGGGAGTGCATTGCGGCGACGATCGCACAGCCGAACACTGTCCCGAGCACCAGCCCTTCAATGGCGCCGAACAGCGAGATGATGACCGCCTCCGACCGCACGATCGAGCGCAGCTGCCCCCGAGTCGTGCCGACGGCCCGCAGCAGACCGAACTCACGGGTGCGTTCGTAGATCGACAGCGCCAGGGTGTTGGCGATGCCGATCAGCGCGATGATCACCGCCAGCGCGAGCAGCGCGTACACCATGTTGAGCAGCGTGTTCACACTCTGCTCAGCCTGGGCCTTGTACTGGGTCTGGTCCATCAGCGTGGCGTTCGGGTAGGAGGACAGGACACTCTCGATGGCGCTGCGGCCGGCGGCGGCGCTCACCCCGGGAGCGAGCTTGACGAAGACGTCCATGTCGAGGGCCTGGGGGAAATTGGCCTCGGCCGCGGCCAGCGGCAGGATGTAATCGCCGGCCAGTGCCCGCACGCTGTAGATGACCTGCACGGTGTAGGTCTTGGTCCCGGTGACCGGGAACGTCACCGCGACCGGGCTGCCGATCCTCAGGTGCTGACTGCCCGCCACCTGGGTCGACACCGCGATCCCCGAGGGCGTCATATTAGCCAGCCGGCCCTGGGTGACTCCCAGGTCGAACAGGGCGTCGGACTTGACCGGGTCGCTGGCATCCACCGAGGTCACCTTGCCGTAGATCTTCACCATCCCGGAGCGGATCCCCGCGGTGGCGCTCACCTGCGGCAGCGCGTTCAGCGAGCGCTCGATGGCGGGGCTGAATCCGCTGGTGCCGTCGACCGCCCCGCTGCTGACCACGAAGTCGGCCCGCACCGCGGAGTTGATCGTCGAGTCGGCCGAGGCCTTCATCGACGAGGTGACGATGGCCGTGAGCGATACCAGGGCCACGCTGACCATCAAGGCCGCGGCCGTGGTCGCGGTACGCCAGGGATTGCGCATCGCGTTCTCCTGGCTGACCTTGCCGGTCGTGGTGTACGCGGCGAGCGGCGCCCCGAGCAGCCGGCTAGCGGGGCGGGCAATGAACGGCCCGAGTATCTCGATGCCGATGAACACCGCTGCCGCGCCCGCGCCGACCAGCAGGACCCGGTTCGCCGTATGGCCGAACAGCCCCACTCCCAGGACCGCCGCCCCGCCGACGGTCAGGATCGCGCCACGCGCGGTCCGCCTGACCGACGGCCGACGTGGCTCGGCCGCCACGTCCTGGAGGGCCGCGACCGGCGGGATCCGGGCCGCACGCCGGGCCGGCGAGATAGCCGAGATGACGGTGATCACCGTGCCGACCGTCAGGCCGACGACCACGGTCCGCGTGCTCACCACCAGGCCCGTGGCGGGCAGGGCGGCGCCGAGCGCCGCGAGCCCCGCCTTGAGGACGATCGCGAGCCCGGTCCCGGCGACCACGCCCGCGACCGAGGCAACCAGCCCGATGACCAGGGACTCCCCGAGGACCGAGGCCATCACCTGCCGACGGTTCGCGCCCACGGCGCGCAGCAGGGCCAGCTCTCGCTGCCGCTGGGCGACCACGATCGAGAACGTGTTGAAGATAACGAACGACCCGACGAACAGGGCGATCAATGCGAACATCAGGAGGACGTTGGTGAAGAGGCTCAGCGCCTGGTGGACGGTCTGCTGTCCCTCCGCGGTGACGGCCTGGCCGGTCACCACCTCGACGCCCGGGGTCCGGATGGCCGCCTGAAGACGGCTCACGAGCACCGATTGCGAGACGCCGGGAGCCGCCTCTACGTGGATCGCGGTTACCTTACCCGGCTCGGCGAGCACCCTGGCCGCGGTGACCGGGTCGAAGACGGTCATGGTCGCGCCGAGCGGGCTGTCGACGCTGCCCCAGGTGGCGATGCCGGTGATCGTGTAGGTGGCCGGGCGCTGCTGGGTGAGGACGACGACCTTGTCGCCGACCTTGAAGTGCCCGACGTCGGCGGAGTGCTTGTCGATCACCACCTGGGAGCTGGTGCGCGGGGGCTGCCCGCCCGGCAGCAGCCGTAGCGGATTGAGAGCGGCCACGTCGGTCCAGGCCTCGCCCAAAGTGGGCGGCCCATTGGACGCTTTGCCGATCGGCTTGCCGTCACGGCCGACGAGCTGGGCGTAGCCCTCGATATAGAGGTACACGGCCCGGACCCCCGGCACCTTGGCCACCGTGCCGGCCAGGCTGGCGTCGATCAGCTGGCGCTGGTTGGTGAAGCTGGCGCCAGGGTTGAACGGCTGCGTGGCCCGGACCACGGCCGCGGTCCCCTGGTAGACCTGGTCGTAGAGGTTGTTGAACGTGGAGTTGATGGTGTCGGTGAGAACGAAGGTGCCGGCGATGAACGCTACGCCGAGCAGCACCGACAGCGCGGTCAGCGCGTAACGCAGCCGGTGAGCCACGACCCCTTTCAAGGTGACGCGCCACATGATCAGCCTCCCAGAACAATTCGAGCCGCGATCTCATCCGCGCTCGCCGCCGTTTTCGCGGATCGCGTCCAGGACCCGGTCGGCGGTAGGCGCGAGCAGTTCCCGGACCACCCGGCCGTCGGCCAGGAACAGCACCCGGTCGGCGTACGCGGCGGCACGTGGATCATGCGTCACCATGACCACGGTCTGGCGGTACTCGTCGACGGCCCGGCGGATCTGGGTGAGCAGCTCGGTCGCGGACCTGGAGTCGAGGTTGCCGGTCGGCTCGTCCGCGAAGATCAGCTCGGGACGGGTGACCAGCGCCCGGGCCGTCGCCACGCGCTGCTGCTGCCCGCCGGACAGCTCCGCGGGGCGATGCCCCAGCCTGTCGGCGATCCCCAGCGAGCGGGTCAGCTGCTCCAGCCAGTCCCGGTCAGGCTTCTTGCCGCCCAGGCTCAGCGGGAGGACGACATTTTCCTGCGCCGTTAGGGTCGGGATGAGGTTGAAGGCCTGGAACACGAAGCCGATGCGCTCCCGGCGCAGCAGCGTCAGGTCCTTGTCGTCGAGCGAGCTGAGGTCGACGTTCCGGATCAGCACCTGCCCCTCGGTGAGGCGGTCCAGGCCCGCCAGGCAGTGCAGCAGGGTCGACTTTCCCGAGCCGGACGGGCCCATGATCGCGGTGAACATGCCGGCCGCGAAATCCGCCGAGATCTTATCGAGCGCTCGGACCGCCGCGGCGCCTGTGCCGTAGATCTTGACGCCGTCGATGATGCGTGCCGCCGGGGTCGCTTCGAGCGTGGCGACCGCCTGTTCATCGGGGATGGTCATCTTCATCGGTCCCGGCCCCCTTCGCCACGACCCGGCAGGGCTAGAGCAAAGCCCTACGTCGATCGTGCCCGCGACCCCTGACGATGACAGCAGAGGCGAAGGTCCCCGCTCCCACCGACCGCCGTCCCCATCTAGTTCGCCGAGCCGTTCCCTCCCAGTTCCCGCAACCGCCTGGCGATGAAGGAACGCGAGGCCGGGGCCGGTTCCAGTTCGAGGGCCGAGCGGTACGCGTCGGTGGCCTCGTCGTCGCGCCCGAGGCGCCGCAACAGCTCGGCCCGGGCGATGTACAGCTGAGCCCACCGACGCAGCTGCGGGTGATGGGCCAGGGCGTCAAGGATGACCAGCCCCGCGGCCGGTCCCTCGGCCATGGCCACGGCGACCCCCCGGTTGGCCTCCACCACCGGGGTCGGCTCATGGCGGACCAGCTCGGCGTAGAGCAGCGCGATCTGCCGCCAGTCGGTGCCATCGGCACTGGCCGCGGTCGAGTGGCAGGCGGCGATCGCGGCGTGCAGCTGGTAGCGCCCCGGCCGCCCCTGGCCGAGCGCGGCCTCCAGGACCGCCTCCCCCTCGGCGATCATGTCCGGGTCCCACCGGCCGCGATCCTGGTCCTCCAGAAGCACGAGGTCTCCGAGATCGTCGGTACGCGCGGCCCGGCGGGCGTCGGTCAGCAGCAGCAGGGCCAGCAGCCCGGCCGCTTCGGGCTCGCCGGGCAGGAGCTCGGCCACGCCCCGGGCCAGGGCGATCGCGCGGTCGCACAGCTCACCGCGGATCAGCGCCTCACCGCGGCTGGCCATGTGGCCCTCGGTGAACAGCAGGTAGATGACCCGCAGCACGGCGCCGAGCCGCTCCGGCAGCTCCGCCTCGCCGGGGATCCGGAACGGGATGCGGGCCTCGCGGATCTTGGCCTTGGCTCGCACCAGGCGCTTGGCCATGGTCTCGTCCGGGACCAGGAAGGCGGCGGCGATCTCCGCCGTGGACAGCCCGCAGACCGACCGCAGCGTAAGCGCGACGCGAGCGGACACGTCCAGGGCCGGGTGGCAGCACAAGAACATCAGGCCGAGCCGGTCGGTGGCCCGCGGCGAGCCGTCCTCCCCAGCCCCAGCCCCAGCCTCAGCCTCAGCCCCAGCCCCAGCCCCAGCCTCAGCCCCAGCCCCAGCCCAGGTCCCAGCCCTGACCTCCGCCCCGGCCTCAGCCCAGGCCCGAGCTCCCGCCCCGGTCCCAGAATCAGAGATCTCTCGCATCGCAGCGGCCTCCTTGGCACCACGGTTGGCCTCCCGTCGCAGCCGGTCGACGGCCTTGTGCCGGGCCACGCCGATGAGCCAGCCCAGGACGTTATCCGGCACCCCCGCGGCCGGCCACCGCTCGAGCGCGGCCACGCATGCGTCCTGTACCGCGTCCTCGGCCGCGTCGAGGTCACCGGTCAGGCGGCACACGGTCGCCACCGCCGCCCACCACTGCTGGTGGATGAGCTGATCGAGCGGACCGGTCACGCCGGCGCTGGCATGCCCACGATCGGGCGGATCTCGACCGAGGCGTCCCTGGCCGCGGGGATGGTGGCCGCCCACTTGAGAGCCTCGTCGAGATCGGCGCATTCGATGATGCTGTACCCGCCGAGCTGCTCCTTGATCTCGGCCGAAGGGCCGTCGGTGACGATCGTCTCGCCGTCCCTGACCCGTACCGTCGTGGTGGACGACAGGGCCGCCAGCGGGGCGCAGTCGATCAGGACTCCGGCCCGGCCCATCGCCTCGACGGCGGCGCCGTACTCCTGGATGATCCGGTCGAGCTCCGGGGTCCCGGGTGCCGGGAGCGCGTCCGCCGTGCGGTTGAGCAGAAGCATGTACTTCATTCTCGTCCCTCCTACAGGATCCGAACGCTTCTCGCCTACAACCTCATATCGAACGGACCCCACCCAGATGGACAACGGCCGAGAATCTGGATCGGCGGCGGCCGCGGTACCTCCAGCGGCGCTGGCGCGCGTCGCGGCCGCCGCCGCGCTCATCATCGCCGCCGGCTCGCGGCCCGCCCCCTCACAGGGCCGCGATCCGGGCGGCAGCAGCCCCCCGGGAAGAACGGAGCGGCCATGTCCGCCGGTGATACGCGCTGTGCCCGAGAGCCGGGCAGCCGGTGTACCCGCACGCCCCCGCGCACCTTGACCGGCGCCGGCCCGCCGCCCTGTTACGCGGAGGCGCCGAAGTGCCGGGCGAGCTGGGCGCGGGAGCGGACGCCGAGCTTGGCGTACACCCGGGACAGATGCGCCTGGACGGTGTAGACGCTGAGGTACAGCTGCTCGGCGACCTCCTTGTTCGACAGGCCGGCGGCCACCAGCTCGGCGACCCGCCGCTCGCTGGGCGTCAGGCCGCCGCCCGGCGCCGCGCGGCGGCCGCTGACCCGGTCCAGCTCCGCGGCCGCGGCCCGGGCCCAGCCCGGGCACCCCAGCGCCTCGAACCCGGACCGGGCAGCCTCCAGCGACTGCCGGGCCGCGGCTCGTTTCTTGGCCCGGCGCTGGGCGCGGCCCAGGACCAGCAGCGCCCGGGCGGCGTCAAAGTCCAGCCCCAGCGCCCGGTAGGCGGCCGCCGCCTGCGCGAGCTGGGCCGCGGCGGCCTCGTCGTATCCGCCCGCGAGCGCGACCACGGCCCTCGACCGGGCCACCGTGGCCAGCCCCCACGGGTGCTGCTGGGCGGCGGCCAGCCGGCCCAGCCGGGCGATCGCCGCGTCCGCCTCCTCGGGCCGGCCGGCCTCGGCCAGCGCCTCGACCAGATCCCCGGCGACCGGGAACGCGCCGGGGTCCTCCACCCCCTCGCGTTCGGCGTGCTCCCACACCGCGGCCAGGCTGTCCGCTGCCTGCTCCGGCTGACGCTGCAGTAGCGCGGCCAGGCCCGCCGCGCGCCGCGCCTCCAGCCGATCCCACTCGTTTGTCGTCGATTCGCTGGCCTGGAGTACCTCCGCCGCCAGCGCGGCGGCCCGCCCGGGGTCCCCGCGGACCGCCGCTAGCGCCGCCTCCAGGCGCGCCCGGAACCCGGCTGCCTCCGGCTCCAGCGCGGCCCACTGGTCGAGCTCGTCCAGGGCCCGGGCCGCCGCCAACGTATGGCCCGCGCGCAGCTCGACCTCGCACAGCTGCGTGGTGATCACCGTTCCCGCGCGGGCTTCGCCCCGCTGCTCGGCGGCCGCCAGCAGGCTCCGGAACAGCTCCCGGGCCCGGGCCAGCTCGCCGCGGAAGGCCAGCCGCACCCCGGCCGGCCGGTCCACCGAGCTGTCGTACGGGTTCGCGGTGCCCGGCGCCACGGCGGCGGCTCGCGCGGCGAGGTCGTCGATGCCGCGGCCGCGCATGATCCGCGCCCAGGCCAGCGCGACCAGCGTCCGGCGTTCGGCGTCCAGGCCGGTCGGCGGCGCGGCGGCCAGCGCCTCGCCCGCCATCTGCTCGGCCTCGGCGATCCGCCGGACCCGGCCCACCACGAGCAGTACTGCCCGTCTGGCCAGCGCCTGCGCGCGCAGGCCCGGAGTTGCGAAGCTGTCGGTGATCGCCCGCGTGAGGTGATCCTCCTCGGCCAGAGAATCCGCGCCTTCCCCGAGCAGCAGGTGCGCGGCGGCGCGCGCCGGGCCGGCCGGCAGCGCGCCGATCCGTTGCACCAGCAGCCCGGTCGCGCGGGCATGCTCGCCCGCATCGATCAGGTACCGGGCCTGCGCGAGCAGCCGCTCGTCATACTCGCTGTCGCCGGCCGCGGTCAGCCGCAGCGCATGCCCGGCCAGCTCTGCGGCGTGGTGCACCGCCCCCCGGGCCGCCGCCTGGGCCGCCGCCGCCGATACCTCGCTCGCGAGCCGGGCGTCCGCCGCGCTGGCGGCCATCGCACGATGACGGGCCCGCAGCACCGGATCACCCGCCACCGCGCCCAGCGCCAGATGCAGCTCGCGCCGTTCGCGCGCGCTGGACTGCCCGGCCGCCATCGCGGCCAGCAGCGGGTGCGCCGCCCGCACCCGCGTCCCGTCCACGACCAGCACGCCGGACGCCGCTGCGTCCTCGATCGCCGCCGGATCCACGACCGCCGCCAGCTCCACCCCGGTCAGCCCGGCGCTGAGCGCCACCGCCAGCAACGCCCGCCGCACCTCCGGCCGCAACGCCCCGACCCGCGCGCCGAACAGCTCGCCCAGCACCGCCGGCACCGGCAACCCGGCGCCGATCTCGGGCAATCCCCGCTCCAGGACGGCCCGGCCGAGCTCGACGGCGAACAGCGGATTGCCGCGCGAGGTCTCAACCAGCTGGCGGACCACCCGGCGCGGCAGCGACCGGCCGAGCCGGTCGGCCAGCAGAGCGCTGACCGCCCCGAAGCTCAGCGGCCCCAGCTCTACCCGGGCCACTCCGGCAGGCTCCAGCACCCGTTCCAGCTCCGACGGCCGCCCGCCCCGCCGCGAGATCAGGAAACGGACGTCGTGGCCGGTCAGCCGTCGCGCCGCGAACACCAGCGCCGCCGCCGAGGCCTGATCCAGCCACGGCTTGTCGTCGACCGCGACCAGCACCGGCCCGCGACCCGCCACCAGGCGAAGCGCCTCCAGCAGGCCAGCGGAGACCGCGAATGGCTCCGGCGGCGGCCCGGTCGGCTCGGCGCGCCGTACCGCCACCTCCAGCGCGTGCCGCTGCGGAACGGGCAGCCCGGCCAGCACCCCAGGACCGGCCGCCTCCAGCAGGTCCGCCAGCCCGGCGAACGACAGCTGCGCCTCCACCTCGCTCGCCCGGGCGCACAACACCGCAAAGCCCCGCGACCGGGCCAGCTCGACGGCCGCCTCCCACACCGTGCTCTTGCCGATCCCCGGCTCTCCGCACAGCACCAGCGCCCGCCCCGCCGGGATCGGCGCCAGGAACCGCTCCACCTCGGCCAGCTCCGGCGCGCGGCCGACCGGGACAAGCTGATGCGGTCCGAGACGATTCCTGTCGGTTTGCCGTGACCGGGGTCCCATCGAAATCATGTCCGGGCGCGGTACCGCGCCGGCCTCAGGCAGCTGCCGGTCCATCAGGCAGGTAGGGTCGCGCAGCGCCCGCTCGTGCGGATGCTCCAGACCCGGCAGGCCGACACCAGGCAGGGACACGACGGTAGATCGGGACATCAGGTGCTCCTTCCCGACGGGAGCCGTGCGGGCCAGGGGCGTGAAGCCGAGGCGGACCGGGCCAGACAGCGCCGCCTGGCCCTCCGGCTGCTCCGTGTGGATAGATCTACTGTCGGCCGAGCCGGGGCCCTAGTCCCTAGGGAAAATCCCTAGTCTGCCTCTCGGGAAAGCTCCGCCGCCGGTCACCGCCACCCGGTCAGCTGGCTCAGGCCGGGGCGGGCCGGCGGGAGTCGCCGAGAAGGCGGCGCAACTGCCGACGCCCCTTGACCCCGAACTTGGCGTAGATGTTACCCAGGTGGTACTCGACGGCCTTCGGCGTGACGAACAACTCGGCGGCTATTTCGGCGTTGGTCATTCCCTGTTCGATCAGGTACGCGACCTCGGTCTCGCGTTCGGTCATCTCCAGCACGGAGCGCCCTCTGGCATGCTCCCGAGGCAACCCGCAGGCGGTCAGCTCCTCTTCGGTCCGGGCGATGAAGGGAGCGGCCCGCAGTCCCAGGAACAGCGTGTTCGCTCGGCGGAGACGCTCGACCGCGCCCTTGCGGTTACCTGTGCGCCGCAGCAGCTGGCCGTGGGCCAGCAGCAGCCGGGCGGTGTATACCGGGCTTTCGGTGCTGGCGGTGTCCTCACCGCGCTCGTAGGTCCGCAGCGCCTCCTCCGGCTCGCCCCGCAGCTCGGCCAGCCACCCGTCCAGCCAGGCCAGGGCCGGGGCCAGGTAGCCGACCTGGCCGGACTCGGCCCGCAGCCGGCCGGAGACGACGGCCGCCTGCCCGGCTTGGCCCGAGCCGATCAGGCCCTCGGCCAGCAGCGGCCGCCAAAACGCCGCGTACAGTCGGCTGCGGCCGTCCAGTACCGCGTCGTCCTGCCAGGGCCGCAGCGCGTCGGCCATGCCTAGGTAGTCCCCGGCCGCCTGGCACACCAGGGCCCGGGCCATCGCCGCGTACAGCCGTTCTTGCCCGTAGTCCAGACTGGCCGCCGTCTCCTCGGCCAGCGCCGTGTGCCGCTCCGCCTCGGCGGTTGCGCCCCGCCCGGCCGGCACGCACCCTGCCGCCAGGTGCAGCATCGGCAGCTCATAGCGGCGGGCGTGGATCGCGGCGGCCGAGGACCCCTGCTCGGCGGTGAGCAGCACATCGTCCCACGCGCCGGCCAGGTACTGCGCCAGCGCCAGGTAGAAGTAGGCGCGCAGCCCCAATGTGAGGGTGGCGCCCCGGCGCACCAGCCTCAGGCTGGCGGCCAGGTCGGCCGCGGCGGGGCCCAGGTCGCCGACCAGCAGCCGGTACCACCCGCGGAAGGCCAGCCCGTCGACATCGACCGGCTCGATGCGTGCCGGGTCGGCGTCCAGGTGCCCCAGCTCGGCCAGCGCCGCGGGCGGCCCGCCCGCCTCGGAGGCGCCGACGGCGATCAGGGTGCGGGTCTGGCTGGCGGCCGCCGCGTCCAGGCACCCGGTGCCAAGCGCCCACCGGCCGAAGGTCATCACCTTCTCCCCCTCGGCCAGCAGCGT
>Ga0187766_10002507_pt1 | contig 10805 bp, 10 predicted proteins | sample 0216_QUI02_MP05__4_FD_132971 | JGI IMG/M metagenome (GOLD analysis project Ga0187766, IMG submission 132971) | Tropical peat soil microbial communities from peatlands in Department of Meta, Colombia - 0216_QUI02_MP05_20_MG | ecosystem: Environmental > Terrestrial > Soil > Wetlands > Peat ... | reverse complement strand
GTCGGCTATGGTGGTGTTGCAGTCCACGCAGTAGTTGTTGGGCCGGTTCGCGAGGTATACCAGCCCCTTCTTCCAGAGCTCGATGAAGGACCACTGTGTGAGTGTCCTGTATTCCTCGGAGTCCGTCCTGTACTTGTTGTAGTAGTCCCCCGAAATCCCCAGGGTCTTCATGAGGCCCACCATGTATGCCTCCAGGTCGTCGAGGGCGTGCTTGCAGAGGTTGATGAACTCCTCCCGGGGTGTCTTCCTCATCTGCACCCTGTACTTCCTCTCGGCGAAAATCTCCACCGGGAGGCCGTTCCTGTCTATCCCCACGGGGTAGAGTACCCTCAGCCCCCTCATTCTGGCCGACCTGGCCACCATGTCAATCTGGGTGTACTGGGTCAGGGCCCCTGGGTGCCAAGGCTTCCCCGAAGGGTATGGGGGCGGGGTGTCCATGACGAAGTTACGATTTTTGTTGTTTGAGGGCTTAAACTCAAAGATTCTTCGCTCTGTGTCCCACACCTGTCTCATCTCAGCCTCTAGCTTAGGGTCCCATGAAGTGGCCTCAAGCTTCGCCGAGAACTGTGGCTGCAAACGAATACAGGCTGTCCCATGAGAGAGTATATGAAGGTGAACTACCCGAGACGATTGGTTTCGGGTTTTGGGTCCCCAAGGCGATGTTTCGCCGGGTCGCCCTGTCAACCGCCTTCAGCAGGGGATAGCCGAGCACGCCTATAGCCAGGATCTCACTCCCCAGAAACTCGGCCCAGCCCACCCAGAAAGGGACCCCGGGCGCGGCCGCCCAGGCCACCAGATAGCTCCCGACGATTAATGTGACAGAGGCTATCTCGAGGACTACAGCCAGAACCCACCCTCCACGGAACTTCCTCCTCGTGACCGCCCAGGCAAGGGTCGCAGCTACGAAGTTCGCGACTGGCCCTCCGACGATGTCCACGATCCCTATGGGGCTGCCGAGGAGGTTCCCGATGAAGCACCCTATTGTCACCCCCGCTATCGCTGGAAGGCCGAAGAGGATAGACAGTGGGAGGAGGGCGTCGACCACCCTGACCTGCAGGGGGCCGAAGCTTGTAACGGCGAAATAGAAGACGTATGCCCCGTAGAGGGCCGCCAGCAGGGCCGTAAGCGCAACGCTACGCGTGTTCCATGTTTTCTTTTTGTTCATTTCCTCCCACACCGGGATTTGTAGGGCGGAACGGGTGGAGGGCACCTACCCGCCTGTTCAGACACTTCATTCTCGACGATTTAAGTCGTTACCTGTACGACCCTTCCAGCTCGGTCCTATCATCATCCGTCATCCTCCAGCCCACGGACCCAATGTTTTCCATGACGTGGGCCTTGCTCGAAGCTCTGGGGATGGGGAACACGTTCTCCTGAGATAGCAGCCAGTTGAGCGCAACCTGGGGTGGAGTCTTGCCATACTTCTGTCCAATTCTCGACAGCGTCCCGCCCGCCGTGAGCTTTCCATGGCCGAGCGGGAAATACGCCAGAAGTACCATCTTCTCCTCCCTGCAATAGGCCATGATTTCCTTCTCCATCCGTCTGTCAGCGAGGTGGTAGGGCATCTGGGTCGATGCCAGGCGGTATTTCTTCAGAGCACCGTTGGCCTCCGTCATCTGCTTCAGAGAGAAGTTCGATACGCCGATGTACCTAATCAGGCCTCGGTCCACCATCTCCTCCATTGCCGACATGGTCTCCTTAATCGGCACGAAAGGGCTCGGCTGGTGGACTTGGTAGAGGTCAACGTAATCGAGTTTCAGCTTCCTGAGGCTTCTTTGGAGCGATTTCACCAGGGCGTCATGCCGCAGATGGAGGAACATCACCTTGGTGGCAATGAACAGGTCTTCTCTGGGGAACCCTTCGATTGCCCTGGCGACCAGAGGCTCCGAGTTGTAGATCTCGGCTGTGTCTATCAGGCGGATACCACCTTCGAGCCCCGCTCTCAGAGCTGCCACCTTGTCCTCAGCTCCCCCGGCTCTCCCCATCCTGGCTTTCATGATCCACGGGAAGTCGTAGTAGGTGCCCAGCCCGAGCGAAGTCACTTGCTTTCCAGCCCAGCCGAAAGATTTGCTTTCCATAATCGCACAGCCGATTGCTACAAGGCACCCTTCCCTTTGGGGGCAGACTCGGACGCCAGGACCTCCTTGGGGAGGAGCCAGTAGATGTCCGGATGTTCGGTCTTCAGGGTCGAGAAAGTGGGCGGGAGCAGGCCGTTCCTCCGGGCCCTTCGCACGTTGTATTCGACGAAGCGTCTCATGGCGCTGGACTCCCCCGCCACGGCCACGAAGGCTCTGATCTTCTCAATGGCCGTCTCGTCGTCGAGCTTCTTGACGTTGACAAGGTAGGGGGCGAGCACGAGCCAGACCAGCCTGTGGCGCCCGTCAGAGACGGGGTGGGCAAGCAAGTCCTCGACGTACAGATACCCCTTGTTGGTCCTCGGCTTCGGCGAAGGCACATACTGTAGCACATCGGTCTTCACCCCCAAGAGCTGCTTGGGGAAGGGGGCCCTCCGCAGGTTCCTGACCCCCTCGGCGACGGCCGCAAGTGCGCAGTCCCCGAAGAGGTCGTTGAGCATGTTGTCGCTCAGGGTGACCACCCCTCTGTCGAGGTCGTGCCTCGTCAGCTTCCACTCGGGGTTCTTTCCCAGCTCGTACTTGGAGACCAGCGCAAGGTAACTCTCGAAGGGCATGGAATAGCTTGCCCTACCGGTTCCGGCGTCAGCTGCCTGTGGCGTAACACCGAAGCACTCGGACACGGTGGTGGCTTTGGTCCTCGGCTCTTCTCTTACGAAGAACTCCTTCGCCCTCTCTGCCTCCTTCTTCGAGAACCTTGACGCCAGGACTGTGTCCTGGCTTGCCACGAGCGCGGCCGCAAAGAAGCTCGAGAACTCCACCAGCTCCGAGATGCTGGGCTCGTACTTCGCCCTCCCCAAGGTGCTTAGTAGCCTGCTTTCTGTCTGCGCAATCACGTCCCTGCTGGCTAGCCCTTCCTCGACTGGTATGGCCTCGAAGAACTTCCTCGACCGGGGCGCGAAGGGGTACCTGAGCTCCAAGTCAGACAGCAACGGCCCGCCGTACGGCATCTCTCTCTACCAAGCGTCCTAGCCCTTTAAGGCCCTTCTTAGCCTTCTTTGGCCGTCGACACTATCGAGAGTACATCCCTGTCTCTGAGCACGTAGTTGGTCGGGAGATGGAGCCCAGTTCTGACATCGATGGCGTAGAGAAGGCCCTTGACAAGGTCCGTGTGCACGTCCCGGGCCAGGTCCTCCACGGTCGACCCGCTCGGGAGGAGGTAGACATCCGGAAGGACGCGTCCGTTCTTGTCGGCCAGCTTCTGGGGGTCTGACACCGGATACACGGCGTTCTCTTTGAGGAGCTTGAAGATCACAGAGTTGAGGGCGAACTGCACCCCCGTCCTCAGGTACTCGCCGAAGACCTTCCGCCTGATGTATGCCAGTGCGCTCTTCTGGGCGTCGTTCAGGTCCTGGGGCTTGAGTATCTCGAACCTCTCTTCGCCGGGGACGTACTTGATGAGCCCCTTGGCCTCTGCCCTCCTCAGGGTAAGCTCTGCCTCTCCACTAGTCGGCACTACTATGAGTCCCTTGTACTTCTCACGGAGCCTTTGGAAGTTCTCCGCGGCGAAGGGGAGGTCCATCTTGTTGGCAATCAGGAGGGTGGGCTTCGAGTACTCCCGCAGCGACCAGCAGAAGTTCTCGATCTCCTTTTCGTTCCAGGAGTCGAAAGGCTTGTCCCCTAGAAGTGCTTCCTTCATTGCCAGGAGCACATGCTCCTTCCTCACACCAATGCCATGCATGACCTCCTCGACAGCACTCGGGATTCCATAGCCCGGCATCTTCGAAAGCTTCGAAATCTTGGGGAGGTTCTGGTTGAAGAGCTTCGTGTACCAAAGGACGAGCTCGAGCTCCACATCGGCGAAGTCTGCCATGGGGTCACCGGTCCCGGGCTCGGAGATCTTTCCGTCCTTGTCCACGCTCCCTGATGCGTCGACGACGTGCAGCAGGGCATCTGACTGGGCCGCGACGCTCAGGAACTGGTTCCCCAGTCCCTTTCCCATCCACGCTCCTTTGATTAGCCCTGGCAGGTCGGTCACTTCCACGGGGATGAATCGCCAGCCGTCCTCGCACTTCGAGTTCGTGGGGTTGTCTACCACCCCGAACTCCTTGTGGACGCATAGGGTGACTACGTTGGCAACTCCCGTCTCAGGCGCCTTCGTGGTGAAGGGGTAATTGGAGACCTCCCCCGAAAGGAGGGTCATGGAATTGAACAGCGTCGTCTTGCCCGCGTTAGTCTTGCCGATTAAACCAATTCTGACAGGCATTCAAAATCGCCGTCTTTCGAGTTGCACTTACCTGATAAAAACCATTGCGCGCCTCTGCGGCCTCATGGGGAGGGGGCCGAGCGCCAGGCCCTTACGGCTTCGTACCAGAAAGCCGCCGCGGCGCAAGCAAGAATAACAGTGAACCACGCTAGGACTGGCACCAGGCTGAAGTATGGGTAGCCCACCAACGTCAGGTATCCGGCGAATACCGTGAATATTACCGCGTAGAAGATGAACCTGGGTACTATCAGCGTACCGAGCCGGAGGAAGTCCCTCATCACGTCCACCTTCACCTCCCCTACCACCTCGTACTCCCCGTTGTTTTCCGAGACGAGCCCAAGCTCCTTGAGCTTGTTGAGGTGGTACTGCGCGAGGGAGGGGTTCGACATGAGCAACGCTCTCTGGACCTCCCTCACACCCACCTTCCGCTTCTTCAGGGCGTATACGTAGACCCTGAGGGTGTTCCCCTTCAACTCGGAGTCAACCACCCCGGGGGTCTTCTTCCCTGCCGGCGAAGCCTTCGCCGGTTCCCGTTTGGCTGGTTCGCTCACGTGCGACTCTGGTTACCGCGTTCGGGACTGACGTTCAAAAAGATTGGTCGGCGGCGACGCGCGGGATTCGTCATAAATGGCATCCTTTCCGCTCGAGCTTGAAGGTCGGGTCAAGACCCCGCCCGCCTGAGACGTTCAACCTACAGATGGCCGCGGTGTCCTAGGGTCTGTACCTCAGGATGGCGGCGACTCCACCGAAGCTCTTGAACATGCTCCCCTCCTCGGTCCCGGAAGAGATCACTTCGACCTTCGACCCCACCTGGAACGCCATCTCTTCGAGCACGTCCACCAAGTCTCGCTCAGCCACTTCGTATTCGGTCCCTCCACACTGGGCACAAGGGGTGGAGCCCATCTCCTGCCTCACCTGGATTTTCTTCACGGCTTGGATTGTCTCACTCTTCACGGTCCCACACTTCTTACATCTAGCGTCGAGCCTCACCATGTCCAAGTCGTCGGAGACGAGGACGATGTCGGCGCTCGCCTTCTGGAGCGCCTCGATGACCCTGGGGAGTCCGTAAACCGCCAGCCCTCCCTGCTTGTTGACCTCGAAGAGGAACTTCTGGACCAGCCGCTTTTCCTCCACCAACCTCACGTCCTTCAGTATGTCGCCTGCCTTCTCGACGAGCTCCCTGACCCCTTCCCTCCCGGAGTAGCCGAGGTCGAGGACGGCTATGACTTTCTTCTGGAGCTCATAGTGAAGGTACCCTCCCTTCAGGAACTCGTCCTTGGTGGGCCCGGGACCTCCGACTATCACCCCAGTGACTTTGTTGCTGTCCATGAAGACGCGGGTGACGTGTTCCGCCACCCTGTTGAAGTAGTAGGTCATCTCCATCTCCCTGCCCCTCTCATACCTCCTCGCTGACTGGCCCCCCTTCCTGGTCTTCCCGGAGATGCCCGAAGTCATGACGTCCACGACCTCCAGCCTGTCCCCGCTGAGTATCCCCAGCCCCGCCTCACTCGAGTCTATGGAAAGAATCCCGTAGACCTTCTCCTCTCTCAGCATGTCCCTGAGCCATTCGACGTGAAAGTGGTCGTCGCACTGGTACAGGTACTGGGTCACGGGCTTTGGCGGCGCTATTTCGTACACGTTGACGACCTCGCTCCCGGGCCCGTTGGTTGGCAGGGCGCCGGAGAAAATCACCAGCCCGGTGTCTGGCGCAGTCCTGTAGAGCTTGAGCCTCTGCATCGTCCTGGTAAGTGCATCTTGGACGTGATTCCGCGTCGTGTCCGATTTTATGTTCCCCGCGGTTCCCCATTCCTCCCTGAGGTTTGCGATTGCTTCGTGGATGGGCTTCTTGGGAGGTATGTACAGGGAGACGAGTTCCGTCCCCCGTCCCTCCTTATTGCTGAGCTCGGAGATGAGCTTCCTTACCTTGTAGAGCCTAACAGAGTCTGTCTTCGACAATGGATAGCTACCTCTACGTCAGGCCTGAGAATCAACCGAACCAGAGGCAGCGGACATGAGAATACTCGAAATCCTCCTCACCCCATTTATAAAACCTATCACTCTATGAACCGCCCCACGCGAGGATTTAGAAAATGAAGGCAGTGCTCAGAATAGGTGGGTCGGTCCTGGGTTCACCACCGTCGGCCAAGGTGGTTAACGCCTACGCTGACGTGATTTCTGACCTCAATCACGAGGGACACTCGATAGCCGTTGTAGTGGGTGGTGGTCAGGTCTCTCGCGATTACATCAAATCCGCATCGGAGATGGGCCTGTCACCCTACCAGCAGGACACAGTGGCCATTCACGCTTCAAGACTCAACGCGCGCCTGGTGGCCATGAAGCTCGGCGGTGTGAGCAGCGTCCCCACTTCCATAGACGGCATGCTCCAGCGACTCGCTAGGAACAGGGTCGCCGTCATGGGAGGCCTCAAGCCAGGAATAACCACAGACACTGTGGCCGCGACGGTGGCACAGAAATGGAGGGCCGACATTCTCGTGAAGGCCTCAGACCAGAACGGGATCTACACCGAAGACCCGAGGAGGAACAAGAAGGCAAAGAAGCTCGACAAAATCACCTACGAGAAGATGAGGCAGATTCTCGGCGGCTCCCACCGCCCGGGCATCCACAGCATCGTTGACCCCGTGGCGGTAGACCAGCTCATCGAGTCGAGGGTCAGGCTGGTTGTGCTCAACGGCGCCGACGCAAGGGGGGTCATCAAGGCCATTCACGGCGAGAAGATAGGCACCCTCGTCAGTTGAAAGGAGCAGGAGTGAAAAACAACCGGAAATGGTCCCGGCTGTAGTCTATGTCTCCCTGGCCGCCTCGATTTTGGTGGCCTTCTGGTCGTCCCTCGTGGAGGCGACGTACCTCACGCTACGCCCCTTCTCTCTCAGCTCATCCATAGGGGGCGGCTCGACAAAGGCTGCCACCGCGCTCGAGATAGTCAGTGAGAAGACGAGGCTCGTCAGCGTCACCACGTTCATCGACACCATCTCGAACGTGGTCCTCGCCACCTCCATAGGGCTCATCCTCTCCGACTTCTTCGGTCCCATGGGATGGGTGTACAGCGCCGTAGGAGGGTCGTTCGTGATCATGACTCTGCTCTACCTGCTCCCAAAGGCCATAGGAATCGAGAACGCCCTGAGGATGTCAATCACTCTCGCCCCCTCCACCAAGATGCTGATGGCCGTGCTTTCGCCCCTCGCAGTACCCCTGACCAACTTCGCACGGTGGCTGTCAGAGGGCCTAGTAGGGAAGCCTGGGTACAAGGAAGTGGATCTGGCAGCCGAGTTCGAGGATGTCGTCTCCATGCTCGAAAAGGGAGGCCACATCGAGCCCGACGCAGGGAGGCTTCTGAGGACTGCTCTTGCGTCGTCAAGTACAACGGCTGCTGACGCGACCACCCCGGCCGAGGAGATAGTGTCCATCGACAGCGAATCCTCCGTCTTCGAAGCGCTGAAGGCAATGGGGCAGACGAACCATCCGCGGATGCCCGTCTATGATGCCAAGAGGAAGACGTACATCGGGGCGGTAACGTCGACTACCATCTCACGGGCCGCATCGAGAGACCACATGGACTACGGAATCCGTGAATACATGATCCAGCCCGCGCGCGTCTTCAAGGACGACAGCCTCCCAACTGTGATCGACAAGATGCAGGACGCTGGAACCACCATCGCCTTCGTCTTCGACGATGACAAGATGCTGGGGATGGTTACCCTCTCGGACATCCTCGAGCGTCTGCTGGGCGTGAAGGTCTAGAGCTCTCTCCCGGTAGAATCTTCTCTAGAGACGAGGAGACTGGGCCTGCCTGTTTCTTGTTCCTGCTGTTGTTACTGTGACCGAAGCGTCTTTCTGGGAACCGCCAAGGCGTTGAGCTCGTCAAAACCTATGGCCCCTTCGACGAGAGAGTCATAGGTCCCCTTCTCGAGTACTTCCTTCGATGCGCGTTTCAGAAGCCCCATGGCGGCATAGGAGGCGCTGGGCCCAAAACTCACCCTCGCGACTCCAAGCCGTCTCAATTCGGACACAGGCGGAAGCCCCCTTCTCACCATGACGTTGATGGGGAAATCCAACGCAGTAACGAACTTCGAAATCGACTTCGCATCTGTCAAACCCATCGGATAGACACAGTCCGCACCAACGTCCCTGTACGCCTCGGCCCTTCTGATGGCCTCCGCCAGCTTTGCGTCGTCATCCCCTGCGCCGAACCTCAGCGCGTCCGTCCGCGCGTTGATTACGTAAGGGACCTTCAGAGGCTTCCTGAGTTCGACGAGCCTTCGCAGCTTCGACACCTGCTTCTCGACCGGGAGAAGCTTCTTGGTACTGTGCACGAAGTCCTCGATGTTTATCCCCACCGCCCCTGCCTTCACGACAGCTCCAACGCTCCTGGCGACGCCCTCAGGACTGTCGCCGAACCCGCCGACAACGTCTGCGCTCAGCGGGACCGAAAGAACGCCGGCGACTCTCTTGACGGCCGCGATGAACTCGCTGGTCGGGATGTCTTCCCCGTCGGCATATCCTAGGGACACCATCATCCCTGCACTCGAAGTGGCAACAGCAGGGAAGCCCTCATCTTCGAAGACCCTGGCGCTCGGGACATCCCACGCGTTGGGGAGGATCAACACACGCCTTCTGTCGTGGAGCCTGCGAAACTCCTCCGCTTTCGCTGCCTGCAAGCTCATGGCTGTTGTGCAGACACCTTTTGCAGTGATAAGCCTTCTTCCATCACGCGTAGCTCTCAAGAATCTGCCGCAGAGCCTGCAGAGGTACCGCCCCGTTCCCCAGCAGGGTGTCATGGAACTTACGCACGTCGAACCTCTTGCCCAGTCTCGCCTCCGAGTTCCGCCGCAATCGAATCATCTCCAGCTGCCCGGTCTTGTAGGCCAGGGCCTGCCCCGGCCATGTGATGTATCTGTCAACCTCGTTGACTATGTTGTTCCTGGCCAGGGCCGTGTTGGCTAGCATGAAGTCGATTGCTTGTTCTCTTGTCCACCCCATGGCGTGCATGCCCGTGTCGACGACCAGACGGCACGCCCTCCAGGCATCGTAGGAAAGGATGCCTATCCTGTCCAAGTCCGAGGAGTACAACCCCATCTCCTCGGCCAGGCGCTCCGCGTACAGCCCCCACCCTTCGACGAAAGCCGTCACCCCGCTGTTCTTCCTGAACTCTGGAATCCCTTCAAGCTCTTGGGCGATGGCAATCTGCAGGTGATGCCCCGGGACGGACTCGTGGTATGCAAGAGCTTCAGCCTCGTACCTGGGTCTAGTCTCTGGTTCGGAGGTGTTGATGTAATATCGCCCAGGCCTCGAGCCGTCGGTCGCCGGGGGGCGGTAGTACGCAACCGTGGAATACTTCTCCTCGTGTTCCTCCATCCTCACGACTTCGCACGGTGTCTTGGGGAGCCGTCCAAACCATTTCGGGATTGCGGCGTTGGCCTTTGCCAGGGCCAACTCTGCCCTGGCTGCGACCTCGTCTCTGCTGGAGAAGCACAACGAAGGGTCCGTCCTCAGGCGCCTGAGAATATCCTTCAGCCGATTAATACCGAAGACCTTCCCTCCCAGCTCTTCCATCTCTCTGTTGATTCTCGCGACCTCCCTGAGCCCGGTCTGGTGGACCTCCTCGGGGATGAGGCTCAACGAGGTGTGGACTCGTATCAGCTTGACATACGCCTCTGCCCCTCCTGCAATGTGCATTATGCCAGGCTTCTCTTGGGGTCTCGCCATCGGGAGTAACTGGGACCTGAGGAACTCGAGGTACCTCTCGAACCCCGGCCGCGCCGACTCCCTGGCGGCGCCCTCCAGTCCTTCCATGAATTTGCGAGACTCCTCCTCAGTCCAGTCGCGCTTGACGGCAAGGGGCCGGAGCAGTGCCCATTCTGAATCGGGCTTCGATGTCAAATCTTCGAGCTCTTCAATCACCTTCTCAATCGCCGCGCGGACTGCCACCCTGTGCCCGAGAGCACCAGCCCTGAGGTTCGCGATGTGCCGGTCTATGTAGGGCCCGATGGCTTGCCAGCGCTCCACCATGGCACAACCCTCTGCGACCGTCCGCACGGGCTGGTAGGATTCGACGTTCATCAACTCGACCTGGAGCCCCTGGAGCGGGTCGACGACCCAGTCGTCAAGGTCGCAGGAAGAGTAGTCTAGGACCGAACCCGCGTCCACCAGCAGAGCTGTCCGGGTCAGCCAGTCGCCTGCGGGCAGACCAGATTCTGGGATTGCCTTGCACCGCCGAACTATCGCTTCATATTGTCTCCTCATGCACACCCTTCCTTCTGGCGAGATGTCAGGGAGCCTGTCGTCGAACCTCCTGTCGCCGAGGCCCGTCGCGAAGAGGGGCTCATTGTACATCCTCTCTTCCCAATACTCCCTGGCCAGGTCACCAAGCCTCATTTGGGGAGTGACTGTCGAGTCCATCACGACAGCGAGTCACCCAGGGGAGTCCTAAACTGTTGCTGAAACAGAGG
>Ga0187766_10002505_pt1 | contig 10811 bp, 7 predicted proteins | sample 0216_QUI02_MP05__4_FD_132971 | JGI IMG/M metagenome (GOLD analysis project Ga0187766, IMG submission 132971) | Tropical peat soil microbial communities from peatlands in Department of Meta, Colombia - 0216_QUI02_MP05_20_MG | ecosystem: Environmental > Terrestrial > Soil > Wetlands > Peat ... | reverse complement strand
GTCCTGGACCGCATGGCCGACCTCGTCGAGCCCATGCCGGTCTCCGCGGGCACCGTGATCGTCCGGCAGGGCGAGCCGGGGGACTGCGTCTACTTCATCGCCTCGGGCAGCTACCGCGTCGAGGCGGACGGCCGCCACGTGAACACACTGTCGGCCGGGGACACGCTCGGCGAGATCGCCGTCCTCGGCAGCGGCGTTCGCACGTCGACGGTGGTGGCGACGACCGACGGCGAACTGCTCCAGCTGTCCGGCGACTCGTTCCGGGCGGCGCTTGCGGGCGACCCCCTGGTGCGGGAGGACGCGGAGGAACTAGCGCGCAGCCGCCGCGAGACCGAGTGACCTAGCCGATGCTGGGTTGCGGTTAGTGTGTTTGGGTCCCCCGGACCGGCTGCTGGGGCTCGTCGGTGCTTGCTGCCCGACTACGCGCCCTGGCCGAAACAGGCGGTTCCGCCGGAGACGAGGCCAAGATCTTGAGAGCCGCACATTTACGCAGGTCGGTTCAGAGGGTTCGAGGACGTTCAGGCGAGATGTGATCTCCCAAGTTCCTCCCGTTGGATCGCGAGGTGGCCGCCTCCCGTCACGGCGACACGCCGTACTCCGGCTAACCAGTCACATTCGGGTCGTTTGCCCCATCCACCACTTCGGTGGACGTAAGCCGACCACCTGGGTTCAGATACAGCGCTTTGGAGCAGTCCGTGTCGCGCCCAGATGGAGCGACTGTCCTATTCCAGGCTTGCGGCGAGGGCAAGGAGGGCACTGTCTGTGCCGCGGGCGCCCACGATCGACAGCCCGAGCGGGCAACCATCGAGCGTTCCGAGTGGGAGCGTGAGCTGCGGCAGGCCGCCGAGACCGGCGATGCAGAGCAATGAGATCGCCCGCGCCCGAAAGGCAACCTCGATATCGCCGGAAGGTGAGCGCCGAAGAGGCGCGGCGCTCGGCGCCGTCGGCAGGCACAGCGCGGTCCCCGGCGGCACGCGCTCGCTGAGGCGCCTCTCCACCAAGGCACGGACGGCGCGCTGCTGCTCGAGGTCGCCCTTCGACACCGTTGCGGCATGAGCGATGCGCTCTCGGACGCCGGGGCCGAGCTCGGGCTGTGCCCCCTTGACCCAGTCGCCGAGGCTGCGCCAGATCTCGAACGCCTGGATCGTCGTGAAGCACTCCGCCCATCGCTCGAGACCCTCATCGCTGACCGTGACCTCGCGGCTCTGGCCAACCGCGTCACACAGCCTCGCAACCGGGGAGGCGAGCGAGCGCTCAACGGCTGGGCCGACCAACTGGAAGGCGTCGCGGGCCACGAGGATTGTCGTGACGCTCCCTGGCAGCCCGGCGTCGGCACTGCCGGCGAGCAGGACATTACCGGCTCGCGTGAGGACGCCGACGTCGCGAGCCATCCATCCCACCGTGTCGAAGCTCGGCGCGAAGGGACACACGCCGTCGAGGGAGATGCGCCCGTGCGTTGGACGCATGCCGTAGACCCCGCAATACGACGCGGGAATACGCGTCGACCCGGCACAATCGCTGCCAAGGCCGATGTCGCACAGGCCGCCGGCGACAGCAGAACCCGCTCCACTCGACGACCCACCGGGCACGCGATCGGGACAGCGCGGGTTCAGGGGCGTCCCATAGTGCACGTTCTCGCCCGTCAGCGAATAGGTCAGCTCATCGCAGATCGTCCGGCCGACCAGCCGCGCGCCGCCGCCCAGCAGCGACGCGACGGCCGACGCTGTGCTCGTCGCGGGCAGATGCGACTCAAGCCAGGTCGGCTGACCGAACCCGGTGCGCGACCCGGCGACGTCGAAGATGTCCTTGACGCTGAATGTCAGACCAGCCAGCCGGCCTTCCTCCGTCGGCTCTGCCTCGACGTGGTTGACCCGGCAGAACGCCCCGAGCTCCCGGACCACTGGCTCACCGTGTCCCACGTTTCCACCTTCCTCTCCCACCCGACGCCACTTAGCCGTGTCCATGGCCATAGACAATCCCCGCCGGTGGCCAGATGCAAGGCCCCGCAGTGGCCAGGTAAAAGTAATCAGTCCTATCCTCGGCGTGGCGGCGCCAGCCAGTCACTGCACCGCCCAGGGCGACTTCATCGAGGTCCTGTGTGACCCTCGCTTGTAGAGTACGACCCATCTGTCTGATACGGTCGCTGACCTAGAAATCGGTCGATCCGCTTGTCGCGTCAGACGGCTTGAGGTCGCATGTCGTTGTGGTCAGACTTGATGGTCAGATCTGTCAAGCGAGTCCGGATGCACGGTAGGGCGGCAGGGCTGATAGAACGCGCCAGAGGCGCGCACGACCACCTTGGCGGCGATACTCCGGAGATCCCAGCCATCAGCACCCCAGCCACCGACCGTACCGCCGCTATCCAACGCCGAGTCGCTTGGGCGATGTGGACTTGCGGTTCATACTGGTGGACATCCCTTATCGGATCTCAAAAATGAGGTTCCGGAGCTCGAAGCAGGTAGGCAGTTATAAAGTCAAAAACTCTGGTAGCCGAAATCTCGCGCAAGGAGAATGTCTCTGTGTAACCTCCGTATAGCATATCCTCTGCATAAACCCGAAGGTTCCCAGTGCCATTCACGCATGAGATCCCGGGCAATGGTCAGGAGTTTTAGCGCCTTCCTTATCTTTTCCCCGGCAGCGACCGCGGATATCGCACACTCCACTTTCTTTTTATTGACGATATCATTGTAGCGCGCTTTCTCATTCGGCACACCGCACGTATCGCAAATTACTGCACAAGGCTCTTGCGTGTTTTTCCACGTTCCAGCACCAAGGTGCCACCGCGCTGTTTGAAACGTTCTGCGGCAAGAGTTTCTGTTATGCGAGTAGGCAAAATTCTCCAACTATTAGGCGTACCCACCGCGGCTTGTAACCTTTATACTCAAGTCGACCAGAATGTCATATTAAGGTATCATGGCAGATACCTTTCCTGGCCCGCTACCACTTCAAGATCCTGCGTAGTCCCCATTAACTGTTCACGACGTGTCATCGGTAGACTGCCCTGCCAGTACCTCGTACCTCCTGTAGGGTCATGCCTCACCAGGACGCCCGATGCTTGTCCCCTGACACGTCTTGGCAGATAGCAACGGATCCGGCGAAGCGCCAACGAGATTCCGGAAAACGTTAGCGACCAAGGACGGAGCCTGGCCAGCTCGGGCCCAGGGACGATAGCCCTATGAGTGATCAACAGACACGCGAGTACCGCTCGGTCGTCGCCGGGATCGAGCCTTCGCTCCGGCACTGTGCCTTCTTGTCTTGATCTGTTCATGGCGGAGTCTAAATTGTAAAATTGCCTTGCCCGCGTAGTCGTTCTCCGGGGAGGGGACTGGACATGAGAATACGGCCGTGGATTCTGATGTGCCTGCCGGTGACGGCAGCCATCCTGATAGGAACGTCCATTTCGGCGGCGAGCAGTCCATCGCACGCGGCGTCGGGGAGCAGCATGCCGTTGGCGGCGACCTCACCCACGCCCGGGATCAGTCCTGGCACCGCATTCACGCCTGTGGTCGTCTCCACCCTGACCAATCCGGAGCCGGTCCAGGCTAGCGACGGGAAGGTGCACATAGCCTACGAGCTCGTGCTTACCAATGCTGCAGCGTTTCCGGCCCGGATTGATAAGGTCGAGGTCCTTAACGCCGTGACTGGTCGTGCCGTCCTGGTCTTGACCGGCGCCGCCCTGCGGGCGGACTTGACCCCTGTCGCCGGTCAGCTCGATGATGAGGACAGCATCGATCCGGCTGAGTCCAGTTCAAGGACGGTGCCGTCCTCGGCCACCTGGGTTGTCTGGCTAGACGTGACGGTTGCGGCACGTGCAGATGTCCCCCAGTGGCTGGAGCACCAGGTCGTGGGAGCACTACTCCCGCCGTCCAGCGCAGCGCCGTTGCCGTTCAATTCCAATGTGGGCAGCGTGCCGGTCAGCACCGAGATTCCGCCCGTGCTCAGCCCGCCAGTGGAAGGCGGCATTTGGTACATGAGCGAAGGCTGCTGCAACGATGACACCCATCACCGCCGCGGGCTCGCTCCGATCAACGGGCAACTGGCCGTGCCCCAGCGGTTCGCGATTGACTTCTTTCGGCTCGATGCCGAGCATCGTACCTGGGTGGGTGACCCGAGCAAGGTCACTAGCTACCTGTCCTACCGTCAACCCGTGATCGCGGCCGCGCCCGGCACCGTCGTGGCTAGCAGGAACGACCTTCCCAATAGCACTGCGTTGCCGCACCCGCCTCCGATACCGCCCATCGACCAGACCGTCGGCAACTTTGTTATCGAGCAGATCGCACCCGGTGTCTACGTCCTGTATGCGCACCTTGATCCGGGATCAGTCCAAGTCCACGCGGGACAGCAGGTCTCAAGAGGACAACTGCTGGGACACATCGGAACCAGCGGTAACTCCACCACGCCACATCTGCACTTCCAGCTCCTCACCACACCAACATTCTTCCCGACTGACAGCAAGCCCTACGTCTTCGACCACTTCGATCTGCTCGGCCAGATAACCGAGCGGCTGTGGGACGACAACCTCGGGCTGCAACCCACCGGAACACTGCCATTCGCAGCCGCCGCAGACCCCGGTCCCCGGACTGACGAACTTCCCCTGGACCGCACCGTAGTAGAGTTCCCGGCCACGAAGTAACCACTCGTCTTTATCTTTTTCGTACTTGTGTCTAATAGTGGAAGCAGCCATTCTATGGTAACGCGCTTTATGCAAGTGCGAATGACAGCTAAGCGATAGTCGCGCCTACTCGTGATCCCTCACTCACCTGCACCAGCTCATCGGGAGCTGAGTCAAGTACGATGACCAGTCTGAAGCTCCCATCGGCCAGGCTGCGGGCCAGTCCCTTCCGGAAGTCCTCCGGATCAACCGCATCCTGATGCCCGGCTGCCTGTGCGGCAGCAAGTACCGGTGCAAGGTCTACGCTGACGCTCGGGTTGACCACGCGATGCAAGGAGGCGCGGTTGGGCTTGGCATAGATCCGCGAAACGCCTGGCGCGCCGCACGTCAGCCCGCCGGGGCGTAGCAACGGGCGGAGCACGCCGGATGCCGACCAAGGGCCTGCCATGCGCGGAGGCCGACTAGTGAGTTTCCCTAGGGACACGGCCCTGGGCTCGGCCCCATGGTGGATTTATGCAGACGGAGCAACTGATTTGGCAAAGGCGGACATCCGCACAGGCGCCGAGGGCTACAGGCAGGCGATCCCGGCGGGTGTACCCCGATTCCTGTGCGTACGGTTGTAGGCCGCCTCCTGGCCGGTGCGGTCCCGGCCGGATGTCACCACACCACCGGCCGCACCGCACCTTCGCTCTTGGCGCGGTGGTCCTGGCGGGGTGCCGACGGGCAGGGTCCGGCAGGGTCGTAATCAGAAGTTCCGCTATTAGCCACCAAAGGAGGAGGCCGGAATGCCGGACATCATCGACGGCAGAGGGTCAAGATGACACGACGCGTAAGGGGTTTCCTCACACTCGCTGCGTGCCTGCCGCTCGTATTGACCGCCGCAGCTGCTGTAATCGGGCAAGCACCGCTACCAGCGAGCGCTCAAACACTTGCCCATCCTGGCCCGGCCGCCAGCCCCCAGTCGATCGTGCAACTCGGCGACTCTGTCGCGTCGGGAGAAGGCACGCTATACGGCTACCGCTATGATGCCGCCACCCAGACGTGGACGGGAGGCAACATCGACGCCAACTGGCCCGGACCCTACCTGCTGTGCCACGACTCGCCTGACGCCTACGGCCAGCTTCTGGCCTCAAGTTACCACGCTCAGCTATCCCTGTTCGCATGCACCGGCGCCTCATTTGCCAATGGCATCAGCGCCCCGCGGGTGAACTACGGTTACCTATACAACACCACGCTGCGGCCGGCCGAGTTCGGCAACTGGGACAACCAGCAGTACCTGATACTGTGCGTAACATCGCCAAGGGTGACTGCCCGCGTCTCCGCCAGCGGCCCGGCCGTCATGGGAGTCGACGGTTTACAGGCCGCTGGCATATGTTGCGTGACGTGATGGTATGTACATTGCTGGTGGACTTCGCCTCGATTCGCCGGGCCTCGATCATGCGGTGACGGAGGTCCGGGCAAGGCCATGAGAAGCACGCTGTCGGCCGGTCGGCTGCCCTAGACGCAAGTTGCCTACACCTCAGCACTTGACGGTAAGACACCCAGGGCTTTCGCCCTGGCGATCTGTTCCGCCCTGCTACCGGTAATGGTCCGAAACTCCAGTCCGGCAGGCCCGCAGCGGCAGCGACAGCACCCGCCCGGTCACCGCCGCCAGGCGTGCCGCAGCCGTCCAGGACAACCCGGGCACCGGAGTGATCGCGGCGAGACCGGCTGAGACGAGGGGATACCTCAGACCTGGCGCAAAGGGGCTTCCTGCCGATGACCGGACAGGCAGGGCCTGAGGAGGGGCAATGTTGCGAGGAAGGCGGGAAAGCGCCGCGGCGAGCGCGAGGCGGATCATTACCGGATGCGCCAGAAGCTGGTCTCGATCGGCGATGACTACAGGCCACTTGTGATCATGAGATAGCCGCTATTGCTGCCAAGATGCGCAGCCACCGCGTCAAGGGCGGCTCCGCGGGCTGTCGGATGGATCGGCCATCGCCGACCTGCCGTCGCGGCTGGCATGTGCCGTCGGCCAGACCTGCTCGGGCGGCTCGCGGAGCTGACCGGTTCGCGGGTAACCCGCGGAAGGCCAGAAGGGATCTGCCCAGCGGATGCCGGCCCCATCACCTTCGGCTGGGTGCTCAGCCCCAGCTGCCGTGTTCCATCCGGACGCCGGCCAGGCCGATGACCTCCTTCATCTCTGCGGCGGTGTAGCCTCGCAGCGTCCGGGACCGGACGTTACCGGCCGCCGCCAGCCGGAGAAAGGCCGCACTCGCCTTCTCGTCGCTGGCGAACTCCGAGACATGGACGAGGTCGTACTCGCCGACGGTCCACAGCAGCTCGCGGACCTTGCCGCCGGACCCCGTGACCCACCGGGAGAACTCCTCGGCGCGTCTGATGGTGTCGGGGAAGTTCTTGATGCCTTGCTCGGTCCAGTTGACCAGAGAAACATAGGTCGGCATATCGGCCCCCTAACGGTTCTGGATGGGCGAGCCAATCGTGTCTCGCACGAACCGGCTGGGCAAGGGCGACCAGCTCGCGGCCGAGCGCGGAGCAAGATGCCCGCCTGCGCCGGGTAGAGCCGCCTCCACACCAACGCATCTGCCCCGGCAACCAGGACTCCCCAGGCTCCCGAGCCAGCCGTCCTGGAGAAAACGACCGGCTGCGGGCGCTACCAACCACGCTGTCCCGAGCCGACAACCAACGTCGCCACGAGGAGGCGGGCGAGCGCCGCGCAAGCTACCCTGCCCGGCCGGCGCGCAACCGGCGCTCTGGCCTGCCGCGAGGGTGAAAACGCGGCTAGCGCAAGCCCCACTTGTCGCGGTCGATAATCCGACGTCCGGAAGCCGACGTCGCGCGGATCCTCACCCAGTGCGTTCTCAAGCCCGGCGCCCACGGCTCGAGCTCAAAACCCTCGAGCCGGTCGATCTCGGCCGGGTCGGTCACTTCCTCGGCCTCGCCGACGATGATCACGCTCCACCCGGTCCGGTCGACAAGATCGACGCCGTCGATCTCAAACGCCGCGGTTCCCGAACTCAGGCCCTCGCGGAGCCTGGAACCCAGCGCCGAGCGGAACACGACAGACTGCGTTCGTTCGTCGAAGGCGAAGTTGACCGGACGGATCACCGGCGGCGAGACGCTGACGGCAATGCGCCCGACGCCGCCACTGGCCGCGGCGAGCATTTGAAAACACCGGTCCCGGTCGATCTCGGCAAACTCGATCACCGGCTCAAGGTATCACTCGGGTCCATCCCCGTCATCATCGGTCCAGGTCAGGAAGCCGAGTTGTTGCGTGATCCCAGGAGGGCTTGCCAAGATGTCAAGTCCAAAGATGTCAAGTCCAGTGTCTAGTCCAGTGTCTAGTCCAGTCGTTGCTGAGTTGACCCATATTCGATCAAGGCGGCGCCTGCGGCGCCGCGTCCGGCGCTCCTCGCGCCGGGCTGTGCCTTAAAGGCCCGCCCGCCGCGCCGGCGCCGTCCTGCGCAGGGGCGGCACCATGATCTCTGCGTCTCATCCGGAACGCGGCTGTTACGCGTGGCAAGACGGTCTCGTCGGCTCCCGTGGTCCAGCTGGCAGGCGCCCGCATCCATGCCGGATCTGGCGCTCTTTGCGGCCCGCATTTGCCGCGTAGGGACCAGGGCCCGCTCACCGGGATTCGCATCTGCGGGCAGGACGACGGATCAGGAGGGCCGCAGCCGGGTCGGCGGGGCGGTCAAGCCACGCAACTGCAGCTTCCGTTTGGTGATAGCGGCGAGCTGTCCGGCTCCGGGCAGGGTCAGGCCGGACGCCGGGACTGGGACGGTGGCCGGGAGCCGGTGTCCAGGTGGGCCAGGCTGGCTTGCCCGGCGAGCATCTGGGTCAGCGGACCGGCGCAAGCCCCCAGCTTCCGGTGCCCACCTCCTCGGGCTCGTCCAGCAGGACAGCAAGAAGCAGGCCGATGGTCCTGACGCCGGCGGTCATCTGCCTCTTACGGCATGGCCGGACCCGCTGCACCTTACGGAGGAAGAGATCGCCCTCAGGACGGTGGCCCCGATGTCTACTGGGAAATTGCGCCTGACTCTCCTTGCCGCGATGGCTGCGGTCCTGGTGGCCGGGGCCGGTGGCTGCACCCAGACGGCCACGCACGTATCCGGCGCGACGTCGCCCAGCTCGCCGGTGGCCAGCGGGCAGCCGCCGCCGTGCTCGCCAAACCCGCCGCCGGCCGCGCCGCCGCTGAACCCGACCACGGTCACCACCATCGGGCAGGCCTACTACTGCGTGTTCGCGCACTACTACGCCGGGCCGGTGCTGGATGACCGGGTGCTGCTGGCCGCCGCGTTCGCCGGGTTCACCCAGGAGCTGGACCGGCTCGGGCTGGACCGGCCGGACGCCACGATGCCCGCGCTGACCGGCCACCGCGACCGGGACTGGGCCGCGTTCGCCGCCGTGTACCAGAAAGTGACCAGCCAGCTGCCGGCCAGCCCGGCGCGACGGCAGGAGCTGGCCGCCGCCACCATGACCAGCATGATCGCCGCCCTGCACGACAATCACGCCCGGTGGGACTACCCGGCGCCGCCACCCGGAGATGTGCCCGGCGACCTGGGCATCATGACCTCACCGGCGCCGCCGCTGGCTGAAACCGCGCCGCAGGAGGCGCTGCCGCCGCTGTTCATCACCGCGGTGGACCCGGGATCCCCCGCCGCCACCAACGGGCTGCGGCCCGGCGACATCATCGTCTCGGTCGATGGCGCGCCGCCGTTCACCGACGGCATCATCTCCGAAGGGGTGATGAACCTGCTGACCGGCCCTTACCCGCCCCCTGGCCGGGTGACGGTGCAGCTGCACCGGCCCGCCACCGGCCGCACCTGGACGGTGACCCTGACACCCGCGCTCTACCAGGCCCCTCCGCCTCCGGTATCCGCCAAGCTGCTTGACGGAGACATCGCCTACGTGCAGCTGCCCGCGTTCTTCCCCGGCGCGGCATACCAGGTTCTGGGGGATATAACGAGCCTGGCCCCGCGCGCCAAGCTGCGCGGGCTCATCCTGGACCTGCGCGGCAACGGCGGCGGCACCGTCGCCGATCCCGCCACGCTGCTCGGCGCCTTCATCCACGGCGCGGCCTGGAGCTACGACTGCGACGTGCACGGCAGCTGCGCCGCCCGTTACACCGACAGCAGCGTCCCGCTGCTGCACCTGCGGCTGGTCGTGCTCACCGACCGCAACTGCGTCTCGGCATGCGACGCGTTCAGCGGCGCCGTCAAGGACCTGCGGCTCGGCACCCTGGTCGGCACCAGGACCGCGGGCATCGTGGCCGGCCCCGCCGCCGGTTACCTGCTCGATGACGGCAGCCTGCTCGGCTTCCCGGCCGGGCACGACCTGGGCGCCGACCACGAGCTCATCAACGGCATCGGCGTCGCGCCCGACTACTACCTCCCGCTCACCGCGCAAGACCTGTCCACCGGACGCGACCCCGACATCGCCAAGGCACTCAGCCTGCTCGGCGGCTAACCCGCGACCGCTAGATGGCAGCCACCACAACGACACGGCAGGAGCGGAGGCCGGGCAGAAGGTGCAAGAGTCCGGGCCGGGCTCAGATCCGGGGATGGCCCGCTGAGTGTCCGGGGGCGCCCCTCGGTCAGAAACCAGGCGCTCACGACCGCAGCCGGCGCCCGGCCGTGCTGGCGGGCGACGTCTGCCGCCAGGCCGTTCCTCTACCAGAGGCCCTGGACGGTCGTCCCGCTGTGCAGCGTGACGACCTTCTTGGCCTTGCTGGTCCAGTCCATGAAGGCCGGCAGGTCCTGCCAGGTCTCCCGCGCCAGCCTCCAGTGCTCGACCACGCCGGCCGGTGACTCGTAGAACTCGTCCAGCACGAAGATCGTGTCGCCGGTCGGGTCCGAGTCCGGATCCACCGGGTTCGCCAGCTCCGGGCCCTTGGAAATGCTGTAGTCCAGCAGGGCCGTGGCGCCCTCGCGAGAGTGCCCGGTCATCCACTTGCCGTGGCTCTCGAACAGGCGATCACCCCTGCCACATCGTCTGGGCCGACAGTCCACATGATGACGATATGCGACTTCCCCATGTCAGACATGGTTCATCCCCTCCCTTGAGCTGCGCGCTGCCCGAGACGTGCACCGTCGCCGGGGCGCTTAAAGGCGTCATGAATCGATATTCGCCCTGTCGAAGGCACTGGCGTCGGGCGTTGCCGGAGTCGGTGACGTGCATGAGGTCCCGCCAGAGGATT
>Ga0187766_10002503_pt1 | contig 10813 bp, 10 predicted proteins | sample 0216_QUI02_MP05__4_FD_132971 | JGI IMG/M metagenome (GOLD analysis project Ga0187766, IMG submission 132971) | Tropical peat soil microbial communities from peatlands in Department of Meta, Colombia - 0216_QUI02_MP05_20_MG | ecosystem: Environmental > Terrestrial > Soil > Wetlands > Peat ... | reverse complement strand
GCCGAGATCGATGTCATGGTGATGCGCACACCGCTGGGTGTCGCCGAGACCGGGTCGATCCTGGTCACCGAGAACGAAGTCGACGTAACTACCTCCGCGGTGCTCGCGCAGCATCTGGTCGTGCTGTTGGATCCCGCCGCCATCGTCGAAAACCTCCACCTTGCCTATCGACACCCCGCTTTCCAGGCGGCTGCTTACGCGGTGCTGCTGTCGGGACCATCGGGCTCCGCGGACATCGGCGGCGTCACCGTCCATCCCGCGCAGGGCGTCACCACCCTGACCGTGGTGCTGTCGCCGCGCGACGGCACCACGCAGATCACCACGGCGATCAGCCAACCCAGTAGCCGCTCACCGATCGGCCCGACCGGTGTGCATACCGGCCAGACGTAGCACAGCAACGTCGCGCGTCGACCGGCGGACATCGTCGAACTGGCCACACCGGCCAGCGTCACCGCCACAGCGAGGACGAACATCAGCGTGACCGCCAGCCAGGCGATGGGACCAACCAACGTCCCAATCGCGATCAGAATGCTGCCGTTGACGCCCAAGCCGAGGTAGGCCACCGCGCGGTTCTGCCGGTTGCCGGGGAAATCAGTAACCACCATCAATCAATAGGCGCCAAGCAACGCCAACAGCGGTGCCGCTGTGCCACCGACGACAACGAGGCTGAATCCAGCGGCAAGTGGCACTATGATCGCCGCCCGGATGGCGCGCCGCAGCCCGTCGCCGTCTGGGTCCTTGGCGCGCGACCGCTCCAACGCTCGCTCGATCGGCCCAAACCGGATCAGCATCACCGGATGGTAAAGCGGTTGTGAATGCTTGTATCGCTCATCGAACCGCTATTGCATAAGACTCCGGCAGCGTTGACGACTGTGCGGATGAGCGACACAATCCTAGTTGCCTTGGGCATAAGCACGGTGGGGTGCCGGACGGCAGAACGTACCGACCGGGCACAGCAGGTCGCGACAACGTAGTCGCTCATCGACCGACCAGAAAAGGTGGCAGCATGGACGGCTGCGTTCCGCGGATCCCGCTCGCATTGGTTTTACCGAGTCTTAACCGCGGTGTCGGGTTTACCCACGAGGAGCGCCGGCAGCTCGGATTAGTGGGCCGGCTCCCGCCCGGGGTGCTCACCTTAGAGCAGCAGGCCGAACGTGTGTGGCTCCAGTTGCAAAGCGCGCCAACGGATTTAGCTCAAAATTTGCTGCTCGATCAACTGCACTACCGCCATGAGGTGCTGTATTTCAAAGTGCTGTTGGAGCATCTGCCGGAGCTGCTACCTGTGGTGTACACCCCGACGGTCGGCGAGGCGATCCAGCAGTTCTCCGAGGAATACCGCGGGCAGCGGGGGATCTATCTGTCCATCGACGATCCCGACGAGATCGCCGAATCCTTTGAGACGCTTCAGCTCGGCCCCGACGATGTCGATCTGATCGTGTGCACCGACGGTGAGGCGATCCTGGGGATCGGTGACTGGGGCGTGGGCGGCATCGAGATCTCCGTCGGGAAATTGGCGGTCTACACCGCCGGGGGCGGTATCGATCCGCGGCGCACCATCGCGGTGGTGCTGGATGTCGGCACCGACAACGAGCAGCTGCTGACCGACCGGTTTTACGTCGGCAACCGCCATGCCCGCCGCCGCGGCGCCGAATACGACGAGTTCATCCAGCACTATGTGGAGACTGCCCATCGGCTGTTCCCGCACGCGATGCTGCACTTCGAGGACTTCGGACCCGCGAACGCGCGCGCGATCCTGGACAAGTATTCGCCGAATTACTGCGTGTTCAACGACGATGAGCAGGGCACCGGCGCGGTGGTGATGGCCGCGCTGTACGCCGGGCTGCGGATCACCGGCATCCCGATGCGTGACCAGAAGGTGGTGGTTTTCGGTGCGGGCACCGCCGGCATCGGGATCGCCGACCAAATTCGCGACGCCATGGTGGCCGACGGCGCCACCGTCGAGGCGGCCACGTCGCAGATCTGGCCGATCGACAGGCAGGGGCTGCTGTTCAACGACATGGACGATCTGCGCGACTTCCAGGTACCGTACGCGAAAAATCGCCAGGTGCTGGGAGTGGACGCAGGGCATCGGGTGGATCTGGTCGAGGCCATCAAGGTGGCCTCGCCGACGATCCTGCTGGGTACCTCAACGGTGCCCGCAGCGTTTACCCGCGAGGTCGTCGAGGCGATGGCGGCGTCCACCGAACGGCCGCTGATCTTCCCGCTTTCCAACCCCACCTCGCGCATGGAGGCCATCCCTGCCGATGTGCTGGCGTGGTCGCTGGGCAAGGCGCTGGTGGCAACCGGGTCTCCGGCTGCGCCTGTGGAATACGCGGGCACCTTCTACCGGATCGGCCAGGCCAATAATGCGCTGGTATTCCCCGGAATCGGGCTCGGGGTCATCATCGCCGGCGCCAAGCGGGTAACGAAGAACATGCTGGATGCGGCCGCCAAAGCCGTTGCGCAACAGGCAGACCCGACCCAGCCGGGTTCTGCGGTGCTGCCGGACATCGACGACCTCGGTGCCATATCGGCGGTGGTCGCCGAGGCTGTCTATCGCGCGGCCGTCGAAGACGGGGTGGCCACCAAGACACACGACGACGTTGCGCAAGCCATCCTCCACACCAGGTGGCTGCCCGAATACGGCCGGGAACTCTCCCAGTGACATCGATGTCTGCTCGAGGGGAGGAAACCTACAGTGGCGGTTGATCCGAATGAGTCCGCCCGAGGCGCCTTTCGCCGGTGGGCGCAAGAGATGCTGGCGCATCGTCACGGCAGCGAGGTGTACCAGACCTCGACGATGGGCGCTTTGCTCGACGGCGTCTACGACGGCGACGTCAGCATCCGGGAGCTGTTGCGGCACGGGAACTTTGGTCTGGGTACGTTCAACCGTCTCGACGGCGAAATGCTGGTGCTCGACGGAGTCTGCTATCAGCTCCGCGGCGACGGCAGTGCACGTGTCGCCGATCTGGACCAACGCACCCCGTTCGCGGTGGTTACCTGGTTTGACGCCGACCGAACAATCGACGTGTCCGCGCCACATGACCGCGCCGAGCTCAAAGCGCACATCGACGAGTCGCTGGAGAGCACGAACCTCATCGTCGCTGTTCGTGTCACGGGCGATTTCAGCGTGATTCACACTCGCACGGTGACCGAGCAGCACAGACCCTACCGCCCGTTCACCGAGGCCACCCAGGACCAGCAGGAGGTGACCTTCACCGACGTGACCGGAACGCTGGCCGGATTCCGGATGCCCGACTACGAGCAGGGGATTTCGGTGGCTGGCTACCATTCCCATTTCATCGACACCGACCGTCGCCACGGCGGGCATGCCCTCGATTACCGGTTAACCCGGGGAACCGTCAAGATCAGCGTGCGTTCTGATCTGCATCTGAGTCTGCCGCGCACGCCGGAGTTCCTCGCCGCCGAGCTGAACAGAGCGGACGTCGACACCGAAATCCGCCGGACCGAGGGATGATGACATGAGTGGAAACGAAGTGCGATCGGCCCAGCGCGTGGTGGAGACGCTGTCCGCGTACGGCCTCCAATACATTTTCGGCGTGCCCGGGGCCAAGATTGACCCCGTCTACGACGCGCTGCTTGACGGCGGCCCTAAATTGGTGGTCTGCCGCCACGAGCAGAACGCGGCGTTCATGGCCGCCGCCGTCGGGCGGCTCACCGGTACGCCCGGCGTCGCGCTGGTGACATCGGGACCGGGCATCACCAACCTGGCCACTGGTCTGATCACCGCGACCACCGAGCAGGACCCGATGATCGCGATCTGCGGCGCCGTCGCCCGGGCAGATCGGCTCAAGCGCACCCATCAATCGATGGACACCGTTGCGGCGCTGAAACCCTTCACGAAATACACCGGTGAGGTCAACGACCCCGACAACGTGCCAGAAGCGGTCGCCAACGCCATTCGCGCCGCAGTCACCGCGCCACGCGGTGCCGCCGCGGTGGTGCTGCCCGCTGATGTGTCGGCAGCTCCCACCGTAGAAGCAATCGTCGAACCATCGCCGGTGCCGGCTATGGGCGCCGCGCCCGCAGACCGGATTACGCAGGCCGTCAACTTGATTCGCGCGGCGGAGCTGCCGGTCTTGTTCGTCGGCGTTCGCGTCGGCGATCCCGGACCATGTGCGGCACTGCGTGAGTTGCTCGCGGTCACCGACCTGCCGGTCGTGGAGACATTCCAGGCCGCCGGCGTGGTGTCGCGCGAACTCGAGGATCACTTCGTCGGGCGCGTCGGGCTGTTTCGCAACCAGCCCGGCGACATCCTCATCGGCCACGCCGACGTTTTGGTGACCATCGGCTTCGACCCCGTCGAATACGATCCGCGGCTGTGGAACACGGACCCTGCGCGCACGCTGATCCACATAGACGAGATGCCCGCCGACATTGACAACCACTACCAGCCCACGCTGGAATTGCGTGGCGACATCGCCGCGACCCTGACCGAACTGACCCGGCGGCTGTCGGGGCTGCGGCTGACCGACGCCGCCAGCGCTGCCGTTGCCGAACAACGCGCCGGGATGGTGAACATCGATGAGGAGGCACGAAACCGCCCGCACACCGGTATCGGCGTGAACCCCGCGGCCCTCGTCCTCAAGATCCGGGACCTGATCGACGATGACGCCACCGTGGCCTGCGACGTGGGGTCGCACTACATCTACATGGGCAGGCACTTTCGCGTTTATCAACCCCGGCGGCTGCTGTTCTCCGATGGGCAGCAGACCCTCGGTGTCGCGTTGCCGTGGGCCATGGTCGCCGCGATGGTACGACCGGGCACCCAGGTGGTGTCGGTATCCGGTGACGGTGGATTCCTGTTCAGCGCACAGGAATTGGAAACCGCGACTCGGCTTGGACTGAACTTCACCCATGTCATCATGCGCGACAACGCCTATGACATGGTTGGCTTCCAGGAACAGCTTAAGTACGGGCGTACCTCAGGGGTGCAACTGGGCGACTACGACATCGCTCACTACGCCGCAGCATTCGGCGCCAAAGGCATCCGAGTCAGCGGCATGACCGAGTTCGAGGGCGCGCTCAAACAATCGCTGAACGAACCCGGAGTCACCATTATCGACGTGCTCGTCGACTACACCCGCAACACCGAGCTCTTCGCGGAGCTGCACCAGGGCGTCTTCGAATGACGTCACTCAGCCGTGCACCGCCACAACCCGGCAACCACACCGCATTTGTGCAGGTGCATGCCGATAACCTAGCCTGAACACCGTTCCAGTCAGGCCGCGATGAGCCTGATGCGTAGATTCTTTATCCGCAAGCTCGGACCCACGACGAAGTAAGGGAGTACCTGGTGACGCAGGCGCCAACCCGGCCAACCGCCGGCAGCCTCGACATTCTGACAGTGGCCCACGAGCAGGTGCTGCAGCGCGGTGAGGGACTCAGCCAGCAGCAGGTGCTGCACGTGCTGCAGCTGCCTGACGATCGGCTCGAGGAACTGTTGGCGCTGGCCCACGAGGTACGGATGCGCTGGTGTGGTCCCGAGGTGGAGGTCGAGGGCATCATCAGCCTCAAGACCGGTGGCTGCCCGGAGGATTGCCATTTCTGTTCGCAGTCAGGCCTTTTCGACTCGCCGGTGCGCAGCGCCTGGCTGGACATTCCGAGCCTGGTCGAGGCGGCCAAGCAGACGGCTAAGACCGGCGCGACCGAGTTCTGCATTGTGGCCGCCGTGCGCGGACCCGACGACCGGTTGATGGCCCAGGTCGCCGCCGGCATCGAGGCGATCCGCAACGAGGTCGACATCCGGATCGCCTGCTCGCTGGGCATGCTGACCGCTGTACAGGTGCAGCGGCTGGCGGCGATGGGCGTGCATCGCTACAACCACAACCTCGAGACCGCGCGCTCGTTCTTTCCCAACGTCGTCACCACCCACACTTGGGAGGAACGTTGGGACACCCTGTCGATGGTGCGCGATGCCGGCATGGAAGTGTGCTGCGGCGGCATCCTCGGCATGGGCGAGACGCTGGAGCAGCGCGCAGAATTCGCTGCCGATCTGGCCAAACTCGGCCCGGACGAGGTGCCGCTGAACTTCCTCAACCCACGGCCCGGGACACCGTTCGGCGAACTGGACATCATGCCGGCATCCGAGGCACTCAAGACCGTGGCCGCCTTCCGGCTTGCGTTGCCGCGCACCATGTTGCGGTTCGCCGGCGGCCGCGAGATCACGCTGGGCGACCTGGGCGCCAAGCGGGGCATCCTGGGTGGTATCAACGCCGTCATCGTCGGGAACTACCTGACCACACTCGGCCGCCCCGCCGAGGCCGACCTGGAACTGCTCGGCGATCTGCAGATGCCGGTCAAAGCGCTAAACGCGAGCCTGTAGAAACTGGAGATTGTGGTCCGAGATTTACCTGCTGCGGTCGGCGCGGGCGTCTACAACGTCTACACCGGGGAGCCGGCGGGCACATCGGTGCCGATGGCGGCCCAGCTGGGCTTGGAGCCTCCCCGCTTCTGCGCGGAATGCGGGCGCCGAATGGTCGTGCAGGTCCGTCCCGATGGCTGGTGGGCGAAATGTTCGCGGCACGGACGAGTCGACTCAGCCGACCTGGAGGCCCAGCCATGACTGGGTCTTCTGGGCCGCCGCTAGCTGGCGCTCCGCGCATGTCGCGGGCACGCGCGGTCGTCGTCGTGGTCGTGGGTCTGTTGGCCACCGGTGTGCTGGTCGGCGGGCTGTGGGCGTGGATTGCTCCGCCGATCCATGGTGTGGTGGCACTCGATCACACACGTGAGCGGGTGCACGACTACCTGGGCACCGAATCCGAGCACTTCTTCGTTGCGGCGTTCCTGATGCTGGGCTTTTTGAGCGTGGTTTCGGTGGTGGCGCCGGTGCTGGTGTGGCAGTGGCGGGAGCACCGCGGGCCGGGAATGGTCGCGGGGCTCTCGATCGGTCTGGTGGCCGCCGCCGCCGCCGCGGTGGCGGTGGGGGCCCCGTTGGTGCGCCTGCGGTACGGCGTGGTGGATTTCGCAGGAGCACCGCTGACGCACGATCACCCGGTGTACTACTTCGCCCAGGCTCCGCCGGTCTTCTTCGGTCGGGGGCCCCTGCAGATCGCCGCCACCCTGCTGCTGCCGGCCTCCACGGCGGCACTGGTGTACGCCCTGCTGGCGGCCGCAGCTACGCGCGACGACCTCGGCGGCTACCCGGCGGCGCCTCAGCCGCCAACCGCGGTGACCGTGTCGCCGGACGCCGCGGACACCCCCTCCAGGTCATAAGTCACAGCGGACGGCGGTGCAGCCTCCTGCCGGTGCTGATCTTCGCAGCGATCATGGCCAGCCGCGCCGTGCCGATATAGGTTGCCGGGTTGAACATCGTCGGCCACGTCGTCCTGATCACATGCTCGGTCAGCGGTCGACCAGCGAACCGGTCCTGCAACCACCGCATAATCATCGGCGCCGACAGCGGGTGCAGCAGTATGTGCTCGCAGAACGCGTCCCGGTGGTAGGTGACGCTGGCTCCACCCGCCGAATACGCCTCGGCCAGAGCGTCGACGTCGGCGACATCGATGAGGTAGTCGTGCACGGCCTGGACGATCAATATCGGCGGTGCCGGCACCGCGGTACCGAGCTTGGTGTTGTCGAAGAACTTCTGGAGCTCCGGCATCGCCAGGATTTCGTCGAGCGGCTGGTCGAGGTACTTGCCCACATCTTTTTTCACCATCCGGATGACCGCACCTGCCGTGGTCTTGGTCTCCAGCTGGCGCAGCAGAGCGCGCCCCTTTTCGTTGGTGTGCTCCTGGATTAGCCGATCCAACTCTGGGTAGATGTGTGTCAGCGCGGCGATCACCAACGCGGGCAGACCCGCCAGCAAGCTGCCGTTGAGTCGGCGGAAGGCGTGGCCCAGGTCGGCGACGGGTGATCCGAGCACGGCGCCGACGATGTCCAGTTCGGGTGCGTAGTCGGCGCAGATTTCGGCAGCCCAGGCGGTGGCGAGCCCGCCACCCGAGTACCCCCACATCGCGATCTGCGCCGACGCTGACAATCCGATGCGCTCCGAGCTCAGTGCGGCCCGGGCTCCGTCGAGGATGCAGTAGCCAGGCTCGTACGGCGCGCCCCACGTCCCGTTGGGACCCTCGTGGTCGGGCACCGAGACCGCCCAGCCTTCGGCGACGGCAGCCATGATCAGCAAAAGCTCCAACTGCGACAACGCGCCGATGGCCTTGGCGTGCCGCCGCAGGGCATACGACGGGAAACAGCGGGATGACACTGAGTCGATAGCGCACTGATATGACAGCAGCGGGCAGACCTGGCCCGGAGCGACGTCCGCGGGGACGGGGACGACCACCGTCGTCACGGCCGCCTCTGGTTTGCCGTTCGTATCGGTCGTCCGGTACAGCAGCTGGGTCGCGGTGACCCGCTGCGGTATCAGGCCAAAATACGCCAGCTCGACGTCACGTGAGCGCAGCACGGTTCCCGGCAGGGCATGCTGATAGCCCGGTGGTGGCTGGTAGAACGGGTCCTTCGACGGCAGCAGAGGGCGAGCCTTGTGGTCCAGCTCTTCATGCGGTGGCTTGCCGATCCATTCCGCACCGATTGTTCTCGCGAGGCTGCCAAGGTCCATCCGAGCTATTGTTACTTAACAGTGGGTTAACTAGCAACCGGACGCGCGGTTCGGCATTTGCGCTGACCAGAGCATTGCATGCGGCACCGTGGCGGTACCCGTACCCCAATCGACACTCCAACCAGCTTTCACACCCAAAATCCGCGCCATCACAGCCCGAAGCTGTTCGCCGAGCAGATTGACGGCGGCGCGGGCCGCGGTGTCGCTGGTGTGCCCGTAGATGTCGCCAGTGATCGTGATGGAGCTATGCCCGAGCAGGTCGGAGACGGCCTTGATGTGCACCCCGGAATCGAGCCACGCGGTCGCCGCCGAGTGCCGCAGCTTGCGCACGGTGGCGTCCTTGTCCTCGGCGGCCCTCTTGACCAGCCGCAGCAGGTTCTGCGGGTCGAGTTTCTGGCCGAATTCGTTGCAGAACACCAGGCCGTTGTCGTGCCACTGATTGCCGGCTAGGAGCCGTTCTTTGTTCTGCTCGATACGGTGGCGGCGCAGCGCCGCCACGAGCGTGGGTTTCAGCGGCAGGTTACGGCGGCTGCGGTGGGTCTTAGTGTCGCCGATCAGCAGTTCCTTCTCGACCCGCCCCAGCGTGTGAGCCACCCCTGAAAGTACCGGCGTCGAGGTCGAGCTGATCCCAGTGCAGGCCCAGGCACTCCTCCCTGCGTATCCCAGTCGCGGCGACGAACGCCAGAGCCAGGTAGTAGCGGGTGCCCTCGGCGGCCACCAGGATCGCCTTCACCTCATCGACGGCCCAATGCTCGGCCTCTTTTTTGGGGACGTTTGGGTGGTCCACCACAGCCGCGGGGTTGCGCGCCAAAAGGCCGTCGCGTACCGCGTCGTCCAACCCGGCCCGCAGCACCGCGTAGACCTTACGGACGGTGTTGGGGGCGTATTTCTGGGCCTGTAACGCCAAGATCAGGGCGTCGATGTCGCTGGGCTTGAGCCGGTCGAGCCGGATCGCGCCGAAGGGCTCGGCTTCCACGTGGCAGCGCGACAGCGTGGCGTAGTTGCTTTTGGTCGCCGGTTTGCGGTTGGAAGCCGCCAACGCGGTCGTGCGCCAACGGGCGAACCAGTCCGCGACGGTGCGGGTGGCGTCCTTCACCGGGGCGCCGGCCTCAACGCGGTCCTGCGCCTCCCGCATCTTGGCCCGCACGGCGGCCTGGGGTGGGCCCGTAGAGGCTGACACGCTTGGCCTGGCCGGTCCTGCGGGTCGGTGACACTGATCCTGGCTTCCCAGCCGCCGTTGGGGCGTTGCCGGAGGTTTCCTTCGCCGTTGGCGCGTCGTTTAGCCACTTCCTGACCTGCCCTTTCTTGCGGATCAGGTCAGTGTAGTGCCGCATCTTCGGAGCGGTCGGCACCGCAGCGGGTGCGTGTCACCCAGTCACCGCAAACACCGTTATACGCAAGCGCCCTTGTGTATAACGGTGTTACCAGCAGAAACACAGGAAAATCTTCCGTAAAATTTGGCAATAGCTAACCTGCGTCGGGTAGCATCTGATCTTGATCACGCCGCAACGGTCATGTCGCCACAAGGAGGGTCCACTTGACAACCATTGATTGAGGAACTGCCGTGCTACCTGTTCCCTGGCGAAGCCGCCGAATACCTCGTCAACACGAACGCCGTCACCGCACCGGCGCCGGCCGCCGCGAAACGCCGACGCGAGCCTGCGGATCGCTTCACCCCAACCCATCCGGTTCGTCCGGTTCGTCCGGTTCCTCAGACCAGGCGGTCATCCGCCGCTCACCCGCGTTCGGCACATAGGCCCGCCCGTCAGCGCCTAACCTGACGAACGGAGCCGCGTGCACCGTCTCCCCGGTGTCGGTGTGAAACCTGACTTTTATCACTGTGATGGCTTCCGCGACGCTGTAGGGCTGTGACCTGCGGGTTCGTCTGGCGGCGGGTGCGGATTTGTGCACTAGGCGCGTGCCCATAGGGTGCGCTGGTGGCGTATGGCCGAGAGTCCCTATTTGTGGCTCCACGCAGCCAAGCGTGGTAGTCGACCTCGTAGTGGTGTTGGCGTGTGATGTTGCCAGGTGATTCCGCAGTGCAACAACGGTGCCGCCACCATCCCCGCACTACCCGTGCCGCCGCCGCGTGTCCCGGTGCGCCAGCCCACACCAGCGCACGGGCCACGGCCACGATCCGGCAAGGTGAACGTCAAGCTGGCTAAACAGCCCAAACGGCCCAAGCGGGCCAAACAGCCCAGTCTGGCATGAGCGACGACGACGCCGACGCCG
>Ga0187766_10002502_pt1 | contig 10818 bp, 10 predicted proteins | sample 0216_QUI02_MP05__4_FD_132971 | JGI IMG/M metagenome (GOLD analysis project Ga0187766, IMG submission 132971) | Tropical peat soil microbial communities from peatlands in Department of Meta, Colombia - 0216_QUI02_MP05_20_MG | ecosystem: Environmental > Terrestrial > Soil > Wetlands > Peat ... | reverse complement strand
GCGTCATGAACGCTGGTCTCTATCCGTACCGCGTCTCCGCCCCCGAATATGAAGCGTTAAAGTCTGATGAAGATAAAGTGACTGAACTATTTGACCGCCTTATGATAGAACGTTTGAAACGTTGGGCTAAGATCGCAGAAGAAAACCTAACTCCACTAGGTATCAAATGTTACTGGACCGGCGGAAACGACGATAAACAAAATGTTCTCGACGACGTCGAATCGACAGAGCATTTTGTGAATCTTGATGGAAAAGTTGTGACTTTAGAAAGCGGACATGAGATGTTGAATCTTGGCTGGAGTAATCCCACGCCTTGGAGCACTCCCCGCGAGTGTGTAGAAGAAGAATTAGAAACCAAACTGAAGCCACTAACGGTTCAGGTGAAAGATGCTAATACTTGCATATTCAATGTTCATGTTCCACCGTTTGATTCATCGCTCGATATCGCCGCGAAATTGGACACAAGCTTTGACCCTCCAAAGCCATACACAGAAGGCGGACAACCAATCATGATTCCGGTTGGCAGCACAGCCGTCCGTAAAGCCATCGAAGAGGTTCAACCCTTGCTTATGTTATGCGGACACATTCATGAAACCAAGAACGCAAGCAGGATCAATCGAACAACCTGCATCAATCCTGGTTCTGAGTATCAGGCCGGAGTACTGCGTGGGGTTATCGTGAATTTGCAGAAAGATAAAGTTCTAAGCTACCAATTCACGTCAGGATAGTTTGAAGAAATGAAGAGGTGAGCCTAGATAGGCGGCACTTCTTTGTAGGCCAAGTCCAATTCGATGCCATTTCTTTTTAGGTACCAGCGCCTGAGGAAGAAGAAACCTATCCAGAACACGAATATCACTGAAATTACGAGCTCGGAAGGTAAACTTGCAACTCCAAGGCCTGGGATAGTTATGTAGTAGTAAAGCATCCAAGCACTGAATGCGGCTGCGATTACTCCGCAGATTGTAATTAGCGGTATGTTACCAATTTTATATTTTGCTATTGGTGAGGTCTCGTAAACTTCTTTTCGCGACCACGGGAAAATCGCTCCACCGACTGCAGTGCCGATATACATTACGGTCGCCACAGCTGTAACCGAGAGCGTGTATCCGACGAAGCCAGGAACGAAGTTGTACACGTAACTCATCACAACTCCTCCAAGTACCAGGAAGATTACGTGCGCCGCGACAGGTGTGTGTGTTCGTTCACTTACGGAACTAACAAATTTCGGTAAGGCACCGTCAATAGACATTGCCACTGACACCCTAGTCCACCCAATGATGACATTGAACACAACTTGAACAGCGTTCAAGAAAATGCCAATAATCATAAGGAATACGAGCACTGGATTATCAGTTAGAACAGCGGCGAGATCACTGAACCACGGCGGAATAGGCATAGCCACTGATCCAGTTATGTAGTTCCCATAAGCGGCAGCAGCCAGCCAACCCTGACCAACAGAGTTGACGACGGCATAAGCCAAGAGCATCATAAGTGCAGCGCTGAACAGACATCCGATGACGTTGATGAACATCTGATTCTTCAGGACGTGGGCCCCCTGGATCTCTCCAGCCTGTTCCTGGGCATAACCAACCCATCCCAGACTGGTTAGAGCGATTGGGAGTACGAAGAGGGTTGAAATCGGGATCATTGTGGTTGGGGTGACTTGAACAAACCCATTCGCAGTCGCCTGAGTGATAATGGAATGATAGAAATCCGCGCTGCCTGTAGCAAGACCGTTGCTAGCCATTACGTTCATCGCGTTGTTGAATCTCGTGATGAATACACTAGTTGGCGTGATCAGAAAATAGCCAACCATTATCGCGAAACTTAGCAGAAATCCATACCACATAACCCATTGTGCCATTACGAACCACCTGAAACTCTTGATCAGTATTACTGCTGCGATCGTTGAGGCAACTACCGTGGTTAGCCAGATGCCCATCGGCGTTGTGAACCATACTCCCCAGTTCAGAAATGTTGCATTCTGCATTGTTAACCCAAGTCCGGTGAAGAGAGGAGCCAGTCCCAATATCGCTACAAGAAGACCTCCCAACGTCTGCCAGATCAAAAAGAAGGTGACAATCATTGTGGCAACGATAGCGAAACCCAACCACGGTTTGAGCGTCCTACTTTGGAAGACGTAATCCCCTCCAGTTCGAGGCATCGCAGCCGCAAGACCGGAATAGACAAGCCCCAGTAACGCGGTGAAGACTCCTGTGATTAGGATCCCGGCTGGGATGTTAGCATCTGGCCAAAGACCGAGAGTTAGCAGGTAAACCCATGGGAAGATGATTCCAATGTTCAAAACATTATACGCAAAGGCTGAGTATGGTGACATTACTCGTATTAATCCGGAAGATCTTCTCGCAAAAACTTCAGTCTTACTCATAAGAATCCTACCGTACAAAGACTGTTAATGTCACTTTGGATGTATTTTAGACTAACCGTCCAATTTGCACGTTCCTGACAAATTGGCTCAAGTTACGACCTATTCGGAGGCATCTAATCCGGACGGAATGCCAAGGATTTCATTGGTTATGGCGGGCCCGCGGGGATTCGAACCCCGGATCCCAGGCTTTCTTTGCTTCGCTCCGAAGGCTTACACGACTCAGAGGTCTCTGTGTCTTAATCCTGGCTCGACTACGGGCCCAATCACCATTGTTGTTAACGTGCAGTATATGGTTTCTGCGAGGTACGGATCCTATGCAAAGATAGAGACAAGTCATTGCAGAACCGAAATTAATCTGGCACAAACCATATTCGGGTTGCGCGAATACATCGTTCGATTCTAATTTGCCTCATCGAGTTAACCCGCTGCAGATGGCGTTGGCTGCAGGCATCCTTCAAGGTACTGTCTATCCTATAGTGGGCCTTGCACTCAGAAGTTTCACGCCTTATGAAATTGCGTTTGCGAGAGCATGTTTGGCAGCTCTAACGATAGGGCTTTTTTCAAGAATGTCTTCAAAGCGAATTTTCATTAGAAAACAAGATTTCTTGATGCTTTGCTGTGCGTCGATTTTCGGCACATCCATCTTCTACGCGCTCCAAGGGTATGGAGTTGAATTAGCATCGCCAAACGAAGCAGCGTTTCTCATGGCGACGTATCCTCTACTCGCGTCAATACTCGCGTGGGTAATTCTCAAAGAGAATCTCACGCCGAAAAAGATTCTAGGACTAATTCTAGGTTTAATTGGCGCGTTCTTGATATTCACAGAGGGAAAGAGTCCCAGTAACTTCGGTTGGCTCCCACTTCTCGGTCGGATAGCTGCACTGGGAGCAAGCCTATCGTGGTCTCTCTACGTGGTAGCCTCCCGTAAACTAACCGCGCACGCAAAAGTTGACACATATTACTTTACATTCAATTCTTTCTTGCTCTCTATCCCGATCATGTTCTATGTTTCTTTGGTGTCAAGCGCTACCATTATCCCCAGAGTCGATTCGATAATCAGCCTGCTGTGGCTTGGGGTTTGTGGGTCCGGAGTCGCATTTCTACTCATGAATAATGCCCTCAAAGAAGCCAAGACATCGACAGTTACCTCTGCTCTGATGATATCTCCGTTCGTAACCGTGATTGTGACAATCTTCCTTCTTGGACAATGGCCTACCGTGCCACAGTTAGCGGGGGGAGGGCTCATCCTTTTAGGTGTCTGGATCGCTAATTTCTTGCAATAAAATGCGGATAAGGCTCAGAGTGAAGTGGCGTAAACCAACTGTAGCCAGATTGTTCTATCAAAATCAAGTGCTGCTTCATTCACCCCACTGACACGACCTTAAGAACAATATACAAGATTGAATATCAGAAGAAGTCATAATGACAGTTTTGTCTGATGATGGAATCGAAGATCGTGTTAAGAGGGGCGCATTAGGAATCGTTCCTTTCGAGGTGAATTGTCTTAACGGAGCAGGCTACGATCTTCGTTTGAGCTCGAAACTCGCTCTGGCACCTGGGGAGCAGAAACTGGCAGGTACGCTGGAGCGAATAGAGCTCCCTGATGATCTTATAGGAACACTCCACATTCGATCGTCGTTGGCACGAGCGGGGATCATAGCAAGCCTAGCCGTGGTCGACCCAGGCTTTCGTGGCCAGCTAACCATCTCGCTATACAATTCCAGCTCTGAGGCGTTCTCGATGAGAGAGGGAGAGAGGTTCATTCAACTTGTTGTGCATGCACTTAGCATGAAGACGCGGCGACCGTATCGGGGCAAGTACCAAGATAGCCAAGGAATTGTAGAAAGACGGTAGTGGGCACACCACTCTTTGTGTTAATCCGTGTCGAAAGTATTATTACTAGTCGGCATGGGCATGTGAATGTCGACGACTTGTCACACATAAGGAAGGCAATAAATTGAGGGCAGGCTCCCGTATATCCGATCTAAAATACAAGCTTATGACCATTGAACTACTCAACCTGGCAAAGAACTACTACACATACAGGGAACTAGCGCAGATAATTGGACTGCCCGAGACCGTATTAAGCAGGTATGTTAAGGGTCATGTTTTACCCACGATCGACCGTGCGCAGAATATTAACAGAACACTCCAGAAGATTATGCGTCTTGAAGGCGAGATCCAGCAAAGGATACGATTCGACGAAACTGGTTATTTCGACAATACACACCTGATTGCAGATACGTTACTGCTCGAAAGAGCCGTCCAGCATGCAGTCAATGCCTTCGCAGGGATGCGGATTACAAAAATCCTCACGGCAGCTGTTGACGGAATACCACTGGCATCTCTTCTAGCACATCGATTGGGAGTTGGCCTAGTGATAGCCAAGAAGGCCAGAGAAGTAGGTGTGCGTGAATTCATTGAAGAAATATACATTCCAAGCAAGACAGCGATCATGATTAGTCTCTATGTTCCACGAGACGCTCTACGAAAAGGTGACTGCGTATTAATCGTGGACGATGTGATAGACAGCGGAGAAGCGCAGATCGCGATGACTAGGATTGTTCAGAAGGCGAAGGGCGAGGTGACCGGCATGTATGCGCTTGTGGGTATGGGAGCCGAATGGAAGAACAAAATTGAGGCCGTAACGCACTGTCCGGTCGAAATCGTTCTCCAGATCGGCAAGAAACCATTGCAGGAAGTCTAAATCGCAAGCCGCGCTCTCATCTGGGAGGGATCGATAACTCCCTTCTCAGTTATGAATCCGGTCACGAGTTCCACGGGTGTCAGGTCGAAGGCCGGATTGAAGACTTTCACACCTTTTGGCGGAATTCTCTTCCCAGCGATATTCATGACTTCTTCAGCGTTTCTCTCTTCAATCTTAACGTCCGATTGGTCGTCGCGGAGATTGAATGTTGACCTAGGAGCCGCAACATAGAACGGAATACCATTAGCCTTGGCTGCCAGAGCGATCGGGTATGTCCCAACTTTATTTGCCACAACCGTGGTTGTGATTCTATCCGCACCAACAATTACCATATTCACAAGATGCTTCCTCAACGTATAACCTGCTGCTCCATCAACGATTAACGTCACTGGAATCTTGTCGCTAAGAAGCTCGTAGACGGTAAGTTTCGCTCCCTGCAATCGGGGTCGAGTTTCAGTCGCGATTACGCTCACACTCTTTCCCTGACGTATGGCGGTGCGTACCGGAGCTAGGGCGGTTCCGTAACTGACCGTCGCCAGAGTTCCCGCGTTGCAATGCGTCATGACACTGTCTCTATGCTTGATTAGAGTCGCTCCAAATTCTCCTATCCGCCTGTTCGTTTCGACATCCTCATCCGCCATCGATTCAGCCTCTCTGATGATCCCGGAGATTGCTGCATCAACATTCCCTTCTGTTGTTTCTGCTTTCCGAAGAACACGATCTACTGCCCAGAACAGGTTCCAAGCAGTCGGACGACTCTTACGGAGAACATCTGAAGCGGTACGAAGCTCTCTCATCAAACTGTCTTTGTTCTTGGCTTTGGAGGAATTTGCGGCTAGGGCTAGCCCCAAGGCTGCAGCGACTCCGATGGCCGGAGCTCCGCGGACGACCATCTCCCGAATTGCTTTAGCAACTTGACGATAATTCGTGTAGGTTACGAAAATGAATTTTTCAGGAAGCCTAGTCTGATCAATCATCCGCACCTTACCGTTAACCCATTCGACTGTTCTCAATCCTGACATTGGACGCAACAATATCACTTCAGGGTACGAAAGAGATACTCGTAGAATTACCTTTCACACTGCCACAAAAACATAAAGCGTGGCGATTCATTGCGTCCCTCAAGTGCTCGCCATGGAAAACAGCTCTACCAACGCATCCGTTGCTCCTGCCGTTTCCGAAGAGAAAGCTCAGTTCACGCCCTGGCAAGCGTTCTGCGCGAATAACGTGTTCTTACCCTACAAATCAGAATTAATGGAGCTTAGAGATCGCGGATTCGGAGACCTAAAAAATGAAAAACTGATTCTAACACCCTACGAATCATTCTATCTTTTCGAAAAGCAGAAGATTGTGGTTAAGAAGAAAGGGACTGACGAAGATTTGGATCTCCGCGATTTAGTCAAGAAGTTTTCCGTCGGCAAACCGGAAATCTGGATTAAATATCTCGTCTACCGCGACCTCAGAGATCGAGGATACATAGTACGAGAGTCTAATCCACTCTTCGATTTTGATGTTTACGGGAAAGGCCCAATGCGTCGATTGATCTCAATAGTCTACGAAGGCGGTGAAGCCAGCTTGCGGAAGCTAGGGAAGATCCTTGCATTCGCAGATAAGGAAAGAAAGGAACTTATCTTGGCAGTAGTCGACCGTAGAACTGATATCGTATATTATACACTCAGCTCGTTGCACGTCTAAAACTCATCAAGGTTGCCTTGCCCCGCACTGAGGGCAAAGGACGGTGCCGGAGGGGAACTGTGCTCCACACTGAACACAATATTTTGTTTGACCTGGTACCCCAGGTATTATGGCCTCAGGCGGCGGTGTCATAGGCGGGTGCCTAACCATACCTAAAATTGAACCTCCGACTCCGCCAGCGAGTAAATTCATCAACGTGATCGCTACAACCGCTCCTTGAAGTTCAGTGAGACTGGGCTGCGTACCCGTGGGCAGAGGAATCACGCCGAAGATCACCAAAATTTGAGAAACACCAAGAAAGAAGGGCAAACTAAGTAATCCAGCTAGGGCTCCAGCCAACGAAGCAGGTCCTATCTTGGCATAAACTATGTATGCTGCACATGCGCCAGCGATGAATCCGCCTATTGGAGCTGAATAAGTAACATTCCCAATGCTGAGTACAGATGATACTAGACCGCCGAGAACCAAACCAGCTAACACGCCAGTTCCGAGTTCACGACTTTTCGCAGCAGACATGAAGATCGGCTCGCTACAGTATCCTACTTGCTATAAACGTTGCATATGATTATGGCATTAACAACATTATAGAAGTAGCTCTTGCTACTCATGATTCAAATCTGTGAAAGAGATTGAGCTCCAGCGAATTCACACTTCCACGCGGAATGAAGGACATCGAATCAGAGGAAATGAATCGCCGCGTTTGGTTATATGATCGGATTATTGAGGTAGTCAGACGTTACGGATTCCAACTCGTGGAACCGACGACGATTGAAAGTCTCAAAACGTTGGAAGCGAAAAGTGGGCCTGCTATCAGGAATGAGATTTACTGGTTTAAAGACAAGGGCGGTCGAAGCCTCGGCCTCAGGTTTGATCTAACCGTTGGCTTAACGCGAATAGTGTCCAGCCGATCGGACTTACCAGAACCCATCAAATACGCGGCGATAGGCGGTAACTGGAGATATGATGAACCACAATTTGGAAGATACCGTTACTTCACACAATGGGATGTAGAAATCTTCGGGTCCTCAAGCCCTCTAGCTGACGCGGAAGCGATCTCGGTTGGAGCAGAGATACTGCGAAACGTCGGGTTGAAAGATTTCATCATAAGAATTAGCAATAGAAAACTCACCGAAGGCTACCTCAACCAGATTGGCATACGTCCAAGAGAGAAGTTGGAGCAATCGCTCAGAATCATCGACAAGATTCGTAAGGAAGATCGCATGCAACTCGAGAGTGAGTTTGCAGCTATCAAGATCCCCAAACATAAGATACCGGATATTTTCGCCTTTGTGTCACTCAACGGCTCCCCGAAGACCTGCCTGAACGAGTTAAAATCAATCGAGATCCGGGATGAAAAAGCGAAGGCAGCGATAGATGAACTGAAAGTGCTCGCCGACGCGTTGGACGCTTTCGGACTGACGCCGAGTTGTGTTTACGACTTGAGCATCGTACGAGGAATCGGCTACTATGATGGAATCGTCTTCGAAGCCTTCGACAAGGCAGGCGAGGATGTTGGAGCAATCTTCGGCGGCGGACGGTACGATCAGCTCTGTAAGGTCTACGGCAAACGTGACATACCGAGCACCGGAGTGGCCGGCGGTATCGAGCGATTAATGATTTCGCTCGAACGAGCGAATCTCTTTCCCACCCAACGACCAATCGCGAAAGTATTCATAGCAACCGTGAAGCCTGATGCGAGAGAACAAGCGATCAAACTGGCGACGCAACTCCGTGAGAATCAAATCGCAACCGTAATCGATCTAAAGGAGCGCAGCCTAGGCAAACAAATTGAGTACGCAAACTCAACTAGAATCCCATACCTAATCGTTCTGGGTCAAAGAGAACTTGAAACACGAACAGCGAAAATCAAAGACATGTTAGCACGAACTGAGACAGAGGTCCCATTCGACGAAATCGCATCAAAAATCAAGAGTTTAGGTTAGTCTCCTCCGACAAACACTTCCTTCTCCTGAGATTGAAGAATCGCCTTGAGCGTTGCTCGTTCGCCGACAAGATCACGCATCGATACAACACCAACCGCTCTCTCATATTCGTCAACGACAACAACATGCCTTATTCGATTCTTATTCATCGCCTTCGCTGCCTCCGCAACATCCGCCTTAATTTTGACTGTGATAACGTTTCGAGTTCCTACTTCACCTATCTTAATGTCCACACGTTTCTCTGAAGCTAATGCTCTTATGATATCTCTCTCAGAAATCACAGCGGCCAGTTTGCCAACGACTTTAGGATCCATTACGACAAGCAAGCCCATATTGTGACTTACCATCATCCTCGCGGCATCAAGAATAGTCTTATCCGAGTTGATCGTGACCAACTGTTTCGTTATCATGTGTCCGACATTCAAATGAGGCTCTCCATCACAATCTATTCTCGATAGGAATGTACAGTAGCCCGGTCTCCCCGATGTACAGCGCCTTCGGACGTATGAGCCGGTTAGATTGCAGATATTCAATCACGTGGGCGGTCCAACCTGCAATTCTACTCATGACGAAAATCGGTGTAAACAGATCAGTTCGAATGCCCAGTATATGAAAAACGATACCTGAGTATGAATCGATGTTAGGGTAGATCGATGATCCAGCTAGATGACCTAAGGCACTGTTCTCCAATGCGACAGCAGTCTCGAAAAGTCTTTGCTGACCTTTCTTTGCTGCTAATTCGGAACCAACTGCCTTGAAGATCTTGTAACGTGGATCAAAATTCTTGTACACGCGATGGCCGAACCCCATTATCCTCTTTTTCTCAGCGAGCGCTTCGACAACATACGTTTCCGCTTTTGAAGGATCACCGACTTCCAGAACTGCTTTAAGCGCCTCCTCATTCGCTCCACCATGAAGAGGCCCTCTGAGTGTTCCAACTCCAGATGTTAGAACGGAATACATATCCGCTAACGTGGACGCAGTTACTGTGCATGAGAACGTTGAGGCGTTCATCTCATGCTCCGCATGGAGTATCAGGCCAACATCCATAACGTGTGCGTCGTATGGATCAGGCAAATTCCCGGTGAGCATGTAGAGGAAATCCGCCGCATGACTTAAGCCAGGTCTAGGAGGGATTGGATCCTTACGATTACGAATTCTCTCGAAGGCGGCAATTATCGTGGGGGTTTTCGCGAGGATCTGAAGGCCCTTGTCAATTCTCCGTTCCGAACTATCAGTTAACGGCTCAGGATCATGAAGCGCGAGAGAAGAGATTGCCGTCCTAAGGACATCCATGGGATCGCTGGTGTGAGGGAATGAACGAATTAGTTGAAGCATGCTTGGGTGAAGAGCTCGATAATTTTCGATTTTCTTGGTGAATTCCTGCAGTTGATTTTTTGTCGGAAGCCAACCATAAAGGAGCAGGTAAACTGTTTCTTCGAAGTTTGAATGTTCAGAAAGATCCTCGATACTGTAGCCACGATAAAAGAGCCTGCTTGACTCACCATCAATGAAACAAATCTTACTCTCGCTAACGTAAACATTATCCAATCCCTTATGGATAACAACTGGCTCTCTTACCGTAGACAAATCGTGCTCGGAACTTCTGTTCCCTACGCACTAATACAAATTACTTCTGTTTGAAGAGTAGAAAGAAACGAAAGAATGGGAAAATTATGGAGATCAGTACGAAGATGCGATGGTGAGCGACGAGGAGCCTGCGAACCAGAATGGTGGTGTGTATGCATCGTCTATGTTACTTCTAAGTTGGTCTTGTTGACCTGCTTGGTTGTTCAGGTAATTTACCGAGTCAAATACTGCATTATACACGTTCATCCCGGAGGCAAGATAATCGACCAGTTGGCTGGTTAGATCATCCATCAGTCCGAAACCGATGTTTATGACTCCATTGCAGAAGATGACTGAGCTAGCGCCTGCGGTGACCATCGTTGGGCCGAAGTCGCTCGAATGGCTTGAGATCAGAATCATCAACTTGACGTTGCTCAATGTTCCCGCCGTGAAGTGTTCATTGATGAATTCTTTGGTTATTCCGAATATGCCTGCATTTCCGTTAATCCAGCCTT
>Ga0187766_10002501_pt1 | contig 10820 bp, 8 predicted proteins | sample 0216_QUI02_MP05__4_FD_132971 | JGI IMG/M metagenome (GOLD analysis project Ga0187766, IMG submission 132971) | Tropical peat soil microbial communities from peatlands in Department of Meta, Colombia - 0216_QUI02_MP05_20_MG | ecosystem: Environmental > Terrestrial > Soil > Wetlands > Peat ... | reverse complement strand
GGCGCGGGCTACCTGAACGCTTTCTTTGACCGCGCCGCCTTCTGGAGCGGCGCCGTCCGCGAGGCCGCGGGCGAAGCTGGAGTGGCCGCAGCAAAGCCCGGGAAAATCATCGTCGAGCACACCAACATCAATCCCAACAAGGCCGCGCACATCGGCCACCTCCGCAACGCCGTCCTCGGTGACACGTTCGTCCGCCTCCTGCGCTACACCGGGCACACCGTTGAAGTCCAGAACTACATTGACAACACCGGCGTCCAGGTTGCCGACGTCGTCGTTGCCCTCCTGCACATGGAACGCACGCGGCCCATTACCGTGCGCATCCGATCGAAAGAACCGCGCTTCGATTACTACTGCTGGGACCTGTATGCCCGCGTGGGCCAATTCTTCGAGGAGGATGTTTCGCGCCAGGCCCTGCGCGGCGAAACCCTCAAGCTCATCGAGGAGGGCCGCGGCGAGGAATCCGAGGTGGCGGAAATCGTAGCCGATGCCATCGTCGCGGCCCACCTGCGCACGATGCACCGCCTGGGAATCTCCTATGACCTGCTTCCCCGCGAGAGCGAGATTCTTCACCTGCGTTTCTGGGAAGCTGCCTTCGCCAAACTCAAGGAAACCGGAGCGATTCAGTTGGCCACGTCGGGCAAGAACACCGGCTGCTGGATCATGCCTTGGAAAGAGGGCGAAGAGGACGGCGTGGCCGGCGAAGCAGACGCCGATACGCAGGCCAAGATCATCGTTCGTTCCAACGGCACGGTCACCTACGTCGGCAAAGACATTGCCTATCAACTCTGGAAGTTCGGCCTGCTCGGCAAGGACTTTCACTACGCCCGCTACAAAGACGCGCCCGCGGAAGATGTCACCTGGATTACCACGACGGCGACGAGCGATCCCGCCGCGCCCGCCTTCGGCCATGCCGCCGCGGTCTACAACGTGATCGACACGCGACAGGCCTACGTGCAGCAAGTGGTATTCGCCGGGCTGCGCGCCCTGGGGCACGCGGCCGAGGCGGACCGCTCCGTCCATTTTGCCTACGCGCGGGTGACGCTTACCTCGCGCTGCGCGCGCGAAATGGGTTACGAGCTTTCCGCCGAGGAATCCGCGAAGCCCTACGTTGAAGTCAGCGGGCGCAAGGGCCTTGGGGTGAAGGCAGACGACCTGCTCGATCAGCTCGAAGCCGCCACGTTGGCGGAGGTTCGCGAGCGGCACCACGATATGCCGCCCGCGGAACAACAACAGACGGGGCATGCCATCGCCATCGGCGCGCTCCGCTTTTTCCTCTCCAAGTTCACGCGCAACGCCATCATCGCCTTCGACTTCAAGGACGCCCTCAGCTTTGAGGGCGAAACCGGACCGTATTGCCAGTATGCGGTCGTCCGCATCCGTGGTATCCGCCGCAAAGGCGTCGAAGCCCTGGCTCACTCGGCGCCGCTCTCCGCGGACTTCCTGACCAAGATGTTTTCAGGAGAGGACGGCAACGAATTCTGGGAACTTGCCGTACTGAGCGGTTCTCTCGATCATGCCGTGGACGCCGCCATCGGGGCGCAGGAGCCGGCCTTCGTAGCGAAGTACGCGTTTCAGCTGGCACAGTCACTCAACAACTTCTATCACAAGCACCACATTCTGACGGAGGCTGATCCCCAAAAACGCGCTTTCCTGCTCGCCCTCACCGATCTTGTCGAGCGGCAGCTCGTGCGCGCGTTAGACCTGCTGGGAATTCCCTGCCCCGAAAAAATGTAGCGCCCTCTCTTACACGAACTTCGTCACCAGATCCACCAGGGTTCTCAGGCCGATAGCGGTGGCGCCCTTTGCCGCCCACGGTTTGTTCTCATCGAGCCACGCCGTCCCGGCGATATCCAGGTGAATCCATGGAGTGTCGCCCGTGAATTCCTTGAGGAACATCGCCGCTGTTATCGCGCCGCCGCCTTTGCCGCTGCCGATGTTCTGGATGTCCGCGACGGTGCCCTTGATGAATTCGCGGTACTCCTCGTCCACCGGCATGGGCCACATCTTTTCGCCGCAGGCCTTGGCGCTGGCCAGCAGCCGCGCCGTGAACTTCTCGTCGGAGCCGAAGACGCCGGCGTTTACGTTGGCGAGCGCCACAACGATGGCGCCGGTGAGCGTCGCCGCGTCAATTAAGTGCGTGCAGCCGAGCTGCTTCGCATAAGTGATGGCGTCCGCGAGAATCAGGCGGCCTTCGGCGTCGGTGTTCAAGACCTCGATCGTTTTTCCGGACATGGCCACCTGCACGTCTCCGGGCTTTTGCGCCCGGCCTCCGGGCATGTTTTCCGTTGCGGGGACGACGGAGATGACCTTCAGCCGGGGCTTGAGCGCCGCCAGGGCGCGCATCACGCCCAGCATGGTGGCGCCGCCGGCCATGTCGTACTTCATCTTTTCCATGCCTTCGGCCGGCTTGATTGAGATGCCTCCGGTGTCAAACGTCACCGCTTTGCCGATGAGGCCAATCACCGGCCCGCCGGAGCGCGCCTCCGCCGGCGCGTAAGTCGTCACGATGACACGCGGTGGCTCAATGCTGCCTTGGGCCACGCCGAGCAGCGCACCCATCTTCAATTCCGCGATGCGCTTCTCGTCGAGGATTTCGCAGGCGAGGCCTGCTTGCCCGGCCATTTCTGCGGCGCGCTCGGCCAGAATTTTCGGAGTCAGGCGGTTAGAAGGCTCGTTCACGAGGTCGCGGCTGAAGTTCTGTGCCTCGGCAATCACCCGGCCCCGCTCGAGTCCTTTCTCTCCGGCGGCGCGATCGTCCCAGCCAGCCAAAACGACCGATTCCACTCTCTTCTTGCCGTCCTTGTCTTCGCTCTTGTACTTTTCCCCGTCAAAGGCCGCAAAAATCAGCCCTTCGGCAGCAGCCTGGGCCGCGTCGGCCGTGGCGTCGCCCTCTCGCGCCAGAAAAGCAATGCGCTTCACGGACCGCGCCTTCAGAAATCGCAGCGCCGCCCCGGCGAGCTTGCGCAATTCGGGCGTGCCGTATTTCTCTTTCTTCCCGGCGCCCACGATCAGCAGGCGTTGCGCCGCAAAACCGGCTGGAGCGTGGACCAGCGTCATCTCCAGCGGCTTGCCGGTCAGTTCGCCGCTTTGCGAAAGCCGACGCAGCAGTCCGCCGCACTTTGCATCCAGCTCGGCCATGCGGCCCTGGACAGGATCAGCTGCCTCGAACGCGTAACATACGAGGGCGTCGGCCGGGATTTCGGCGTAACCCTGAGTTGCCAGTGTGATTTTCATTTTTCTCCTATCGCCTCCGCGAACGATACATCGCTTCTTCCGCCTCCCTGCGTGCCTCGCGGTCGCGAGCGTCCTGCCGCCGGTCGTACTCCTTCTTGCCCTTGGCCAGGGCGATCTCGCACTTGGCGATGCCGTTGCGGAAGTAGATGCGCAACGGAATCACGGTCAGGCCTTTCACCTGGGTGCGGCCGGCCAGCTTGCGCAGTTCATTGCGATGGAGCAGCAACTTCCGGGGACCGAGCGGCTCGTGATTCCATGGACCGCCGGGCAGGTACTGCGCAATATGGGCATTCTGGAGCCAGGCCCCGCCCGCTTTCACTTCGACATAGGCGTCGCGGATATTCGCTTTTCCTTCACGCAGGGCCTTGACCTCCGTGCCGTGTAACACCATGCCTGCTTCGTACCGCTCCAGCAAGTGGTAGTGGTAGGAAGCGGCGCGGTTCTGGGCGACGACTTGCTCCCCGGCTTTCTCCGCCTTCTTTTTCGCTGGACTGGCCACAGGCGTTCATCTTAACGGCCGCCCATTATCGGATGCAAGACAGCCAACCCTACCCGCCTTGCCCGCCCTCTAACGCGATGCTAGACTTTTTTTCGTCGTAAATCGAAGCTGGGGGCCGCGATGCAGCGATGGTGGAGTGTGTGTCTGTGCCTGGCCTATGCGCTGGTCTTGGCGGGATGCCCTAAAGATGCCAGCGAGTACAGGCTGGGCCGCCAGTCAGAAGCCCTCAAAGACTACGATACGGCCCTCGTCCATTACCAGAAAGCCCTGAATTCCGACCCGCAAAATGCCAGCTACCGTGTCAAGGTCTACCAGATGCGGCTCGAGGTCGGGCAATACCATGTCGGGCTGGGAAGAAAGGCCAGGGCGGCAGGCGACCTGCAGCTGGCTTTAGCGGAATTCCAGAAGGCGTTCGCGATCGATCCGTCGAGTTCGATTGCCGAGCAGGAGGCTCGCGCGACGCTCGACATGATCAACCGGAAGGCGAAGGAAAACGAACCGCCGCCGCCAACTCCCTCGGCGCTGGCCGAGATGCCGCCGCAGATTATTCCGCTCTCGAATGCGCCCATCAACCTGCACCTTACCAACGACGCGAAAATCGTGTTCGAGACCGTAGGGAAACTGGCAGGGCTGACGGTTGTTTTTGACGCCGAGTATCCGGCGCGGCGAATCTCCGCGGACTTGAACAACGTGAGCCTCTCGCAGGCTCTGGATATCGTGGCCCTGGAAAGCAAGTCGTTCTGGAAGCCGCTCACGCAAAACATCATTTTTGTCACGCAGGACCAGCCGACCAAGCGGCGCGACTATGAGGACCAGGTTATTCGAACCTTCTACCTGTCGAACACGGTTCAGCCGCAGGAACTGACGGAGATCGTGGCCGGTCTTCGGCAGCTTCTGGATTTGAAGCGCATCCTGCAACTGAATTCGCAGAACGCCCTCGTGGTACGCGACACTCCGGACAAGCTGGCCATCATCGAAAAGCTGCTCTCGGACGTCGACAAGGCCAAGCCGGAAGTCATCATCCAGGTCGAGGTGCTTCAAGCACGCCTTGACCGGTTGCGCGAACTGGGCGTACTGCCGGGCCAGTCCTCGACTCTGGCGTTCACGCCGGCCGGAACCGCGAGCTCTTCGAGCAGCTCAACGACCACAACGCCGAGCGCCACCGGCCTTCCCCTCAACCAGCTGCACCGGCTCTCCACCGGGGACTACAGCATCACGCTTCCTGGAGCGACGGCCACGGCGATCATGACGGACACGACGACGAAGATCATTCAGAACCCTGAGATTCGGTGCCTCGATGGACAGACCGCGAAGCTGAAAATCGGCGACCGGATTCCGATTGCCACGGGCAGTTTCCAGGCCGGAGGGCTGGTAGGCGCAGGAGCCTCCGGCATCGTGAACCCCCTGGTGAACACGCAGTTCACGTATCAGGACACGGGCGTGAACATCGACGTAACGCCGCGCGTACACCCGAACCGGGAAGTAAGCCTGAAGATCACGGTGGACGTGTCCTCGGTGACCGGCGAGCAGCCCATCGGAGGAATTCAGCAGCCAATCATCAGCCAGCGTAAGAGCGAGCAGGAAATCCGGCTGAAAGAAGGCGAAGTGAGCGTGCTGGGCGGGATGATCGACCGCACGGACACGCGGACGCTGAACGGCTGGCCCTACCTGTCGCGCGTCCCGTTTTTCCGTTATCTGACTTCCGATGAAAAAAAAGAGATTCAGGAAAACGAAGTCTTAATCGTCCTGATTCCTAAGATCGTGCGCCTGCCGGAGTGGACCCGCAACATGCCGACGCCGGTAAGCACGGGCTCGGAAGCGCAGGTGCAGGTCCGCCGGCAAAGCGACATCGAAACGCCCAAGCTCCCGCCGCAATCGGCGCCGCCTCCACAGAACCCGAACCCGGCGCCAAATCCCCCGCAGGCGCCCACGGCGCAGCAGGCCCGGTTGCGCTTCGAACCGGCTTCGCAAACGCTCAAGGTCGGGCAGACGGTCACACTGGCGATCGTGGTTGAAAACGTCCAGGATCTCTTCTCAATTCCTATGCTCCTGCAGTACAACCCCGCGGTGCTGAGCGTGGAAGAGGTTAAACACGGAGGCTTCCTCTCCGGAGGCACCCAGGAGATAGCGATTGTGCAGAACGTCAACAAGGAGCGCGGTCAGGCGATCATTTCAGCGACGCGGCAACCGAACACGCCCGGCGTGAGCGGCAGCGGCACGCTCCTGGGCATCGTCGTCCGGGCGCTCGCTCCCGGGGCTTCCAGCGTGGCCATTGTGCAGGTCAACGCCAAGGACTCGCAGCAGAAGGCCATTCCGCTGGTGACCGGCGAGGCGGCGATTCAGGTCACACAGTAGTCTCCGGTTTTTCCATGAGGTATCGCAGGCACAGGCAAGCAAGAGGACAAGCGGGAATGACCCTGCTCGAGCTCATTCTCGCGTGTTCCATTCTGCTGATTCTCACTTCGGCGGCTCTTCCCATTGCGCGGCACAATATCGTGCGGGCGAAAGAAAACGAACTACGGAGAGACCTGCGGGAAATCCGCGATGCGATCGACAGATACAAGGACGCCTGCGACCGCAACCTGATCCGCGCGGAAGTGGGCAGCGAGTGCTATCCGCCGGACCTGGACACGCTGGTGAAGGGTGTCCAGCTGGGGGCCTCGGCCGACCGCAAGATCCGCTTCCTGCGCCGGGTCCCCGTAGACCCAATCACCGGACGGGCGGAGTGGGGCCAGCGAGCGGTTCAGGACGATCCGGATTCGACGTCGTGGGGCGGAAAGAACGTATTTGACGTGTACTCGAAATCGGCGGCGACAGCGCTCGATGGAACGCGTTACACGGATTGGTGATCAGCAATGAACGACCGGCAGGACAGAGAAAAGCGAACTGCAGGCTTCACCCTCATGGAACTGATGATCGTGATGGCGATCATCTTAATCCTCGTGGGCATGGCGGCGGTGCGCTACCAGCACGGTGTGCAACGCGCGCGTGAGGCCACGCTGAAATCCGATCTGCAGTCCATTCGCCAGGCCATCGAGCAGTACACGCTGGACAAACAGGCGGCGCCGCAATCGCTGGAAGATTTGAGCAGCGGCACGTACAAGTACTTGCGGGAAATCCCTATTGATCCGATGACGCGGCAGAAAGACTGGCAGCCCGTCTTTGAGGAAGTGATGCTCAGCCCCGACCAGGCCACGTCTGGGATCACGGATGTGCATTCCGCGTCCACGCAGATCTCACTCGATGGAACCCCATATAACACCTGGTGACGATTCCGGCCCGTGGCTGCCTCGCGGATGCGCGGCGCCGAGCGATCGCGGGCGCCCCAAGCAATTGGCCGCGGAGTTTGGTCGAGTTCCGTGTGGTAGCATGGGGTTCCGCCGGCGGGCCTGACTTGATGATTTATCTGGAGAGAATCCCAGCCCCTGCGATTCGTCCCTGGATCCGGACGTTCTGGTACTGCCGCGCTCCTTCGATTGTCCATCGTCGCGAACGCATCCTGCCCAACGGCTGCATGCAGATTGTCATCAGCCTGCGCAGGAACTACCTGACCGAGTGCCGGGACGACGTGGCGACCATCCGGCGGCTGCCGCGAGCAATTGTCGTCGGCGCGCGCGGAAAATACGAAGTCGTGGACACGGCGGACATGGAGGAGCTTGCGGGCATCGCGTTTCAGCCCGGCGGCTTTCCGGGATTGTTCCGCGAGCGCGCCGATTTGTTTTTCGAGCGGTCGGTGGCCCTGGGCGACGTGTGGGCGCAGCCGCAAATCGTGGAACGTTTGAGCGAAGGAGCCACCCCGGGCGAAAAGCTTAAGACCCTTGAGGACTTGCTGGCGCGGCGCGCGGGCGAGGCGCACAGGTCACGCCTGGTTGACCAGGCCCTGCATCTTTTCCGCGAGAACGGATCGAGCGTGGCGGCATGCGCACGGTCGGTGGGAGTCAGCGAGCGGAGGCTGTTTCAGGTGTTTCGCGAAGAAGTCGGCGTGACCCCGAAGCTGTGGTGCCGCATCGGACGCTTCCAGGGCGCGGTACGCGCGCTGCACGCGGGAACGCAGGTACCGTGGGCGGACCTGGCGCTCGCGTGCGGATACTACGACCAGGCTCATTTCGCCAACGACTTCAGGGCGTTTTCCGGCATCAACCCCACGACTTATTCCGCACAGCGTGGGCGCTGGCAAAACCACGTGCCAATGGCATAGTTCCGATTTTTCCAAGCCTCGCGAGTGCTTCTGTGACAGGATAACGGCATGACGACCCCAGCGAAGAACTGTAAGTCCACGGTCATTCCCGGACTCCGTTATCGAGACGCGCTGGCGATGATCGACTGGCTTTGCCGCGTCTTCGGGTTCGAGAAGAAGGCGGTGTATGCCGACCCGAACGGCGTGGTGATGCATTCCGAGCTGACGTTCGGAAACGGAATGATCATGGTGGGCTCGGTGACCAGCGGCACCCCGTCTTCAAAGATGATGAAGCAGCCGGACGAGATTGGCGGAGCGGAAACGCAGGCTTCTTACCTGGTCGTGGCGGAAATCGACGCCATTTATGCGCGGGCGAAAGCTGCCGGAGCGAAGATGTTGATGGACCTGGAAGAAAAAGAGTACGGCGGCAAGGCGTTTTCGTGCAGTGATCCCGAGGGGCACGTCTGGCACGTGGGAACCTACGACCCCTGGGAGGCGAAGTAGACTGACGGCGCCGCGGCCCGGCGGCTCGGTGCGATCCAGGATGACCCGCCTCGATTTGACCTGAACCGGCCCGCTCCGCTATATTCTCCTTGCGGGGTGGAGCAGCCTGGTAGCTCGTCGGGCTCATAACCCGGAGGTCGTTGGTTCAAATCCAACCCCCGCAACCATCTTTCTTCCAGTTTCCACAACTCCTCCGCGCCGATCGGGGTAGCTGTGTGCGCGGGCGCTGCCGACACACGGGTACGGCGGCCGCACCGCACCCGGACAGCACGCTTGATTACCAGTCCGCAGGCCAGTAATAATCAACGGCGTAGCCGCTTATCCTTACGATTGAACCCCGGGAAATCAGGGAATGGCCGTTAGACAGACATTCTCGTTAGTGTTGATCAAGCCGTCGCACTACGACGACGACGGCTACGTCATCCAGTGGCTGCGCTCCGCGGTGCCTTCCAACTCGCTGGCTGTGGTGCACGGCCTGGCGGCCGATTGCAAGGAACGCCGGGTCCTGGGCGACGACGTGGAGATAGTCATCAGTTCGATGGACGAAGACAACACTCGCATCCGGACGAAACGCATTGCGCAGCAACTGGCCGGACGGCGCGGGATGGTGATGCTGGTGGGCGTGCAGTCCAACCAGTTTCCCCGCGCGATGGACATCGCGCGACCACTGCGCGCCGCGGGCGTGCAGGTGTGTCTGGGCGGGTTTCACGTCTCAGGGTGCCTGGCCATGCTGCCGGGAGTGACTCCCGAACTACGGGAAGCCATGGATCTGGGCGTATCGCTTTTTGCCGGCGAAGGCGAAGAAGGCCGCCTGGATCAGGTGCTGCGAGACGCATGGCGGGGCGAGATGAGACCGCTCTACAACTACCTGGAGGACCTGCCTTCGCTCGAGGGCGCGCCGGTGCCGATGCTGCCGGCGGAGACGATCCGCGGCACGATCGGAAAGTACACCAGCTTCGACGCGGGCCGCGGCTGTCCGTTCCAATGCTCTTTCTGCACGATTATCAACGTGCAGGGCCGCAAGTCGCGACGGCGCACCGTGGACGAGATCGAGCAGATTGTGCGGCGGAACCTCGCGCAGGGCGTAGGGCGCTTCTTCATCACCGACGACAACTTCTCGCGAAACCTGGACTGGGAGAAGGTTTTCGACCGCCTTATCGTCATGCGCGAACAGGAGCACCTCAACATCAAGTTCCTCATTCAGGTGGATACGATGTGCCACCGCCTGCCCCGCTTCATCGAGAAGGCGGGCCGGGCGGGCGTGCGGCGGGTGTTCATCGGGCTCGAAAGCATCAATCCGGAAAGCCTGATGGGCGCGAAGAAGCGCCAGAACAAAATTGCCGAGTACCGCCGGATGCTGCTGGAGTGGAAGCGCGCGGGCGTGATTGTTTTCGCGGGCTACATTCTCGGCTTCCCGGAGGACACGCCGGAATCGGTGCTGCACGACATCGAGATTATTCAGCGGGAGCTGCCCATTGACCTGCTGGAGCCTCACGCGCTGACGGCTTTGCCGGGCTGCGAGGACCATCAGAAGCTGCATCGCGCGGGCGCGTATCTGGACCCGGACCTGAACAAGTACGACCTCGAGCACGTGACCACAGCACATTCGCGAATGTCCCGCGAGGAGTGGGAAAAGCTGTACCGCGATGCCTGGAAAAAGTTCTACTCCCTCGAGCACATCGAGACTGTACTGCGCCGGGCGGCCGCGACCGGAATCGACCTGAAGAACATGATGGTCCTGCTGCTGTGGTTCCACTTCTGCATCGTGTACGAACAAATTGACCCGCTGCAGGGCGGCTATCTGCGGCGGAAGTACCGCAGGGACCGCCGGCCGACGATGCCTGTCGAGAACCCGGTCGTTTTTTATGCGCGTTACGCGGCGGATTTTGCGCACAAGCACTTCCGCATCGCACAACTGGCATGGCGCTTCACGCGATTTTGTAAGCGGTTGAAGGGCGATGCCGAAGCGCGAGACTACATGGATATGGCGCTCAGTCCGGTGCTGGAAGATGCGACCGCGCCGCTCGAAGTGCTCACTGCGCACGCAGCGCCGGAAGTGCTCGTTGGCATCAAGCCGGCCGATGCGGCACCGGAAGCAGCCTCACACAAGGCAGCCCGCAGCAGCGACTGAGGACACTCCCTTTTCACCTTGAGCGTTGAACCAGAGTTATCGCGAAGGGAAGACTTTCGCGAGGAAGGAGTGCGTGGGCACATAGAACAGGACGGCGTGACCCAGAAAAATGACCGCGAGGTGAAGCGGAGCCGGTCCGAAACTGCGATGCCACACTGGGTCCAGGAAGGCGTTGTTCAAGTTGTCGGCCGGGCCAAGGAAACGTGATATGACCAGGAGCACCGCGAAAACCCCACACTGCAGAGCAAACCCACGCCTGTCGTAGCGAGTACGGC